>BNJT01001067.1_pt1 | contig 113015 bp, 141 predicted proteins | sample 8540491 | NCBI WGS metagenome assembly BNJT01 (sample SAMD00202455, study PRJDB9452) | human saliva metagenome | host: Homo sapiens
ATTTTAATATAAGGAGAATAAAATGATTGGTCTTGTTTTTTTGATGTAGATGATACGTTATATGAACAGATAGTTCCATTTGAAAATGCATATAAGAGTCTATTCGATATGGATATTGATATGGAACAATTTTATCTTTTGAGTCGACATTATAGTGATGTGAAATTTGAAGCTTCTCGAAATGGTGAGATGACTATGGATGAATATCATATTTATAGAATTCAAGAAGCGGCGAGAGATTTAGGTGTATTTCTAACTGATGAACAAGCGCTTGATATGCAGAAAGAATATAAAATGAATCAACAAAAATTACAAATGTCTAATGTAACTATTAATATTTTGAAGCTTGCTAGAAAGAATAATGTTAAATTAGGAATTATAACTAATGGACCAAGTGCACATCAATGGTCTAAGATAAAAGCATTAGGTGTTGAAAGATGGATTGATAAAGAGAATATCATTGTCTCAGGTGATTACAGTATAAATAAACCAGATGTTAGAATATTTGAAATTATGCAAGAAAAATTACAACTGCCTATTGATTCTCTATATTACATAGGAGATTTATTGGAAAATGATATAGTTGGAGCTAATAATGCAGGTTGGAAAGCCATTTGGATAAATCGTTATAAGAAAAAAATTACCGGAGAATGTAGATATATACAAAATAGCGGAAAAATAATGGTAAATTGTTTGAAATTATCAAGAAAATTTTTTTGAAAAAGTGAAATAAAAATAGTTTTAGTAAATTAATTTTTTATGGTAAAATTAGTTATATTAATTTTATTAAAAGTTTATTAGAATATAGTTGAACTAGTAATTTATCTAAGGAGGAAAAGATATGAAATTAGTATTTTTTAATTTAAGAGAAGATGAAAAAAGTGCATTAGAAAGTTGGAGAAATGCTCACCCTGAGGTTGAAATTGATGTTTATACAGAAGAACTTACATCAGCCAACAAACATTTATTAGAAGGTAAAGAAGGTGTAGTTCTAGCTCAAAACAAACCTTTTGAACGTGATGTATATGAATATGCTAAAGAACAAGGAATTAAAGTTTTTGCGACTCGCTCTGCTGGTTTTGATATTTATGATTTAGAATTAATGTCTGAGCTCGGAATTAAAATGACGAATGTACCTTCGTATTCGCCAAATGCTATTGCTGAGCATGTTCTAACTTCTGCATTGCGTATTAGTAGAAATACAAATAAAATTCAACGTAATATAGAAAAACATAATTTCTCTTGGAATCCAGGGATATTATCACGTGAACTTAGAACTTTAACGGTAGGTGTTATAGGGACTGGAAGAATTGGAACACAAGCAGCTAGATTATTCAATGCTTTAGGATCTAAAGTATTAGGTTATGATGTTTATCAAAATGAAGCGGCAAAAGAAGTATTAGATTATGTTGAAAATCTAGATGATTTAATAGCGAATTCTGATATTATTACTATTCATATGCCAGCTATTAAAGAATATAATCATATGGTAAATGATGAATTTCTTGCTAAGATGAAAGATAATTCAATCTTGCTAAATGCTGCTCGCGGTATGCTAGTTGATACTAAAAGCTGTATTACGCGCTTTTAGACAGTGGTAAACTTCTTGGTACAGGGCTAGATGTTTATGAAAATGAAGGTAAGTATGTTCCTAAAAACTTTGAAGGGAAAGAGTTTGATGATAAACTATTACAAACTCTAATAGATCGTGATGATGTAATTTATACACCTCACACAGCATTTTACACAGAAACAGCAATCCAAAAACCTTGTAGAAGGTGGATTAGAAGCGGCTGTAGAAGTAGTTACAACAGGAACATCTGCGAATGTTGTAAATAGATAAAATATAATAAAATTAGTTTTTGTAAGATATATTTTTTTATTATGTATGAAAGGTTCGCGAATAAAAAAAGTACATAGGATAAAAATAATCTGCAATTTTTAGTAGAAAAAAATTTAAATTAGGGTAGCGTGGTAGCTGTAATGGCTACTACGCTATCATTTTATATTTTAATAGTTTTTAGTTGGTAGAGGAGGTAAAGTCTCTGGAGTAGAAGAATTGCTCAATAAGTGGGAGTAAGATAATACCGATATCAAATTAGACATAAATTTCTCAGTAAAAAAATTCTAGGAGTGGTTGACTCAAAAGACCCAAATTTAAAAAGCGTATATTATAACTTATAGACGCAGAGGTTTATTGATATATGAATAAACTTTTGCGAGGGTGACTCGACAAAAATCCTGTTTTTTTCCGAAATCGAGATTTTTGTCGAGTCATTCCCTTTTATTTTTTTAAATAAGAGATTTAATAGATATGAAGAAAAAGATATTTTTAATCGAGAGTTTAAATAAAATATCTTTTTTTCTAATGTAGCACTGTCACTTTTTTTCTGCATTAGGAAAGATAATGTCAGATGATAAGTGCAAGCTAAATTATTAGTGTTCATAAAATGTTAATCCTTTTTGTTGTGAGTAGTAAAGTTTAAAGAATAGTGGAGATGTTTAGAATGGTAGCTTCCCTCAATATACATAGATAAAATTAAACATAAGTTGCTTATATATTAAGTACATTATTAATTTAAACCACATTAGGTTCCGAAGGATTAAGTTTTATTTTAAATCGTTATATAACGGTTTTTGTTTTGTCTTGATAAAAGGTTTAGAATTAGTCATAGTGGAGAGGGTTAATTTTTTAATTGGTCTATATGCTCTACTAATACTAACTTTAATATTGTGATTAAGACTTAAAAAAAATAGTAATTGTATACGAATCAAGTGACTCATCATAGTTTTTTTACGTAGTTGTGTTTGAGGTTTAGCGTTTTTGATATAGACTAACAATAGACTTTTTTCGAGATTTTTTTATTATAGACATCTTTTTTTCACTTAAAGTTTTTTTGTCTGAGTTTATTTTTAGTCTAATTCTAGTGTTTTGTTAACATAAAATAGATAAATAAGTTTACATAAAAAAATATTTAATAACACATAAAAAAATAATTTTTTTATAGGTATTATTTTTTTAATAATTATTGCGTTTTTAAAAACGCTTTCTTTCGAGGGTTAGAATCTTGGAAAACTTAAAAATTTCGTTGAAAAGTATTGACAAATATGGTATCTATAAGTAAAAATAAATAAGTGTAATTTAAAAATGTGGTATATATAAATTATTAATCCACACTACATTTATTAATAATTTATATATATTTATATTTTTTTGGTTTTAGCAATTATATTTATTATTGATTTTTATAAGGAGAAGATTATGTATAGTAAAAACAACAAAAAAATGCTCGTTCAAAAAGAACGAGAGCGAATAAATTACTATGGAATCAAAAAATTTAAAATTGGAGCAGCATCAGTATTGATAGGTGCGGCATTTGCATTCTTAGGTGGTTTTGTTCAAGCAAGCGATACAACAAATGTAGTAAGTCAATCAGGAGTTGTACAGGTTAATAAATCAGAAGAAACAACTTCTAATAAAAACTTGTCAGAAAAAGAGGGTGTAGTTGAAGAGAAAATGGCTGCTTCAACTAAAAAAAATGTAAAGGCATCTGAAGTAAAAGTAGATAAGGTGAAACTGGAAAAAGTTATTGCTTTATTAGAAGAAACTTTGAAAAAAGCTGAAGCGTCAGAAGAAACAACAGTAATTCTTGAAAAATCTAAAGAGAAATTAGATAAGGCTAAATTATTAGAAAAAAATGCTGAAGCTACACAAGAAGAAGTAGATAAATTAGCAGAAGATTTGAAAGAAACTTTAGAAAAATTAGAAAAAAAATTACTTGAAGTAAAAGAGAAAATACAAAAAAACTTAAAACAAAAATGATAACGAAGTAAAAATCTAATAATGAAAAGTTAGATAAAGTAGAATCAGATTTAGCTAAAAAAAGAAGAATCTACAGTAGAAACAGCTGACTTAGATGAAAAAAATTAGAAACTACAGAAGATAAAAACGCCATTAGCTAAAAAAATCAGCACAAGTGGAAGCTAAGCCAGTAATAGATAAAAAACTACAAAAGTAGAAATGGAAACTATTGCGGAAAAAATAGCTAAAGGTATAGAAGCTAAGCACAGTACAGATGAAAAGTCAGAATTTCCGAAACAAGAAGTAGTAATTCCTGTAAGAAGGGGCAAAGAAGAAGGGGAACAGCTAGATATTACACAACCGAAAGTAGAAAAACTTCCAGAGGAAAATAAACAAAGCAGTGCTAGTTTAAATAAAAATGAAAGAGGATACTCTGGATTTAGAATAGCAAACTATGCTAGTAGATCTATTGATCGCTCTGTAGATGGAACTTTATCTCAAGGTGAGATTACAGGGGTGGGTGTAAGACAGTTTAGAAGTTTAACATATAGTATCGATGGAGATAAGACGGTTTGGAGAGCTACTGTAGAACCAATACATCGTCATCACCAAGCTGCAGGTATAGTAGCAGCTTCAAGTGACAGTATCGAGAGTATTTCAGTTGCAAAACGAGGTGCAGATGGTGGAGGTGTAATAGAATCTGGATATGTTAATAAATCTAGACGTGCGGATCTTCCATCAAATATGAAAAACTCTAGAATATTTACTGAATTTTATCAAACCGGTAGTGGAGTGCCGGATACATTAGTATATGAGATTGTAACTAGAGGTAAAAACCATAATCTATTTTTACGATTTGGGACAGCTATCGCTAGACTAACTCTAGAAGACAGAGTTTTAAATGGTGTTAATCATACTTTAATTGATAATAGAACTTCAGATTTTCCGGCAGTGGGGATAAAGGTTAATGCTGCAGAAGCTCCAAAAGTGGATCATCCCTACACTCAAACTAACAGTACGATTCGTATGCAGACGATACCATCCACAGATAATCAATTATCAGGAACTGGGAAACCAGGGGCGATTATTTCTGTTAAGAAAAATGGAAATACATTTAAGACAACAAAAGTTAATGGAAGTGGACGTTGGGTTGTTTCACTAGATGCTGGTTTAAATAGTAATATATCAGATACTGGTGATCAACTTGTACCGAAAGATAGTATAACAGTAACTCAAACTGTTGGAGGAAATGAAAGTGAACCGACTAACGTAGATATTTCATTAGGGCGTTCATGGCTTGCTTATTCGCCGGGACACACCAATGAATTGGTTTCAAATCAACGCGATCTTAAGCTATATGTACCACATGATGCAGGGATGGCGTATTTGAAGTATAGAGATACGAATAATCAAGAGCATCAAGTTGCGATTAGACGTACTGCGATTAATCAGCAATGGCAATCTCTTCAAAGTAATCTAGCAACTGTTACTTCAGTAGATAATACAAGTAATAAGTTCTATTCTATCATTAATTTGCGATTGAATAGTGATATGAGGGTAGGATCTCAAACTTCTGTTATTTCAAATATGAAAGAAGGCGGTTATGGAAGTCTTGAGGGATGGAAACCTGTCAATGTAGTAGAGGCTCCATTAACATCTGGTGCCCATATCGAAAGTGACTTAACAGGCAAAGCAAGTATACCTGCGGATGTAAGAGTAAAAGCCCCAGTAGGCTCTACTGTTAAACTGTATGATAATAACGATGTACTAATAGGAGAAGCAATAGCAGGAAATGATGGCTATGCAACAGTACATCCTCGAAATAGTTTACCTGAAGGGCAAATTAGAGCGACTTCAACACCAGCTGGAGGAAAAGAATCAGCAAAAAGTGCCCCTGTGACAGTGACGAGAACGCAAATAGGTCATGGTGGACCGAAACAAGTTTCTTCCGAAGGTAAAGCAAGAGCTACTATTGGAGTTGATAAAGAATGGGTTACAGCATATCGTGGAGATCATGTTGAAATTACTGCCTCTACTTATGCAAAATATTTAGAAACATTTCTACCAAATTCACGAACTAGAGGTAATGTAAAAGGCTTAACTGAATCAGGTGGATTCTTAGTAACAGCTGTATCTACCCCTGAAACGACTCGTACAGGAAAAACTAGTGGAACAATTGCCTTAGATCAGTCGTTAGGATCAACAATTCTCAATTACTATGCTGTAAGTAAGACAACTACAGCTAGTTATGGACGCCATAATGTTGGTTCAAGTGCAAATGTTAGCACAACTATCACGGTTCTAGAAGTAGCGAAAAAATATGATATTTCTATTGATAAAAAAATTACAGTAGAAAATCCAAATGCTGTAAGTACTCCAGAAAAAGAGAAAATCATTGCGGCGATTAAAGAGAAAAACAATAGAACATATACAGATGCAGCATATAGAGCATTATTAGATCAGGCAACTTATTCAGTAGATGAAAAAGGGAATGTTACTATTACTTATCCTGATAAGTCAGTGGACAAAGTAGCTTCATCATATACTATTCAAAAACGTCCGGTAATAGAAACATCACTAGTTGATAAGGCGGATACTCAAACACCTATAACTGTATCAGCAGATCCAGGTTCTAAAGTAAAACTTTATGATCACTCAGGGCATGAATTGGGAGAAGGTACGGCAGATGGAAATGGTCGAGTTACTATTAATCCTACAAGACCGATTCCGAATGGAAATGTAACAGCAAAAGCAATTGATAATCGTGATAATACAACAGATGCAAGTGTTGCAAAACAAGCTACAGTACCCGCTCCACAAAACTTAGTTATTCAGCAACCTAATCATGGTTCAACAAGCGTAACTATTACTCCTCAAGGTAGAGTAGATATTATCTCTGCGGTTATTCAAGGGAAAAAAGTTAAAATTGAAAAAGAAGGTTCTGGTCGTTATAAGACGTTAGAAAATGCTGCGAATGTACGAATTTCACCAAATTCAAATGGAAGTGTAACATTTGAATTGCTATCAGGTACAAGATTTGAAACACTAGATAGAATTCAAGCTACTGCAGAAAATAAAGATATTACGGTAGCTTCAGGAATAAGATCATCAGGTGAAGCTAATCAATATGTACTACATAATAGAGGAGAAAAAGTACCTGTAAAAGATATTAATCGTTTAACTCCAGCAGACAAAGAAAGGGTTAAAACAGCGTATGAAAAGGCAAATCCAGGTATTAATAAATCAGAAGTTACTGTAGGTAGTAATGGAGATATTGACTATGATCATCAAGGAAGAGGTTCTATTCAAAAAGGTAATGCAAAAATTAACTGGTAATGTTGTTCTAGATAATGTAGCTCCGGGTAAGCCAACGATTCCAACTAACTTGACTGATAAAGCTGGAACTAGAACTCAAATCGAAGTAGATACAGAACCAGGTGCTTCAGTTGTTGTTTATGACCACGGAGATCAAGAACTAGGTCACGGTGTTGCTAACGCAAGCGGTAAAGCGTTTATCGAGCCGACTAAGGAAATTCCGAAAGGTAATGTTACAGCTAAAGCAACAGATGAAGCAGGAAATATATCACAACCAAGTGATGCTAAAGTTGCTACTTTCCAAGATTTCATACCAAAAGTTCCTTCTAAGACACCTGTTACCAAAGTAACTTCTTTAACACCGGATGAGGTTAATCAGGTTAAGAAAAAAGTTTCAGATGCTAATCCTGGTAAAGAAGTACAGGTATCAACTAATGGTACTGCCACTGTAACTGATCCTAAATCAAGAATATCACATCAAATATCAGGAGATAAATTAGTTGAATCAAATGATAAGATTAAACCAACAGTTGAAATTCCTTATGATAATCCAGCTAGACAAGAAATTTATGTTTATTCTGGAGAGAATAATGATATTACATTAAAAGCTTGGGATAATTCTGGCAAGATTTCTAAATTGCATCTAGCGTTTGCTGCTGATAATAGACAGGGGCTAGGTACAGAAGATTCATACTTGAACGGGAAAACTCGATCAGCACTTTACTTGAGCGCTACTAAAATTCACACTGATAGACCAGCAAGCCAAAATTCTCCAGCTATTCTTAAGGTAACTGGTGAGATTCCTAAGGGTGAATTTAACGAACAAAGTGGGCAAATTTCACGATATTTATTTGCAGAAGATCCAAGTGGAAATACCAACTATGAGCATGTAGGTCATGCTAATGATGTAGGAGCTCCTGGACGCATTCGATTTGTATGGAAGCCTCAAACATTTAAATATGATGCGCAGGCCCCAAGCACACCGTTATTACTAGACAATGCAGATGCGACTCAAATTGAGAATGCTGTAAAACAAGCTAATCCAACCTTTAGTGATAAAATTAAGTCTGTAACAGTTAATGGCAATAATGTGATTGTGACCTATAAAGACGATAGTACAGATAGATTAGATGCTTCTAAAGTCTTCAAAGTGCGTGATTCTAAACCAACACCACCAACGGCAACTGCACCAAAAGACGGAACTGTAACAGTGACACCAACAGGGGATGCAGATAAAGTTACGGTTAATTACACTGATGAGAAAGAACAAAATAAAACTGTAACCGTAGTTAAGGCTAAAAATGGAACATGGAGTTCATCAGATAAGCCAGCAGGTGTAACTGTTGATTCAAGAACAGGAACGTTGTTAATTCCAGCTGAGGGGGTTAAAGATAGAAGTCAGGTAACAGCTACAGCTACAAAAGGTGATAGTCATCCATCAGAACCAACTACTGTAACGGCACAACCAAAAGACTTCACATCAGTCAACCAAGACTTCACACCGGTGAAACCAGACGAAAAAGTTCCAGTAAAAGACAAAGCGCACTTAACTCAAGAAGAGAAAAAACAAGTGGAAGACAAAGTCAAAGCGAAGAACCCAGGTAAAGAAGTAACAGTAGGAGAAGACGGAACAGCAACGTTGAAAGATCCAACAACAGGAATTACGCACACAATTCCGGGAACAGACTTAGTGAACCAAGACTTCACACCAGTGAAACCAGACGAAAAAGTTCCAGTGAAAGACAAAGCGCACTTAACTCAAGAAGAGAAAAAACAAGTGGAAGACAAAGTCAAAGCGAAGAATCCAGGTAAGGAAGTAACAGTAGGAGAAGACGGAACAGCAACGTTGAAAGATCCAACAACAGGAATTACGCACACAATTCCGGGAACAGACTTAGTGAACCAAGACTTCACACCAGTGAAACCAGACGAAAAAGTTCCAGTGAAAGACAAAGCGCACTTAACTCAAGAAGAGAAAAAACAAGTGGAAGACAAAGTCAAAGCGAAGAACCCGGTAAAGAAGTAACAGTAGGAGAAGACGGAACAGCAACGTTGAAAGATCCAACAACAGGAATTACGCACACAATTCCGGGAACAGACTTAGTAAACCAAGACTTTGAACCAGAGAACCAAGACTTCACACCGGTGAAACCAGACGAAAAAGTTCCAGTAAAAGACAAAGCGCACTTAACTCAAGAAGAGAAAAAACAAGTGGAAGACAAAGTCAAAGCGAAGAACCCAGGTAAAGAAGTAACAGTAGGAGAAGACGGAACAGCAACGTTGAAAGATCCAACAACAGGAATTACGCACACAATTCCGGGAACAGACTTAGTGAACCAAGACTTCACACCAGTGAAACCAGACGAAAAAAAGTTCCAGTAAAAAGACAAAGCGCACTTAACTCAAGAAGAGAAAAAAACAAGTGGAAGACAAAGTCAAAGCGAAGAATCCGAGTAAGGAAGTAACAGTAGGAGAAGACGGAACAGCAACGTTGAAAGATCCAACAACAGGAATTACGCACACAATTCCGGGAACAGACTTAGTGAACCAAGACTTCACACCAGTGAAACCAGACGAAAAAAAGTTCCAGTAAAAGACAAAGCGCACTTAACTCAAGAAGAGAAAAAAACAAGTGGAAGACAAAGTCAAAGCGAAGAATCCGGTAAGGAAGTAACAGTAGGAGAAGACGGAACAGCAACGTTGAAAGATCCAACAACAGGAATTACGCACACAATTCCGGGAACAGACTTAGTGAATCAAGACTTCACACCAGTGAAACCAGACGAAAAAAAGTTCCAGTAAAAGACAAAGCGCACTTAACTCAAGAAGAGAAAAAAACAAGTGGAAGACAAAGTCAAAGCGAAGAATCCCAGGGTAAAGAAGTAACAGTAGGAGAAGACGGAACAGCAACGTTGAAAGATCCAACAACAGGAATTACGCACACAATTCCGGGAACAGACTTAGTGAACCAAGACTTCACACCAGTGAAACCAGACGAAAAAAAGTTCCAGTAAAAGACAAAGCGCACTTAACTCAAGAAGAGAAAAAAACAAGTGGAAGACAAAAGTCAAAGCGAAGAATCCGGGTAAGGAAGTAACAGTAGGAGAAGACGGAACAGCAACGTTGAAAGATCCAACAACAGGAATTACGCACACAATTCCGGGAACAGACTTAGTGAACCAAGACTTCACACCAGTGAAACCAGACGAAAAAGTTCCAGTAAAAGACAAAGCGCACTTAACTCAAGAAGAGAAAAAACAAGTGGAAGACAAAGTCAAAGCGAAGAATCCAGGTAAGGAAGTAACAGTAGGAGAAGACGGAACAGCAACGTTGAAAGATCCAACAACAGGAATTACGCACACAATTCCGGGAACAGACTTAGTAAACCAAGACTTTGAACCAGAGAACCAAGACTTCACACCGGTGAAACCAGACGAAAAAGTTCCAGTAAAAGACAAAGCGCACTTAACTCAAGAAGAGAAAAAAACAAGTGGAAGACAAAGTCAAAGCGAAGAACCCTGGGTAAAGAAGTAACAGTAGGAGAAGACGGAACAGCAACGTTGAAAGATCCAACAACAGGAATTACGCACACAATTCCGGGAACAGACTTAGTGAACCAAGACTTCACACCAGTGAAACCAGACGAAAAAGTTCCAGTAAAAGACAAAGCGCACTTAACTCAAGAAGAGAAAAAACAAGTGGAAGACAAAGTCAAAGCGAAGAATCCAGGTAAGGAAGTAACAGTAGGAGAAGACGGAACAGCAACGTTGAAAGATCCAACAACAGGAATTACGCACACAATTCCGGGAACAGACTTAGTGAACCAAGACTTCACACCAGTGAAACCAGACGAAAAAAAGTTCCAGTAAAAGACAAAGCGCACTTAACTCAAGAAGAGAAAAAAACAAGTGGAAGACAAAAGTCAAAGCGAAGAACCCGGGTAAAGAAGTAACAGTAGGAGAAGACGGAACAGCAACGTTGAAAGATCCAACAACAGGAATTACGCACACAATTCCGGGAACAGACTTAGTGAACCAAGACTTCACACCAGTGAAACCAGACGAAAAAAAGTTCCAGTAAAAAGACAAAGCGCACTTAACTCAAGAAGAGAAAAAAACAAGTGGAAGACAAAGTCAAAGCGAAGAATCCGGTAAGGAAGTAACAGTAGGAGAAGACGGAACAGCAACGTTGAAAGATCCAACAACAGGAATTACGCACACAATTCCGGGAACAGACTTAGTAAACCAAGACTTTGAACCAGAGAACCAAGACTTCACACCGGTGAAACCAGACGAAAAAAAGTTCCAGTAAAAGACAAAGCGCACTTAACTCAAGAAGAGAAAAAAACAAGTGGAAGACAAAGTCAAAGCGAAGAATCCGGTAAGGAAGTAACAGTAGGAGAAGACGGAACAGCAACGTTGAAAGATCCAACAACAGGAATTACGCACACAATTCCGGGAACAGACTTAGTGAACCAAGACTTCACACCAGTGAAACCAGACGAAAAAAAGTTCCAGTGAAAGACAAAGCGCACTTAACTCAAGAAGAGAAAAAAACAAGTGGAAGACAAAGTCAAAGCGAAGAATCCGGGTAAGGAAGTAACAGTAGGAGAAGACGGAACAGCAACGTTGAAAGATCCAACAACAGGAATTACGCACACAATTCCGGGAACAGACTTAGTGAACCAAGACTTCACACCAGTGAAACCAGACGAAAAAAAGTTCCAGTAAAAGACAAAGCGCACTTAACTCAAGAAGAGAAAAAACAAGTGGAAGACAAAGTCAAAGCGAAGAATCCAGGTAAGGAAGTAACAGTAGGAGAAGACGGAACAGCAACGTTGAAAGATCCAACAACAGGAATTACGCACACAATTCCGGGAACAGACTTAGTAAACCAAGACTTTGAACCAGAGAACCAAGACTTCACACCGGTGAAACCAGACGAAAAAAAGTTCCAGTAAAAAGACAAAGCGCACTTAACTCAAGAAGAGAAAAAAACAAGTGGAAGACAAAGTCAAAGCGAAGAACCCGGTAAAGAAGTAACAGTAGGAGAAGACGGAACAGCAACGTTGAAAGATCCAACAACAGGAATTACGCACACAATTCCGGGAACAGACTTAGTGAATCAAGACTTCACACCGGTGAAACCAGACGAAAAAGTTCCAGTAAAAGACAAAGCGCACTTAACTCAAGAAGAGAAAAAACAAGTGGAAGACAAAGTCAAAGCGAAGAACCCAGGTAAAGAAGTAACAGTAGGAGAAGACGGAACAGCAACGTTGAAAGATCCAACAACAGGAATTACGCACACAATTCCGGGAACAGACTTAGTGAACCAAGACTTCACACCAGTGAAACCAGACGAAAAAGTTCCAGTAAAAAGACAAAGCGCACTTAACTCAAGAAGAGAAAAAAACAAGTGGAAGACAAAGTCAAAGCGAAGAATCCGGTAAGGAAGTAACAGTAGGAGAAGACGGAACAGCAACGTTGAAAGATCCAACAACAGGAATTACGCACACAATTCCGGGAACAGACTTAGTAAACCAAGACTTTGAACCAGAGAACCAAGACTTCACACCGGTGAAACCAGACGAAAAAGTTCCAGTAAAAGACAAAGCGCACTTAACTCAAGAAGAGAAAAAACAAGTGGAAGACAAAGTCAAAGCGAAGAATCCATGTAAGGAAGTAACAGTAGGAGAAGACGGAACAGCAACGTTGAAAGATCCAACAACAGGAATTACGCACACAATTCCGGGAACAGACTTAGTGAACCAAGACTTCACACCAGTGAAACCAGACGAAAAAAAGTTCCAGTGAAAGACAAAGCGCACTTAACTCAAGAAGAGAAAAAAACAAGTGGAAGACAAAGTCAAAGCGAAGAATCCGGTAAGGAAGTAACAGTAGGAGAAGACGGAACAGCAACGTTGAAAGATCCAACAACAGGAATTACGCACACAATTCCGGGAACAGACTTAGTAAACCAAGACTTTGAACCAGAGAACCAAGACTTCACACCGGTGAAACCAGACGAAAAAAAGTTCCAGTAAAAGACAAAGCGCACTTAACTCAAGAAGAGAAAAAAAACAAGTGGAAGACAAAAGTCAAAGCGAAGAACCCGTGTAAAGAAGTAACAGTAGGAGAAGACGGAACAGCAACGTTGAAAGATCCAACAACAGGAATTACGCACACAATTCCGGGAACAGACTTAGTGAACCAAGACTTCACACCAGTGAAACCAGACGAAAAAAAGTTCCAGTAAAAAGACAAAGCGCACTTAACTCAAGAAGAGAAAAAAACAAGTGGAAGACAAAGTCAAAGCGAAGAATCCGGTAAGGAAGTAACAGTAGGAGAAGACGGAACAGCAACGTTGAAAGATCCAACAACAGGAATTACGCACACAATTCCGGGAACAGACTTAGTGAACCAAGACTTCACACCAGTGAAACCAGACGAAAAAGTTCCAGTAAAAGACAAAGCGCACTTAACTCAAGAAGAGAAAAAACAAGTGGAAGACAAAGTCAAAGCGAAGAACCCAGGTAAAGAAGTAACAGTAGGAGAAGACGGAACAGCAACGTTGAAAGATCCAACAACAGGAATTACGCACACAATTCCGGGAACAGACTTAGTGAACCAAGACTTTGGTGTAAACGGTATTCCAGAAGTAACTCCAATTCAACCAGAATACACAGATCCAGTAGGAACAAGCAGTACGGACGGAGAAGGTAACCTAATTATGCCACCAACAGCAGAGATTCCAGAATACACAGATCCAGTAGGAACAAGCAGTACGGATGGAGAAGGTAACCTGATAACACCACCAATTGTTGAGATTCCAGAATTCAATGGAGGAACAGTGGCAATAGATTCACCAATAAACAAAGAAGACAAATATAGTGAAGTACAATCTCCAAAAGTAACAAAACGCTTAGCTAATACAGGAGAAACTGATACTAACGTAGGATTAACAGGAGTAGGATTAGCAATAGCAGGAAGTTTATTAATATTTGGAAAACGCCGTAAAAAAGATGAAGAATAAATCGTAGCAATATACTTTAACTTCATAATTTAATAAAAATCCAAGAATGAATTTAATAGTTCATTCTTGGATTTTTGGTTCTTTGTCAAATTCGGTTGATTCTGAAAAATTAGGAGAAAAACTATGCTATATTAAGTAGTATAGATTTTTTTCATTTCTTTCACTATTATTGAGAATAACTCGACGTTTATAGTATAAGAAGTAGTCTTTAATAATCTTGTTATTTCTCCCCTGAAGTATATTTTGTATTTTATGAGTTAATACATCTGCATACACGAAGCTCATTTTACTTATACTATCAGAAGTAGAAGACACTTCATCGAAGTACATATAATCAGGGTAAGGTTTTAGGGCTGTTTAGAATTTTAGCTAATTCACATTGTATTCTCGATGCAATATTAGTGGATACAGTACAAGATTCAGCTATTTTTTTGAAGTATTCTCTTTAGATAACTTTATTAATGGTGCCAGTTTTTGGATTTTTAGAGGTATTAGAATACTTTCCAACTTCAGTAGTTTCAGCTGTAAAGGATTTTTGACGATCTTTACATATGAATTGTTGTTTATTTAAGTATAAGATAGCTGGTTTATCAGAAATAGTGGACATTTTAACCTTTACTTTTCTATACCCATTTTTTCTATTTCATATTTTTTACAATAAGGGTAAGAGTTAGGTGAAACCTCCCATATTCTACAATAAACTAGATATTTACAATTATTTATTTCAATTTCCTCTGTTTTATCTAGATTTTTTTATATTTTTCGTCAGTTATTTGTAGCGTTGATTTATAGATTTTTTTATAATTATACATTATGAATGTAAATTTCCTTCCTTATTTTTTTGTTCATACTTAAATTATAAAGGAATTTTTACATTCTTTCTTATTCTTTTTTTATAAATTTAAATACGGCTGATTTCTATAACCAATCTTATTTATTATAGATAATTATATTTCGTTATTTAATAATATTGATATTTTTTTGTTAATGTGTTAAATGTATTCGTAATCTTATTTAGTTTTATTTAGATTTTTTTATATTTTGAAAAAGCATTCATAGTTAAAATATACTTTAAATTAATGTGAAAGTATTGAAATTATAAAGGATAGAGTATATAATAAATTTATTATATACTCTAAGTGTGAATATAGATAGAAGGAGAAAGAAAATGTTATTTAATAGACAAGGACTCCAGCAAAAAAATTGGCGTATGGTTAAAAAGGGTAAACATATCCTTTTTGGCTGTTCCCTATTTTTTGTTGTTGGGGCAGTAAATGTTAGTGGACCGCAAGTAACATATGCTGGGGATGTTAGTGGTTTAGAAACGGTAGCCAAACAAGAAAAAAACAGTGTAGGTGAAGAAAATTCAAATGCCGCGATATCAACGCTAGAAAAAGAGAAGAAAACGCAAAGCTCTAATAATAAGAGGATAGAGAAAATAACTGCAAGTGAGACAGTTGGAGCATCTACTGCCAAAATAGAAGTTAATAAAAAAGAGTTAGAAGATTTAGTAGCTAAGATTAAGAAAGCAGATATCAGTAAAAAAAACTGAAAAATCAGCAGAAAAAGCTTAATTTTTATTTTTGTCACGTGCAGAGAAAACATTAGAAGATTTAGAAATTACTCAAGAAGAAATTGATAAAGAAGTAAAGGAACTTAAAGAAGCTTTTGATAACTTAGAGGACAAACCTAAGGAAGATAAAAAATCGGAAGCTAAAGAAAAAGTTGAGTCTAAAAAAGAAGAGAGATCAAATGTTGAGAAGAATACTAAAGAAAAGCAACAAGAAAATACTACAGAAGATGTTGCTAGAAAACATAATGAAAAAATAATAAAAGTAACAGAAACTGTAACTGAGATTCATAGCATAGCTAATCAAATAAATTATGAGTTTAGCGATGCTGAAAAAGAATTAGTTAAGACAGTAGAAAATCTATCAACAGCTCGTAATAGTGATAAGAATAGTGAAGAAAGTATTCAGAAATTATTAAAAGAAGTAATTTATTTACGAAATAAAGTAGCTAACCGAATGACACGTGCTCATTCTGGGAAACGTGATCCTAGAAATGGAAAAGTGATTTATGGTAAGGATGAGAGTAGGTTTAGAGCGATTACAATGACTCCAATTGCTAATATGTATGAAGGTAGCAATGTTCTTGTAAATGAAAATAAAAAAGATGTAACATACTATAACGGAGATACAATATTTTCAGTTATACAAGTATCTGGAAAAAGAGGTGCAGGAGAGCCAATTGTTAGATATTCTTATGGAAAGAAAAAAGGAGAGGAAGATCCAACTCCATATTATATTAAGAGAGTAGGAATTATTAATGGACTGGAACAACTTACAGGAGCAAAGGTTCGAATAGCATATAAAGATTTTCAAACAGGGGCAAAAAGAGAAGTAGAAATTACTAGTCAATATTGGAATGTAAATAATCCTGATATACAAATGGCATTTGTTGGTACTATAGGTAATGGAGGAAATGTAAGACCCGGAACTTATCATATTACACTTGGAGCAAATGGAACAAATAAAGAAGCTACTATTACTTACAAATTCATAATCAAATCCCAAAGTGAACGTAATACTGTAAGAGATTTAACGCCAACATACGTAGATGATGTTCGTCATTTGACGGAAGCTGAAAAAACAGTCTTAATTGAAAAATTTAAGGCAGAACATCCAGATGTAGTTAATCGTCCTCATCATATCGATTTTGATCGTGCAGAAGTTTCTTCCGATGGTGCAACAATGACAATATACTTTAAAGATGGATTTGATACTAAAACGATTCAAACAAATGCTAAAAATGATGTAGAAGCAAAATACCCAAATTTTACAACATTAGTGGGTGAGCCTCATGAGTTTTATAAAAATCCAAGAAACTTAGTGAAATCAAAAACAAATCATGAAGTTCCACAAACTGCGAGAGTAACTTGGAAAACTCCTTTTGATTTTAGTCAACCGGGTACGAAGAATGCTGTTGTTACAGTAAGTTATGATAACGGAGTAACGAAAGATGTTACTACACCGTATACAGTACTAGATTTTATTGGAAAACAAGATAAAAGTATTTTCCAAAATCAAAGCGGTGAACTAGGAGATGCTAGAAGCTATATTAAACTTTCAAATGGAACAGACCCTGCAACTGATTTAACGATTCGCTGGAAAGGTGGTTCTTCAGTTGATACATCTGCACAGGGAACACAACGTAAAGAAATTGAAATTCTGCGCGGAAATACTGTGATGAAGACAGTAACTATTCCAGTAGCAATCGTAGATGATATTAAACCAACTATTACAGCACCCGATTCTGTATTGTTAACAAGAGCTGAAGGATTACCAGGTAATATTTCTATTGATGCTCAGGATAATACTAGGGGTATTGGACTTAAAGATACTAACCCAATTGCAGTTGAGAATTTAGCAAATCCTCTAAGATATAATCCTTCAACAAAAAGGATTGAGTTATCTGGGGTAATACCAAATAATTTCCAAAGAACGCAAGCAACTATTAAGGCTGTAGATAAAAATGGAAATACAGCTACAAAAACAATAACGTTTAATGTTCAAGCACAAACTGATAAATATAATGCCGTGGCTAATCCGCAAAAACAAACTGTTAGTTATGATGCAAGACCTGATGCAGGGTTAAGTGTGAATAAAAATGGATTACCTGCAGGAACAACATACACATGGGCTACAACTCCAAGTACAACAACAGGACCTGGAGATAAAGCAGGAGTAGTAACTGTATCATATCCTGACGGTTCAACAGATACAGTGAATGTAACGATAGCCGTGCGAAAATTAAGTGATGAACATGAACCTACAGGAACTAAAATCGTTAGAAATCAAAATGTTCCGGTTACAAATAATGATTTAAAAGCGGCGGTAAATGTAAATAATAATGGTAATAGTAAGGTGAAATCTGTTACACCTGTAAGTTCTATTAGTACAGCGAATGCAGGAATGCAAACGATTAGAGCTACTGTAACATATTTAGACAACACAACAGATTTTGTTGATATACCTTTAGAAGTAAAAGACGTAACAGCTCCAACGATTCAAACACCAAGTGATAGAGAAAATTGGGATTTAATTGCATTAGATAGAACATTGCCTTCTATAAGAGTTGCAGCTACTGATAATCCAGGAGGAAGTGGTATTAAGTCAACAACGGTCACAGGTTTACCAGATTTTTTAGTATATGATGAAGCAACTAAAACAATAAAATTCAAAAATGACGTTCAAGAGGTAACGAAATTACCAGTTGGACAAGATAGTAAAACTTATAATGCGACTATCCAAGTTACAGATAATGCAAACAACCCTAGTCAAAGACAAATAACAATTATAGTTAAATCAATGACGACGAAATACAATGCGACACCTAGTGGGCAAAAACAAACGGTTAGTTATGGAGTAACGCCCGATGCAGGAACAAGTCTTAATAAAAATGGATTACCTGCTGGTACAAGATATACATGGGCTACGACACCTAGTACAACTACAGGACCTGGAGATAAAGCGGGAGTAGTAACTGTAACATATCCTGATGATTCAATAGATACAGTGAACGTGACTGTAAATGTTCGAAGATTAGCGGATGAATATGTACCTACAGGGACAAAAATCACAAGAGAACAAAATACAGCGGTAACAAATGATGATTTGAAAGCTGCAGTAACAATTAGTAATAATGGTAATAACAAAGTTAAATCAGTTACTCCTGTTGGTACGATAAGTACTGCAGAATTTGGAAATAAAACAATCAATGCTACTGTTACCTATCTTGATGATACGATAGATCCGGTAACGATTCCACTTGAAGTAAGAGATGTAACAAAACCAACAATTCAAACACCGACAGATAGACGAAATTGGGATTTAATTGCATTGGATAGAACATTGCCTGAAATTAAAGTTGCAGCTACTGATAATCCAGGAGGAAGTGGCATTAAGTCAACAACGGTTACAGGATTACCTAATTTCTTAACATATGATGAAGCGACTAAAACAATTAAGTTTAAAAATGGAGTTCAAGAGGTAACGAAATTACCAGCAGGAACTGATGTACAAACTCATAATATTACAATTACGGTAACAGATAATGCTAATAATAGTAATAGTGCACAAGTAACGATTACAGTCAAATCAATGACGACGAAATATGATGCAACTGCTAATTCTGAAAAACAGACAGTAAGTTACGGAGCAACTCCAGATGCAGCAACAAGTGTAAATAAAACTAACTTACCTGCGGGAACAACATACATATGGGCTACAACTCCAAGTACAACAACGGGACCTGGAGATAAAGCAGGAGTAGTAACTGTGACATATCCTGATGGTTCAAAAGATACGGTTAATGTAACGGTAAATGTCAAAGGACAAGCAGACACGTACACTCTAGAACCAAAAGAACAAACAGTAGATAATGGAGTAGTACCAAAAGCAGAAGACAGTATTGAAAATGTCAAAGACTTACCAAGTGGAACAACATTCACATGGCAAGGAGGAGCTCCAAGCACAACAGAAAAAGGTGATCATCCAGGAACAGTACTAGTAAGCTATCCAGATGGAACAAGTGAAACAGTACCAGTAGTGGTGAAAGTAAGAGAGCAAAAAGACACGTACACTCCAGAACCAAAAGAACAAACAGTAGATAATGGAGTAGTACCAAAAGCAGAAGACAGTATCGAAAATGTCAAAGACTTACCAAGTGGAACAACATTCACATGGCAAGGAGGAGCTCCAAGCACAACAGAAAAAGGTGATCATCCAGGAACAGTACTAGTAAGCTATCCAGATGGAACAAGTGAAACAGTACCAGTAGTGGTGAAAGTAAGAGAGCAAAAAGACACGTACACTCCAGAACCAAAAGAACAAACAGTAGATAATGGAGTAGTGCCAAAAGCAGAAGACAGTATCGAAAATGTCAAAGACTTACCAAGTGGAACAACATTCACATGGCAAGGAGGAGCTCCAAGCACAACAGAAAAAGGTGATCATCCAGGAACAGTACTAGTAAGCTATCCAGATGGAACAAGTGAAACAGTACCAGTAGTGGTGAAAGTAAGAGAGCAAAAAGACACGTACACTCCAGAACCAAAAAGAACAAACAGTAGATAATGGAGTAGTGCCAAAAGCAGAAGACAGTATCGAAAATGTCAAAGACTTACCAAGTGGAACAACATTCACATGGCAAGGAGGAGCTCCAAGCACAACAGAAAAAGGTGATCATCCAGGAACAGTACTAGTAAGCTATCCAGATGGAACAAGTGAAACAGTACCAGTAGTGGTGAAAGTAAGAGAGCAAAAAGACACGTACACTCCAGAACCAAAAGAACAAACAGTAGATAATGGAGTAGTACCAAAAGCAGAAGACAGTATCGAAAATGTCAAAGACTTACCAAGTGGAACAACATTCACATGGCAAGGAGGAGCTCCAAGCACAACAGAAAAAGGTGATCATCCAGGAACAGTACTAGTAAGCTATCCAGATGGAACAAGTGAAACAGTACCAGTAGTGGTGAAAGTAAGAGAGCAAAAAAAGACACGTACACTCCAGAACCAAAAAGAACAAACAGTAGATAATGGAGTAGTACCAAAAGCAGAAGACAGTATCGAAAATGTCAAAGACTTACCAAGTGGAACAACATTCACATGGCAAGGAGGAGCTCCAAGCACAACAGAAAAAGGTGATCATCCAGGAACAGTACTAGTAAGCTATCCAGATGGAACAAGTGAAACAGTACCAGTAGTGGTGAAAGTAAGAGAGCAAAAAGACACGTACACTCCAGAACCAAAAGAACAAACAGTAGATAATGGAGTAGTGCCAAAAGCAGAAGACAGTATCGAAAATGTCAAAGACTTACCAAGTGGAACAACATTCACATGGCAAGGAGGAGCTCCAAGCACAACAGAAAAAGGTGATCATCCAGGAACAGTACTAGTAAGCTATCCAGATGGAACAAGTGAAACAGTACCAGTAGTGGTGAAAGTAAGAGAGCAAAAAAAGACACGTACACTCCAGAACCAAAAAGAACAAACAGTAGATAATGGAGTAGTACCAAAAAGCAGAAGATAGTATCGGCAATGTCAAAGACTTACCAAGTGGAACAACGTTCACATGGCAAGGAGGAGCTCCAAGCACAACAGAAAAAGGAGATCATCCAGGAACAGTATTAGTAAGCTATCCAGATGGAACAAGTGAAGAAGTACCAGTTAAGGTAAATGTTCGTCTAAAGTAATGAGAAGGGAATACCAGAAGTACAACCAGCCTTACCAGAATTTGCAGGGGGAGTGAATGGAGAACCAGAAGTTCAACCAGCGTTACCAGAATTCGCAGGGGGAGTGAATGGAGAACCAGAGGAACAGCCAGCCTTACCAGAATTCGCAGGGGGAGTGAATGGAGAACCAGAAGAACAACCAGCCTTACCAGAATTTGCAGGGGGAGTGAATGGAGTTCCAGAGATTCAACCGGCGTTACCAGAATTCAACGGGGGAGTAAACGGAGATCCAGAAGTCCAACCAACGTTACCAGAATTTAACGGAGGAGTAAACGGGGACCCAGAGGAGCAACCAACGTTACCAGAATTTAACGGAGGAGTGAATGGAGAACCAGAGGAACAGCCAACTCATCCAGAATTTGCAGGGGGAGTGAATGGAGTTCCAGAGATTCAACCAGCGTTACCAGAATTCAACGGAGGAGTAAACGGAAACCCAGAAGAACAACCAACGTTACCAGAATTTAACGGTGGAGTGAATGGAGTTCCAGAGATTCAACCAGCGTTACCAGAATTTAACGGAGGAGTGAATGGAGTTCCAGAGATTCAACCAGCGTTACCAGAATTCAACGGAGGAGTAAACGGAGATCCAGAAGAACAACCAACGTTACCAGAATTTAACGGAGGAGTGAATGGAGACCCAGAGATTCAACCAGCGTTACCAGAGTTTACTGGAGGAGTGAATGGAGTTCCAGAGATTCAACCAAGCTTACCAGAATTCACTGGCGGTGTGAATGGCGACCCAGACATTCAGTCGGAATTACCGAAATATCTTGGAAGAGTACATGATGAGTCAGAAATTCGCTCGAACTTCCGAGATACATCTTCTAATGTTGCAACTAAACGTTTAGCTAATACAGGTCAGTCACAAAATAATAGTGAGCTAGCAGGATTAGGATTAGCGATTGTAGGTCTATTTGCAGCAATAAAACGCCGTAAAAATGAGGAAGAGTAATTTTAAATCATATTAAAAGATTAAAATTTCTAAATCTATATAGAAAAAGAATCCCTTGGAGATGATTATTTCCAAGGGATTTTTTTCATTCAGAGTAATAGAAAAAGATCTGTAAGGTAAGCGTCCAATAACGAGGTATATTGAATAAGAGCCCTTCGCTTAGTGCGGAGAGCTCTTTCGTAAGCGTCCAATAACGAGGTATATTGAATAAGGTTCTCTCGCTTAGTGCGGAGAGCTCTTTCTTATCTACAAGTTTCTTGTATATTTTTTTATTCCATGGCAAATAAGCCTCTAGAATCTCATTTTTTTCTAAAGTGTCTTCATTTGGTAAATTTGTTAATAAATGATTCATGTATTTTTTTCTGGATCTAATCCATTTCGTTTGGCAGTTTCGAGTAAAGTCATTATGATAGCACTAGATTGAGTACCCTTCAAAACTTTTGGGAGAATAACCAATTCTTTCTTCCTATTACCAATGATTTTTATCGCTCGTTCTGCTAAATTATTCGAAAGAACAAGATTCCCATCTTCCAATATCATTCGAAATGTTGATTCATATTTCAAACTATAGTCTATAGCTTTTTCCTAATTTACTGCCTGGTAGTACCGAATGCTCGCGACACCAATCAAAAAAATTCATCCATAATTGATTTCATTTCTTCTTGTCGTTTTTTTGATATCTCTCTTCTACTGGTAAGGAATCCCATTCCTGTTCCAATTGAAATAGTCGGTTACAATAGTTCAATCCCTTTGCACTTAAGGAAGTAATATTATTCTTAGGATTTGCTTCAAAAAAATTTTTCTTCGTATATGTGCCCAACACCCTACTAACTTGGCATTTTTTTGCTTGGCGATAAGCTCCCCACATATCACAATGAATATAGCCTGAATAATCCCCTAAGACTTCTTTTTACTACTTCACCACTTCTTCACCACTTCGACTTTTTATCGTGATAATACAGCGTAATCCCTGCTTTTTTTCTTGTTTTCCTGATAAGAATGTCCAGTAATAGGTAAGTGGAGTATCGTTTTCTAACACTCGATAACTTGTTTCGTCTGCGTGAATATAGGTTTGTTTTTAATAATATTTCTCTAAGTAGGTTGTATAATGGTTTGAAATAATACTCACTAACTTTTTATATGCCAATTTGTCAGTTCTTTTTCTCGTAATTGGTAGTCCCATTTTGTTCCAGTCAGCTTCTTGTCGATAGTTCGGCACTTTTTAATTGATACTTCTGATAAATTGTATGTGCAATAATAGTACTTGATCCTAAGCTATGATTTAAAGGAGCTTTTGGAACAGGCGCTTTAATGATTTTATCATTAGTCCCGTTTTTCACTACAATGGGGACATTTGTAAGCATGTTGAATACGATCTACACGTTTTAATTGAGCTGGAATAAAAAAACTAACTCTTTTCGCTTTAGACATGACCCAATTTCTTTTTAAAGTGTGTTGACATTCTGGGCATACGCAAGCTTTTTCCTAATAATTCGTGATGAACCAATTCTGGCGTGAATTGTTCTAAGATATCTTGACGTTTACCCTGTGCTTTTTTTCTTGTATAAGTAATAGTTTCTACTTCTACAGCCGTTTCTGAGGTTTCTTCTTGAGTTATTTCTTCCACATCAAACAAACTTATTTGATTTGGGTTTCCTTTTTGTTTTTTTCTGAAGATTTACCGAATAATTTTTTTCTTGAAAAAAATTCTAACTGTTCTTTAAGAAGGCGATTTTTCATGTTCTAACAGTTCAACAGTTTTATTAAATTTTTATTTTATCTTCTTCGTATTGATTTGAAATTTTTTTAAATTCACTTAATACTTTTTCAAGTGTCACTGTTTCATTAGAAATCATAAAAAATACCTCCTCTTTTATTTGACTCTATTATACTATAAAAGGGTAATATTTTCAGTAAAAACATCGGCGGTTAGTATCTTTTATTTTTGGATAAATGGAAAATCCTTTTAATAACCATTCCACTTGTTCATCAGATAATTCTTTAACTTCTTTTTCATTAGAAGGCCAACTTAACTTTCCGTTTTCGAATCGTTTGTAGAGTAGCCAAAAACCTTCTCCATCCCAATAGAGTGCTTTAAATCTATCTTTTTTTCCACCACAAAATAGAAATACTTGTCCTGAAAAAGGATCTAAGTGGTAATGATGTTGAATCCAATAAGCGAGAGAATCAATACCTTGACGCATATCAGTTTTACCACAAACAATAGACACTTGTCCTAACTTATTTAACGGAATCGACATGATGCATCACTAGCTCCAATATCAATTTTAATTGTTCTTTATCAGCAGAATCGTAAAGCACCCATTCCATTTTCCCCTTACGTAGCTTCAGTATAATCGCATTAGATTTCCCTTCTTTTTTTGATGAATAGTCAACGTTTAATGGTACAATTTGTTTTTGACATTTTATTTTTCCTCCATTCCTTCTTTTATGTTTTTATTATAAAGGAAGTTATGTTCAGAAGATAGATACCTTGTTATTGGACGCTTACTCTGTAAGCGTCCAATAACGAGGTATATTGAATAAGAGTTCTTCGCCCTAGCGCGGAGAGCTCTTTCTTATCTACAAGTTTCTTGTATATTTTTTTCCCGACTTTGACAGTTTTGAGAAAAAAATATTGTAAGAAAAGTTGATTTTTATCGAAAAAAATCAACTTTTTTTATACTTCACTCTTCCTATATACAGGTATATCTGGTATAATATATATGAGGTGATAAAAAAATGATAGTTCAAGTATACACAAACAGAGGAAATAAATATGTGAGAGTAGTTCATTCATATCGAGATCCAGAAACTAATAAAACCAAAAATGAAAGTTATAAAAAAATTATGGAAATCTAGAAAAACTACTAAAACAAGATAAAAAAACTTCCTAGAAAAAAATTAGAAAAAGAAATCAAAGAAAAAAATGAAAGATTAAAAAGAAAGCACCATAGATAAAATAAAAAAATCGAGACAAATAATTTTTGAAAAAAAGAAGGTTTAGTACGTAAAAAAACTATGGATATTTAGTATACGAGAAGATATGGCAAGAACTGGGAATAAGTAGATGGATAAAAGATATAAAAAAACTAGAAGTAAAATAGAAATTGAAGAAATACTAAAACAACTGGTATTTCAAAAGACTACTTACTCCATCATCAAAGAAATCAGCATACGATCATAGAGAAAATTATGTAGATTTTTCGAAATGATTTGATTTTTAGAAGATTACTACAGAGTTTTAGATATAATTTATGATGAAAAAAAGAAAAAAATTAGAAAAAAACATTTAAATAGCACACTCAAGAAAAAAATTTAACAGAGAATTAAATGTAGTATTGTACGATGTAACTACATACTACTTTGAATCAGTTAAAAAAAGACGAAATAAAAAGGCTTTGGATTTTTCTAAAGATAATAAAGTAAATCAAGTACAAGTAGTTATGGGATTATTAATTGATAATAACGGAATACCAGTTGGTTACGAACTATATCCAGGTAATACGAGCGAATTTAGTACACTATATCCCGTCATAAAAAAAATTTAAAAGAAAAAAATATAAATTAAAAAGTAATAGTAGCCGCAGATAGAGGACTTAATTCTGGTAAGAATCTACTTTTATTAAAAAGAACTAGGATTAGATTATGTCATGGCATATAAGCTAAAAAGGCGCTAAGAAAGAAATAAAAGAAAAAAACTGTTTGAAGATGGATATACAATAGAAAAAGAGTTTAAATATAAACTTATAGAACATGTAAAAAGAAATTCGAGTTGATGGTAAAGTTGGACTATAGTCAAGTAAATAGACACGAAAAATACGAAAATTAGTTAAAAATTTAAGTGAAATTTGTTTTATACTGAGAAGTAGGTGTGGTATCCTGTGAGGAAAATGTGGCAGTACCACTTTTCCCACATTAAGAACCACACCGATAGAGGCTCAGTGTAAAAATAAATTTTTTTAATGTTCATAAAACGCTAATTCTCTTTCGTTAGGAGTCATAAGTTCTAAAGAATAGTGTGGTCTTTTAAGATTGTAAAATCCCTCAATATACTCAAATAAAGAAAGTTTTTAATTCTCCAATTGAGTGATAATTTTTTTCTATTGCACTCCTCTTTCTTTAAATATTTAAAGAAAGACTCACAACAAGCATTATCGAAAGGATATCCTTTTTTTAGAAAAAAAGATTGAACTACATTAAATTTATCCAGGAGCTTTCTAAAGGGAGCTGCTGTATACTGAGTACCACGGTCAGAATGAAACATAAGACCAGTAGGACAATTTCTTTTTATTATAAGCGTCATTAAATGTACTCATAATAAGGTTAGAATCAGCCTTTATTGGAAATATTCCACGATATAATTTTTTTCTAGAAAATAAATCCATAATTATACACAAATAAAACCAAACACCATTTACTTTTTATATAAGTAAAATCGCTAAATTTCAAACCATATTAGGCTCAGGAGGATTAAATTCTTGTTTTAAGTGGTTACATAGTTTAGTATCTTTACAGTTTTCTTTTACTCGCTTTGATAAAAAGGTTTAGAAGTAGACATGGTAGGGAGATTTAATTTTTTTGAATTAATCGATATACTCTTCCAACACTAACCTTAATACCATAATCGCGCTCTAAAATATGAGTAATTTTATATGCACCAAGTCGCTTATTGTAATCTCCATGAATTTTTAAAATAATTCTAGAAATCATTTGATTTTCTTCAATTCTAGGAGGTACATCATTTGAGATATATTTATAGTATGTGCTTCTATTAACATTGAATACTTTGCATAAAAGTTTAATATTATGTTGATTTCTAAGAGTGAAAATAGCGTTTAATCTTTGTTTGAGTGTGGCGTGAAGATGGCAATCGCCTTTTTTAAAATTTGATTTTCTTCTTCTAATTGAGCGTTTCGTTTTTTTGAAGTTCTTTTATTTGTTTAGCGGTAAACACATCGCCATCTTCAGTTTTAATCTCAGAATACTGTTTCACCCATTTATTAATGGCACTTAAAGAAATACCATAATCTTTACTCAGTTGTGTTTGAGTCTTACCATTTTGATATAGACTAACAATCGATCTTTTTAAAAATCTTCATCGTAGACATTTTTTTGCCATTTTAAACACTTCCTTTCTGTGTCTACTTTTTATTATATTATATTGTTTATTTTTTTGTGTCTACTTTTTTTAGTATAACTCCAAGTCGAGAAAAATACAAGATAATCTACTTTTTAGGATATTCTGAAAAAAAGAGCTAAAAAAAGATAAAGCTGATAGACAGAGACTTCTAGATAAAGTTGACAAGCTACTAAATAATCCATCCATGATGAAGCAAGAGTTAAAAAAAGGTGGTAAGAAATTTATAAAAGTAACTAAGGGGAACTTAGATATAGAATTAGATGTCAAACAAATTGAAGAGGCAGAAAAGATGGATGGATTCTTCGCTATAGAATATTCACAAAAAGAGCTCACGGGAAGAGAAGTAAGAGAAATATATGGAAGTCTATGGAAAATTGAAGATAGTTTTAGAGTGTTGAAAAACTAATCTTGAAGCTAGACCAATATTCGTATGGAGTGAAAAGAGAATAAGAGCTCACTTTTTAATCTGTTATTTAGCTTTAGTAATAGAAAGATATCTTGAGAAACTTCTAAAAGATAATAATGTAAATTTATCGACAGCCAAAATACAAGAAGCAATAAGAAATACAACGTTAGGAAGTGTTGAGACATTAATGGGAGATTATTATATAAAGGATGCAGAATCAAAAAGAGTATCTTGATATAATTAATGCTGTAAAGATGAATAAAATTCCTCTTGTAGGATATGTTTCTGATATAAAAAAATGTATATAGGAAAAATTATGCTAATTTCACCCTGATGAAACGCTATAGCTACGCCTTTCATCAGGGTTTTCTTGTGTCTGAAACTGTCAAAGTCGGGAGCGCGGAGAGCTCTTTCTTATCTACAAGTTTCTTGTATATTTTTTTATTCCATGGCAAATAAGCCTCTAGAATCTCATTTTTTTCTAAAGTATCTTCATTTGGTAAATTCGTTAATAAATAGTTGATGTATTTTTTTCTGAATCTAATCCATTTCGTTTGGCAGTTTCGAGTAAAGTCATTATGATAGCACTAGATTGTGCTCCTTCAAAACTTTGGGAGAATAACCAATTCTTTCTCCCTATTACCAATGATTTTATCGCTCGCTCTGCTAAATTATTCGAAATAACAAGATTCCCATCTTCCAATATAGTTCGAAATGTTGATTCATACTTCAAACTATATTCTATAGCTTTTCCTAATTTACTGCCTGGTAGTACCGAATGCTCGCGACACCAATCAAAAAATTCATCCATAATTGATTTCATTTCTTCTTGTCGTTTTTGATATCTCTCTTCTACTGGTAAGCAATCCCATTCCTGTTCCAATTGAAATAGTCGGTTACAATAGTTCAATCCCTTTGCACTTAAGGAAGTAATATTATTCTTAGGATTTGCTTCGAAAAATTTTCTTCGTATATGTGCCCAACACCCTACTAACTTGGCATTTTTTTGCTTGGCGATAAGCTCCCCACATATCACAATGAATATAGCCTGAATAATCCCCTAAGACTTCTTTTACTACTTCACCACTTCGACTTTTTATCGTGATGATACAGCGTAATCCCTGCTTTTTTTCTTGTTTTTCCTGATAAGAATGTCCAGTAATAGGTAAGTGGAGTGTCGTTTTCTAACACCCGATAACTTGTTTCGTCAGCGTGAATATAGCTTTGTTTTTAATAATGTTTCTCTCAATAGGTTGTATAATGGTTTGAAATAATACTCACTGACTTTTTATATGCCAATTTGTCAGTTCTTTTTCTCGTAATTGGTAGTCCCATCTTGTTCCAGTCAGCTTCTTGTCGATAGTTCGGCACTTTTTAATTGATACTTTTGATAAATTGTATGTGCAATAATAGTACTTGATCCTAAGCTATGATTTAAAGGAGCTTTTGGAACAGGCGCTTTAATGATTTTATCATTAGTCCCGTTTTCACTACAATGGGGACATTTGTAAGCATGTTGAATATGATCTACACGTTTTAATTGAGCTGGAATAAAAACTAACTCTTTTCGCTTTAGACATGACCCAATTTCTTTTAAAGTGTGTTGACATTCTGGGCATACGCAAGCTTTTCCTAATAATTCGTGATGAACCAATTCTGGCGTGAATTGTTCTAAGATATCTTGACGTTTACCCTGTGCTTTTTTTCTTGTATAAGTAATAGTTTCTACTTCTACAGCCGTTTCTGAGGTTTCTTCTTGAGTTATTTCTTCCACATCAAACAAACTTATTTGATTTGGGTTTCCTTTTGTTTTTTTCTGAAGATTTACCGAATAATTTTTTTCTTGAAAAAAATTCTAACTGTTCTTTAAGAAGGTGATTTTCATGTTCTAACAGTTCAACAGTTTTTATTAAATTTTATTTTTATCTTCTTCGTATTGATTTGAAATTTTTTTAAATTCACTTAATACTTTTTTTCAAGTGTCACTGTTTCATTAGAAATCATAAAAAAATACCTCCTCTTTTATTTGATTCTATTATACTATAAAAGGGTAATATTTTTCAGTAAAAACATCGACGGTTAGTATCTTTTATTTTTTTGGATAAATGGAAAATCCTTTTTAATAACCATTCTACTTGTTCATCAGATAATTCTTTAACTTCTTTTTTTCATTAGAAGGCCAACTTAACTTTCCGTTTTCGAATCGTTTTGTAGAGTAGCCAAAAAAACCTTCTCCATCCCAATAGAGTGCTTTTAAATCTATCTTTTTTTCCTCCACAAAAATAGAAATACTTGTCCTGAAAAAAAGGATCTAAGTGGTAATGATGTTGAATCCAATAAGCGAGAGAATCAATACCTTGACGCATATCAGTTTTACCACAAACAATAGACACTTGTCCTAACTTATTTAACGGTATTGACATGATGCATCACTAGCTCCAATATCAATTTTAATTGTTCTTTGTCAGGGGAATCGTAAAGCACCCATTCCATTTTTCCCCTTACGGAGCTTCAGTATAATCGCATTAGATTTCCCTTCTTTTTTTGATGAATAGTCAACGTCTAATGGTACAATTTGTTTTGACATTTTGTTTTCCTCCATTCCTTCTTTTTATATTTTTTTATTATAAAGGAAGTTATATTCGGAAGATAGATACCTCGTTATTGGACGCTTACAAAAGATCTGACACTGTCAGACCTTAAAATTTTAATTTATTATTTTTTTAATAAATCACGGATTTCTTTTAAGAAGTTCTTCTTTAGCATCAACTTCTGGTGCTTTTTTTCTTCAGTTTCTTCTTCTTTAGACATTTTGTCTTTAGCTGTGTTAATTGCTTTAATGAAAATGAAGATTGCAATTGCGGTAATTAAGAAGTCGATTGTAATTTGGATAAAGTTACCATATTTAATATTATTCCACGCTAAGTTAGTAAAGTCTGGTTTAGCAGGGAAAAAGTAATCCAATTAATGGCATCATAATGTCAGTGACTAATGAACTAACGATTTTACCGAAAGCTGCCCCCATGATAACCCCTGATAGCTAAGTCTAATACATTTCCTTTAAATGCAAATTTTTTTAAATTCGTTTAACATAAAAAAATATCTCCTTTTAAAAATTTAATACTAAAGTATAATATATTAAAACGTTAATAAAATCAAGTATTAAGAACTTACTTTTATGAAAAAAACAAAAAGAAAAACGTATTTTAATATTAATTGTCGTATTATTTGGGGTTAACCCAAAAGTCCTAAATTTTTAAAAAAAGTGTATATTATAACGCAAAGACGCAGCGGGTTATCGATCTCTAAATTCGCTTCATAAAAGTTTTTTTAGATATCTAATAAGTTGTGCAAGGGTGACTCGACAAAAATCTTGTTTCTTAAGGAATCACGATTTTTAGAGTCACTCCCTTTGTTAACTGAAATATACTGTATTTGTAATTAGTATATAATCTACCGAATAAGCAAGATAACTAACCGAATATACATTATCTATAGATTTTTTTAAATATTTATTATATAAAAATATAATTATGAAAGGAGATAAAAATATAATTATGAAAGGAGCTGAAAAATATGAAAGTTGAGTTAAATATAGATAAGAAATTTGAAGAAATAATAGTGACTATATCAGCAAATAAAGTGAATGATGAGATTCAAAAATTTAGTGAATTATATAGAAAATAAGGAAGATTACTTTATAGGAGTTTTAGATGGGAAAGTACGTTTATTAAATACGGAGGATATTATAAGGGTATATGTTGAAGATAGAAAAGTATATGTAGTTACAGTTGAAGGTAGGTTTATTGTTAGAAAAAAATTATATGAAGTGCAGAGTACATTAACTAAGGATTTTATAAAAAAATATCTCAAAGTGAAATAGCTAATATTAAATATATTCATAGCTTAGATTTAGGATTGAGAGGAACAATAGTTATAAATTATAAAAAAATTCGGATATAAGTTATGTATCGCGTAGAATGTTAAAAAGAATTTAAGATGAAATTAGGATTATAGGAGGTATTAAAATGAAATTATTTCAAAAAAATTGTAATATTTATGTTGTTAGGGATAGGAGCAGGGAATGTTATTAATCTAATATTCGGTATTTTTGTGTGGTCAGTTTTATCCTGGTATGCCATTGTATATCCAGAGTTTTGATAATTTAAATATGGCAGTATTAATTCAAACCTTAGTATACGCTATTTTTAGGTATATTACAAGGATTAGCTGGTAAAGTATTTCAAAAGTAAGTTAAATGATAATATAGTAATAGTATTTGTATCTCATTATTTTTCTTATTATGTTACCGCTTGTGTTAGCGGGTTATTATTTGAAATGGTTTAGTAGCTTTTACTACTTTAATTTTAATGGTGATTACAGCTACTGTGGCTTATATTTTTAATAGGAATAGTTCGATATTTTTAGTGTTAAAAAAATAGTATAAGTGAGATAAATATAAAATTAAGAGATAATAGGTAAGAGCTGGAGTAACAAAGGAGGAGCAACGCAAATTAATGATTTTTGTGTTGCTCCTCTAAATCTTTTTATTAATTGTATAATACTTTTTTTAAAGGATATTTTGTTACAATTAAAATATTATTTTTTTCTTCTTCAACTTTATCTTTCTTTAGGAATTTGTTAAGTAGGTTTGAAGCTTTTAGCTTTGTTTTCTTCAACTTTTTTTCAGAAAGATTTTTCTATTTTTTTCGATCAGTATTTTTTGAATCCAGTAACATTAGATTTCATATTATCAACAGATGATTGTAATCCATTGATTGATGATGCCAATCCCTCAGCTGAGTTGAATAGTGGATCTAATTTTTTTCAGATTTAACTTGTAAATCTTCAGCTAGGATGTTTGTGTTTTGTAATAAAAATATTAGTTTCTGCCATAATTGGCTCTAAGTTACCTTCAACTTTTTTTAACTGTTTCATTTAAATCTTTAGCAAGAGCAAGAGCGTCTTCTGCGATGTTAGTAACATCTTCTACACATTCAGTGGCAACAACTACAGATTTTTCTAACAGTTTTAAGTGTAATAGCAGTACTAATACATAGGATTAAAACACCTACCCCTGCTAAAAAAAGATTCCAGCATATGCTAAAAATTAACCAGTTTATATCTAACATAAAAATTTTTCCTCCTTGGGTTGTTATAATCAATTATATTTTTGAGTTTATTATAAATACAACCAATTATTTTTGATTTTTTTGTTCTATAAATTTGTGACAAAGTTTATTGATATTTCCTGCTCCCATAAATAGGAATACACTATTGTCGAAGTTTAATTTATCGAAATCTTCTTCGCTATTTATAATTTGAGAATCTTTAGTTACTTTTTTTGTAAGTCTTCAATACCTACGATTTTTTTCTTTTTCACGTACCGAAGCAAAGATTGGACAAAAGGAATACTTTATCTGCAGTTTCTAAGCTTTCAGCAAATTCATTTAGGAATTTAGCTGTACGTGTGTATGTATGTGGTTGGAAAAATTGCGATAACTTCTTTATCTGCATATTTCCTACGTGCACTATCGATTGTTGCTTTAATTTCACTTGGATGATGTGCATAGTCATCTACAACTACACTATTTCCAAGTTTGTGTTCACTGAATCTTCTTTCAGCAGGTTTATACATATCAAGTGATTCTTGGATTTTTTTCTACACTAATACCATTTAAATCAGCTAAAGCAATGGCAGATGTTGCGTTAGAAATATCGTGTAAAATCTCGAATACTGCCATAGTGAAAGTTCCAAGTAGTTCAGAGTTTTTGTAAATGTCAAAATTACTATGTTCTGATGTAGTTTGGACATTTTTTATTTGATAGTCATTTTCATCGTTGAATCCATATTTTACAGTTTTTGCATTTGCAGGTTTAAGTTGCGAAGCTAAACGATCGTCTCCACAGATAACAACTGTATTTTTTTAACTTGATTTACAAAACTTTGAATGCATCGAACACATCGTGTTCATCGTTAAAAGTAATCTGATGATCAAAGTCAATATTGGTTACAACAGCAAAATCAGGGTGATATGCTAAGAAGTGTCTGTAGTACTCACATGCTTCAGCTATCATAAATTCTGAATTCTTTTCACCATGACCAGTTCCATCTCCGATTAAGTATGAAGTAACGTGACTGTGTTTAAAAATATTACTTGTCATAGTAGTTGTAGTAGTTTTACCATGAGCTCCTGTTACTGCGATTGAAGGTATTTCAGAAAGAAGTTTACCAAGGAATTGTGAATAAGTATAAGTAGTTAAACCTAATTCTTTAGCTCTTCTGTACTCAACATGAGTTTCATCGAATGCATTCCCTAGAATTACTTCATATCCTTCTTTAATATTTTCGGCCCCGTAGTAGTACATTGGGATGTTTCTTTGTTCTAATTTTTCTTGTGTAAAAAAGTATGTTTCCTCGTCTGAACCTTGCACTTCATTACCCATATCATAAGCGATTTGTGCAAGAGAGCTCATTCCGGAACCTTTTATACCTATAAAATGATATTTACTCATTATAGTGTCTCCTAAGTTTTTCATTAATAAAATAAAAAATTCTGTAATATTTTTCATAAGCAATTCAATTTTTACAACAAAACTGATAAAAAAATTCAATAAATAGGAGTTTTTTTCTATCGTGATATTTTTCAAATGTTAATTCCCAAAGTAAATTCCAGTTCAAATAAAAAAACTGGAATTTAAATTGAGACTAAATAATCATGAAAAAGATATTTATCTAACTTTTATTACGTTATTTTTTTAATAAGTATAATTCCTCTTTTTTTATTTTTGGTGTATATTATAATATGAGATTTTTTTCGTTGTATGAAAGGAATCTAATATTATGACAAACAAAAAAACAAACACTTAACATATTATGATTGCTTAGACATTGAAGAAGGAATCTCTAAAGGTAAAACTTTTAGAAGTATAGGTATAGAATTAGATAAAGAGCCTACTACTATTTCTAAAGAAATTAAACGTAATCTGCAATATTAAAGATACCGAAGTCGTTACCAAAAACTCTTGACGGAAAAATTAATCAAAAGCTAATTGTGCTCTTCTAAACAAATCTCCTTATGTTTGTAATAATTGTAAGCTTTAAAAAGAAGAGATTGTGGTTTTGATAAAAAAACTTAAAAATTATTTTTTTCTGTAATCCTAATTCTTCATGGGAAAAAAAGGAAAAATAGAAAAAAATCACACCACCTTGCGCGAAATGCTACCTAAAGGATCCCTCATTTGACGATCTTATACAAAGTGATGTTAATATTATTATATCAACTATTAACTCACTTAAGAGAAAGTATTTGAACGGAAAAATCAGCTTATGAAGTTTTTTTCTTTTACTTTCGGCGAACATATAGCTAACCTACTAGGTATTTTTAAAATACCTGCCAATGAGGTAATACTTAAACCTTTCTTGGCTAAAACAAATTAAGGATACTAACAAATAAAAGTTAAACTATTTATAAAAATAGTAATATAGTTATTTTTTTACAACGAAAAATGTTTTTATTAGAAAAGTCTCAACTTAACTTCAGCATAACTGGAATTTAACCTGGGAATAGTGATTTGCAGGTCTATTTGTCATGCTTTTTTTATTTTTGATTCCTTTTTGAAAAACTCCCAAAGTAAAGCTTCCTTGTTTTTATACCGGAAGTTACCTTGGGAATATTTTTTTATTGTTATTTTTCCTTTTTTTCCCAACTTAACTTCCACTTTAGTTTCTTACCGGAATTTACTTTTGGGAATTTACCGAAATCTTGTTTTCTAAAATCGTAATTTTTGAGTTACTTTCTTTAAAGTTTTTTTATACACTAATTGATTATTTAAAAAGTTTACGTCTGACTACAAGTCCAATAAGACAGATTAAGCTTAATCCTAATGCAGTAGTGCTAGAAGAATTCGTACCTGTGCTTGCTAATTTTTCAGATTTAGCTTTTGCAGGTTTAGCTTCTTCAGGTTTTTCAGATAGTTGAGTAACAGCAGGTGTTTGTCCGAAATCTACATTTTGAGTAGCTGAAGTTCCACCAACTCGATCCAGGTTTTGATTAGGATCACTGTTTCACCAGCAGTTCCGCCTTGACCACTACCAGGAGCAGTTCCCTCTAAGTGAGGTTGAGGTTCTGGGGGTAACAGGACCTGTATATTCTGGTACTTCATTTACTGCAGAAAGATTTTTGAGTTAGTAAGTTGAATGCTTTTTTTCTAAGTCTTCAAATCTGTCTTTTAATCCATTGATATAATAATCTTCAGCACCGTTTTCTTCACCATCTTTTATTTGATTTTTTATGTTAACAAGTTCATCTAATATTTTCTTGATTTCAGGTTGTTTAGCTCCGAATGTAGGAATTTCATTAACAGCAGCCTCAACAGCGTTAACGCCACCTTTTGAATTCTGGAATTTCTGGTTGTACAAGTGAATCTCCGTTAGATGTTTCAGGTTTTGTTGGTTTTGGAGTTTCTCCTTCTGGTTTATCGGGAACAGTTGAGGTGTTGTATCGTTTACTCCACCAGTGAATTCAGGAACTTCATTAACAGGGGCATCTTGACCATTAGAAGCGACAGGTCCGTTGAATTCAGGAACTTCATTAACAGCAGCTTCAACAGCGTTAACGCCACCTTTGAATTCTGGAATTTCTGGTTGTACAAGTGAATCTCCGTTAGATGTTTCAGGTTTTGTTGGTTTTGGAGTTTCTCCTTCTGGTTTATCAGGAACAGTTGGAGGTGTTGTATCGTTTACTCCACCAGTGAATTCAGGAACTTCATTAACGGGGGCATCTTGACCATTAGAAGCGACAGGTCCGTTGAATTCAGGAACTTCATTAACAGGAGCATCTTGACCATTAGAAGCGACAGGTCCGTTGAATTCAGGCACTTCATTAACAGGAGCATCTTGACCATTAGAAGCGACAGGTCCGTTGAATTCAGGAACTTCATTAACAGGAGCATCTTGACCATTAGAAGCGACAGGTCCGTTGAATTCAGGAACTTCATTAACAGGAGCATCTTGACCATTAGAAGCGACAGGTCCGTTGAATTCAGGAACCCTCATTAACAGGGGCATCTTGACCATTAGAAGCGACAGGTCCGTTGAATTCAGGCACTTCATTAACAGGAGTATCTTGACCATTAGAAGCAGCAGGTCCGCTGAATTCAGGAACATTATTGCTTGAATTATTATCAGGTTTATTATCTGGAGTAGGTTTATTTTCAGGTTTGTTATTTCCTGTATTTTCGTTGTTTCCAGGTTTTACTTCAGTAGAACTGTTATTAGCATTATTTGAAGAATTATTTGTATTATCATTAGCTGTGTTACTATTAGAATTGTCGCTTGGTTTTGTGTTATCTACAGTTCCATTATTGTCTGAATTATTATCAGGTTTATTATCTGGAGTAGGTTTATCTTCAGGTTTGTTATTTCCTGGGACAGTTTCTTTATCATTTTTTTATGTTTAGTATACTCTTCTAATGCTTTTATCTATGTTAGATTTTTTTCTTCTAAAAATTTTATCTATAGATTTTTTTCTTCATCATATACTTTTTTTGAGCTTTTTTTCAGTAGCTTCTTTTAGTTTAGCGTATGCTTCTTTATTGATTCCTTCTTTATCTTTATCATCGTTAACTAGGATTTTAGCTGTTTCTAAAGGTAAAAAGAAGATTTGCTTTTTCAGTAGCAAATTTTTTTAGCAACTTCATCATTAGTACTTTCAACAGGCTTGTTATTCTCATCATTACTTGGAGTGTCAACTTTGTCGTTAGGTTTGTTAACTTCGCTGTTACTTGGAGTGTCAACTTTGTCGTTAGGTTTGTTAGCTTCGCTATTATTAGGAGTGTCGACTTTATCGTTAGGTTTGTTAGCTTCGCTGTTATTAGGAGTGTCAACTTTGTCGTTAGGTTTGTTAGTTTCGCTATTATTAGGAGTGTCAACTTTGTCGTTAGGTTTATTAGCTTCACTATTATTAGGAGTGTCGACTTTATCGTTAGGTTTATTGGCCTCATTATTATTAGATGCATCAGTGTTGTCACTTGGTTTGTTTACTTCAGGAGCAGGAGCTTCTTTTAATCCGTTGACTGCATCTTCGATTTCTTTTAATAAACTAGAACGAGTGTCTTCTAGATTTCTTGTTTCTTTAGCTTTGTTTATGAATTCAGTTGCTTTAGTAATAGCTGTAGTTAAATTATTTTTAGATTCATCTGTATATTTATTAGTAGCAAGTTTATCGTTGGCTGATTTAACAGCTTCTTCTAGTTTTGAAGTATCATATCTAAGCATAGTAGAGTATGTTTGAACGTCATTAAATAGTTTCAATATTTCATTAGATTTAGGGTTGTTGTGCACTAAGTCTTCTAGTTTATCTATTTTTTTCCTTGAAGATAGTTATCTACAGCGTTGATGCTTTCCTCACTATAATTTTTTTACTATCTTTATCAGAATTGAAGTTTGCTACAGCTTCAGCGTTTGAAGTTCTTAGTTGAATAAGTAAATCATATTGATTTTTTTAAATCTGATAGTTCAGTAAATGCAGTAGAAATTTCTTCCGTGCTTGCAATATTATTTTTCAATACATTTTTGAGCAGCGTTGATTTTTGTTACCGAAGTTTTTTTAATTACTTCCATGTCTTGGCTTACATTTGCATTTTTTTAAATACATTATTCCAACTATCATAGTATTTACTTGTAGTAGCTTCGAATAGTGCGTTTAGTTGTTTTTTTATCTGCAGTGATTACAGCGTTTTCTTTTAGGATATTTTTACAGATAACACAGCTATATTTTCATGTTTGTCAGTACCGAATAATGTACTGCTTGCAAAAGTGTTAAGTTTTTATTGTAGTTGGTTTTTCCTTCGATAGGTATTCTAATTTTTTTGAAGGATATTTATAAGAATTAGTTACATTATTATAAGTAACATCGGCAGTATCTTCTTTTTAAAACTTGGACATCTTTTTCAGCATTGCCATCGAAGTATGTAAGTTTACTCATAACGGCAACATTAGTTGTTCCATTATTCATAGGGATAAGATCTAATTCTAAATAATTTTTTTCCCTGTTTTCAGTTACTAGATACATGTTTTTTTAATTATTCCATTAGCCATAGAAGGACTAGTTAAATCTTGTTTTTAATAACGATCCATCTAATTGAACTTTATTATTAGAATCTGTAGAAGGAGATTCTGATGGATTACTTGGTTTATTTTGAGTTGAATCAGAAGAATTATTAAATGTATTTACAGCATTGTTAAGTTTATTTAATTCAGCTAGTAATGCTTCTTCGGTAGAAGTATCATTATTTAATAATTCTTTAGCTTTTGATAGTTCATTAGTTAAAGTAACAAAGGCAGCTGGTTCTTTTTTTACCTTGTTTTTATTAACTCAACTTCAGCTATTTTTATTCTTAAGTTGCTCTTTAGCTGAAACTTGTTTTGCTCCAGAGTTTTGAGAATCATTTAAGTCTTCTATAGCGAATTTGAATTGTTCTTTTGTAGTAATCTGTTGGATCGGTATTTATTCGATCATCAGTGTCATTTGATTCAGGAGTTAGTTTGGCGTTGGCAACATATGCTTTTTGCTTCATCGATTAATTGTCTAAGTTTAAGTTTTGATTGAGTAATTTTGTTGGAATTGTTGTAAGCTTCTTCAGCTTTTTTTAATTTCTCCTGAAAGTTCATCAGTATTGATGCGAAGATAGTCTCCAAGATGTTGAACTTCTCCTGTTAGTTCATCTAGTTTTTTTGTATACTGTTACAGTTCCTTCTTTGTCGAACTCATTTGAGTAAGTTTTCTTTTTTTACCTTCTATATCTACTGGATCAAGAGAGTTAATTTTACTTTCAACCGCATCTAATTTTTTTCTTTAATTAACGCTTTACTTTCGCTAGTAAAGTGTGAATTGTTCTTCCAATCATTTTCGTACTGATTTTTTGCATTTTGAAGTGATTTATAAAGATTAGCTAATGAATCTAATTTAGTTGTTTCATCTAATAGTTTATTTATAATGTTATCTACTTCATCTTTAGTTAGTGAATCGTTATTTAAAAGTTGTTGAGCCTTAGTAATTAATTGATTGAATGAAGTTTTGAATTCTGGTTTTTAAATCTTTGTAGTTATCTTGTACTGAATTACTTGTATAGTAATTAATTTTTATCTCTTAACGATGCTTTCAAAGGTGATTCTTTTTAGCTTCTAGTTTTGTAGAGTAATCGATATATAAGTCTGTTGGACTTGTAAAATTATCGATTCCATTTTTTTCCTAGTGAGAATGAATCTTTAAAATTGAAATTTCCTAGAAGTGCTATTTCAATATTTTTTTCTTAGTAGCATCAACTGTAAGTTTTAATTTAGTAGGGTAATCACGCCCTCCAATATTTTTTGTTTCTAAAACAACGGCATCGGCATCTGTATTTCCTAGACTGTTATATTTGAAAGTATCTGCTAGAGCGAAGTCAATAGCTCCTCCCATGATTTTAGGTTCTAATGTTAATATTACTTCATTTTTACCGTTTCCTAATTCGTGAACTTCTACATTTTTTATAAGTTCTGTCAAATCACGACTGTATCTTGTTTTTATAGGTTTGTCGCTACCTCTTTCTACGAATTTTGCAGTTACATTATATGGCTCTGCTGGTTTAGTAGTGTTCTCAACAGGTGCGGTAGGAACTGGTTCTCCTTTTTTACCGTCTTTTGTAGTAAGATTGTTGATAGCTTCAGTTAATTGTTTAACAAGGTCTGATGTCTCATTAATTTGAGGATTATAACTGCTTGTTTGGTTAATCCAGTCTTTAGCGTGATTTAAAGCTTGATCAAATTTTTCAAGAGACACAGGTTCGTATTCACTTCTGATTTTTCTGTCAGCGATATCGATTATTCTTTTTAGTTCTGTAGTATTGTATCTTAAGTATGTGAAGTTCGCATTATCAAAGTCTTTAATTAACTGAACTAGTTCTTTTATGTTTCTTGTATTTTTTTCAATGAAGGAACACTTTTAATATAATTTTTGTAGTTTTCAATACTTTCTTTAGTGTATGTTTTTTTCGTTATAAAGGTCAAAAATATTCTAATAGTTTTTGCAACTTTAATATCTAGTACTTCTCTTAATGTTGCAATGTCTTCCATTTCATGAATTGGTGTAGAAATTTCATAAAGTTTATCGTAGTTAGCGCTATCTGAACGTTTCAATTCTTGTAATTTTGTTACAGCTTCGCTAATTTTAGCTCTTTGTGAGAAGTCTGCAGCTGTGTCTGAAGTATTCTCTTTTGTTAGTAACCATTCATTAACTTTATTACCTCGGTCTATCCAATTTTTGAATTTTTTCGTTTAATTTTTCTCTATATTTAGGGATAGCTTCGTTACTTTTTTTAGCAGCTGAGTAGTTAATATCTAAAGCAAATGGACCTGTTTGTTGTTTAGTGCCGTTTTTATCAATATAAGTCATATTTGAAATAACCAATTGTTCAGCTTTTTAATTCACCAGGAACACTAAAGGCTACGATATGTTGATCTTCAGCAGAAGGACCTAGTTTAACGTTTGTATCTAAACCAGAAACTTTATTAACAACAAAGCTTGTAATTTTACTAACTTTATCAGGATTAGCAACAAGATTAATTTCTATATCTTGACCTTGTTTGTAGATACCTACTAAAGACTCTTTAAATAGATTTTTAATTTCTTCTTTATTATCTACTACTTTTTTATAAAAATCTTGTTGTCCATCGCTAGAAACAGTTACCATTGTTGGTGTTTTGAAGTCGGTAGTAGTATAAAATCCGTCATCTTTTAAGTCGTGATTTACATCGAAATTGTATAGTTGAATATAGTATTTCAAAGTGTTTATTGCATTTTGTGCGGTTTTTTCTGTATATGAATTAGCATCGAGTTTCGCTTTTGCGGCGGCAGCTTCGCTCCACATGTTATACCAAGGGGTAGTATCAATAACATCATCGGGAACTTGGTGATTTTCAAATGTTACATGGTAATAAGGGAAGTTAGAAGTTTTGTGGAAAAAAGTAGTTCCCAAGTATCTATTTGTGATAGACTGATCGTTAAAAATCTTATTTATTATTTCATTTAGCTCAGCTTTAGTTTGTTGAGTGGCTGCAGTATCTCCGAAATCAGCTTTTGCTATATTGCTATTTGTTGGCCAAGCTTGAGCTGTGATAGAAGATATAGTAAGTGCCAATGCAACACTCATACTTGATTTTAATAATTTATTTGTTTTCATGGAATGTCTCCTTTTGTATATAATGTAATAATTTATTCTAATATTAAATTTTCAAGGTTAATCAAAGATATATTAAACTCCTTACCCTGTTTATATAAAGACTATTAAATCAACCTTTTAAAAATAATAGACATCTATAAATATAACATAAAAACGTTTCAATTGAAATAGATTATCAGTATCTTTTATATAAAAAAACAAAATAATATATTCTGAATTAATAAAAAAATTATACTTATTAATTTAAAATCCCTGAGTTTATCACTTAGAACAACATAAAACCGCTATGAACACTTGGTACAATAGTGTTTATAGCGGTTGTTTTTTTCAGGGAATTTGTTGTACACGAATTATAAAGGATACCTATTTAATTCTTCGTGTTTTACTATTCCTTTTTCCCATTTTATTCCTAGTAACTTATTTAATAATTTCATATCTTCACTCTCTTGTAATCTGTAATATCCTTGATTTAATTTTTGTTGCCTTTTGCTGTTTTTCAACGCATTTATTATTCGCTCTGAACTCATTTGTTTATTTGTTTTATACTGTAATAATCTAACATGTATTAACGCTAAAAAACATGTTAGAAAATGTCCTTGTATATGCTCTGGAGTTCTTACATATACCGGTCTTGTTTCTAATTGGCTTTTTGTCACTCTGAAAACAATCTTCTATTTCTGATAGCTCTCCGTAAGCTGATATTATCTCTTCATCTGACATTGTTAATTCACTTGTCACTATTACATTTATCCCGTCGAATTGTGCATCAAAATTGATTTGGTCTTCATCTAATGTTATTGTTGGTTTGTAAGGTAGAATCTCTCCTGTTTTTGGATCTACTAATCTTACTTCTAAATATTTCTTTCCACCTTTTTTTACTTGTCATTCTATAAAGTTGGGGTTGTGTTAATTTTTTTGCGTAATCTAGTGCGCCTTCTCGTCTTGCTTGCTCTCTTTGAGCGTATTTCTTATTCCAAGTAACTAATACTTTTTCTTTTACTTTCTTACCTTCTATTTTTCTTTCTCTTATGAATGATTTCTTAGCGAAGGTCATTTCTTCATTCACTTCCCAGTCTTTATCTTCTAATATGAAGTTTTGTATATCTTTAGGTGCTCCTCTTTTTTTCCTCTATGTTTTTTTGTGAAAAATACCCATCCATCATTTCCTTCGGACATATAACTTACATTTTTTTGAACTATTCATAGCTTTATCCGCCACTACTATTAATCTTTCTATTCCGAATTGTTTTTTTATTGTTTCTATCGCTGGTAGGTAAGTTATTGGATCTGTTTGATTTCCTTTGAATAATTTATAACTTATCGGTATTCCGTTTGTATCCATAAATAACCCCAGCTGTATAATTGGTTCTGGACGATGTTCTTTACTTGGTCCTTTTTCGTCTCATTTCTTTTTTCTAGCTTTTTCTTGTGACAATTCATCGTATTTAGCTTTGTGCTGTAATTTTTTTCTATACTGTCTGTTTCAAAGTAGTAGTTCGTTACATCATAAAAATACTAAGTTTGCAGTTCTATTAGTTATTTTTTTGAGATTTCTTTATGAAGGTGAATTTGTAAGTCTTCTTTTATTTTTATCTAATTTATCTAAACTTCTGTATATACTATTTAGCTAATATCCCAATTACCGTAAAGTTCTTCTTGAGCTTTATAGGTTGAGATTTTACTGTTTGGTTTTTAGTATTCTTTTGTATAGTTAGTAGTCTTAGGATATCTGATATTTTGTCACTTCTTTTTGTCTTCATACTTTTCTAAAAATTTATCGATCTTAAGTTCTTTGAATATAGAATCTATTATTTTCCAACCATATATTTTGTCTGGTTCGTTCATAGGAGCATTTAAATCATATGTTATTTCAATATGACTATCTTTTGTTAAATTTTTCCTCTTTAGCTTCTTTTTAATCTTTCTAAAAATTCCCTGATTCTTCTTGTTCAAGTTTATCTAGCCTTCCATAAGTATGAATTATTCGTTGTTTTACTTTTATCTCCTTCTCGATATCCTTCTACCAAATATACGTGTTGTTTGCCTTCTGTTTTTTTGTTACTTTTTATAAATGCCATATCTATATTATATCACAGATAACCGTTTACAACAATACAAAAATAAAAAAATAATAGACTTTTCACCTTGGTATTTCTGGTTTTTGTCTATTATTTTTTTCTTCCTAAGTGATAAAACTCGGGAGTATCTTTTTATATAAAAAAACAAAAATAATATATTCTGAATTAATAAAAATTATACTTATTAATTTAAAAATAATATTTCAAATTTAGTTTTTATTATTTGTGAAAAAAAGTTAAGAGAATATTTGTATAGGCTTGTTTATAGTTTTTTTCTTGTTTCAAAAATGTATCTAAACTAAAAAAATAATTTTTTTCTTAGTCTGTTTTAAAAATTTCTTTTTAAAAATTTACTTAATATTTTTTTCATGTAGTATAATTTAAAAGGAAATATTTTTTATAAGGAGAGCAAGATGACGAAATTTTATGCAGTAAAAAGGTAAAAAAACAGGAATATTCTCAACTTGGGACGAATGTAAAGAGCAGGTGACTGGATTTAAAGGTGCGGTTTATAAAAGTTTTAAAACTTTATCAGAAGCTGAAGCTTTCCTAGAAAGAAATGAAGAAAAATTGAAAAATATTGAAGAAGTTGATGGTGTATATGCTTATATCGATGGTAGTTTTGACAGAGTCAGTGGAGTATATGGTTCAGGTGTAGTCATAGTAGATGGCGATAAAAACATGAATATAAACATGCTGGAAATCGAGAAGATTATGCACAATTACATAATGTTGCTGGAGAATTAGAGGCGGCTAAATTCGTTATGTGGTATGCTGTCGATAAAAAGATTAAAGAGGTTACATTGTTTTATGACTATCAAGGGATAGAAGCGTGGGCAGTTGGAGATTGGAAAAGCAAATCTTCCTTATACGCAAGATTATGTAAAATTTTTATAATAAGGTGAAGACAGCAGTAAAAAGTTAGTTTTGTAAAGGTTAAGGCACATACTGGTGTTGAACTTAATGAACTTGTTGATAAACTTGCAAAAAGAGGCTATCGAACAATTTAAAAAGAAAATACTAAATAAGATAAAGCAAGGGGCTGACTCGACAAAATCGATTTCTCCGAAATCACGATTTTTGAGTCACTCCCTTGTTTTTTATTAAACCTTAAAAGATAAATGTGTTATAATTATTAAAATATAATTGAATTCTAGAAGGAAGAGGGTGAATAAGTGAACGCAACGATAAATAATAAACAAATATTAAATAAGATAGCTCGTCTTATATATAGAGATAAAAACGTATAATAATTGCATTGGTAGTTTCGATAGCATCTTATTATTTTTACGTTATATCCAACTGATAGATTGAGTTATATTGTTGATGGTATAGCGAGTGGTAATATTGATTTTAATGGTGTAGTTAATGAAATTCTTAGAATAATCTTGGCTGGGATCGCATTATATATAGTCTATTTCTTTTAAAGAATACTACACGTTTATAGGTTATGATAAGGTTATCAAAGATATGACGTATGATATCCAATATGATATTTATAGACATACCCCCTGTGTTTTTTTAATAAGTTTAGTATTGGTGAGGTAATTAGTAGATCTACTAACGATATTACAAATTATATTGCACCACTTTTTTTGGTTATGGTATTTTATTAATTTTTTTGATGGAATAATTTACAATTTATTTATAAGTGTTCTTATATTTAATAAATCAAATTTTATATATTTATTGATGATTCATATACCATTAATTTTACAGACTATTTACTTAGTTAGCAGACGTAAGGTACAGGAAAAGTACTATAACGAAAATGGCGAAAAACTATGGATGAAATTACAGAAGAAACTTTAGAAAAATGTTAAAGGTATTCGTGTTATTAGAGCTTATAGTTTGCTAGATAAAGTGAGAAATAGTTTTGTAGGAAAAACTTAGAAGTTATGCTAAAAGTAATGAAGAATACATGAAGAAAACTCTTGTGTATCAACCACTTAATACAGTATCGTTAGCGGTAAGTTATATTATAGCTGTAGCTGGAGGGTTTTACTTTATTAATTTAGGTATGATGACATTAGGAGAGTTAATTTCAGTCTGTGTAGTTATAGGTATGATTCAGTGGCCATACATTGCTTTATCTGAGTTAGTTATTATGATTATAGAAGTTCGTCAAGCTACCAAAAGAGTCCTAGAAATCTCGGATAAAAAAGCTGATGTTAATAATGACTTAGCGGAGAGTAATTTTGAGTTTAATAGTAGTATTGAATTTAAAGATTTTAATTTCAGTTATGAGGATAATAATCATGTGCTAGAAGATATTAATTTTACTATTAATAAAGGTGAAACTATAGGTGTAGTAGGAAAAACTGGTAGTGGGAAAACGACATTTATCAAGCAACTATTACGATTATATCCAATACAAGAAAATACGCTACTTCTTGATGGAAAAGGTATTGAACGTTACTATGATTATTCTGTAAGTACTAAGATAGGATATGCACCACAGGAATATCAATTATTTTCAAAAATCTATAAAAAGAAAATGTACTATTCTATAGATATGAACAAGAGGATAGATTAGGAGAAGTGCTAGAACAAGCTGATATCAAAAAAAGGATATTAGTGGATTTAAAGATGGTATTGATACTCTTGTGGGAGAAAATGGTTTATCTCTATCAGGTGGACAAAAACAACGTTTAGGTATAGCAAGAGCATTGTTATCTAATCCTGATATCTTAATACTTGATGACAGCTTAAGTGCGGTAGATTCTAATACAGAAAAAACTATTATAGAAAAATATTAAGAAAACTCGAGAAGGGAAGACAAATATAATAGTAGCACATAGAATTTCTGCAGTAAGGCATGCTGATAAGATAGTTGTATTAGATAATGGTAAAATATTAAATTTTGGAAGGCATGATGAGCTTCTTGAAAAATGCCCTTGGTATAGACAACTAGACGAGTATCAAAATAAGGGGGTAGAAGATGATGAAGAATAAAAATCCGTTATTTCAATTTTCTTCCTTATATGAAAAAAAGCAAAAGATCTTATATAATAGGTTTTGTTTTTTTCACTATTAAATGTGGGATTAGGTGTTGCTGGTGTGTACGTGCTGTCGAAAGTGTTTGATGGCATAACTGGAGATTTGACACGTCAGATAATTTTAAAATCATTTGTGGTAGTAGCTGGCTATGGATTAATATTACTATGCTCGGGAATTTCTAATTATATTAGAAATATTTACTTAATAAAAGGTGCTAATGAGGTTTACGTTAGAATTCAGATGCAGGTATACGACCATATACAAAGTCTACCTATTAAGTATTTTGATAATATGCCAGCTGGTTCTGTAGTATCTAGGATAACGAGTGATGTTAATCAGATTAGAACATTTTTTTGTTTCGACATTCGTTCAAATTTTAATAATAACTTTAAAGATAATTTTTTTCTTATATGGTGTTATTTTTATGTTGATTTTCGATTTGGATTATTTATGTTAGCACTATTTCCTGTAATGTATATTGTTTTGAAATTATATAATAAATTATCAATCGATAGTATTAAAGGATATAGAAGAAAATTTTTCTCAAAGTAATGGGATTATAAATGAAAATTATCAAAAATTTAGAAATTATTAAAGCCTTCAATAAAGAAAAAGAGAGTATTGAAGATTGGAATAAACACAATGAAGAAAGATATAAATATTGGAAAAAAATTGAATCTAGTAGATAGTTTATTGCTTCATAATATAACAGGAGTATTTAGAATAATAATTTTTATAGGTATTGTTTATTACTATGCGTATTCTCATTTCAATAATGCCTACGGTGTAACATTGGGAATGGTATATATGTTTATTAACTACACAACTGATATTATATACAGAATTGCTGATTTTACCATGGGGATTTCTAATTATATAAAAGCTCAAGGAGCAGCGATAAATATTCAAGAAATATTAAAGTTGGAAATTGAAGAGGATAAAGCAAGTGAAGTAGTTGAAGAAGATTTCGAGGAAATATTAAATTCGAAAATGTGTCTTTTGCCTATAAAGATGATTTTTATGTACTTCGTGATTTGAATCTAGAAATTAAAGAAAATCAAACTATAGCCTTTGTAGGACATACAGGAAGCGGTAAGAGTACCATAATGAATCTAATAGTGAGATTCTATAGTGCTACTAAAGGTAATGTCCTAATCAACGGTAGAAACATAAATGATTATAGTAAGGAATATCTAAGAGAAAAAAACGGCGATAGTACTTCAAGATTCATTTTTATTTGAAGGTACTTTACTTGAAAATATTACGACTTCTAACGATGAAAAAAATTGCAAGAGAAGCATTATCTAGAGTTGAGGATTTTATTTTTAGAAAATCGTTCGTTGAACTCAAAAGTAGAAGTTGGTGGTAGTAACTTTTTCTACTGGTGAAAAGCAGCTTATTTGTTTAGCTAGAGCATTAGCCAAAAGATCCCAAAAATCTTAATTTTTAGATGAATCAACGGCTAATATAGATAGTGAAACAGAACAAAATGTAAGTCGAGCTATAGAAGAATTGAAACAAGGAAGAACAACTCTCGTAATAGCTCATAGGTTATCTACGATAAAAATGCAGATATGATTTATGTCCTTAGAAAAGGTAGGGTAATAGAAAGTGGAACTCATGAGCAATTATTATCTTTAGATGGTAGTTATAAAAAGATGTATGAGACACAGGTAAAAGGATAAAAAAATTGGAGTGATTCGAAAGGGAGTGACTCAAAAATCGTGATTTCAGAGAAATCGATTTTGTCGAGCTATCCTCGCAAAAGTTTATTAGATATCTAAAAAGCTTTTATAAAGCGTATTTAGATATCAGTAAACCACTGCGTCTATGAATTTTTATATCAGCTTTTAAAAATTTAGGGATTCAGGAGTAGTCTCTTGGTATTATATAGTCATCGTGGTTTATTTGTTTATTATAGGGAAAAAGGAACGGTTTAAAAATTGATTAAGAAAATCAAAATTTTAGACGTTCCTTTTTTTAATAATTATTTTTGAATACAAATTGTATGCTAAATCGATATCTTTAAATGAAATCATTACAGTTTCATATCCCAATGGTTTGAAAAGTTCATTTACAGCAGTAGCAACTTTCTCACAAACTTCTACAGGGCGATGAACCCAACTAATTTCAAGATTAGCTCTGCTAATTTCTCTCCATCAAGAATAGCAACACTCTCGATTAAATCTAATGTAAATGCTTCTCTTGGTCTTTCGATTATTTCTGCAATTGTATCGAAAAGTTCAGCACTAACTTTTTAAATCTTCTTTTTAAATCCTTTTAGCAACTATACGTGGCATAATAAACTCCATTTTTTTGAATTCGTTTTTCTTTAATTATAACATATTATATGAAATTTTTGAAAGGAAATGTACTTAAATAATTATGTTGAAAAACATATAAAATTAAATTTTTCTTTTATAATAATTGAAAACTACTTTCATTATATCTGTAATTTGAAGAAAATATTGTGTATTTTTAGATGGGAAATACGAAGTAATTTTTTTGCTTATTTTACTTACAAATGTTATTATTAAGTTAGGGAATGTGATATGATATAAAAGTAGGAAAAATATTAAATTAAATACTAAGGAGAAATTTTTATTAAACTTTTTATATAGGAAATACTTTTTCATTAATAATATTAATTTTAGTTTGTATAGTTATATTTTTTTATTTTCTAATCAAGCTGGAGAGGAATCGTCGAAAATTTCAAATGATTTAATCGTAAGAAAAATGGGTCATTTTAGTGAATACATGATTTTTAGGATTTTTCGTTTTTCTTATTTATCAAATATATTTATGAAAGTTAATAGTCATAGAAATTATAAAAAAACTGCCATTCTAAGCCAGATATTTTCTGGTTTATATGCTTCAAGTGATGAATTTCATCAGACTTTTGTAGTAGGTCGTGACGGTAATGTAATTGATGTATTAATAGATAGTAGTGGTGCTTTTGGTTGGAATTATTATCTCTAGTATTATCTATTTTCTTATAATTAAAAAAATAGTAAAAAAATATAGTACTTTTTAGTTGTATTTTTTTAAAAAAAGTTATAAAATATTTATTTAGAGAAATAAAAGTTAAAAATATTATAAGGAGGAGTTTTTTGATGCTTAAAGCACTTATTGTTGAAGATGATAAATTATTAGCTGCATCATTGAAGGCTGCAGTCGCAGGGAAATTTGATGCCGATGTTTGTTATAATGGATTAGATGGACAAAAATTTGTCGATGAAAATGTATATGATTTTGTCATAGCGGACAGTATCTTACCCGGTATGGGTGGAATAGATCTATTAGATTATATTCGTGAAGAAAAAGAACTTAAAATTCCAGTAATTGTAATAACTATAGCTGAGTCAACGGAAGAAAAAGCTAGAGTTATGAAGCATAGAGTGACGGAATATCTACCACGTGTAGCGGATGCTTCTCTTTTACTAACAACTATATCTAACTTACTTCAACGTGAAAGTAATTTGAAAGGTGAGAATGAGATTACATATAAAGATTTAGTATTAGATCTTAAAAATGAATTGGTATCATCTAATGGTGGAACGTTAGACACTATTAAAGGAAAATATCTTGAATTATTATCATTCTTTGTAATAAATAATAATATTGTATTAGAGAAAGAAGAAATTTTTGATCGTGTATGGGGTGTTGATTCAGAAACGACTATTAATGCGATTGAGGTTTATATTTCAGGGTTAAGAAAAGAACTACGAAAAATTGGTTATGATAAAAATCTAAGAACTGTTCGTGGTGTTGGATATACATTTGAGTAGGTAGTATTATGGAATTTAATTATCCTATAGATTACACTTTATACAATACAGAAGAAATAACCGTAATTATTAAATTTTTTTAGATTTAATAGAAGAATGTTATTTAGCTGGTGTTGAACTTGCAGAGTTTAAGTCAATGTATAAAGAATTTAAAAATGTAGTTAGAGCAAAATCTGAAGAAAATTCACTGTATCGTGAGTTTAAAGAAATTACAGGCTATGATGGCTACTTAGCTGTAAAGAATGAGGGGATGAAAAACCAAAAATTAAGCTGTAAAGCTTGATTTTTTTGGTTTTTCATTTTATATTAATAAAGCCATAATGAAACTTCGTATTTTTTTCTTGTTATTCTGGTGAAATTATATTTTTTTCGAAAATAGTATCTTTAAAAATGGGCTTTTCACTATTATCTTGCAACACGTTTTGCTTCTTTGATAAATTCTTCGTATGGGAAGGTTGTATCTGCTAATGGTAGAATTCCTTCCAGGTTATTTGATTCTGAAAATATTATGAGAAAAACATCGGGTCAAAATATATTATGTCATAGTTATCGTTTGGACATTTTTTAAATAATCTAGACAATCGATATTATTAGTTTTAATTTTACGCATTGCATTATTTATCTCATCGTTTGAAGAAATATAATTTTCTAGACCATTAGTTGTAATTAAATATATTATATTATTTTTCAAGAGATGTAACATTATGTCCGTAATAACTTAATAAAAATGCTATCTCCAGCCAATCCCATAGTACAATCAAGAATATTTTGTTTTTTCTTCTTTAATTATTTTCTACTAAAGGTTCGTTATCCGAGTTTTTTTATTTTTTTAATGCTGTTGTATCTAAATGAAAGAATAGCTCGGAATTTTTCTTCGAAATAACTTAATTTATTTTTATATACTACTAGCACCCCTTGAGATGTTGATAGTAGTTGTTTGATGGTTTTTTTATTTCTAAAAATATATCTTAAGTTTAATTTGTTTGCGAGTTTTTGAGCTTTTATTGTTTTAAATCTAATGTTGTTTTTTTACGCTAGTTGTTACTATTATATTCTTCATTGATTATAAAAAGTTTTCTCCTCTGTAATAATTATATCAACTTGTTTATCGTGTTCTTCTTTAGGGACGTTTTCTTGTAATAATTTGTGATAACATAAACCAACGCTGATTCTATATTCATTTTCAGAGAAATACCCTATCGTAATATCCTTTACCGTAACCAAGTCGATATCCATTTTTATCAAATACGATAGAAGGCGTAATTACTAAGTCGATTTCGCCTTCATAATAGTCAGATGAAGTTGGTTCAAGCATACCGAATGCCCAGGTTCTAGTTCTGTCAATGATTTTATGCGAATCAAATTCATTTTTATTATTTTTATTTTCGGGACAAAAATCTGTTTTTTTATTTATCCATTTTTTTATGAAATTTTTCAGTTTGAATTTCACTGTCAAAACCAACAAAAATAAATATCTTTTTCGGATGTTTTGAAAAACTACATTTTTCTAATGTTGAGAAGATTGAATTAGTAGAAGATTCTCTGTAGTCTTTCGATAAATTATTTCGATTAAGTATATATTTTTCTAAGTGCTTTTTCATAGTATATCACCTCAAGTTATATTATAGCATAAATTGAAATATAATTTTAATTTTTGATATAGTATATAATTTGAATAATAAAATTAGAATTATGTAAATGAGAAAAAGTACATTATATCTGTAATAATAATTTTTATTGTAAAGGTCCATAAAATGTGATTATAAAAACAAATATAGATTTTTATTGGTAGATTCAGTTATAGTAAAGTGATAAATGTTATCTATAAATTTTTAGAATTTTTATAATAAAGTATGTGCAAGTATAATCAAAAATTTTTAAGAAAATATAAATAGATATAAAAATATATGAATGCTGATGTATGCAGGTTTCAGATTTTCATAATGTTATGAGATTTTTATAAACTAGAAAAATCTTAAATTTTGATTTACAATGATAACAAGATAAAAGTAGTAAAAATAAAAATAATTATTCATTGTTTAATGGAAATAATAGTATAAATATGATATAATATAAAAAGAAAATTTATGAGAAAGGAATCTTCTACAAATAATGACAAATTCAGAAAAATAAAGATATATTAAGTAATGATGAATTGGCAAAAATAGTAAAAACAGATGATTATTCAAATCTGCTTGAAAAATAAGAAAGCAAGTGGATATAGAAAATTCTTCTACTTACACTAGAAAGACTCATAATGAACAAGAAAAATCTTGAAGAAACAGTAATTATGCCAGCTGTTGCAGAAGAAGTAGCTGATGAGTATGCCGAAACAGTTGTACTAGATAGAAGTGAATTGGTACAAGCAATTGAGAAAGAAGAAGCATTAGTAGGGAAAAAAGTAGGAAAAGTTGAAGAAAAACCTGTAGTATTAGAGGTGCTAGGGTAAAAACGTATAGGTTTAAAAAAACAATTGTTGAAGATATTACCTTCGATATGCGTGAAGGTGAGATAATTGGATTACTAGGACCAAATGGAAGTGGTAAAAACCACAATCATGAGAATGATGGTAGGATTAACTAAGAAAAACAAAAGGTGATGTTTATTGTTCTGAAAAACCTCTTGGCTTAGGAAGAACTTCTATGCTTTAAAGAAGTTGGAGCTATGATTGAAACACCTGAGTTTTTATAACTATATGTCAGGTTGGGCTAACTTGAAACAAATTGCACGTGTATGTGGTAAAAAAGTAACAAGAGCACGTATGAAAGAACTAGTTGAATTTGTTGGACTGAAAAAAGTAATTAGAAAAAAAGTTAAAACTTATTCACTAGGTATGCGTCAACGTCTTGGACTAGCACAAGCATTATTAAATGATCCTAAAGTTCTTATTCTTGACGAACCTGTTAATGGATTAGATCCACAAGGAGTACAAGATTTCCGTAATAAACTTAAAGAAATCGCAGCAACAGGAGTTTCAATTTTAATTTCATCACATCTTCTTGATGAAATTGAAAAACTTTGCGATAGAGTTATCGTGATTGAAAAAGGTAAAATTATCGCTGATGATAAATTAGAAAATCTAGTAGCAGATGAAGTCGTTAAAACATTAATTTCAACACATGATGTTGAAAAAACAGAATTATTAGTAAGAGAACTAGGGGTTAGATATCAACTGACTAAAGATGGATTTGTATTTGAAAATCTAAATCGTGAAGAAAAGGCTCGTATCATTACTTACTTAGTAGCTAATAATGTTGAATTAGATACAATTCGTGAATTAACAACATCATTAGAGGATCGATTCCTACAAATTACAGGAGGGAGAGAAAATAATGAAATTATTAATAAATGAATTTATAAAAGATTATAAAAAAAGAAAACTACATGGTTATATTTTTACTATCATTTGGGATTATTTTGTTAAATAGCTATTTTACAAAAAGACAATTTGAAGATGGAGTAGATGGTAAAAATATTAAGTGGAATAACAGTAGTTGCGGCGGAACAGCAACGATATTCTCACCAATTATGTTAGCAAACAATTTATCCCAAGAATACTCAAAAGGAACTATTAAGTTCTTATATACAAAGCCAAAATCACGTTCTGCGATACTTACCGCAAAAATAGTATTAGCATTTATTAACTATATTATTTTCTTAGTAGTAGGAACAGTATTTTGATTTCGTGACTAAAAACTATGTATTCTTCAAAAATAAAATAGTACTAAATCATTTGAATGATACTATAGAAGAAGGATACTTTGGAAGAACAGTTGCTAAACAAATAATAATTACAAACTTAGCTGAATTGGCAGTATTTATCTTCTTTGTAGCGATGGTAGTATTGGTTTGTGTAGTATTTAAAACACAAATTCTATCATTGGTATTAGTTATGCTGTCCCTTTTTAGGAACTGGATTAATTCAATCTTTAACAATATTTGTAGTTTCAAAAATTCTCATGGGCAAAATATCATATGTTTGATGTACCATTATTTAGTTCATACTATCTCAAGTGAAGCAGGACGTAACACTGTAAAAAGAAAATGTTTAAGTTTGATAATGTAAATGCATTAATTATTATGTTAGTAGCATACAGTTTTGTATTCTTTACAATTTCTTATATTGTAAATGCAAGACGTGATATTACAATAGATTAGAGTATAAAATTGTTAGGAGGTAAGAAAAATGAGAAGTTCATTAAAAAAAGATTGAGCGAATTAAGGATATTTTTGGATTTAAATGGAGATGTATTAACGTACAAGTACTCAGATGAAGAAATACGACTTAACTTAGGGCGAAGAACAACTAAGTAGTATTTTTTTAGTAGATTTATCAAAAGAAATCTACCTAAGATTAAAGAAGGGTTACATGCAGGAAAGCTGGTTAAATGCTCAAAGTGGTTTAGGAATTTCATGTTTATTTATTCCTGGTGATAATGATGATAATTTCTATTTAATTACGCCTTTCTTAGAGTATTTAATTCCAACTAAATTATTCCAAGAGTCATTAACTCAAATATGGTGCCAGTATTAGTGAATTAATTTGTGATGTTTATTTTTCATTACCAATTACACCTAGAAAAAAATTCAACTATCTAATAGAATTATTAGTAGAAGATGAAAAATGTAGATTTTAGATGCAATTGTTTTAATAGAAGATTCAAGTGTGAAAAATGTAAGAAGAGCATCATCTAGAAAAATTCTTATTTAAATAGTATTTTAGAAAGTGAAGTTAAGTTTAAAACATGAAATTTTACAAGCTGTAGTTGAAGGTAATATTTCGTGTTAACATGCTTTTCGATTTACGTCGTAGAAATCATGGTGTAGAAGAAAATCATGTTGAGCAAGGAATTAACGTACGTCGTAGAAAATCTTATAACATGAATGATTTATTACGTTACGCTTTTAGAACAACACAATGATGATTTCTTAGGAATTGAAGAACTATGGTTAAAATTAAAACAAACTTGATAACTATGATTTATCTGAAGATGTTATTAGAAGTTATTGTTTACTTGTTGATAGAAATAAATATAAAGATAAACAAGCTGTAGTTCGTAAACTGTATTGTTTATATCAACGATCGTATTTCAGAAAAATTAGTTTAGATAACGTAAGTGATTACTTAGGTGTTAATAAGAGTTATCTGTCTTCTATCTTTAATAAAGATATGGGAATTAGTATTGTAGATTATATTCATGATAAACGTATTTCTAACGCATGCTATTTACTAGCAAATACTGATTTTTTTCAATTTCAGAAGTAGCAGATTACATTGGTTACTTCGATACAAGTTATTTCATTAGAATATTCAAAAACTCTAGTGAAAATGACACCTCTTTAAATATAGAGAGTCATTATCTAAAAGATAATATAATAAAAGATTGTTGACTAAATTAGTCAATAATCTTTTTATATATAGTGTTAATATTATATATAGTATGTTTTTGTATTTTACTACTTGCATTAGAGTAATTGTGGTATAATATAATCGTTCTTAAAATAAGTAAATCATAGGAGATAAAAGATGATTTTTGCATTAGATGTAGGAAATACGAATATAGTACTTGGTGTTTTTGGGAGTGATTATAAAATGCTTCATTCGTGGCGTATAGCGACTGATAATACAAAAACAGAAGATGAATTGTATGTTATTATTCGAAATTTCTTTGTTGATAAAGGAATTAAGTTTGAAGATTTTGATGGAGTTGTAATATCAAGTGTAGTTCCAAAAATGATGTTCGCTTTGGAATTATTAAGTAAAAAATATTTTAAAAAAGAACCGATTATTGTTTCAGGGGATATAAATACAGGTATAAAAGTACCGGGACCGTATAGTAGTAAATTGGGTGCCGATCGTGTAGTTGATATTGTCGGTGCGAAAGTTAGCGAATATCTACCGGCTATAGTTGTTGATTTTGGAACAGCTACTACATTTGATTGTATAGATGAAGATATGAATTATCGTGGTGGAATTATTTGTCCGGGGATGAATATTAGTGCAGAAGCATTATATTCAAGGGCCGCTAAGTTGCCGAGAGTTGAGTTTGAAGCAGTGGACACATCACTAGGTATGGATACAACAAGTCAGATGCAAGCTGGATTATTTTATGGATTCTTAGGTCAATTTGAGAATATTATTAAACATTTACAGCAAGATTTAGGTGAGGACTATAAAGTAGTTTTAACTGGAGGTTTATCTAAATTTATAGCTAAGTATAGCGATGTAGTTGATATTGTTGATGAAGAATTAACATTAAAAGGTATAATTGAACTATATAAAATGAATAATGAGAAGATAGTGACTCAAAAATCGTAATTTCGAAGGAATAGATTTTGTTGAGTCGCCCTCCGGCAAAGTTTATTAGGTATCTAAAAGTCTTTATTTAGATATCAATAAACGACTGCATCTATGAGTTTTCATATGAACTTTGTTAAATTTAGGACTTTTGGGTCAACCATATCTTTTTATACCGTATTTGATGAATTAAGATTTTAGTATATTTTAAAAAGGAGATAAGTTGATATGAGAATTACTGTTTTTGTGGAGCAAATAATGGGAAGAGTGAATTGTATAAAGAAAACGCAATAGAACTTGGTGAGTGGATTGCTAGAAATAATCATACTTTAGTATATGGTGGTGGCAAAGCAGGTCTGATGGGGATTATTGCTGATACTGTCTTAGACGATGGTGGAGAAGTCATAGGATAATGCCACAATTTTTAGTAGACAGAGAAATCAGCCACAATGATATTAATGAACTGATTGTTGTTGATGATATGTCGGTGAGAAAAACTAAACTTGTTGATCTTGGGGATGTTTTTATTGCTTTACCTGGGGGGCCGGGAACGCTAGAGGAAATATCGCAGGTAATTTCATGGGTTCGAGTAGGTAAAAAGATGCGCCATGTATTTTTAATGAATGTCAATGGTTATTATGACTTTTAGAGCAATATTTTGATAAGATGGTAGAAGAAGGCTTTTTAACTAACGAAGATAGACAGAGAACGTTATTTACAGCAAGCATAAAAAGAAATGGAAGAGTTCATCGCTAATTATAAAAATTTATAAAGAAGAAATAAATAGACAATAATTAAAAATTAAATGTATAATAGAACATCGTAAGAAATATTTAAAAGTTCTAGAATTGAAAGGAATTTATTTTAATGAAAGATTATTTGATTAGAGGATTAGCCTTTAACGATGAAATTAGATTTTTGTAACAAAAACTACAGATTTAGTAGAAGAAATTAGAAAAAGACACGATGCTTTATCCAACTGCAATAGCAGCAGTAGGGCGTAGCAGCCACAGCTACAAACAATGATGGGAGCGATGCTTAAGAGTGGAGATAAGATTGATGTTGCAGTGCGTGGAGATGGACCTGTCGGAACTATATACGCATCATCAAATGAGCTTGGTGAGACTACAGCATACGCTAAAAATATGCAAGTGCATATCCCAAGTAATGCTCAAGGCAAACTTGACGTAAAAGGAGTAGTAGGTGGAGGAATATCACGGTAGTACGCGATCTAGGCTTAAATGAAAAAGTATACTACTACATCGCCAATAGTATCAGGAGAAATCGCAGAAGACTTTTCACTTACTACTTTGCTGCTAGTGAACAAGTACCTTCTGCAGTATCTTTAGGGTATTGGTAGAAACTGATAATTCTGTAATAGCTGTTGGAGGATTTATTTTTACAAGTTTTACCAAATGCTACCAATGAGACAATAATAAAAAATAGAGAAAAGCAATTAGTAATATTAAACCAATTTCTACGTTAATTCATGAAGGTAAAACCCCTGAAGAGATTGCAAATATTATCTTCGGTGGTGAAGAAAATTATCGTATATTACATAAAAATGATGTAGTATTTAAATGTACATGTTCTAAAGAGCGCTATGCTGATGCTCTAGTAACGTTAGGGAAAGAAGAATTAGAAGATATTACAAACAGGAGACTACAGAGTTAGTTTAGCATTCTGTAAAGAAAAATATCATTTTTCTCAAAAAGAAATAACAGAGTTATTAGACAATTTAAAATAATATTGATGAATAAAGAGCCTTAATGATTAACATTTCATTAGGCTCTTGAATTTTTGATAAAAGTTTGGTATCATTAATAAAATTACTCAAAGTTTATATAGGAGGAGTTATGGAATTACTAAGAGAAATGGTTATTACCGATGGTAAAGTTTATGATAATAATGTCCTATGTTGATTCATTTTTAAACCATCAAATCGATGCTGGTTTAATGATGAAAATGGCAGAATCTTTTTATGAGTATTTTAAAAAGAGAAGATAACAAAGATTTTGACGATTGAAGCAAGTGGGATAGCTCCGGCGATTATGGTTGCTAATTTGTTTAGTGTGCCAATGGTTTTTGCTAAAAAGTAAGCCATCGACACTAAAAACAATGATGTATACACTGCTGAAGTTCATAGCTATACGAAGAATATAACTAATACTATAGTAGTTTCAGAAAAATTCATTAATAAAGATGATAAAGTTCTAATCATTGACGATTTTCTTGCTAATGGTCAAGCTACTTTAGGTCTTATGGAAATAGTTGAAAAAGCTGGTGCCGAAACGGTAGGTGTAGGTATCCTTGTTGAAAAAAGTTTCCAAGATGGTAGAAAACTATTAGATGAAAAGAATGTCAATGTTTGTTCTTTATGTAGAATCGCTTCTCTAGAGAATAATGAAGTTAAATTTAATAAAGCTGATGACGAGAAATAAGAAAGGATAAAAATAAAATGTGGGAAAATAAATTTCAAAAAGAAGGTTTAACATTTGATGACGTACTATTAGTACCAGCTAAAAGTGATATTTTACCTAAAAAAGTTGATTTAAAAGTTAATTTAACGGAGAAAATTAAACTATCAGTACCGATTATTTCTGCTGCGATGGATACAGTAACAGAACACAAAATGGCAATAGCAATGGCTCGCGAAGGTGGAATAGGTGTTATTCACAAAAACATGACTATTGAAGAACAAGCTGAACAAGTAAGAAAAAGTTAAACGTTCAGAAAGTGGAGTTATTATGCATCCTTTCTTCCTTACGCCAGATAGTCTAGTATATGAAGCAGAAAACTTAATGCAACAATACAAAAATTTCAGGTGTACCAATTGTAAACAATGAAGATGATATGAAAGTTGTCGGAATCATCACAAACCGAGATATGAGATTCTTAACTGACTTTGATATTAAAATTAGCGAAGTAATGACTAAAGAGCACCTTATTACTGCTCCAGAAAAAACTACGCTAGAAGAAGCTAGTGTAATTTTACGTAGCCACAAAATTGAAAAACTAATTTTAACTGATGAATCAGGTAAATTAACAGGATTAATTACTATTAAAGATATTGAAAAATTAGCTAAATATCCCTAACTCAGCAAAAGATACTAAAGGGCGTCTTTTAGTAGCCGCGTCTGTAGGTATTACTAACGATACAGTTGATCGTGTTGATGCTTTAGTAGAAGCTGGAGTTGATGCTATCGTAGTTGATACTGCTCATGGACACTCTAAAGGGGTATTAGATGCAGTTAAGACATTAAGAACTAACTATCCTGATTTAGATATTATCGCAGGAAATGTAGCAACAGGAGAAGCGGCCCGTGATTTATTTGAAGCTGGAGCAGATGTTGTTAAAGTTGGTATTGGACCTGGTTCAATCTGTACTACACGTGTAGTTGCAGGGGTAGGAGTTCCACAAATCACAGCTATTTACGATTGTGCAACAGTAGCTCGTGAATTAGGAAAAACAATCATCGCTGATGGTGGAATTAAATATACTGGAGACGTAGTAAAAGCTATTGCTGCTGGTGGACACGCAGTAATGCTAGGATCTATGCTTGCTGGTTGTGAAGAATCACCAGGTGAATTAGAAATCTTCCAAGGTAGAACGTTTAAAGCATACCGTGGAATGGGATCAATTTCTGCAATGGAAAAAGGATCTAAAGACCGTTACTTCCAAGAAGATGGTAAGAAATTAGTTCCAGAAGGAATTGAAGGACGTACACCTTATAAAGGTGCTGTTTCTGAAACAATTTATCAAATCATTGGTGGATTACGTGCAGGTATGGGTTATACTGGTTCACGTGACTTACGTGCACTTCGTGAAAACTCACAATTTGTTCGTATGACAGGTGCTGGATTAATCGAATCCCACCCACACGACGTTCAAATTACAAAAGAAAGTCCAAACTATTCTAAATAATAATTATAGATATTAAGAAGCTAGGAGCTTGAAGTTCAAGTTCCTAGCTTTATTTTTACATCTTAGTATACAAAAAGAAAGCTGGAGTTGGATTTAGACCTATGCTCCTGCTTTCTTATATAACCTATAGTTTTAAATTTGTTTAGTTAAGTCAATCATTTCAAGAAGACCTTGAGCACATTCACTACCTTTGTTTCCGGCTTTTGAACCAGCTCTTTCGATAGCTCGATCGATATCTTCAGTAGTAATAACACCGAACATTACAGGTATTTCGCTGTTAAGGTTAATTTGTCCTACACCTTTAGCCACTTCATTGCAAACTAGGTCATAATGACTAGTACTTCCACGGATAATGCTTCCTAATGTAACAATACCATCGTATTTATTTGTAGCCACTAATTTTTTAGTAATAAATGGAATTTCAAATGCTCCTGGAACCCAGTATACATCGATGTTTTCTTCTTTTACTTCATTTCTAATTAATGTATCTTTAGCTCCACCTAATAATTTAGATGTGATGAACTCGTTAAAACGTGCTACTACAATTGCTACTTTAATATCTTTACCCTATAAATTTTCCTTCAAATGTTGTCATAATAATATTCTCCTTATATATCTAAAAAGTGATTAAATTTTTATATTTGTAAATAGTGTTTATTTTCTTTATGTGGTTTTTATTTTAATCGGTTCACCATCGACTATGTTTATTCCCAAAGCGCTTAGTTGTTCTACTTTTGTCAGGATTGTTAGTAAGTAGTTTTACAGATTGTATTCCTAAGTAGTCTAGTATGTCTACTGCAATACTATAATCTCTTTCATCAGGTGCAAAACCTAATTGAACATTTGCATCGTACGTATCAACACCTTGTTCTTGTAGTTGGTAAGCAAGAAGTTTATTTCTCAGTCCGATTCCTCGACCTTCTTGTCTTAAATATAGAACAGCTCCTCGGCCAAGTTCTGAGATTTTTTGAAGTGCTGCGTGTAGTTGTTCACCACAGTCGCATCTATGAGAAGCGAATATATCACCTGTTAAACACTCTGAGTGAACACGTATAAGTAATGGTTCTTCAGAAGCTAAATCTCCTTTACTAATAATTAAATGTTCTTTATTAAATTCATCTTCGAACAGCTGTAAATCAAAGTCTCCAAATTCTGTTGGAAGCTTTACTTTAACGCTGTCTTCAAATGACAAAAAACGTGTTAGTTCGTCTAAGTCAACAACTGTTAAATTCCATTTTTTAGCGAATTCATACAAGTCATCTCTTCTAGCCATAGTGCCATCTTCATTCATAATTTCACAGATGTACGAAGCTTCAGTGCTGTTAGCTAATCTTGCTAAATCTAGGCTAGCCTCTGTGTGACCACGGCGAACTTTTATTCCACCATCACGCCCTATAAGAGGAACATGTGTCCAGGTCTATTAAAAATCTTCTGGTCTTGAATTAGGATTTGCTAATTCTTTTTATAGTAGTTGCTCTTTCAAAAGCAGAGATTCCTGTTGTTGATGTTTTATAATCAACACTTACTGTAAATGCAGTCTCATGAGGATCTGTATTTTTATCTAGCATTGAGTGTAGATTCAAACGTTGAGCTATTTCAGTTGAAACAGGTGCGCAAATTAAACCACGGGCGTGTTTTGTCATGAAGTTTACATTTTCTCCTGTAACTAGTTCAGCTAAACCGACTCAAATCTCCTTCGCTTCTCTGTCATCATCATCGATAAGAACAATTAATTTTCCAGCTTTTTAAGTCTTCGATTGCTTGTCTTATATTATTAATCATTTAACTTTCTCCAAATAATTTTTAATTGAGCTTTTATGTATTTTTGCTAGAATATCGGTCTCAATATTTACATTGTCACCAATTTTCAATTTTTCTAGATTTGTATGTTTTGCAGTATGTGGAATTAACGAAACGGTAAATTTATTATTGTCACATGTTACTACGGTTAAACTTATTCCGTTTATAGTAATTGAGCCTTGATTAATGATTTCTCCTTGGAATTTACTTGGATAAGCAAAAGTTAGAAGAATAGCATTTTCATCTTTTTGTCTTGCTTAAACTGCGCTAAGCCATCACTGTGACCTGAAACGATATGTCCTTCGAATCTATCTGAATGTCCCATTGCAGGTTCAAGATTTACAGAGTCATTTACTTTTAGCTCTTTAAATGTTGTTCTCTTATAAGTCTCAGGCATAATATCAACTGTGAATTGTGATGAGCTTTTTTGAACACAGGTTAAACATACACCATTTACCGCCATACTATCACCAATCTTATATGTCTCTAGTAAATTTTTACTTGCTTGTATCGTTAATTTTATACTGTGACTTGATTTTTATAATTTTTACTATTTTCCCTTGTTCTTTTATTAATCCTGTAAACATTGACTTTCTTTCCTTCCTGAGATTCGTATATCTTCACCGAGTTTTATAACATTAATATCGTGTAAAGTGATTTTTTCATTTGTAGGTCTATTACTACTAAATGATGAAGTATTATTTCCTCCTATGAGTGTAGGGGAAATATATGAAATTACTTCATCCCAGTAGCCACTAGCAAGGAATCGATCGTGATACAAGGACCACCTTCACATAAACTGACTGTGTACCAAGTTTTGCAATTTCAGTTAGAATTTCTTGGATAGTGAATCTTTTAGGCGTAATGATAGTTACATGTGAAGGTAAGTTTTCTTTTTATATTTTGAAAAATTATAACTTCAGAAGAATTGTTCTTTAAAGAGATTTAACCTTTATGTTGGAAAAATCGAACCTTCTTTATCTAATATGATTCTTTTCGGTGGGTACAATGATGTGTTGGCTCCAGTTAATTTTGGATTATCTATTAACACAGTTTTTGCCCCAACAAGAATAGCTTGATAATTGTCACGTTCGCTTCTAACAAAATCATATACTTCTTTTCCTGTTATTTGAGTTCTTTCATTAGTAATGGCTAATTTTCCATCAAGACTGGTAGCTTGTTTTAAGACTACATAAGGTCTATTTTGTGTATGGAATAAATTATAAGCGTAATTTAGATTATAAGCTTCTTTTTCCAAGATACCAGTTATTACTTCAATTCCATTATCACGTAAGAATTTAATTCCTTTACCACTAACTATTGGATTAGGATCTAATTGAGCCACAACAACTTTAGAGATACCCATTTTCAATATGGCTTCTGTACAAGGGGGTTGTTTTCCTTTGTGGTTACACGGTTCTAATGTGATGTATAGAGTTGAATTAAATATTTTTCAGGAGTTTTACAAGTAGAAATAGCATTTTTTTCAGCATGTTCACACCCGTATCTAAGGTGTGCACCTCTTGCGACAATTTTATTATCTTTTACTATAATCGCACCAACTAGAGGATTTGTATGTGTATATTTTGTACCACGTTTAGCTCTCTAATAGAGCAAGATTCATAAAATATTCATGCATAGTATCAACCTCTTTATAATAAAAACCCGATTAAACTTGAAAATTCAAATTAATCGATTGATGGTTTGTTTTTATTCGATAAAAGTTCTGAATGTATAATTATAATACATTCTAGGTTGTATATTATCAGTAGTATGAGATATATTTATCTTAATGCTATTAATTTCTTCTCCCATCCAGACTTTACTGTCGGTTCTGGAATCTCACCGCATCAGCTTGCGCTCACGGACTTCTAGAAAACTAGTCACCGCCGGTTGGGAATTACACCCGACCCCGAAGAAATATTTAATTCATGACTTAATAATAGCACTATTGAAAAACGCATGTCAATAATTATAGTTTATTTATAAAAATATTTAAAACGCTATAAAAATAAGAGTGATTCAACAGATAAGTGTAGCTCGACAAAATCGCTTTCTAAGATCACGATTTTTGAATCACCCCATTATTTTTGAATCACTCATATTATTTTTAAATTAGATTAGAAAAATTGCGCTAAGCAAACGATAAGAATAATAACTGGTAGTATATATCTTAATAGGAATAACCATGTTTTTGAATAATACTAAGCTATTATTTTCATCAATGTGTAATTGTTCTAAAGCTACTTTTTATCAAGTACATATCCTGTGAATACTGATAATGCTAAGCAACCAAGTGGCATAAGTATATTTGATACTAAGAAGTCCATTAAATCGAAAATTGTTTTTCCGAATATCAATGTATTAGATAATGAACCGTAAGATAGAGCAGAAGGAATTCCAACTATGAAAGTTAAGATTCCGATGATTACACTAAATTTAGTACGGTTGGTATTTTTTTGATTAGTAATATTTCCTACATTGATTTCTAACATAACTACAGATGAAGTAATAGTAGCGAATAAGAATAATATTAAGAATAGGATGTAGAAAAATTTTACCGAATGCCATATTATTGAACAATTGTGGTAATACGATGAATAATAAACTCGGACCACCTTCAGATTCCATCCCGAATGAACTCATCGCAGGGAAGATTGCTAATCCAGCCATTATAGAAACGGCAATGTTCATTAATACAACCGAAATACCTGACTGAACCAGGTTAGTTCTTCTATCTAGGTATGATGCATAAGTTAGCATAGCTGTAACCCCGATAGAAAGAGCGAAGAATGATTGACCAAGTGCGAATAAAATACCAGAGCTTGTGATTTTAGAAAAATCAGGTTTTAGGAAGTAAGTTACTCCACTCATTGCATTTGGTAGCGTTAATGATCTAGCGATTATTATTAGGAATATGATGAATAGTAATGGCATCATGATTTTTGATGCTTTTTCAATACCTTTTTGCACCCCGCGTGATACTATAAGAATATTTAATATAATGAATAAAGCTTGTGCACCTAATGCAATCCAAGAATTAGAAATAATACTTACGAATAGCACTGCATGATCGCTAGTAGCATGAATTCCTAAGGCATCAGCGATTGAAATTCCTAAGTATACTAAAATCCATCCACCAATAACACTATAGAAAGAAAGTAAAATGAATAGGGCGAATCCACCAATATAACCAATAATGTTATAATTTTTGTTTTTTCCTAATTTACCAAAAGTTTTAATCGCTGATACTCCAGCACCACGACCAAGTACGAATTCAGCAAGAAGTAGTGGTAGACCAATTAGAAGTGTAAAGATAAGGAAGACTAGTAAGAATCCACCTCCACCATTTGCTGCTGTCATATATGGGAATTTCCACACTGCACCTCAAAACCTATTGCGCATCCAGCTGAAGCAAGTATGAAACCTATTTTTAGAACTCCATTTTGAATTTTCTGACATAAAATTTTTCCTCCTGTTAATTGTTTAAAAATAAAAAGCTATTTAGAAAATACTAAATAGCTTTTTAAAATATATATAAAAACTATACTCAAGGCCATTTAGTATTTTTACCAATGGCTTGAAAACACATTTAACTAGCCATTGTAGAGACATCGTTGCACTTATATCTACAATGCTATGAGATATAAGTGCTGCTAAAATGGCACGAAAAAGTATTCTCTTTTACTAGTTAAAAATTTTAGCTTTTTCATTATTGAGTAGCTCTTTTATTAATTTTAATTAAAAATCTTAACATTTATCTGAAAATTTTGTCAACAATTTTTGAAAAACTTCTGATTAGTTGATTTATTTAGCAACAGTAAAAGGGAAGTAGGAGGATATAATATATTATAGTAAATCACCACACTCAAGTAAGATTACTTAAATATGGTGATTTAATTTTTAATTATTACTATATTTTATAGATTATTCATTATCTAATTGCATGTAAACAACTCTGAGTAGTTAGGTATTCTTCAAACCATGTTTACCGTCAGCTCCACTCGATACCAGATTTACGACGTCCAGCATGGAACTCCTTTGCATAGCTTCGAAGTTTTCACGGTTGATGTATGTTTCTCCAAATTTCAGACCATTTACAGCTTTGAATGCAGTATTTAGGTTAGTAGTGTAAACTGACGATGTTAATCCATATTCTGAATCATTTGCATATTCTAATACTTCTTCTAAAGTTTTGAATGTTGCTACTGGAATTACAGGTCCGAATGTTTCTTCCCTTCATAATTTTCATTTCGTTAGTTACATCTGTTAGTACAGTTGGTCCAAAGAAGTATCCCTACTTTGATTTTCATCACGAGTTCCACCATATGATAGAGTAGCACCTTGTTTTTACTGCATAAGCAACTTTTTCTGCAACAGCGTCTCACAGCACGTTTTTTTCGATAAGTGGACCGTAATCTAAACCACCTTCTTTGTTAGGGTCACCGAATTTAACTTTATCAAGTTCAGCGAATAAGATTTTTTCGAATTCATCTTTAACATCTTCATGAACATATACTCTTTCTGCACAGTTACAAACTTGTCCTGAGTTAATTACACGAGATGCCACAATCGCTTTTTGCAGCAAGATTTAAATCTGCGTCTTTAAATACGATAGCTGTACTTTTTCCTCCAAGTTCTAAAAGAAACATTAGTGATGTTTTCTGCAGCAAAATCTCATAACTTCTTTGTCCAGCTGTTAAGCTACCTGTTAAACTTACTAAGCCAACTTTAGGTTAGAAGCTAATCTATTTCCTACAATGTATCCACGTCCGTGAATAATATTAAGGATACCTTTTGAAGACCAACTTCTACGCAGATTTCAGCGAAAATATCAGCATTTATTGGAGTCACTGACTTGGTTTCAATACAATTGTATTACCAGTAAGTAATGCTGGTGCTGCTTTTCTAGCTATTAAGAAGAATGGGAAGTTCCAAGGTAAAATACCAGTAGTTACTCCGTGAGGGCGTTTGAATAAGAAGATGTGCTCATCTTGTCTATCACTTTGAATAATTTCTCCTTCATATCTTCTGACCCATTCAGCCATATAATCTAAGTAATCAGCTGTAAATAATACTTCAACCTTAGCTAAACTCGAAAGTTTTACCACCTTCGTTAACAATAGTTTGTGTAATTTCAGGTTCGCGTTCACGAACACGTTCAGCAAGTTTTCTAAGGTAAGCACCTCTTTGAACTGCAGGTAATTTTTCCCAATCACGTTGTGCAACTTCAGCAACATCAATTGCACGGTCTACATCAGCTTCTGAAGAAGAAGGGATTTTTGCAATAACTTCCTCAGTAGAAGGGTTTAATACGTTAATATAGTCATAATTTGAATTATCTTCAAATTCCCGTTAATAAAATTTTTTTCAAAAACTTTAACTTCACTCATAGTTTAATTCTCCTTTATCCTTGATAAGTAAACGTTACCATTTCTTTTTGCTAACATTATATATTATGAAAAATTAAAAGCAAGTGTTTTGTTTATATTCTTGATGTATATTTATATATTTAAACATAGATAAAGATGGATTTATTATAATGTATTTTTATTTTTAAAAGTAAGTGAAAAATTAGTTGAAGTTATAGAATTTAGACTCAAAAATAAAACTTCTGTAATATAGCACTTAAAAACGCATACATAATTAAAATTCTTTCATGAAATTTTTAAAAAGAAAATTTATAATTATTACAGATTAATATTAAATTATATTTTTAATGTATTACAAGTAATATAAATAATAGTAAAAAATCGAGCAAAAATATTTTCCATTGTCAGTATATTTGGTGGTATAATCTTAGGTAAGAAACATTAGGAGGTTCATTAATGAAACAAAATATTGGAGTTATCGAGTTTATCAGTAATGGGAAGCAACCTAGCATTAAATATTGCTGACAGTGGATTTAAAGTTGCAGTATTTAATAGAACAACATCTGTTGTTGATAAAAATGTTAGTAGAGCACCCACATGAAAATGTAGTAGGTAGATATTCACTACAAGAATTAATCGATGGATTAGAAAAACCTAGAAAAATTGTTTTAATGGTTAAAGCAGGATTTGCTGTTGATAGCTTAATTGAACAATTAACACCGCTTCTTGATAAAGAGGATATCATTATAGATGGAGGGAACTCATTCTTTAAAGATACTCAAAGAAGATACGATCTATTATTAGAAAAGGAATTAACTACTTTGGTGTAGGTGTATCTGGAGAGAGAAGAAGGTGCTAGATTCGGTCCTGCTTTAATGCCTGGTGGTGATGAAAAAGCTTACGAAGAAATTCGTCCTATTTTAGAAGCTATTGCGGCTAAGGTTAACGATGTTCCTTGTTGTAGTTATACTTCAACTGGTGGAGCAGGTCACTATGTGAAAATGGTTCACAATGGTATCGAATATGGAGATATGCACTAATTTCTGAAGCATACAAAGTTCTTAAACACCTAGGTGGTTTCACCTAATGAAGAATTACAAAAAAACATTTGAAGAATGGAATAAAGGTGAATTAGAATCTTATCTAATTGAAATTACAGCAAACATCTTCAAAGTAAAAGAAGAAGATGGAAGCTACTTAGTAGATAAAATCTTAGATAAAATCTCAACAAAAAGGTACTGAAAATGGACTAACGAACAAGCTTATTGATTTAGGAATTGATGTATCAGTTATTACAGCTGCGTTAAATGGAAGATATATGTCAAATCTAAAGAAGAGCGTGTACGTGCTGAAAAAGAATTTGCTCGTAAAACCTTATGCAGTAGTTGAAGATAAAGAAAGACTAAAAATATTGTAAAAGATGCTTTATTTATTTCAAAAATTGTATCTTATGCACAAGGATTCAAATTATTACAAGCTGCTGAAAAAAAGAATATAATTGGACATTTGATTATTCACAAATTGCTAAAAATTTTCTTTCCGTGGTGGATGTATTATTCAAGCGAAAATTTTTACAAAACATTATCGAAGCATACCAAAATAATCCAAAAATTAGAAAAATTTAATCTGATCCATTCTTTAAAGAAGTTATTGAAACAAGACAAGATAGTTTACGTGAAGTTGCAGCATTAAGGATTACTAATAGATTACCACTATGCTATGACTTCAGCAGTATCATATTTAGACATTTATACTACTGCTAATAGTGGTGCTAACCTAATTCAAGCACAACGTGACTATTTTGGAGCACATACTTTCGAAAGAACAGATAAAGAAGGAAATTATCACTATGACTGGGTTGGAAACAATGAAAAATAAAACAGCAATAACACTCTTTGGAGGAACAGGGGATCTTACATATAGAAAACTGTTACCTGCATTATATAACTTAAATGTATTAGGGAAATTAGCTGATGATTTTAAGATAGTTGTGATTGGTCGTAGAGCTTATACGCAATCAGAATATATAGATATTGCTCGTACGTGGGTAAAAGAGTATGCACGTACTAAATTTGACGATGAACAATTCGATGAATATGCTAAGAGAATTATCTATTTCAAAATGGATATGACAAACGAAGATGATTATGAGATGTTACAAGCATTTTATGTTGAACAAGATATACAAAATCATGTTTACTATTTTGCAGTAGCTCCGTCATTCTTTATAACTATAACAAATGGCTTGAAAAAACATTGCTCAGAAAATAATGCGAAAGTTATTATTGAAAAACCATTTGGAGAAGATTTAGAAAAAGCTGGAATTTTAAATGATGAGCTTGCTAAATTCTTTAACCAAGATGAAATTTATCATATTGACCATTACTTAGGTAAAGAGATGATTCAAAAATATTCTATCTTTACGTTTTGAAAATATCATCTTTAAAGGTATTTGGAATAAAGATTTTATTGAAAATGTTCAAATAACTGCTGCAGAAACTGTAGGTGTTGGAACTAGAGCTAGTTATTACGATAAGAGTGGTGCTTTAAAAGATATGGTTCAAAATCACCTATTACAGGTTCTATCATTAGTAGCTATGGAAGAACCAAAAGAAGAAGGAAGTCGTGGAATTTCACGAGAGTCACACAATCTTCTTTTCTGCTCTTTAAAACCGATTGAAGATGTTCATGAAAAGTTTAGTAATGGGGCAATATGAAGGATATCTACAAGAACAAAAATATTCCTGCAGATTCTAAAAACAGAAACATATATTGCACTTAAATTATTCGTAGATAATGAACGTTGGGAAGGTGTACCATTCTTTATAAGAACTGGTAAAAAAATTAGAAAAACGAGAAACTCAAGTAGTGTTCAGTTCAAAATCTGTAGGGACTTCTCCAGAAATGTATTAATAATAAAAATCCAACCTGAAGAAGGTGTATATTTCCAATTTAATGCTAAAAACCAGGTACAGAACAAGAATTACAGCCAATCTCGTTAGATTTTTGTCAAAGTTGTATATTAGAAAATATAATAAATACACCTGAGGCTCACGAAAGATTATTAGATGCTTGTTTTAGAGAGGATAGAGCATTGTTCTCACAATGGAATCAAATAGTAGAATCTTGGACATTTGTTAATAAGTTAATAGCTAAATATGAAGAACAAGGTTCTCCATTATACACGTATGAACAAGGTTCAAAAGGTCCAAAAGAGGCTGACAATCTGGTGGATTGGGTTGAAATAATTATTAAGATGTATTGTATGACTTTAAGGCATGCGATACATCTTTTTATTAATATAAGTACACTTTTAAAGTGTTTATTAGTTTGAAAGTTTACGTTAAGTTTCAAGTATAGTATAATTATACATATAAAATTAGAATTTGAAGGGAGTCGAGATGAAACTATTAGATTCAATGTTAGAATACAATGAGTATTTCGTGAAGTTTGAGAAATATGAAAATATAAAAACAGAAGATAAATATCCGGCAGTTGTTATGTATTTACGTGTATGGATACGAGGTTAGTTGAACTTGCTACAAAATCTTTGAATTTATCTTCAGGTGATGTCAAGGTAGTTAAAATGCAGGAGCAATATTGACACACCCGTTTGGATCAATAATGAGAAGTTTGATAATAGCGGTGTATATGTTAAAAGCAGATGAAATAATAGTTATGGGACATCATGATTGTAGTATGCAAAATATTGATACTAATTCTGATAATGAAGAAAAATGCAGACTAGGGTGTTGGGAAAGAAACTCTTGATATTTTGCAATATTCTGTATCTTTGATTTAAATGTTTGGCTACACGGATTTGATGATGTTGAAAGAAAAGTGTTGGACATGATGTTAATATGATTATGAATCATCCATTAATACCTAAAGGATGTTCCTGTTCATGGTTTAGTAATGTGATCCAGTAATGGGAAGGTTGATTTAGTCGTTAATGGTTATGAAAATCTAAGAAAATAGAAAATAGAAAGGAGATAGGAATTTGAAGAAATATATTAATCTTAAACTAGCAGGTGGAACAATTTCTATGAGTGAAGATCAGACAACAGGTAAAGTTTCACCTACAGATAAAATCCTATATCAGCTGGAGGGAATATATTTTCTTATCTTGGAGATTTGTAGTTGAGGATCTGTACCATCTGCTTCTCCGCAGATAACAGAGCATGAGATGTTAGGAATAAAAATAGGATACTTGAAGCGTAAACGAGGGATATGATGGTGTTGTGGTAACGCTGGAACAGATACGCTTGAAGAAACTGCTCATTATTTAGAACTGACATTGGATGTTAATATACTGATTGTAGTTACAGGAGCGATGCGTTCTAGTAACGAAATAGGTGACTGATGGACTAGCTAATTTGAGAAGTTCTTTGGTAGTTGCAATTAGTGATGAAAGTAGATGATAAAAGGTGTATTGGTTGTTTATGAATGATGAGGTTCATACCGCTACCATGTTACAAAAACACATACTACTAACGTTGCGACATTTCAAACACCGACATTCGGTCCTATCGGACTTGTTTCGAAAAATAGTGTAATTTATTTTCAAAATTAATTAAACAGGAACACTATGATGTAAAACTGGTTTTGGGAAGAAAAGTATTTTATTAAAAGCATATGCTGGTATGGGAGCGGAGCTGTCATTACATGGTAACTAACCTTGAGCTGATGGATTAGTAATTGAAGCGCTAGGTGCAGAAACCTTCCACCGAGAACTGTTCCGGCAATTAAAGAATGTATAAAAATAATATACCTGTTGTGTTTGTTTCGCATGAGCATTTAACGGTGTTACTCAAGATGTTTATGATTATGAAGGAGGGTGAAAAAGATTCCAGCAAGATGGAGTTATTTTTACAACGGGTCTATGGTCAAAAGGCAAAGGGATAAAAGTATTAGTTTTATTAGAAGCGGAATTAGTAATGATAGGTTAAAGGAATATTTTTAAACTAACTATCATGAATTATTGAAACATATAGAAGGTTGAATATTTTTATAAATATGGTAGTATATTAAATGATTTAAATTAGGAAAGAGGTGTAGAGTTGAAATTTAAATATCATAAGTCGTATAGAGGATTTTATCTGTTAGAAGATAATAAGCTTAAGCGACCGTATTGTATCAAGAGAAAACTTTAGAACTTAGATGATGAATTTAAGTTTAATAAACATGAAATATTAGATATAGATGATAAGTTTGTAGTTTTTGTTGATAAAGCCGTGGAAAGAAAGGGTGAAAACGAAAAACGTCGTAAAACCAAAAGTTCCGGGAAAAACAGAAACAATTGATTTTGAAGTATTAGAATTGAAACATAAAATACCGGAAACTTTTATTGCCGAAAGTTATATGGATTAATTTCTGAGAATTCAAAAAGATGGACAACGTGATTTTGTTGCTTCAGTATTGTCGGTGATTGAGAATGTTACACTTGCAGATGGTTTATTTTCATCTAAGGTAAAAGAAAATGTTTTACTACAGTGATAAAGAATTAAAATGATTTATTGTCTAGATATAATTTTTGATAATATAAATGTTGCTAATTTTTAAAAAGATATCGAGGTAAATTATCCTAGTCAATATTTCCAGTTTACCGATTGATTACTTTAAGGAATATGAAATTATTTTTGTATTTTACTTTCATTATTCTAATTGAATTACTAATCAATATTGAAATAAGATGAATGATTAACTTTATGAAAAGACTTGACATTTGTATAAGTCTTTGATATGATTTTCAATCTAGAAAGTTTACTACGATAAGTTGGTCGTGAAACGACCCAAAGAGGACAGAAAGGTGCCCATGGATAAACTTTCTCGAATAAACAGGGAAACATAAGATGGACATTTTACATTTGTTACATATGCAAGTAGACTTGTACCTGGATATGTTTATGAAGTTTAGCAATAGGTATGAATTGCTGATTGCGATAAAAGTTAATCAACCAGTCGGACGAAAACATTATTAAACTTTTTATAAATATGACGGAAAGACAATTACGTACAGAATGTGAAGTTTTATCTAAGTTAGGGTTAATAACTAAGAAAGCTACTGGAATGAATCTTACGGAAAAAGGAGAAGAGCTTCTGCTGGAGATAAAAGAATCAGTTATAAATGATGCTTTTGTAAAGGAAAGAAGTTTTATAAAAATCATTTTTCAACAAAACAAGTTCATATTGTAGGCAGGTGACTTTGTAAATAATGAAGCCACTAGAGAAGAAATGACTAACTCGCTTTTGGATAAGGTTAATGCTAAGATAACTAAAGAATGCGTAATTGGAGTTAGTGGTGGTAGTACAATGTGCCATATAGCTGGCAGAGCTAATGAAACATTTGTTATGGAAAAAGATGTCACTATAACGCCGATAAGAGTGTAGTGTCTGTCGTAAATACAGAATATCATCAAGCGAATGATATAGCTCTAGGATGGCAAAAATTCTGGTCATAGTTCTCAACTGCTTACACGCGCCAGATAATATAGGGCACAAAAAGCATTAGAGAACTTCAAAAAGAACCGGTTGTAAAATGTCTCTTGATGTTATAGGGAAAAACTTCATAATTATCCATAGTATAGGAATGCTTTTGAAATGGCATATAGAGAAAATCTTTACTAAAGATATTTTAAAAGTATTAGAAGAAAAAGCTGTTTGTGAATCATTTGGAAGTTATTTTGATGAGAGCGGCACAGCGAGATATTTAAAACCCTACTATAGGTATGAGTTTTAAAAAGATGTTGATGGGCATTGATAATGTCTTTTACAATAGTTGGTGGAGAAGAAAAGCTGATGCAGTATATAGTTATTTAAATACTAAAACCAGCGAACGCGACTGATTGACTTATTGACGAGAGGCTATTTGCATAATAAAAGTTAATAAAAATTTTTAGGAGGAACTATGACAGTAAAAAGTAGCAATTAACGGATGGACGTATCGGAGCGTCTGCATCAAGAAGAATCCAAAACGTAGAAGGAATTGAAGTAGTAGCGATTAACGACTTAACACCAGTTAATCAACTAGTACACTTATTAAAAGTATGACACAACTCAAGGTCGTTTTGACGGAGAAGTATCAGCAACTGAAGGAAGCTAGTAGTAAACGGAAAAGAAATCAGAAAGCATTCGCTAACCCCTAACCCAACTGAATTACCATGGGGAGAATTAGGAATCGATGTAGTATTAGAATGTACTGGATTCTTCACTTCTAAAGAAAAAGCAGAAGCTCACATTCAAGCAGGAGCTAAAAAAGTTGTTATCTCAGCTCCAGGTGGAAAACGACGTTAAAACTATCGTTTACAACGTGAAAACCACGAAACTCTAGATGGAACAGAAACAGTTATCTCAGGTGCTTCTTGTGCAACTAACTGTTTAGCCCAATGGCTAAAGCTTTACACGATAACTTCACAGTAGTTGAAGGATTAATGACTACAATCCACGGATACACTGGAGACCAAAACACACTTGACGCTCCTCACCGTGGTGGAGACTTACGTCGTGCTCGTGCAGCAGCTGAAAACATCGTGCCAAACACAACTGGTGCTGCTAAAGCAATCGGATTAGTAATCCCAGAATTAAACGGAAAATTAGATGGAGCTGCTCAACGTGTACCAGTACCAACAGGTTCATTAACTGAATTAGTAGCTGTAGTTGAGAAAACTGTAACAGCTGAAGAAGTTAACGCTGCTATGGAAGCTGCTGCTAACGAAATCATGCTCGGATACAATGTCGATCCAATCGTATCTTCTGGACATCGTAGGTATCTCTTGCGGATATTATTCGATGCAACTCAAACAAAAGTATTAACAGTTGGGACAAACAATTAGTTAAAGTTGTTTCTTGGTATGACAACGAAAATGTCTTACACTTCTCAATTAGTAAGAACATTAAAATACTTTTGCAGGATTAATAGCAATCTATAATGATAATAGAAGAATAGATAAGATATAAGTCATCTCGACTTATATCTTGTCTCATATATTCTAAAAATATAAATAAAAGGAGCTTTCCATGAAGAAATCTATTAAAGACTTAGGTAACTTACAAGGAAAAACTGTCTTAATGCGTGTTGATTTCAACGTGCCTTAAAAGATGGTGAAATTACAAACGATAATCGTATTACTGCAGCATTACCAACTATTGAGTATGCTTTAAACCAAGGTGCTAAAGTAGTAGCATTCTCACACTTAGGACGTGTCAAAGAAGAAGCTGACAGCATCTAAAAGTTTAGCACCAGTTGCTGTTAGATTATCAGAATTATTAGGTAAAGAAGTAAAATTCGTAGCTGAAAAACTCGTGGAGCTGAATTAGAAGAAGCAGTTAAAGGATTAAAAAGATGGAGAAATCTTAATGTTCGAAAAACACTCGTTTCGAAGACGTTGAAGGTAAAAAAGAATCTAAAAACGATCCAGAACTTGCTAAATATTGGGCTTCTCTAGGGATGTATTCGTAAACGATGCGTTCGGAACAGCTCACCGTGCACACGCTTCAAAACGTAGGTATTGCATCTAACATTGGTGAAGGAACTCTGCTTTCAGGATTCTTAGTTGATAAAGAAATCAAATTTATCGGAGGAGCAGTAGATAATCCAGAAAGACCACTTGTTGCAATCTTAGGTGGAGCAAAAGTTTCTGATAAAATTGCAGTTATTGAAAACTTATTAGAAAAAGCTGATAAAGTAATCATCGGTGGAGGTATGGCTTATACTTTCATGAAAGCACAAGGTAAAGAAATCGGAATTTCACTTTGTGAAGATGATAAAGTTGAATATGCTCGTGAATTAATGGAAAAAGCTGGAGAAAAATTAGTATTACCAATCGATACAGTAGTAGCTAAAGAATTTCTAACGATGCACCAAGTCGTGTAGCACAAGGTGACATCCAACCTGATGAAGAAGGATTAGATATCGGGCCGAAATCTGTTGAATTATTCAAGAACACTCTTGAAGGAGCAAGAACAGTAATCTGGAATGGACCTATGGGTGTATTCGAGATGTCTAATTTCGCTAAAGGAACAATTGGTGTATGTGAAGCTATCGCAAACTTAGAAGGTGCTACTACTATTATCGGTAGGTGGTGATAGTGCGACAGCAGCAATTTCTTTTAGGATATGCAGAAAAAATTCTCGCACATTTCTACAGGTGGAGGAGCTTCTCTAGACATATCTAGAAGGAAAAAGTATTACCAGGAATTGACTCATTATCTAATAAATAATAACTTAAGGAGAGTAACATCATGTCAAGATTACCATTTATCGCAGGAAACTGAAATATACAAAAACCCACAAGAAGCTAAAAGCTTTTGTTGAAGTTTTGCTGGGAAATTACCATCATCAGATAAAGTAGAAGCGGAATTGCAGCTCCAGCTGTTGATTTAAGTGTATTACTTAGTGCAGCGGAAGGAACTGGATTAAAAGTTGCAGCTCAAAAACTGTTACTTTGAAAATTCAGGTGCTCACAGGTGAAACTTCACCCAAAAGTGATTATCTGAAATGGGAGTAAACTATGTAGTCAATCGGTCACTCTGAACGTCGTGATTATTTCCACGAAACAGATGAAGATATTAACAAAAAGCAAAAAGCAATTTTTGCTAATGGATTATTACCAATCATCTGTTGTGGAGAAAGTCTGAAACATACGAAGCAGGAAAAAGCTGCTGAATCTGTAGAGGTGCTCAAGTAAAAGGTGCTTTAGCTGATTTAACAGCAGAACAAGTGGCTTCATCTGTCATCGCTTATGAGCCAATTTGAAACTATCGGAACTGGTAAATCTGCTACAAAAGAAGATGCACAAAATGTGTAAAAGCAGTTCGTGACGTAGTTGAAGGACTTTATGGAAAAGAAGTATCTGAAAAAGTTCAGTATTCAATATGGTGAATCGTTAAACCTGAAAATGTAAAAAGAATACCTATCTTGCTCCAGACGTAGATGGTGCATTAGTAGGTGGGGCATCTCTAGAAGCTGAATCATTCCTAACGCTTTTAGAAGGTGCAAAAATTATCTTAATTTTAGCAAAATTAAATAAATTATAGTATAATAAAATTATAAATTTAAAACAACAAGGAGAAAGTTAATGTTAGCAAAAACATTTGATATTATCGCAGAAGTATATGCAAGAGAAGTTTTAGATTCACGTGGTAACCCAACTGTAGAAGTTGAAGTAACAACTCGAATCAGAGCATTTGGACGTGCATTAGTACCATCAGGAGCTTCAACTGGACAATACGAAGCAGTTGAATTACGTGATGGAGACAAAGGACGTTACCTAGGTAAAGGTGTAACTCAAAGCTGTAACTAACGTTAATGAAGAAATCGCACCTTTATTAGAAGGTAAATTCGACGTATTCGATCAAGTAGGAATTGACTACGCTACGATCGAATTAGATGGAACTGAAAAACAAAGGGACGTCTAGGAGCTAACGCTATCTTAGGTGTATCTTTCTAGCAGTAGCTCACGCAGCAGCTGATTCTTTAGAGCTACTCTCTATACAGATACTTAGGAGGAACTAACTCTAAAGAATTACCAACTCCTATGATGAACATCGTAAACGGTGATCTCACTCAGATGCTCCAACTCGCATTCCAAGAGTTCATGATTTTACCAGTAGGAGCTCCTACATTCAAAGAAGCTTTACGTTGGGGAGCTGAGGTATTCCACAACTTAGCTAAATTATTACACAACCGTGGATTATCAACTGCAGTAGGTGATGAAGGTGGATTCGCTCCAACATTCAGAAGGAACTGAAGATGCTGTTGAAAACTATCTTAGCTGCAATTAAAGCTGCTGGATTAGAACCAGGTAAAGATGTATTCTTAGGATTTGACTGTGCATCTTCTGAATTCTACGAAAACGGAGTATACAACTACGCTAAATTCGAAGGTGAAGGTGGAGCAGTTCGTACTTCAGCTCAACAAGTTGACTACCTAGAAGAAATTAGTAAACAACACCCAATCATCACTATTGAAGATGGTATGGATGAAAAACGACTGGGAAGGATGGAAATTACTACAGACCGTATCGGTAACCGTGTGCAATTAGTAGGAGACGATTTATTCTGTAACTAACACTATTATCACAAGGTATCGAACAAGGTGTTGGTAACTCAATCCTAATCAAAAGTTAACCAAATCGGTACTTTAACTCGAAACTCTGAAAACGCTATTGAAATGAGTTAAAACGTGCTCGTTACACAGCTGTAATTTCTCACCGTTCTGGAGAAACTGAAGATTCTGCTAATCTCTGATATCGCAGTTGCAACTAACGCAGGACAAATTAAAACAGGTTCTCTTAGCCGTACAGACCGTATTGCTAAATACAACCAATTATTACGTATTGAAGATGAATTAGATGCTACAGCTGTTTACCCAGGTGTTCAAGCCATTCTACAACATCAGAAAACGCTAATTAGAATATTTTTATAAAAGGTGAGAGTTATAGGCTCTGCCTATTTTTAAAAATTATAGTTTTATATTATTTATTATATAAATATATTAAGGGTATCTCATAATAAAAATATAATAAAGGAAGTGAGTAATTTATCTAATCAAATCAAAAATTAAACATTTATAAAACGATTGACAATATAGTATTTTTAAAGTAAAAGGTAATTTTAAATTGAAAACAGGTAAATATAAATATTTTAAATAGATATAGAAAAATTAGATTAAGGTTAATGTGTTAAATTTAATATCTCAAAACAACTTATAAAATACAATAAAAACATAATTTAAAAATGTTTGTTTTCTTCATAAAAATGTTCTTTAGCGGTATTCCCTTTATTTAATAAGATAGTAAGTTTGATTAATGTTTAAATTAATGTGAAAATAATAGTTGTTTTGTAAAGTTACAACATTAAATTGTTAAATACATATCTTTACAAACGGTTTCATATGTGATACTATTTTTAGTGACAAGATAAATATTAAATTTATAGGAGGCTAATATGGCAAGTTTATCATTAAAGAATATTTATAAAAAATATGATAATGGCTTCTGTGCAGTGACAGATTTTAATTTAGAAGTAGCAGATAAAGAATTCGTAGTATTCGTAGGACCATCAGGGTGTGGGAAATCTACTACTCTTAGAATGATTGCAGGTTTAGAAGACATAACAGAAGGAGAATTCTATATAGGTGATAGATTAGTTAATGATGTTGAACCTAAGGATAGAGATATTGCGATGGTATTCCAAAGTTATGCTTTATATCCTCATATGACAGTTTTTGACAATATGGGTTTCGCTCTTAAACTTAGAAAAGTACCAAAAGAGGTAATTAAAGCAAAAGTTGAAGAAGCTGCAAAAATTTTAGGATTAGAAGAGCTTCTAAATAGAAAACCTAAAGCACTTTCTGGAGGTCAAAGACAAAGGGTTGCATTAGGAAGAGCAATTGTAAGAAGTCCTAAAGTATTCCTTATGGACGAACCGTTATCAAACTTAGATGCAAAATTGAGAAGTAACATGAGAGCGGAAATTATTAAAATTCATAATACTTTAGGTGCAACTACAATCTATGTAACACACGACCAAACTGAAGCGATGACAATGGCCGACAGAATTGTTGTTATGAAAAAAGGTGTAGTTCAACAAGTAGGTAGTCCTAAAGATATTTACGATCATCCAAAAATCTATTTGTAGCTGGATTTATTGGTGCACCAACAATGAACTTCATGAGAGGAAAAGTTTTCGAAGGTAACTTCGTTACAAAAGATGGTGGAGAAATAGAGATTCCAGTTGGATACTATGAAAAACTTAAAGAATTAGGTTATGAAGGAAAAGAAGTTGTTTTTAGGAATTAGACCTGAAAACATTTCAAACGATCCACTAGTGTTAGAAACTTATTCACATGCTAAAATTACTCAAAAGTAATCGTAGCTGAATTATTAGGTTCTGAATATATTGTTCACACTGATTTAAACGGCGAAAGTATTAAAGCAATTGTTCACTCAAGACAAAATATTAAAATGGGTGATGAATTAACATTTGCTTTAGATATGAACAGAGCTCACTTCTTCGATGTAGATACAGAGCTTAGTATCTTAGAATAATTTAAATAAGACGTCAAATTTTTATATATAAAAATAAAATAAGGAGGCTCATATTATGAGAAAAATTAATAAACTATTTGCAGTAGCAGCGACTCACAGCACTTGTTTTTAACAGGATGTGGGTGGCAAAAAGAAGAAAAACAAGCCGATCCTAACAAAAAGTAGAAATTACTTATTGGGACTTCCCCACAATTCACAAAAAGACAAAGAATTTAAGAAACTGAGGATTTCGACGCAGCTTTAATAAAAAGCATTCGAAGCGAAAAACCCAAATATTAAAAGTTAATTATCAAAAATTGAATTTACAGATGGACCAGCTAAAATTGAAACTGCTATTCAATCGAAAACTGCTCCAGATGTAATCTACGATGCACCGGGACGTGTAATTGCTTGGGCAGCAAAAGATTTATTAGTTCCATTAGATGATGTTGATAAATCAAAATTAAATGAAGCAGCAGTTAAAGCATCTAGTTATAAAGATAAACTTTACATGTATCCACAAGGTGTAGCACCATTCTTAATGGGTGTTAACAAAGATTTAACTGATAAACTAGGTGTAACAGATCTTCTACCTCTTAACAAACAAGATAGAAGTTGGACTGTTGAAGAATATGAAAAATTCTTAAAAGCAGTTAAACAAAAAGATTCAAGTATCACTCCAGCTTTATTCTACACTAAATCACAAGCGGGTGACCAAGGACCAAGAGCATTTGTAGCAAACTTATACAATTCTTGGATTACAGATGATGCAATCAGCAAATACACTATTAATGATGCAAATGGTGTTAAAGGATTAGAGTGGGTTAAAAAAGCTTACGATGATGGTTTATTAGGACAAGGTGTAGCTTTAGAAGCTAAAGATGCTCTTGAAGCATTCAAATCAGGACGTGCAGCAACTACAATCTTATTCTCTCCTGGTATCGCAGCTTCACACGCATCTGGATTTAACTACAAATTCTTACCATTCCCTAACAATGGTGGAAAAGCTAAATATGAATATCTAGTAGCAGGACCAGCTATCTTCGATAACGGAGATGTAGATAAAGCAGCAGCAGCTAAAAAATTCGTTGACTTCATGGTTAATGATAAAGATTGGGGTAAACGTACTCTATTAGCATCTGGTAACTTCTCAGCTAAAAAAGATGAAAAAGGATTATATGAATCAGAAGAACTTAAATTTGCAGAAGGTTTAACAGATCAATTCGGACCATACTACAACACAATCCCAGGATTTGCTAAAATGAGACCACTATGGTTCAATATGGTTCAAGGTGTATTAAACGGTAAAACAACACCTAAAGAAGGATTAGATAAATTTGTTGAAGATGCAAATAAAACAATAAAAGAAGCATTGTAATTTGACGTATGAAGGGATAGAGTTGCTTCTATCCCTTTTTTAGATAAAATATAAACTTTTTAGGAGGTTCTATGAAAACTACTAAGAAAAAGAAAAATAGACTTTAGTGCATATCTGTTTATTTTTGCCAGTTAGTTTATTTTTATAACATTCGTTTTTAGTCCCAATGTTACGTGACTTTCAGTTATCATTATATAGTTTTTGCTAAGAAAAATCCAGTGTTTATTGGATTAAAACACTATTCAGATTTAATGTTCAGTGGTAATGGAGCAACAATCCATGAACCATTTATGAAATCTCTTGTAAATACAATTATCGTAACTGTTGTTGCAGTACCTATAGTTGTATTAGTATCAATATTTGTTGCAGTAACAATCTATAATAAGAGTGCGGTTGTAAGATCATTCTTCCGTGGAGTATTCTACATTCCAGCAATTTCTTCTGTAGTATCGGTTACAGTAGTTTGGGCTTGGATTTATCACCCAGAATATGGAATTTTAAACTATGTATTTAAGTCAATGCACTTAATTAGTGAAAATGTTGACTGGTTAGGAAATCCGAAAACAGCATTATATGCTATTATTACGATTCTGATTACTACTTCATTAGGTCAACCGATAATTCTTTATGTTGCCGCTTTAGGTAACGTTCCAAAAGAATTATTGGAAGCTTCAGAAATTGATGGAGCAACAAAATGGCAAGTATTTACAAAAATTACTTGGCCGCTGATTAAACCAACAACATTATATATCGTTGTTGTAACAACAATTAACTCGTTCCAAATTTTTGCCTTAATCCAGTTATTAACTGCAGGGGGACCGAACTACGGAACAAGTACAATTATGTATTTAGTATATGAAGCAGCAATTAAAAACGGAAATCATGGTGTAGCTAGTGCGATGGGAATTATCCCTTGCAGTAATTATCGGAATAATTTCTATCTTACAATTTAAGTTTCTATCTACAGACAATGATTAGGAGGATTTGGAATGAAAGGTATAAGTATTTTTTAAAAATAGTATCAATGATAATATTAATTGGGTTAACTATATTCTTTATTTTCCCATTTTATTGGATTGCATCAGGATCATTTAAACTACAAGATGTGGCAATAACAATTCCACCAGAGTGGTGGCCATCAACTCCAACTTTGGAAAACTATGAAAAGTTATTTACATCAAATACTTTAAGATGGTTCTTTAACTCAGTATTTATTTCAGTATGACAACATTCTTAGTATGTGCAACATCAGCATTAGCAGGGTATGCACTAGCTAAGAAAAATTTCCCAGGTGTTAAAGTAATTTTCATGGTGTTTGTTGCAGCAATGGCATTACCAAAACAAGTAATTTTAATACCATTACTAAACTTAATCACTGAATTTAACTTAATGAATACATACTATGCGCTAATTTTACCAGCAGTAGGTTGGCCGTTTGGGGTATTCTTAATGAGACAATTCTCTCAAGCATTCCAACAGAATTACTTGAGTCAGCAAGAATTGATGGTTGTGGAGAAATAAGAACATTTATGAATATCGCATTACCAATTATTAAACCTGGTATCGGTGCATTAGCGATCTTTACATTCATCGCTAGTTGGAATGATTACTTCTCGCAATTAATTTTCTCTAACACACCAGATATGTCTACACTACCTTTAGGATTAGCGGCATTAGCACAAGGTCAAGAGTTCTCTAATGACTATGGATTACTTATGGCAGGGGCATCATTAGCTTCACTACCAATGATTATCGTGTTCATTTGTTTCCAAAATTACTTTACTCAAGGTGTTACTTTAGGAGCCGTGAAAGGATAAGCTTATGGACAAACAACAATTATTAGAGTATCTAAAAGGAGAAATGATAGTTTCTTGTCAAGCATTACCAGGAGAAGCCTTATATAAAGAAGAAGGTGGAGTAATGTGTTTAATGGCACAAGCTGTAAAAAATGCTGGGGTAAAAGCTATTAGAGCTCAAGGTGTTTTAGATATTAAGCAAATTAAAGAACAAACTAATTTACCTGTAATTGGTATAATTAAAAAATCATATGAGACTTTATGCTTCTTATATAACAGCTACAATGGATGAAGTTGATAAATTAGTTGAAGTTAGTTCTGATATAATCGCTCTTGATTGTACAAATAGAGAACGAGGAGATGGAAAAACTCCGAGTGAATTTGTAAAAGAAATTAAAGAAAAATATCCTAGTATCTTACTGATGGCAGATATTTCTACTTTAGAAGAGGCTATAGAGGCTGAAAAAGCAGGAGTTGATTTTGTAGGAACAACAATGAATGGATATACTCCGTACACAGAAGACTCAAAACAATTTAATCCTGGTTTAGTAAAAGAAATCGTAGAAAATGTAAAAGTTCCGGTTATCGCGGAAGGTAAAATTCATACTCTACAACAAGCAAAACAAGCTTTCGAAGCTGGTGCACATTGTATAGTTGTAGGTGGAGCAATAACAAGGCCGCAAGAAATTGCGACAAGATTTTTAAGTGAGTTGAGATAATGAGTATAATAGTATTATTAGCATATTGGTATACATATAGTAAATGGTATATATTAGGAGCGTGGTTTATTACCCATATTTTTAAATATAGCGTTTAAAAATTGTGGCTTTCACCGCTATTAATAAATGCGCTTGCGTTGGGGGTATTATTCATAGGAATATACTATAAATTAATTGAAGGACAAGAAGTTGGTGCGTCAGTGCTTAACGTGTATATGCCGATAGTCTTCGCTAGTATTATGATGAATCTTTTAATTTTTACGATTAGAAAAGTTAAAATAAAATTAAAAGGTAAAGTAGAGCTATAAAATGCTTGAAGTTGAAAAATGTTTTTGTGACTTCAAGTTAATTTATAGCTTTTATTTTTATGTCTTAATGTGAAAAGTATGAGCCTGTAATTTGGGAGTGATAAAAATCGTGATTTCAGAGAAATAGATTCTATTGAGACCTCCTCTCATATACCTAAAAAAACTTTTATAAAGTGAATTTAGATATCAATAAACCACTGGATCTAGATACAATAGATAATGGAAATTAGTGTATTGTAATAGATAAATTCATATTAATTTTAATATGTCAAAGATTAAAAAGCTAAGAATATCACACTTTGTTTGAAGTTATTTATGTAAATTAAATAATTAAAGAAAAGAGAATTTTTATAATCTATATTCAATATAATTACGAAAAATAATAATTTGAGTTAACAAAATTTAAAATTAAACAAAGTTAAAAATAAAGAATTCACTAAGTATAATAATATTAAAAATAAGAATATATTTTTACAAAGAATAATTTGAAAGGGTTGACAATATATATATATATATATATAATCGGAAGTATGTTATAGTACAAATTACATTTTTATTAAACGTATAAATAGTATTAAATTTAAGTTATTTGAAAAATGTAATTAAAAATAAATTTAAAGAAGGAGAACATACTTATGAACACAGGAGAATTTTTCAAAAATTTAATAAAATTCAACCTATTATTGGATGTGTGATAATTGCACTGATGGCTTTATTTGCATATAAATTACATACTCCAAAATTAATTTTTGGTCTTATTGCTGGTCTTGGATTTGGTTACACCCTTGACTCGTTCAAGATTTGGGTTTGCAGGAGGGATTAAAAGAATTTATGTTAGAGGTGAAGGAAGTTTGACAAAAGCATTGTTAATCACATTTGCTACGGTAACTCTAATTTATGGAACAGTTCAATGGACAGCCAGTCTAAAAGGAGCGATTCCAGCTTTTTTAGCGAAAAATGGTGAAGCGATAATACCTGGGACACAAAATGTATTTATGACTAACATTGGTACTGTTATTGGGGATTTGTTTTTCGGTATAGGTATGATTATTGCAGGTGGTTGTGCCTCTGGGACATTAGCAGATTTTTGGGGAAGGTGAAGGACATGCTTTAATTGCTTTTTCCATTGTTTGTTTTAGGAACTATTCCGGGTCATTACTTAAGAGAAGTAATTGATAGAAATCCTATTGGAAAAATCGGGGGTAAGAGGTCATTTTGCCACAATATTTTCGGATATTTTGGTGCATTAGTTGTAACATTGTTAGTATTACTTTTCTTGTATATTTTTAACTAAAAAGTATGAGAATAAGAGAAAACAAGAAGGTACTTTTATTTTGGATCCAAAAATCTGATTATGAAGATTTTTGAAAAAGAGCTTAGAGATAATTTGGATGCTAAACCTTGGGGGATGGCGTTATATCATAAGGTTTTTTTGTTGAAAGATGGAGTTTTTAGAACAGGTGCATTTATTTTAGCTGTAATTTCAGGTTGTTATTTCTTATTTAATAACAAGGCGTGGGGTGTAACATCTGCATTTACTCACCTTGCAGTTTGGTTCTTAGGTTTATTCGGAATTCATTTTTGAAGATAAAGCTTTTACTTCTGTGTATAAAAGCAATTTCAAATGGTATATTAGCTGATGCAGGTGTGATTTTTGGACATCGGTATTGTTGTTGGTGCATTTTTAGCTTTCCTTATGGCAGGAAGATTTAAATTAAATCTACAATTTAATTCTAAAAATGCAATGCTATTTGGATTAGGTGGTTTATTAATGGGATTCGGTTCTCGACTTGCAAAAGGATGTAATATTGGAGCATTATACTCTTCATTACCTAATTTCTCAATCTCTGGATGGGTCTTCTTGGTTGCTACTTTCGTTAGGAGCTGTGGCAGGACTTAAGTTATTTAGAGGAAGTTCTTGCTTGATTCCACCTAGACACAGAGATAAAAGGGATTTTTAATAGTTTATAAATTATTTATTTTAAGAAAGAAAAAAATATTAACAAATAGGAGGACTTTATACAATGAGCAAAAAAATACTTAGTAGTAGGAGGAGTAGCTGGAGGGATGTCAGCTGCTGCAAGAATTAGAAGATTGGATCCATATGCGGACATTCAAGTTTTTTTGAAAAAAGGGCCTCATGTTAGTTTTTCAAAACTGCTGCTTACCATTTCACTTATCTGGAGTAGTGCCAACTGCTGATGATTTAATTTTAATGACGCCTCAATTATTAAAAAAATCAATATAATTTAGATGTGAAAGTTCAACATGAAGTTGTTAAAATCAACAAAAGAAGAAAAACAATTGTAATTAAAAAGTAGATACAGGAGAAGAATATAAAGAAAGTTATGATAAATTAATCTTATCTCCTGGTGCTAGAGCGATTAGACCATCTTCAATAAAAGGTGTAGATAGAGATAACGTATTTACAGTGAAAAAAATGTTGTAGATATTGATGGATTAAAAATATATCGATAATAACAACGTACAAGATGTAGCTGTTATTGGTGGAGGATTTATTGGTCTTGAAGTTATGGAAAGCCTAAGAGAAGCTGGTAAAAATGTAACTTTAGTAGAAGGATCGGATCAAATTTTTAGCTCCAATGGATTACGACTTAGTTCAAATATTAAATAAAGAAATTCATGATAAAGGTGTAGAATTACTACACAATGAAAAAAATTAGAAGAAGTTACTGATGGTAAAGTTATCTTAGAATCTGGCAAAGAAGTTAAAGCTGGAGCTGTAGTTTTAGCTATCGGAGTTGTTCCAGAAGCAGGACTAGCGAAAGATGCAGGTCTTGACTTCGGAGAAACTGGCGGTATTTTTAGTGAATCACCACTATCAAACAAGCGATCCTGATATTTATGCAGTAGGTGATGCTATAGAAGTAACACACTTTATTACGAATAAAAAAGTTCGTTTAACTCTTGCAGGACCAGCTCAACGTCAAGCGCGTGCAGTAGCTGATCACTTATATGGTAGAACATATAGAAATACAGGTGTAATTGGTTCTTCTGTAATTAAAGTTTTTTGATTATACTGCTGCAAGTACAGGACTTTAACGAAAAAGATTGTAATAAACTAGGAATTGATTATGATGTTGCGTATATCATTCCTAAAGACAAGGTTGGATTAATTCCATCAGCAAAATCCAATTCATTTTTAAACTTATCTTCCAAGTTCCTACTGGTCAAATTTTAGGAGCTCAGTCAGTAGGTAAAGGGACTGTTGAAAAACGTGTAGATGTTATTGCTGCTATGATTATGAATAGAGCAAATATTGAAGACTTAAAAGAATTAGAATTATGTTATTCTCCATATTATACAACAGCGAAAGATGCTACTAACATGGCAGCTTTAGTTGCATGTAATTTATTAAACGGGGAATACAAACAAGTTCGTACTAGTGAAGTTAGACGCTTAGTTGAAGAAGGTGCTTATATCATCGATTCTCGCGAAAAGAGTAGAATATGAAGCAGGCCACATTAAAGGTGCTGTCAACATACCACTTAGTGAGTTCAGAGATAGACTTGATGAAATCCCAACAGATAAGCCGGTATATGTGCACTGTTTATCTTCTCAACGTAGCTATTATATGGTAAGAGAATTAAATTTAAGAGGATATAAAAATGTTATCAATATTTTCAGGATCATTCTTAGGAATTTCTCTATATGAGTATTTCACAGATGTTACAACAGGAAGAGAGCCAATTGTCACAAATTATAGATTTAAAATTACTTTAATTATCGAGAAAAAAATCCTAGAAGTTTAGTGTCCATCTAACTTCTAGGATTTTTAAATATGGAGGTATTGATGAAGAAAAAAATTAGGTTATTTTGATGTATTTTCTTTTGGTAATTGGATCGATAATAGGATGGGGTTCCTTTACTTTGCCTGGAAAAACAGTTCTTAAGTCAATCAGGTGTGATAAATACTACATTAGGATTACTTGTAGGTGGAGCACTAGTTATGATAATTCAGTTGCTTATCATATTATGTTAAAAACATAATACAGAGGAAGGTGGAGAGTTTTTCCCTATGCTTTTAAATAATTTAGGACGAGGGCACGGTTTCATAGTAGGTTGGTCGTTAAGCTTATGTTATTTAAGTATGATACCATTAAATGCAAGTGCTTTTTGTTTTACTATTTAAAGTTTTATTTGGAGAAAAATTTAGTTTTTGGATATTTATATTCTATAGCTGGATATTCTGTGTGGATAAGCGATATAATAATAATGAGTTTTATTATTATTATATTTATGATTGTTAATATTCGAGGGTTACAATTGAGCTCGTTTGTTCAAAAATATTATGAGTACTTTGCTTGTATTTATTGTGTTTATTCTGGTTGTATTTGTAGGAATGCGAAGTGATATAGTTGTATTTAAAAATAATTATATAAATAATTATAATTTTTCATTTGCTGAGATTTCTTCGGTTATTGCAATTATTCCTTTTTTATTTGTTGGGTTTGATGTGGTTCCGCAGGTTTCCAAAGAATTAAAATTTAAGCCGCAAAAAGCAACAGCAATAACATTAATATCAATTCTTTTTGGTGCTCTTATTTATTCATTATTAAATTTAATAGCAGGATTTAGTTTTTTTCTCCTTTAGAGGTGAAAAAGTATAAATTGAAACTGTCGCTGATTCTGTAATAAAAACTACGGGATATGTAGGATTTTCTTTTATGTTAATAGCTTTGTGGGCAGCAATTAATGGTGGTATAAATGGATTTATGATTGCTAGTAGTAAACTCATAGCATCGTTATCAGATAATAATATAATGGATAAGAAAATATAGTGTAAAAAAATACAAATGGTGTGTATCCTTATGCAATTGTTTTCGTTTCTGTGTGTTAGTTTGTTAGTACTTGGATAGGTCGAGAAGTTATATTATATATAGTAGACATATCCAGTGTTCTAGCGGCTGTTGCTTATGGATATGTAAGCTATGTGAGTTATCTGTATTCTGTTAGGAAATCAGATAAATTGTTATGTTTGCTTTCGTTAGTAGTCTCTATAGGATTCATCTTCTTATTGTTGTGTCCGTTATCGCCAGCAGTATTGAAGTTGCCATCATTAATTATTTTTAGCGGTATGGAGTTTTTGTAGGATTTGTAATTTATAAGAAAAGAAAAAAATTAATTAAAGATTTAAATAGTATAAATTATAAAAAAATTATATCTTATGGGTTGTAAAAAAATAATAAATAGGTGTAGAGTGTAGAATTTTTATTAAGGTTTAACTTTCACACCTATTTTTATTATTATTATTTGATGAGGTTTAATTAAGTTTGAAAAATCAATGAAAATGGAAAAATTATTTAATCAAAAATATAAATTTTTTTAAATTTATATTTGTATTTTTTTATAATTTTATAGTATTTTTAAATTTAGTAAATTCAATAAAAAAATAAAGTTTTATGAAGACTAATGTAATAAGGCTTTTTCAAGTTTATTTAAAGTTTAGTTATGTTTATATTTGTAGATTTTTTATATAAAGAAACATAAATACAGTTAATTTTTATTGTGTTTTTTTAATGAAAATGTCTTGCAAATCAGCCTTTATGAGTGAAATATTTTTATTGATTTGAAGCTATTTCTGTTATATAATGTAATTAAAGTATTAATTATCTATTATTACTTTGTCTTTTAATAACAGGTTTCTTGTAGATGTATACAACATATTTAGTTATCTTAAGCAAATAAATTTTTTATTGTAAGGTGTAAAAAAATGGAATTAAGAAGAAAGACCTTAAAATTAATGGGTTCTCATATAGATATTCTTATTTTTGATAGCATTGATGCTGAAAGTATCCTTGATGATGCTGTAGAAATGTTAAAGATGTATGAGCATAGATTTAGTGCGAACGATGACAGTTCGGAACTTATGGTAGTTAACCATAATGCTGGAATTAAAGCTGTCGAGGTTCATCCGGATTTATTTGATTTAATAAAGATAGGGAAAGTTCATAGTTGTGCTCCAAATAGTTTTTTAAATATAGCTATTGGACCAATTGTGCAAACATGGAGAATTGGATTTAACGATGTAAAAGTTCCAACAAAACAAGAGATTGATGATTTATTAGAAATAACTGATCCAAATCAAATAATACTAGATGAAGAAAAGCAATCTGTCTTTCTTGCTAAAAAAGGTATGGCTATTAATTTAGGTGCCGTAGCAAAGGGATATATTGCTGATCTTATGATAGATTATATGAAAAAAAGAGGTGTTGATTCTGGACTTATTAACCTAGGAGGAAACGTATTAGCGTTTGGAGATGCTAAGCATAATCCGGACTTAATGTGGCGTATAGGTATACAAAATCCAGTTGAATCTCGAGGGAATCATCTATTTACTATAGGTATAAAAAATCAATCTGTTGTTACTTCTGGAATTTATGAACGTAAACACACAGAAAATGGAAAAACTTACCATCATATATTAAACCCAGAAACAGGTTACCCTGTCGAAACCAATGTAGCCGGTCTATCTATAATTTCAACAGCCTCAGTGGATGGAGAAATTTGGACGACAAGACTATTTGGTAAAAGTGTCGAAGATATTTTGGATGAGGTTAATAGCTTGCCTGATATAGAGGCTGTTGTAGTAACAACCGAAGGTAAAGTTTATTATACAAGCGGAGTGCTAGATAGAATAATATGTTAGATAAAACTATCTTGAAGAATACTGAAAATACTATTAATTTAAGGAGGCTCTATTAAAGTGGCTGAAGTAAAAAACAAAAAAAATGTTAAAAAAACAAGACAGGAAAATCTAGATACAAATAAAGTAGATAGTACAAAAAAAGAGAGGAAACAAAAAAACATGGTAAAAATTAATTGGTCTAGTTGGTACAAACTCTAAAAAATCTACAAACCGCCAACTTTTACAATATATTCAAAAACATTTTGCAGGTAAAGCTGACATCGAATTAGTTGAAATTAAAGATCTTCCTTTATTCAACAAACCAGCTAATAAAGAATTACCTGAAGGAGTTAAAGAAATTGCAGCAAAAATTGAAGCAGCTGACGGGGTTATCATCAGTTCACCTGAGTATGACCACGCAGTACCTGCATCATTAATGAGTGCAATCGCTTGGTTATCTTATGGAATTCACCCATTACTTGACAAACCAGTAATGTTAACAGGAGCTTCATACGGAACATTAGGATCATCTCGTGCACAAGCTCACATTCGTCAAATTTTAGACTCACCAGAAGTTAAAGCACGTGTAATGCCAAGTTCTGAGTTCTTATTAGGACATTCTTTACAAGCTTTCGACGAAGCTGGAGATATCTCTAACCCAGAAACTGTAGCGAAATTAGATAGTTTATTTGCTGATTTCTTATTATTCATTAAAATTACTGAAAAAAATTAATTAATGCACATAAATTAGCTGAAAAAGAATTAGAAAAACTTCTCTTGGGAAGATTTAAAATAGGATAGGAGTGTAGACACATGAAATTAGTAGGAATCGTAGGTTCAAACGCGGAAATTTCTTATAACCGCAAATTAATGGAATTTATAGCAAAAGAATATAAAGATTTATTCACTTTAGAATTATTAGACATTACTAACTTACCAATGTTTAACCAAGATGAAGATCATTCAAGAGAAAACAAAGATTTATTAGTAATGAACCGTAAAATTTTACAGGCTGATGGTGTTATTATTGCTACACCTGAGCACAACCACACAATTACAGCATCTCTTAAGAGTGCATTAGAGTGGTTATCATTCGAATTACATCCACTTGAAAATAAACCAGTTATGGTACTAGGAGCTTCATACTATGATCAAGGATCATCTCGTGCTCAATTACACTTACGTCAAATCTTAGACGCTCCAGGTGTAAACGCGATTGTATTCCCAGGACATGAGTTCCTTTTAGGTAAAGCTAAAGAAGCTTTCGATGCTGAAGGTAACTTAAAAGATGATCGTACAGTAGGTTACTTACGTACATGTTTAACTAAATTCGTTAAATTTGCTACAGTAGCGCAATCATTAGCAGAAAGAAAACCAACACCACCAGAAGACTTAACAGCTAGTGGTAAAATCGATACAACAATTGAAGGTGTTGATGGAAATGCTGATGACTGGTATGAAAAAGCAGCTGAAAAAGTTAACGCTGTATCTGGAGATACATATGTTAAACTTGATCGTGGTATCTTAACAGTAGACCAACTTAACTACTTCTTAAACTCTATGCCAATGGAATTAACTTATGCAGACAGCAATAACCAATTCTTATACTACAACTACCACAAAGAAGATTACGAAATGCTTGCAAAACGTCGTCCAGAACAAGTTGGATGTTCATTAGCAAATGTTCACCCAGAGCACCCAGAGAGAATATATAAGAGTGTAAACTGGTTAGTAGGATTACTACGTTCAGGACAAATTGATGTATTCCGTACACACGTACCAACTCACGGACCAGATAAATATGTTGTGCACAACTACCAAGCTATGTACGACAAAAATGGTAAATACGCAGGTATCAACGAGTACATCTTAGACTTCAAAACCAATCGTAGATTGGTACTTAAAACAAACAGGTCAATCATTAGTTAAAAAAATGGAGTACCTGTAGGTCACGGATATGCAGCAGCACCTGCACCTGCAGCAGATGCAACAAGTGGAGCTTCAGATGCTGGACACGGTCATGCGGCAGCACCTGCAGCGGCAGCGCCAGCAGCAGACGCAACAAGCGGAGCTTCAGCGTAATAATAGAAAATATTAAAAAAGGTTTAGATAAAATTATCTAAACCTTTTTTTCTTTTTGGGAGCGTTTTTTTAAGAGAAAAAAATAAGAAAAAAATGAGTTATAATAGTAGTTAAGCACAATAAGTGCAAAAATAATCTTTACTAAATACGGAGAGTTTGATATGAATAAAAAAATAATTTATTATCAAAGTTGTTTCATAGATACTTTATAGTTGCCTTAAATGGTATGGCATTAGGTTTGTTCTGTACGCTAATTATTGGATTAATTATTAAGCAAATTGCTATAAATTTAAGTGGTGCACTATCTAGTTTTTCTTATTGTTGTAGCTACAATTTCAATGGCTTTAACAGGGCCGGTAATTGGTATAGGGGTAGCGCATGCCTTAAAAAGCACCTAAGTTGGTAATTTTGGCTTCAGGTGTAGTAGGTTTTCTAGGTGCTTTTTGGTTCTAATCTTGGGACGAATCATCTAGTAGAACAAGGTAAATTAATTGTTACAGGATCAAGTGATCCGCTAGAGCATTTATTTCTGTTGTTATAGCAGCTGAAATTGGTAGATTAGTTTCAGGTAAGACAAAGATTGATATAATAGTTACTCCATTCATTACTATTATAATAGGTGCGATAGTTTCATATTTCACAGGACCTTACTTGATTAAAGGTATGAAAATCTTAGGTACATTTATTAGAGAAGCGACGGAACTTCAACCATTCATCATGGGGATAGTTGTATCAGTAGTTATGGGGATAATTTTGACATTACCTATAAGCTCTGCTGCGTTGTCTATTATTTTAGGATTATCTGGAATAGCAGCTGGTGCATCAACTGTAGGTTGTGCAGCACAAATGGTTGGATTCGCAGTTATTAGTTTTAAAGCAAATCGCTGGAATGGATTATTTGCTCAAGGTTTAGGAACGTCTATGCTACAGGTGCCAAATATTATGAGAAAACCCGTTATATGGATTTCCCCTATAGTCGCTAGTGCAATACTAGGTCCTATTGCTACAATTGTTTGTAGAATGGAAAATAATCCTGCTGGCGGTGGAATGGGAACTTCAGGACTTGTAGGACAACTTATGACATGGCAAACAATGTCTAATCATGTTTCGCATTCAGTACTATTAATTGAAATTCTGTTATTACACTTTTATTCTACCTGCAATAATTTCGTATGGAGTATATTACTTTATGGAGAAAAAAGGTTTCGTAAAAGCAGAAGACTATAAATTAGACTTATAGAAATACTAAGAACTAGCTATTTTGAATAGCTAGTTCTTTTTAGTAATTATATTTTTTTGTTGAAAAAAAATTTTACAGTATTAGGATGGTATTGAATAAAAAAAGAAAAGTTCTAAATGTTGATATAACAGGCTTTTCGACTTCATTTGTATTAACGTACTTCTTTAATACGAGCAGCTTTACCACGTAAGTTACGTAGGTAGTATAATTTAGCGCGTCTAACTTTACCTTTACGTACAACTTCAATTTTTTTCAACTTTTTGGAGTGTGAACAGGGAATGTTCTTTCAACCCCAACACCGTTTGAAATTTTACGTACAGTATAAGTAGCAGAGATTCCTCCGCCACGACGTTTGATAACTACTCCTTCGAATTGTTGGATACGCTCACGTCCACCTTCAACGATACGAACGTGTACTCTTACTGTATCCCCAGCTTTGAATTCAGGAATATCTCGATCTTAATTGCGATTTGAGCGATCGCTTCAATGATTTTGCTCATTATTCTTTCTCCTTTTTTACAAAAATGTTCTTTATTAATGCTAGATTAACAGAGGAACATCGTAATTTAATGTTTTCACATCTCGACTATTATAACATTATTCTTTATAAATTTCAATAGATAATTTAATATTTTTTTATTATAGAAGTGCTTTTTTTGTTAATTCTCAAAAGTAAATTCCAGTTCAAATAAAAAAACTGGAATTTAACCTGAAAACTATTTTTTTAACTGGAACTTAAGTTGAAACTAAATAATTATGAAAAGATATTTATCTAACTTTATTACGTTATTTTAAATTCTCTTTATAATATTAAATAGATTTTTAGTTTTTTTAAAAAAATCTTGATTCTATCTTTATACTTTCGTAAAAATTAGTTTTATACTGAGAGATGGTGTGGTTTCCTGTGAGGAAAATGTGGCAGTGCCACTTTTCCCACATTATGAACCACACCATCAGAGGCTCAGTGTCAAACTAATTTTTAATAAGTACAATTCCTCTTTTTTTTATTTTGGTGTATATTATAATATGAGACTTTTCGTTGAATGAAAGGAATCTAATATTATGACAAACAAAAACAAACACTTAACATATTATGATCGCTTAGACATTGAAGAAGGAATCTCTAAAGGTAAAACTTTTAGAAGTATAGGTATAGAACTTGATAAAGATCCTACTACTATTTCTAAAGAAATTAAACGTAATCTGCAATATAAAGATACCGAAGTAGTTACCAAAACTCTTGACGGAAAATTAATCAAAGCTAATTGTGCTCTTCTAAACAAACCTCCTTATGTTTGTAATAATTGTAAACTTAAAAAGAAGAGATTGTGGTTTTGATAAACGTTTCTACTATGCAAAAAAGGCTCAACTTAATTATCAAGAAAATCTTGTCGAACCAAGAAGAGCTGTTGTCTTAGATAAAGAAGAATTTTATAAAATGGATAAAATAATTTCTAAAGGTGTTTCTAAGGGACAATCTTTCTATCATATTATGCATAGTAATAACTTAGTTGTTTCTAAATCTTCTTTGTATCGATATGTGAATAATGGATATTTTTTTCTATTGATTCTGTTGATTGTAAACGTATTGTTAAATTTAGAAAACGAAATAAAGTTAATAAAGAAGCTATACCTAAACATCTAAAGTCCGGTAGAGCTTATATTAACTTCTTAGATTTTTATGAATGAATCTGCAATGCCTTTTCACTTGGAAATGGATACTGTCATTGGTAAACGTGGTGGTAAAACTCTACTTACCTTTAATGTATCTTCTTGTAATTTTATGTTCGCTCTTCTTTTAGATTCGAATACTTCTAGCGAAGTTTCTTCTAAACTTTATAATCTAAAAGAAAAAAATTTTATCAGAATAATATACACTTTTTCTGATATTTTTTTCCTGTTGTTTTGACAGATAATGGTAGTGAATTTTTCTAAAGTTGAAGAAATCGAATATGATTTTTGATAAAAACTTAAAATTATTTTTTTCTGTAATCCCTAATTCTTCTTGGGAAAAAAAGGTAAGATAGAAAAAAATCACACCACCTTGCGTGAAATACTACCTAAAGGATCCTCATTTGACGATCTTACACAAAGTGATGTTAATACTATTATATCACATATTAACTCACTTAAGAGAAAAGTATTTGAACGGAAAATCAGCTTATGAAGTTTTTTTCTTTTTACTTTCGGCGAACATATAGCTAACCTACTAGGTATTTTTTTAAAAATACCTGCCAATGAGGTAATACTTAAACCTTTCTTGGCTAAAGAAATTAAGGATACAAACAAATAAATTTAAATTATTTATGAAATAGTAATATAGTTATTTTTTTACAACGAAATGTTTTATTAGAAAAGTCTCAACTTAACTTCAGCATAACTGGAATTTAACCTGGGAATAGTGATTTGCAGGTCTATTTGTCATGCTTTTTTTATTTTTGATTCCTTTTTGAAAAAAACTCCCAAAGTAAAGCTTCCTTGTTTTATACCGGAAGTTACCTTGGGAATATTTTTTTATTGTTATTTTTCCTTTTTTTCCCAACTTAACTTCCACTTTAATTTCTTACTGGAACTTACTTTGGGAATTTACCTAGAAGTGCTTTTTCCCAAACGTCTTCTTTATATCCTAATAATAGAATATCATTTTTAAAATCAAAAGCCAGTGGTCGTTTAATCAACATTCCATTTTCATGAAGCAGTTGAAGTGCCTCATCAAGAGATAATGTTTCCAACTTATCTTTTTAATCCAAGTTCTTTATAAACTAATCCACTTGTGTTAAATAATTTTTTTAGCGGTAAGTCAAATGTTTCGATTATTTTTTTAAATTCATCTACTGTGGGTGTTTTTTTCCTTTTACATTGTAGTATGTTGCTTCAATATTATTTTTCAGTTAAAAGTTTTTTTGCTTTTTCTACATGTCGAGCATGTTGGATATTCATAAATGTTTAGCATATATTCTCCTTTCTATTGTAATCAGAAATTTCAGTAAAAATTTACTAGTCTACGATATTATAATACTTATTGATTTTTAGTGTAAAGAAATCTGTTTTTAATTATATGTTTTTTTAGCAAAGCGTTTAAATTAATGGAATAAATAAGATGTGATATAATAAAATTATAGGAATAAAGGAGAAATACTATGCAAAAAAATAATTGTAAAAGATGTTTCTAAAAGTATATGGTGAAAATAGCAATAAAGTTATAGCGAATGATGCTATTAGTTTTGATATTAATGAAGGAGAATTTGTTGTAATTTTTAGGCCCTAGTGGTGCTGGGAAAAAGCACATTACTTAATATTATGGGTGGAATGGATAACGCTAGTAAGGGATCTATTAATGTCTTTGGAAAAGGAAATCGTAGGTTTAAGTGAAGATGAACTTACAAAATATAGAAGAGAAGATATAGGATTTGTATTTCAATTTTTATAATTTAATTCCAAATTTAACGGTTTTTGGAAAAATGTTGAATTGGCAGAACAAATAGTAAAACAGCCAAAAGATGCAATTGAAATATTGAAGCTTGTTGGTTTAGAAAAATAGATTGAATAATTTTTCCTTCGCAAATTTCTGGAGGTGAGCAACAGCGTGTTGCTATAGCCAGAGCAATAGCTAAGAATCCTAAACTATTACTTTGTGATGAACCAACAGGAGCTTTAGATTATAAAACTGGAAAAAAAATATATTAAATATATTAAAAAAATTATAGTGTTGATGAAAAGAAAACAGTTATTATTATTACTCATAATAGCTCTATTGCAGAAGCAGCTGATAAAGTAATAGAAATCTATGATGCTAGAGTAAAAAGAGTAATCCAAAATACTAATCCTAAGAGTATAGATGAGATAGAGTGGTAGTATTATGAAAGCAATAAATAGAGATATATTAAGAGAAATCTCACGGACTAAGTCAAAATTCATATCGATAATGATAATAATGTTTCTGGGAGTTTTTTTATATTTGTAGGTTTGAAAGAAACTTCACCTGCAATGGTAAATACTTATAATAAAACATATAGAGCGTCATAAGATGTATGATTTGAGAGTAAGTCATAGTTATGGTGTTAATGATATAGATATGAAGATAATCAATGATTTTCGATAATATTGATATAAGTGAGAGTTATTATATAAAAAAATTACAAATTACAAATAGTAATGAATTCGTAAATATTGAGTCGTTACCTGAGAAATTAGTTTTTACCTAAGGTGATTGAAGGTGCTTTACCTAATAATGAAAGTGAAATAGCTTTAGTTGAATCACTTCAAGGTAGTTATAATATCGGTGATGAAATTTCTTTTGTTTCAACTAACACAGATAGTAATATTTTGAAACAATACCAGTTTAAAGTAGTAGGTTTTGTACAAGGTGCGGATCATATAGAGGTATCGAATAATAATTTAGCGAATAAAGATTACTTTGGATATGTGAAAAAGGATGTCTTTAAGTTTGAAAAATGTCAGTGGTGTTAATATTAAACTGAAAAATATTGATTATAAATATAGTGATAAAAGCTTATATAACTGAGGTTAATAAAACAAGAGATAATTTGATTGAGAAATTCAAAAGTTCAACAGAATATTGATGAGAAAAAAATTATTTAGAGAAAAAAATAATAAAAAAATTAAATGAAAATGAGAAGGTTATAAATCAAGCTACAAGATCAACTAAATACTGTTAAATCAAAAAAATAGAATGGTTAAAAAAATGTTGATAGTAAAAATTATAATGAGCAAATAGAAAAAAATAAATAAAGCTCAACAAGAGATTGATGATAATAAAAAAACAATTGAATGTTGCAAGGACAAGTCTTAAAGAAGAAAGTTATCCAAGGTTTTTTTAGTAGAGAACATTAGAGGATTAAAAAAATTATGCGCAGTTTATAGATTCTGCAAGTAGTTTAACTTTTGTTGCAAATGTCTTTTTCAATATTTTTTTATTTGTAGTATCAATCTTAGTTTCACTAACTACTTTAACTAGAATGATTGATGAAAATAGAATAAATATAGGAACACTTAAAATCATTGGGGTATAGTAATTATCAGATTTCTAAAAAAAGTATTTTTGTGTATGGAGGTTTATCTACTTTAATAGGAACTATTTTTTTGGGATAATTGGAGCATATTTAGTTATAGTACCTATAATCTATAATTCATATGCAAGATTTTTTTCACATTTAACACACCAGAAATTGTGTATACTCCAAGTATTCTTATAGCGGCGTTCATAATTTCTTTAGGATGTATAAGTTTAGCGATATATATACCCTTAAGAAAAAAATTTAAGAGAAAAAGTGCATACTTATTACGACCTAAGGCACCAAGTGGTGGAAGTAGGATATTTTTTTAGAAAAAAATAACATTTATTTGGTCAAGACTTAGCTTTTTTTAAGAAAAGTTACATTTAGGAATATTTTTTTCGTTATAAAAATAAGAATGTTGATGACTATTTTTGGAGTTGCTGGTTGTTTAACTCTTATGTTCATAGGTTTTTGGAATAAGATATGGTGTTATCGATATTTCTAAAGAACAGTTTAAAGTGATAAATAAGGTAGACATAGCAGCAACTTATAATCCGTATATAGATAATGAAAGTGTAGAAAAACTTCAAAAAGAGATTAGTGAAGATAAGAATGTTAAAAGCTAGTACTAAAAGTAAATATTCAACTTGCAACTTTTTGAGAATAATAATGAAATTGTAGACTCTGCACAGTTAATAACAGTCGATAAAAAAATGATTATAAAGATTATATTACTTTGAAGGACAATGGGGATAAAATTATAAATATACCTGAAAAATGCAGCTGTAGTTAGCGAAAAGCTTGCATACTTGCATAGGTTAACTAAAGGAGATAATTTTACTGTCGTGGTGAATAATAAGGAATATACACTAACAGTAGGCGAGATCAATAAAAAAATTACTTTGGACATGCAATATATATTAATAGAGATTATTATGAATCTGTGTTTAATAAACAGTATAAAAGATAATACATTTTTTTAGTACAAACTACAGGTGGAAAAAGAAACTGTAGAAAATGTAGTAAGTAATTTACATAATAATAAGGATATAGTAAATATAAGTGATAATTCAAAAATCCAAGAGATATTGGATAATTTTTATAAAAGGGATTGATATTATAGTTGCGGTAATGGTAATTTGTTCGTTAACGTTAGCGCTTGTAGTATTATATAATTTAATAAATGTAAATGTTTCAGAGAGAATAAGAGAATTATCAACGATAAAAAGTTCTTGGATTTTTACCCGAGTGAAGTAACTATTTATGTGTTTAGAGAAATTTTTTTACTTAAGTGCGGTAGGCATTATCTTAGGTAATTATCTTGGCTATAGGATGTACTTGAAAAATAATATTGGAACTAGCGGGGTCGTGATATGATGTTTAGTAGTAAAGTGCCATTAGTTGTGTATTTATTGGCATCAGGAATAACAGTATTAATTACGATAGTAGTAATGATAGTAATGCATAAAAAAACTAATAAAAAGTAAACATGGTAGAAGCTCTAAAAAGCAATAGAGTAGAATAGGAGAAAAAAAATGGCAATAAAAATAAATGAACAAGCGAAAAAGTTATTAAAAGAGAAAAACAAAAAAATCATGTGATAATATCTTTATTTCAACAATTTTGTTGAGGTGGGAGAGTAGATAGAGCTGTCGTGGTTTCGATGGCTGATAAATTTAATGAAGAATTATATTCAAAAATATGTGGTTGATGGAGTAGATGTTTACATCGATTATAGATTGAATATAAATGAAGAAGTAGAAATTGGTGTAGAAAAGTTCTTCTTCATGAGACAATTGAGTCAAACAGGAATTAGTGTGTAGTAAATGAAAAATTAACTAGATATGCGGATACCATATCTAGTTATTTTTTTATTTAGTTAGAAGAAATTCCAAGTTCTTCTTCTTTTTTTATGTTTATCGTTATAAACTTTTTTTCATGATTCCGATAACGATTGATAATGCGAATAGACACATTAATCCGATAAATAAGTTTCTAACACCACCTGATAATGTACCACCTACATATGAATAAACGATAGTTGCAGGTAATTGTCCAAGACCAGTAGCTATAAAGAATCTCCAGAAACTCATGTTTGTTAAACCTGCTGCGTAACTAACAAAGTCGAAAGATACGAATGGTAATAATCTACAGATAAGGATAGCTTTGTCTCCATATCGTTCGAAGAATACATCAATACTAGCCATTGCACCTTTACTTGTAAGTTTTTCTACAACGTCTCGTCCTAATCCACGAGCGATATAGAAACATACTGCAGCTCCAATCATGGCAGTAGACCAAGATAATATAGCCCCTAGTACCCAACCGAAGATAGCAGCGTTAGATAATGTGATTAAAAACGCTGGGATTGGTGCAGCTATTGATTGTAGTACCATTAGTACTCCAGAAACAACAGCGGCCCAAGCTCCCCATCCACGTAAATATTCGATTACAGCATTTGTATCGAATTGAGATAGAGTTGCGAATGCTGTATTAATACCATTTTTAAAACTAGGTACTGTGAAATAAACTGCAAAGAAGATTGCAAAACATGCAAGTGTAATATATCTTACTTTTTTACGTTGTGCTTTTATTTTTTTCTCTTCTTCAGGATCAACTTCTCTTAAATCACTAAGTTTTTACTTCTTTTTGTTTTTAATGCTTTAAGTTCTTCTTTAGAGTATACTTTTTTTGGTATTTAGAAAGTGTTAAAAATAATATAAAGGTTTATTAAGTTAACAATTACCACAGCAATAATAAATGGAATTCTAATTTGGCTAATTGAACCTGCGTGAAGTACTTCACGAGCAATGTATAGTAAAGTTTTAGTTTTTACCTGAAAAAAATAGCCATTAGAAGTATAATTGCTTCTATAATGAAGAATGTATATTTACGATTTATACGTTTAAAATATAAACCTGTCATAACACCGTAAACAGTCCAAACGAATATTACAAGACTTTGGTCAGCTAACATTTCAAACTGTGTAAAAGAAGAACAGTAAGAATGCGAAGAAATAACCAACAGCTATACCAACACTTGTAAAATAAAATAATAATCTTAAGCGTTTCATTTATTTTTCTCCTTGTATCATAAATAGGGGAGCGACACAAAAGGGACTTTTGAATCAGCTCCTTTATAGAGTCGCTCCTTCATAGTATATAAATATTTGAGGGGTTTTTTTATATTAAGAAAAATAAATATTTATATACTATTACGAATATGCATAAATAGCATACTTAGTTATAATAATTAACATAGCTAAATATTATTTTTTTGATACTGTAAATTACTGCTGCATAAGTTCCGTCTTCTGGTAGAACATCTTCATTACCAGTGAATTTTACTTCTTTACGAGTTTCAACAGCTCCGTAAGTGTAAGTAGTATTTGAAATAATACCAACAGGACAACTATCTAAACAAGATAAACAACCTGTATTTTTATCAATGGCACGTTTTAAGTTACCACCGAAGCGGAAATCAATTTGTTTTCCATTACTATCTTTTACAACTTCATTGATATCATATTTTTTCTTGGCACCATTCCAAGTTATTTCTGCTTTAATTGGAGTTCCTTCAACATGAGTAGTAGTTGCGTTATTTGGATTCATATTTTCACCAGGTTTCGCACCAATTTCAATTAGAGCATTGTAGAATTCATCAGGTTTAGCAAATGCTGTAAAAATTGATTTTGCACCATTCGTACCACTTTGTTCTACAGAGTTATGTCTTGTAGCTTCATTGAAGTATTTACCGTTAATTTTTGTAAGAACAGTAATAGTACCTGCTTCTTTATCTACTTTTATTGGTTTATCTAGTGATACACCAGCAACATAGTCAGCTGGTTGATTTGAATTTTGTGAAGTTGAATTAGATGAACTACTGCATCCAACAGCAGTAAATGCTAATCCAGCAGCCATAAGGACTGATAATAATTTTTTTGGTTTCATGAACGAATCCTCCTTATTCTATAAATTTATTATACATTTGTATTATAACATTTATAGAAAAAAAGGTAACAATAACCTATAAGAATTATATTATAAATTTAACTTTAAATATCTAAAATATTGAAAGGCGATTTAAAAAAATATTTTTTTATATTTTACATATAAAATTTGCTGGAAAATTAGAATGATAAAATACGTGTTATGTAAATAAATTATTATAAATTTTTATAATCTAGAACATAACTTTATAGAAAGAAATGCATAGATATAATTGATAAAAAGCTATCAATTATAAACTAAAAAAACAATAATGTCAAATAAAGACTGCAATTATTAGCGAAAATGCCGAAAAATATGATATAATATTTCAGTTATAAATAAAATCATTAAGGTTTTATCAAATTAAGTAAAAAAATATGCAAGAAAGGAGAAACTATGTTAATTCAGCTAAATAATATAACGAAGAAATTTTTGTAGTAAATGAAATTTTTTTCGAATGTAAAATTGGAAATCAATGATAAAGATAGAGTTGCAATAGTAGGAAGAAATGGTGCAGGGAAAAGTACTTTTATTAAAAAAATAATAGCAGGAGCAATTAGTTTCGATAGTGGAGAAAGAACCATTTCAAAAAATACGACAGTTGGATATTTATCACAGGAATTTATTGTGAGAGAAGATTTGTCGATTTATGAAGAAATGATTACTTGCTTTGATGAGATAATTACTTTGGAAGCAGAATTAGAGAAATTGTCTTTTGAGTTAACTCCGGAAAATATTGAGAATGATTCAGCATTACTTAATAAGTTTGATAGATTACAAAAATGAAGTATTAACTCATAAGGATTATCATTACAAGAGTAAGATAGAAAGTGTACTTTATGGATTAGATTTTACAAAAGAAGTCTTTGATAAGAAGATTAGTACTTTTTCTGGTGGAGAGAAAACAAGGCTATCTATGGCGAAATTGTTACTTAGTGAGCCTGATTTACTAGTTCTAGACGAACCGACTAACCATCTTGATATGGAAAATGTAGCATGGTTAGAAAATTATTTATCAGCATATAATGGTGCAATAGTAATTGTAAGTCACGATAGATATTTTTTTAGATAAAGTTGTTAATGTTGTATACAACTTAGAATTTGGTAAGCTTAAGAAATATGTAGGTAACTATTCTAAGTTTTTAGTGCAGTATGAAGAAGATTATGAAAAAAACAACTAAAAAGAATATACTAGTCAGCAAAAAGATATAAAAAAATTAGAAGAATTTGTTCAGAAAAATATAGCTAGAGCTTCAACTAGTAAAATGGCTAAAAGTCGCTTAAAAGTACTAGATAAGATGGAGCTAATAGATAATCCGAAAAAAGATGATAAAAGCAGCGGGGATAGAGTTTTTTTAATTAAAGAGCAAAGTGGTCGTGATGTTCTGACAATTAGTGATTTACAGGTTGGTTATAATGGAACTAAAGTGGGTCAAAGTTATAATCTTGCTGTATATAAAGGAGACAGAATAGCTGTTGTCGGAAGAAATGGTATAGGAAAATCTACTTTAATAAAAACAATAGCCAAGAGACAAAAAGCAATTGCTGGAAATGTTCAATATGGTAGCAAAGTGTCACTAGGATACTACGATCAAAAACAAGCAGAATTTGAATCTTCAAAAACGATATTAAATGAACTTTGGGATGAATATCCTTTGATGAAGGAAGCAGAAGTAAGAACTGTGCTAGGTAGATTCTTGTTTAGAGGTGATGATGTTCTTAAAATAGTAAGAGATCTTTCTGGTGGAGAAAAAGCTAGATTGCAACTTGCAAAGCTAATGTTAGAAAAGAATAATTTATTAATATTAGACGAACCGACTAACCACCTTGATATTACTAGTAAACAGGTATTAGAAGAAGCTCTTAAAAATTACGAAGGAACTATTGTATTTGTAAGTCACGATAGGTACTTTATTAATAAGATAGCTAACAAAGTATTAGATATCACTGATAATGGTCACAATATGTATTTAGGTAATTATGATTATTATCTAGAAAAAAAGAGAACAAGAAAAAAAATAGCTCAACAATTAACGAATAAAAACTGAGGAAGTTGTTGTAGTGAAAAGAAACTAATAATTACATATTAGATAAAGGAAACTAAACGACGTGTAAGGAAATTAGAAAGAACTCGGGATGAGTTGATGGAAAAAAATTGAAAGTCTGGAAGAAGAGATATCGGCTATCAATAATGAACTTGCAAAAAGAAGAAGTTTATACTGATATGATAAAAACACAAGAATTTAATGAGAAATTAAAAACAATTAACTGCAGAAGTAGATGAATTAAATAATTCTTGGTTAGAAATTGAAGAGGAATTAGAAAGTATTAATGAGTAGTAAAATTAAAATAACAACATATGTTGATGCTGAAAAAAATTCATGAAGATTCTCATGTAGGAGCACATATTGAAGAAGCTACAAGTGAGAAAATAACTTATAGTGATAAAAAAATAACAAAAAAATAGAAATTTTTTTATTGACAAAAATAAAAAGAAAGTGTTAGTATAGAAAAAGACGATTCAAAAAAATGTACTTGGCATATACTAAAAACAAGTAATGATTACAGTACACAGTATGGTCAGATGAAACTAGAAACACAACTTGTAAAAAAATAAGTAAGAAGGCAAAAAAATAGCTTTTACTTTATTTGAGATAGTGTATAATATATATTTCGGAAAAAAAATGATAAACAGCAAAATAAATTGAAAATATTAGTGAAAAACATTTAGTAGGTAATTAGGAGGAATTTTTGGTGAAAAATAAAATAGTAGAATTAATACAAAATTCTTTAGCCAAATTAGAAATTGATGGAGTAGATATTCATGTAGAAACTCCAAAAAACACAGATAATGGAGATTTTTCTTCAAATGTAGCGATGCAATTAACAAGAGTTTTACGTAAAAACCCTAGAGTTATTGCCGAGGAAATAATCAGTAATATTGAAGAAGATGAAGCGGTAGAAAAAATTGAAATTGCTGGCCCAGGATTTATTAACTTTTTCGTTAAAAAATCAAGTCTAGGTAGTGTTGTTGGTAAAATATTAGAAGATGACTTTAAATATGGTGAAAACAATATTGGACAAGGTAAAAAAGTACTATTAGAGTATGTATCAGCTAATCCAACAGGAACACTACACGTAGGTCATGCTAGAAATGCTGCTTATTCTGACTCTTTAGCTAGAATAATGAAAAAATCAGGATATGATTTATCTCGTGAGTATTACATCAATGATGCAGGAAATCAAATAAATAATCTTGTGATTTCAGCGATTACAAGATATAAACAAGCTCTTGGTATGGCTGCTGAGATGCCAGAGGATGCATACCACGGTGAAGATATCAAAATTCTAGGTCAAAAAAACTAAAAAGATGAATTTGGTGATTCATTATTGCAAAGAGAAGACTTAAATGAGTTTATTCGTGAGTATGCAGTTGCATATGAAATGGAAAACATCAAAAAAGATCTTGGAGATTTTGGATTAGAATATGATGTATTCTTTAGTGAAAAATCATTATATGAAAATGGTCTTGTGGATAAGGCTTTAGAATCTTTAAGAGAACAAGGATATGTATATGAAAAAGACGGGGCTTTATGGTTAGAAACAACAGCTTTAGGTACAGGTGATGATAAAGACCGTGTATTAATTAAAGCGGATGGTTCACTTACATATTTAACTAGTGACATAGCTTATCACAAAAATAAATTAGATCGTGGATTTGATTTGTTATTAGACGTTCTTGGTGCTGATCACCATGGTTATGTAGCTAGACTTAAAGCTAGTGTAGTAGCTATGGGGTATAAAGCAAATCAATTAGAAGCGTTAATTATGCAAATGGTACAACTACTTAATAACGGTGAAGTTGTAAAAATGAGTAAGAGAACAGGTAAAGCAATTACACTTCGTGATTTAATTGATGAAGTAGGAGCAGATGCTGCTCGTTATTTCTTAGTAATGAGAAGTGCAGATAGTCATTTAGATTTTGACTTTGCAGTAGCGAAAGAACAATCAAGTGATAACCCGCTATACTATGTTCAATATGCTCATGCTAGAATTTGTTCAATCTTACGTCAAGCAGCAGAACAAGCTGAATACGATGTGAAAAATTGTGATTATGAGTTGTTAACTGATGAATACTCAGTAGACTTGTTGAAAAACTTAGCATATTATCCAGAAATAGTAGCTCAAGCAGCTAAAAATTATGAACCGCATAGAATTTGTAATTATCTACAAAGTCTTGCAAGTTCATTCCATAAATTCTATAATAACAATAAAGTAATAACTGAAAATAAAGAGCAAACTCAAAGTTATTTAGCATTAATTACTGCAGTTAAAAATAACTTTAAGAAATGCTTTAGACTTAATCGGAGTATCTGCTCCAGAAAAAAATGTAATAAATAAAAAAAGAAGGGAATCTAATATAAATGGTAAAGTTAAAAAGAGTTAAGCGCAGAAAAAAAATTAAGGAAATGTCGTTAATAGATTTATGTTATGCATATATGGTAGAAGAAGGAATTGAAAAAAATTAAATATTTATGATTTCCTAGACTACATTAAACCACTAAGAAGTGTTGATGATGAAGAATTTACAGCACAAGCAGCATACTTCTATACTGACTTAAATTTAGATGGAAGATTCGTTTGTGTAGAAGATGGAAGTTGGAAATTAAGAGACAGTTTATTTGTAGAAGATATCAAAAACTTTGTTGAACCAAGTGTTCAAAAATTTGAGATCGATGATGAAGAGGATATTGAAGAACTTGGAGATGAAGAACAAGATGATATCCACGATGAAGTAGATGCTCTAATTGAAGAAGAAGATATGGAAGAAAGTGAAGATGTCTATGATTTCGATAACGATGGTATAGTATCTAAATTCAACATTTCAACTGAAGACGAAGAGTTTTAATAAAAAGGTCGAGAGGCTTTTTTATTTTTGTGAGTCTTTTTTGTTGCATATTATATTAATATGAAGTATAATAGAGAGAGTCAATAAAACATATAGTAAAAATTGTAATACAGGTTCTAAGTTTTTTAAGTGAATAACACAATATCACATTTATTTTATTTATTATCTTTAACGGCAAGAATACGATTGATTATTGATAATAAAATATAAAAAAAAAAGGAGATTGTAACTTATGAAACAAGGTACAGTAAAATGGTTTAACGAGGAAAAAAAGGATTCGGATTTATCGAAGTAGCAGGAGAAAAAAAGATATCTTTGTTCACTTCTCAAGTATTCAAAAAAGACGGATTCAAAACTTTAAAAGAAGGCGATAAAGTTGAATTTGAAGTTGAAGATGGTGCTCGTGGACCACAAGCAGCTAACGTAGTTGTTCTTTAATTAGAAATACGAGAAAGCTATAATTAGATTTTTTTATGTCTAGTTATAGCTTTTTTATTTGTTATTCCTTGAACAGGAATTTGCAGTTCTATAGTATTCTTATAGGAAGCAATGAAAAACGGATACGATAGTTATTGAAAAAAATTTTCATTATATTTTTATAATTAAATTGCAAGGTAAAAAAATAAATGGAAATTAGGAGGGGAATCTCATGAAAGGGATAAATACTAATTTATTACATGGATATCCTGTAATAGATGATTATACTGGTGCCGCATCGATTCCTAAATATCAAGTTACTACATTTGATCAAAAAGAAGGGTATAAAGATTGTGGTAAATATTCGTATAGTCGCTTTGGAAATCCAACGATATTGGCGTTAGAAGCAGCTGTTGCTAATTTGCACAAAGCAAAATTTGGTTTTGCATTTGCTTCAGGGATGTCAGCAATAACAACTGTATTAATGTTGTTAAATAGTGGGGAACATATAATACTACCTAAAGATGTCTATGGAGGGACATTCCAGTTTAGCTCGAAAATTTTGAAAAAATATGGAATAGAAGTCAGTTTTATTAATTATCAAAATTTAGAAGAATTAGAAGCTACCATTAAAGATAATACTGCGATGATATATATCGAAACACCTTCGAATCCTTTATTAAAGGTGTCAGATATTAAGGCAATAGTAGAAATCGCTAAAAGACACAATATAAAAACTGTGGCGGATAATACTTTTATGACCGCTTTATATCAAAAACCGTTAGACTTAGGATGTGATATTGTAATAGAGAGTTTAACTAAGTTTGTTAACGGTCATAGCGATGTTACAGCTGGTTGTGCAGTTACTAATAATGAAGAAATAGCTGATGAAATTTGCTTATTACAAAAAAACTTCGGTGGTATTCTAGGGGTTGAAGATGCGTGGTTAATTTTACGTGGAATGAAAACTATGGGACTAAGAATGGAAAAATCAGTAGAGAATGCAAAAATTCTTACTAAGTTCTTAGAGTCGCAAGATAAAATTAAAAAAGTATACTATCCTAATTTAACAAGTTGTAAATTTTATGATATTCACACGGAGCAGGCCAGCTCTGGAGGAGCTGTTTTCTCATTTGAATTTTTTGAACAAGCTGATTTAAAAATATTTCTTAAAAAAATTAAAATACCAATTTATGCAATCAGCTTAGGAGGAGTAGAATCGATAATTTCTCATCCTGCAACAATGTCTCATGCATGTATGAGTGAAGAAGAAAGATTGGCTCAAGGAGTTACTCAAACGTTATTAAGATTTTCTTGTGGGGTAGAGGATTCTGAGGATCTAATTGAAGATTTAATACAAGCGTTAACTGATTAAAATAAAAAATATAATATATAAATAAAGGAGATTTATAAAATGAAAATTACAGAAGTTAATACACCAAAAGCACCAAAAGCTGTAGGACCATATGTTCAAGCAAATAAAGTAGGAAACCTTATTTTTTGTTCAGGACAACTAGGAATTAATCCTGAAACAGGAAAAAAATAGTTGATGGTGGAGTTATCAAGGAAGCAAAACAAGTTTTTAAAAATATTGAAGCAGTATTGGAAGAAGCTGGTAGTTCTATGAATCATGTTGTGAAATCATTAGTATTATTAAAAGATATTGCTGACTTTGCAGAAGTTAATAAAGTTTATGCAGAGCAATTTAACGATGTGCTTCCTGCTAGATCAGCATTTCAAGTGGCAGCACTACCATTAGGTGGTAATATAGAAATTGAAGTTATAGCTGTAGAAAAATAAAGGTGTTTTTAAAGGGGTTCAGGATAGTTTAATCTTATTTTTTTGAATCTAATAGTATATAAAAAAACCAAGGATGGCAATTTGCTATCCTTGATTTTTGCGTTATAACTTGCTATTGCAGCGTCTATTTCTTCGTTTGTAAAATTAGAAATATCACCTTTCAATTCATTTTTCTATAATACTTCTACTTGTTGCTCCCTCTTGAGTATAACGAATCGTATTGTAAGTTTCTGGAACCTGTTGTCCGATTATTTGAGGGTGGTTTTTTTGTATTAGGTATTGAAGATGTTTTTTTAGAATCTGTAGCAGTATGTTTTTCCGCTACTATTTCCTTTATTTTCTGAAGTTTTTCTCTTTTTAGAATCTTCTTTATCGCCTAATTCTTTTTTTGTTTCTCTTTTTTGTAACGTTAGTTTTATGGTCTTGTTCTAACTCTGAAGTTTCTGAGTTTAAAAGTTTTTTTCTTTTAATGCATTATATTTAAAAATCATATTTAGCCAAAAATTGTTTTTTTACTTGGTCTGCATAATTAGGTAAAGTAGAATCAAGTTTTTAAAAATTTCAATAAGAGCATCATCGTAGTAATCTAATTGATCTTCTAAATATGAAATTCCTTTAGAAAAGATATGGTTTGTATCAAGTTTTTTTAGCTTGCTTTTAAATGATTATAAGCCGTTTCTAGGTTAGCATTGTTTAAAGCTTTATCAACTTTTTACTAATTCAGTAGCTATATCAATATCGTTATCTATGTTTCTTAGAGTTTCTTTTGCTTTTTCAGTAGTCAATGTTTCAAGTCCTTTTAAACCTGAATTGAAATCATGTGAGTCATTTATTAATGATATATATTTAGAATGTTCTTTTTTAAAATTCTTATTCCCTGAAGTAAGATAGTAGTATGTTCCACCTACTAGGAAAAAAATTGCTAATATAGGCATTAAAATAGAGATTATTTTTTTCATAAAGAGCTACGCTCCTTTCTTTAATGTCTTTTAACTATAATTAATTGTATAATGTTAAGAAAAAAATCAAGTGAATTAAATAATAAGTAATTAAATTAAATACGTAAGATATCTACATATTAGTAATAAATCAATATTATATAGTGAAAAAAATAGTAGCTATTAATGTTGAATTTTTGTAGAAAAAAATAATCTAATTAATACAGGAAGAAGTACTAAATCAAAATGAAAAAAATATAATATAAAATATACAATAATTTCTTGACAAGGGTATAAGTTTGGTATAATATATT
>BNJT01000911.1_pt1 | contig 112878 bp, 161 predicted proteins | sample 8540491 | NCBI WGS metagenome assembly BNJT01 (sample SAMD00202455, study PRJDB9452) | human saliva metagenome | host: Homo sapiens
AGCACACGAGGTCGAATCATGAGATTCGGCCTCGTTTTCTATGATAATAAATATTGATAATTAAGTTCCTAGTATAGCACTTAGGGTTTCATAAAAAATGATAATTACTATACAAAAAAATAGGGTTATAGGACAAAAACGTGTTGGTTTTTATAGGCGATGGGGCCAGTAAATTACTGCTTCCATCGCCATTTTAAGTTCTTTTGATAAACTTAGAGGGTGGACAAAATGTGTTGGTAAAAAGTCCCAAAACCCTTGATTTTACTGGCTTCAATAAGGTTATATCTTCTTAGAAAATCGTATTCTAAGTGGAGGGAATAATCATGCTGGTAAGATGTATAAATTGTGGATTTTCTTGTCAAAAATATGGGAAAACTAAAGCTGGATCACAACGATGGCATTGTAAGCAGTGTAACATCACCTTTACACAAACTATTGATAATACTACTAAATGTTTTCATCGATTTCTAAATTGGTTATTTAGTAAAGAAACACAACAGGACATGCCTGGGCAGGGCCGTACATTTCGTAGACAGATAGCTGATTTCTGGCAAATATGGCCTATGCCGCCCAAAATTGAAACCTCGAGAGATGTGGTATTCGTTGATGGTATTTACTTAGCTAAAAAAGCTTGTATTTTGATCTGTTATGATGGTGAATATGTATTAGGGTGGTATTTATGTAGGTCAGAACAGTCTCGCTCATGGCAAGCTCTTATGCAGCGAATAGCGACACCCATTGTGGTCGTTTCTGATGGTGGACCTGGTCTTAGAAAAGCATTAAAAAAAGTTTGGCGTACCGCCAAGCTTCAACGTTGTATTGTTCATGCCGTATGGCAAGTACATCGTTACACTACTAGGCGGCCTAAGACATTAGCAGGCATTATGTTAAAAGATTTAGCAAGCGATTTATATAACGTAAAAAAACACAGGAAGATGCAAAAAAATATGGATTCAACGATTATTTAATTGGAGGGTGACTTTTTAAAGAGTTTCTAAGTGAAATGACACGTGATAGTAATGATAATTTAAGAGCTACGCATGAACGATTATTAAAAGCCTATAACTCTCTAGTGGTATTAATTAATACAGAGACAATGTTTCGATATTTAGATGAAACATTGGTGTTGGATAAAGAATGTCCGAGGACTAATAACCCTATTGAAGGCGGAGTAAACGCACAACTCAGACGTTTATTGCGTTACCATCGAGGGATGTCTGTAGAAAAATCGATAAAGCGGTCTTTTGGTGGTGTTATTTACACTCACCAAGACCGCTTTTCTGCAAAAAGAAATACTTAAGGTAATGCCAACTGATGCAAGTATTTCTAAAATATATAGTTCTATGAATGAAAGAGCCCAACTTCAAGGCATAATTCCAACTTGGGGGATGCCATTTCTTGGGGTGATTTGCATAACTATGACAAATTATCTTTTCAATGATTGGGATTAAAAGTACCAACACGTTTTTGTCCTATAACCCCAAAAATATATATAGTTATTTATCATTTTCATTTGACTTTCAAAAAGAGCTGTATGATAATGAGAACATAAATTGAGGCAAGTGTCTTTCTAAATGATAATAAAAAGTTTAAATCTATGTATTCATGCATAAATAGGGTATATTTGTAATAAATGCTTTTCAGATCGGTCATTAGGTGATACAAGAATTCACAGAATAATCTTCTAGTGCTTTTAAAATAGTAGAGGTGGTCACTTGTTATCGATAGAATTAAAAATACTGATTTGTTTTATTTGGGCATTTATTGTGTTTTTTATTACTGCACTGATTATCGGTAATGAAAAAAAGGCCAAATGGTTCCAACGTAGAACTAAATATACTTGGTTTAATAGCCGAGGTTTTTTAGGGGAAGTATTATTCTTTGGCTATCAGTATTGTAGGCTATATTTTATATCTCATCTAATACAATCAGTGCATTTCTCTGAAGGGAGATGATGATGTATGGGTATTGCAGAACAAACCTTAATCGTCCTTGCAGTCATGGCTGTTTTATTCGTTACGGAAATTATTCCTTTAGCTATTACTTCTCTAGGCGGCGCAATTACTCTAGGCCTTATGGGTATTATTACTCCTAAGGTTGTATTCTCTGGTTTATCTGATAGTACAGTTGTGTTGTTCGCTGGGATGTTCGTTGTTGGTGCTGCATTGTTCTATACTGGTTTAGCTCAAAAAATTGGTGAAACTGTAGTATCTCGTGCTGGTACTAACGAAAATAGCTTAATGCTTGCCATCATGGTTATTACAGCAATTATGTCCGCATTCTTGTCCAACACTGGTACAACAGCTGCTTTACTTCCAGTAGTTGTTGGTATCTGTGCTGTTGCTAAGATTCCTGCGTCTCGCCAATTGATGCCTATGGCTTTTGCTGCAGGTGTTGGTGGTATCAATACAATGGTTGGTACACCTCCAAACATTATTGTAAGTGGTACATTAGCTAAATTTGGTCTTACACAATTTGGTTTCTTCGAATTTGCTTGGATTGGTATTCCTTTGACTATCGCTACTATCGTATTCATGATGCTTATTGGTAAACATTTATTACCTAATCATGAAATTACAGATGCTGGCGAAGTAGAACAAGAAGTAGCTGCAGAAGATATTTCTAACGATCCTAAGAAACAATTATTCTCTGGTCTTATTCTTTTAGGCGTAATTATCGCTATGATTTTAGGCGACTTCCTAAAAGGCTATGGTATTAACTTACCATTGAGCATGGTTGCAGTTATTGGCGCAATGCTTTGCGTATTAACTGGTTGCTTGAACGAAAGACAAGCGTACACTTCTATTGACTGGGTAACAATTTTTTTATTCGCTGGTATGATGCCAGTGGCAACTGCACTTGACCAATCTGGTGCAGGTAAAATGATTGCTAATTCTGTAATCGGCGTTATAGGCGATAATCCTAGCCCTTACTTTGCAATAGCTGTATTGTTCATCTTGTCTTGTGTTATGACTCAATTCATGTCTAACACAGCATCTAGTGCATTATTGGCTCCTATCGGCATCTCCATTGCCCAAGGTATGGGCGCTGACCCTCATGCTGTATTGATGGCTATCGGCGTTGCTGCATCTTGTGCATTTGGTACACCTGTAGGTACACCTCCAAATACATAAGTACTTGGCCCTGGCCAATACAAATTTACAGACTATGTAAAAGCTGGCGTTCCATTGATCTTAGTTTGCTTCGTAGTAAGCTTAATTATTATCCCAATGGTATGGCCATTCTTCCCTGGTAAATAATAGGGGATAGGTTACTCTACTATACAAGCACACACGAGGTCGAATGGTAAGATTCGGCCTCGTTTTTTATGATTTTAGCCTATATGATTTTAATATAGATTACATATAAGTGTAATCAAAAGCAATATGAATTAAACTAATTTGCATGATTAATTTTACACAATTGACTACATCGAAAAAAAATATGATATAGTATATTGTGTAAGATATAATAATGTAATGTTGAATAAGGAGGTCATCTATGACAAAAGAAAGATTTAACATGTTAGTTGGTTCTATTGGTGCATTTATTGGTGTATTTGTATTTTTAGCCTATATCCCACAAATTATTGCTAATCTTCAAGGTAATCCTAGTCAACCATGGCAGCCATTATTTGCAGCAGTATCTTGTTTGATTTGGGTATTATATGGTTGGACAAAATCACCTAAACGTGATTTTATCTTTAATTGTACCCTAACCTAGTAGGTGTAGTTTTAGGTATGCTAACATTCTTAACATCTTTCTAAGTGTTATATGTAGAAAATAAATAGTATTACTTTCTATGGTGAATAATAGGTCTATATTTAATAATAGTGAAGCTATTAAGTTGCTATATAAATATAAATTAGGTCGAATCGTATGATTCGGCCTTTTTAGAAGAGTAAAACTTATCTGTTAAATTAAAAATATTGATTAGCGATAAATTTACTATAATAAAAAAATAATTTTTATGATAATGAATATTGATAATTAAATTCCTAGTATAATACTAAGTATTTTTAATTAAAATGATAATTGGTGCATTCTCATTTATTGAGTATAATACTCAATAAATTAAATGAAAAATAATATCAAAATATAGATAAATCTAGGCTTTTTATGATAAAAAGGAACAATTGTTATGCAAAAAAATATATATTTTTTTATCATTTTCATTTGACTTTCAATTAGAACTGTGTGATAATGAGAACATAAGTTGAGGCAAGTGCCTTTCTAAATGATAACAAAAGTTCTGATCTATATTTTTGACGGAGGTCCTAATTATGAGAGTTATTGCTGATGGTTGCATTAAATGTGGTTCTTGCGCATCTGTTTGCCCAGTTTCTGCTATTTCTGAAGGCGAAACTAAATACGAAATCAACGATACTTGCATCGATTGCGGTTCTTGCGAATCCGTTTGCCCAGTATCTGTAATTTCCGCTGAGTAATCACAAATAAAACACGCCCCTCATTGAGGGGCTTTTTATTTTGCCTAAAATTGTGTAACTTAGTATAATAGGACTATTAAGATATATATTATAGTAAGGGAGTTAATCTTGTTTTATACTGTACTAATTATTTGGCTTTTATTAGACCAATTATCTAAATATTATGTAATGAATCATTTTTTTGTTAGGGGAATCGTTACCGGTTATTCCTAATGTATTCCATTTTAACATATATTATTAATCGTGGTGCTGCTTTTTGGTATGCTCGCAAATCAACGTTGGTTCTTTTTGCTCGTAGCGGTCATTTTACTTGGTGTATGTGCTTATTATTGGAAGCAATTGTCTAAAGGGCCTTGGACATTGCAAATCGGATCTGCTTTATTAGTTTCTGGCGCCATTGGTAATGGTATTGACCGTTATATGATTCACGGCGTTGTGGATTTCTTTGATTTCCGTGTATGGCCTATTTTTAATATTGCAGATATCGGTATTTGTGTAGGTGTAGCTTTTGTGGTGTATCATTTATTCACTGTGAAAGAAGACCATGAATAATCGATATTTTTAACGTGATGAAAGATTTTTGGAAACTGTGGACATATATAATACGTAGCTATAGAGAGGTAAAGGATGAACGAATATATTGTTAGTGCTGAACAAGAAGGCATGAGACTAGATGTGTTTTTAACGGAACAGATGGAAGGTTCTCGTAGCTATATTCAAAGCTTAATTAAAGGCGGTCACGTTATCGTTGGTGGTAAAGTAGGTAAGGCCAATCTTCGTCTCACTCCTAACATGGTCATTCAGGTAGAGATTCCCGAACCTGAATCCGTAGAGGTAAAGCCTGAAGATATTCCATTAGATGTATTGTATGAAGATCATGATATTATCATCGTAAATAAAGCACGTGGTATGGTGGTGCACCCAGCGGTAGGTAACTATTCTGGTACACTTGTAAACGCCTTGTTATTCCATTGTAAAGATTTATCTGGTATCAATGGTGAAATTAGACCTGGCATCGTTCATCGTTTAGATAAAGATACATCTGGTGTTATGATGGCTGCCAAAAATGATGCTGCTCATATTGGATTGGCAGAACAAGTAAAAGAGCATTCCGCAAAACGTACATATTGGGCTCTTGTACAAGGTAATATTGTAGAAGAGAAGGGGACCATTAAGGCTCCTATTGGTCGACATCCCTAAGGACCGTATGAAAATGGCGGTAGTCTTTGAAAATAGTAAAGATGCAGTTACTCATTTTAGAGTATTGGAGCGTTATGGTCATCAAACCTTGGTAGAGTGTAATCTAGAGACAGGTAGAACGCATCAAATTCGCGTTCATTTTGCTCATATTGGGCATCCTGTTGTTAATGACCCATTCTACGGCTATCGCCGTATGGATTTCCCTATTGAAGGGCAAGCGTTACATTCTCGCTCTTTAGATGTAAAACATCCGATTACGGGCGAAGACATGCATTTTGAGGCACCAGTACCAGCTGATTTTGAGGCGTGTTTGGAATTCGCTAAGACGTATCGCGAAGATAAACGAAAATAATCTGATAGAATACATTTTTGTACTTAGTTTACTACTTATTTGTATATAGGGGCATAGAGATATCTATGCTGTAAGGGCGTATATATGGAAAAGAAACGCTTACTGATGGACCAAGACGCTATTATGCGCTGTTCGTCGTATAAGTCATGAAATTTTAGAACACAATAAGAGTTTATCTGATGCGCTTATTGTAGGCATTGAACGACGTGGTATTATCTTGGCAAAAACGTTTACAAGCCGAAATTGAGCGCATTGAAGGCATACATATTGACTGTGAGTCTTTAAATGTTGCTATTTATCGTGATGATCGTGATGCCCGGCCTAAAGAAGGGGAGCCTTGTACGATTGATACGACGGAAAAGACGATTATCCTTGTGGATGATGTGCTATATACAGGTCGGACCATTCAAAGCTGCCTTTAAATGCATTGATGTCGGCAGGTAGACCTAAATCTATTCAATTAGCGGTGCTCGTCGATCGTGGTCATCGTGAACTACCTATTCGAGCAGATTATGTAGGTAAAAATATTCCTACGTCTCATCTTGAAAGCGTATGCGTTGCTGTCGCTGAACTAGATGGTGAAGAAGGGGTTACAATACAGTTATAACCTGTATTGTAACCCCTTTTTAAGTTCACCTGTTTTGGGAAAACTTTAGTTGTATAGATTTATAATAGAGTACATAAGTACTTGTAAAAACAGTTACTTAACATATTTGCGTGTATAGGTATAGTCCTTATGACCTATACGATTACTTTCATTATGGAAGCATAAAGGCTTGGATATCGGTAGCTAACGTGTCAATATGATGCATTGTCTGTCCCTAATGCGCTTAGTCTCATTAGCTGCTTTTAACCCATTTTTAGAATAAGTGGTATTTCAGTATTCGTTACGGAGCCATTGACGACCCTCGATCGTTAAAGGCTAATAGTCGAGCATATTGTGGGCCTTCTTCCATGGCGTTTTGTAATACATCTTTTGTTATACCCTAGTGTGAGATAAGCTCCATTCGTTGTAAGGCGCAGCATAGGTATAGCGCTTAGATTTAATTTCCTCTGTGGCCGCAGTCCAAGAGGACTGTTGAGCTGCTGTTTGACCATAAATGCTCAATTCCTTCATTGAAATCACCAAAATTTTTCTAGCTTTTTGGCGTTGTACGCCGACTTAAGCTGTGTACCATATCATGGTAACGGTTGTAACTACATAATTACCGTTTTCTATTACTTGAGTCATATCTGATGTAATGGATGGAGGAATAGTAGATTGAAGTTGAGAGGATGGATTACCAGTGCTAGTGTTAAATTGAGAGGATAGATTACCTATACTAGTGATAAGTTGACGCAACGCTGTGCCGGATGGCAATTCATCAGTAAAGCGTTTTCTTCGTGATGATTAGAAGTACGCAAAAATAGGTATGTATTCAAGCTTTACATTATATGCTAAGCCTGCGCGAATATATTCAAGGCCTAATAATGCATTTGGTGTATTGAGTATTTTCCGTATCTAAAGCTTTGCGGAACGCCGCACCATAGGATATACCTTCAGTCATATAGGTACGCAACTGTTCTTGCGTACTTTCACAATCCATGTGACGTTTGGCTATGTCTACGAGGTCTAACCAGCTCGCTCTAGAACCAAAGGAGAGTGCTCAATAGCGAGTGCTTTCACCATACGAATGGCACCAGTCCCAAATAATTGTGCGCTACCCGTGGAGTAGAGGGTAGGTAGTTCAATGACGATATCTGCACCACTGAGAATGGCCCATCGAGCGATCAAATTTGGAGAAAATCGCTGGTCTCCTGTTGTACAAAAGGAGCTCACCTCATGATACAAAATATGTAGAGCATCTGGATGTAGCTGTAGCATAAGTATGTAGTTGATGAGCGTGACCATTGTGAAATGGATTATATTCTGCAGATAATACTGATTGTTTTCATAGAGACTCCTTTTCATTAGTGATAGGTAACAAAGCCTATAGATACTGTAAATAAATTTTTAAGGATATGTAGATAAAAGAGCCATTATGCGCATAAAAATTGTGTGTTAATATAAAGTTTTTGTAGATTTTCTCTGGCTCTATAAGTCTGTAATTAACTGTAAATGCTGAATTGATGGAGGTATATGATGAAACAAAATTGGAAACGTACATTACAAGGGGCTCTGCCTGGTGCTGCGCTACATAGCAATGGCGGATGTGGCCCAAATAATGTAATGGATACATATAGTTTTGGCCATCAAGTTATCCGTGCTGGTCAATCTGAGATTACCATCAGCTTTGCCTTTAAGGAAATGGGTAAAAGTACAAAAATATGACTGATGATGGATATCCTATCGATATTTATGGGTCTGTTACAGAACATATGGTAATTGAAGTTGAAGCATTGCGTGCTGGTGAAAATAAACCATTACCTACAGTTGATGAATTCTTAAATCGTAGCAAAATCTGAATTCACTAAATTGGGTGCAACCATCAAGGAAGAGTCTGTAGCATTGGGTGGAACATCTGCTAAGAAGTTAGATGTAACGTATGCAACGCAAGGGCAAACATTTAGATTTTCTCAATACGTATTCTTAGATCAAGGCGTATTGTGAATATAATCTACCAATATCCTGAAAAAGGATCAGGTAGGTGCTGATATCAGCAAAAGAAATTCAAAAACAAGATTCAAGTTACACAACAGAAAGAGGGTTAACTCGATGAACGTATTAGTAGTTAACTGCGGTAGTTCTTCCTTGAAATATCAATTACTTGATATGACAACTGAAACAGAATTGGCAAACAGGTCTTTTGAAAAGATTGCGACTCAAGACGCTATGTCACTCACAAACGTCCAAACGCGCAGACAAATTAGAACGCGTTGAACCAATCTTGAACCATAAAGAAGCACTTCGTATTTTGCTTGATATTTTAGTTGATGCTGAATATGGTGTAATTAAGTCTATGGACGAAATCGACGCTGTTGGTCATCGTGTAGTACATGGCGGTGAAAAAGTTTGCTGACTCTGCATTGATCACTCCAGCTGTTATGGATGCATTAGAAGAATGTAGCTCCTGGCACTCATTGCACAATCCTCCAAACATTCAAGGTATCGAAGCTTGCCAAGCTATCATGCCTAACGTACCACAAGTTGGTGTATCTCGATACCGCATTCCACCAAACAATGCCCTAAAGAAGCTTTACATGTATGCGCCTCCCTTACGAATACTCAGTGAAGATTATGGCATCCGTCGTTACGGTTTCATGGTACATCCCACAAATATGTTGCACAACGTTGCGCTGAATTGATGGGTAAACATATGTCTGATCTTCGCATCATTACATGTCACTTAGGTAACGGTTCCTCCTTGGCGGCAATCAAAGGCGGTCGTTCTATCGATACTACAATGGGCTTTACTCCATTGTCTGGTTTGATCATGGGTACTCGTACTGGTGATATTGACCCAGCTATCGTTCCATTCTTGATGAACAAAACTGGCATGAACTACGATGAAGTAGACACTATTATGAATAAAAAATCCGGTGTACTTGGTATTTCCGGTGTGTCCAATGACTTCCGTGTTATCGAAGAAGCAGCAGCTAATGGTAACAAACGTGCTCAATTAGCATTGAACATGTTCCATTACAAAGTTCGCCGCGTAATTGGTGCATTGCTAGCAGTTATAGGTGGCGTTGACGCTATCGTATTCACAGCTGGTATCGCGTGAAAACGGTATCGGTAACCGTGATGCAATCTGCAATGGTTTAGAATACTTAGGTACTGCATTGACCTCCGAACGCAATAATGTTCGTGGTAAAGAACAAGAAATCAGTGCTGAAGGCTCCAAAGTTAAAATCTTCGTAATCCCTACAAACGAAGAAATCATGATTGCTCGCGATACTCAACGTATTACAGCAGCTTTGATAATAGAATTCGTATTTGAACTAGGTGACTAATAGAGTCATTAAACCCGTCTATATCTAAGATATAGACGGGGTTTTTGTAGTTTTTATGCATAGAATACCTTATACTAGGAAGTATAGTTATAAAGTAGTAGTTTCTTTTTAAAGGGGTAAAAAGTATGACGGTATTATATGCGAAGAGAAGTCTCAGCGCGCCAAAAGTGCAGAGTTATTAGTAATGTGTTTTGTATTCTTATGTGTGCAGTAGCATATACAACGTATCGAAGTATTCAATTAAATACGGTATTATTAGCTGAGTATTTCATTGAAATTATGGCTATTATTGTATTGTTAAACAAGCGGTTGAGTCGATATACCTATATTTTTTGACAGATACAAAACTCATCATTGAAGAATCTCTTTCTTTAGAAAACGTCATTTTGAAGTAGATTATGACATGATCGATGGGGTATTTAAGTTTGAGCGCGAGCTATTGTCGAATATTAAATATCGCGCGGCAAATATAGAAAATGTTCCACCTCTGATCCACGTCCAATCTGGTCTTTGGTATATGCTATTGTAGAGGGCAATAAGGTTAAGAATGGTCGATTGTTGTTGAAAGCAGAAGATAGATTCTTTTGAAATATTAGAAGAAAAAGTTCCAGGCCGTATTCGTGTGCCACAAGCAGATATCTGTCTTTATGTCGCACTCAGTTCGTGCTGATGCGGTAAAACATACGGTGAAGATGTACAAGAATACTATGTAAAAAGTTAACAACACCTGAAAAGGGATAGATGGCCCTGATATTCTTGTTTAATTTACAGATATTTTCCAATGTCTATTATCTAAATTAGTTGGAATGGTTTTATTTATAAAACGGTGAAATTAAACTAAAATTTGTATACGAGCAAAGGAGTGTAAATGGCCGGATTTGTATTTGAGCGAGCCAATCACCACGCAGAACTGAATTATTAACACAAGTTGGTATTGACCATACTGTGGTATCGAGTAGTTACGAAGAGCCCAATGGAAGGCTACATGATATGCATTGAGATGGTAAAAGCTCAAGCTTCAGGTAAAGCTCGTTGTGCTGTAGGCATTCCTAAAGGTGGCATCGTACTAGGTGCAGATACTTATTGTGGTCCTAGATAACGAAGTACCAGGGTAAACTCAAGATGAAGCTGTTGCACGTCAAAGTGCCAGAACGTTTGTCGGGTCGATCTCATTCTGTAGTAAACTGGGCGTAGCACTGCTTATCAAAGGGTCGAAGTAGTATTTCACAATGAAACTAAAGCGTAGTATTTCAAAAGAATTAGCACCTTTTTGAAATTGAATCTTATATTGCTAGTGGCGAGCTTCCATGGATAAGGCGTGTGCTCTGGTGGAATTCAAGGTGCAAAGCACTTTGGGTAGAGAAAATAGAAGGCTCTTATACTAATGTAGTAGGATTGCCAGTTGAGCATGTAGTACTGACGAACTATGTGAAAGCATTAGGAGCTAAATAAGTCTATCATTTTATAGCTATAATGTTATAATTGGCTGTGCTGTACAGCCAGTTGTGCTAAATAAATTGTGCTGTGCTGTGCCAGCTGTGCTGTACAAGAAATATATAGGAGAGTAGATGTAGTTGGTTACTTGATTGATAGATGGGATAATCTTTGAAACGGAGCACCGGTGAAGTACCACAGTAAGTGTAAAGACATGCTGCTACTTCCAACGGCCCAGAGAGAAGTTTCTTACTTTGGACCATCTTACCTGGCAAATGGAGGAGTTATTAGCCATTTTATTGCGAATAGGCAAGGCAGTCCGCTGCCATCACTGGCCAGTGATATTGCAACCTTGACGATGGTGTATATGGTCTCAACTGAATGACCAAGTTGAAAATCTCGTGTGGAAAATTGAAGGTATTGCAACGATAAAGCAGTGACCTTTATGTGCAGCTCTTTTAAAATGGAAGACGGTCAGGAGCCGAAATTATGAAATACTAAGATTTTTCGCAGCCTTTTGTCACAGCCTAACATGTAATGGAACGACTTCGCCGCGAAGATGTAGAGCGTGGGCTTGCGATGCTGCTAACGCGCAATGTTTATTCAGTTAGAGCATATTTCTAATGGTGGCTCCAGTATCGAGCCCTTGTAGAGCAACGGGCGGTCTTTAAAAAGGCCATAGTTGTAAATGCCAGTGGCTATCATCTGATTCATAAATTCATCCGGTCAGGAGATAATAGTCGGCCTAGTGATGAAGATATACGCCTCCTTACTGCTATTTGTTAGTACACACCGATGGGGATTCCTGCGCTTGATCATATTGTCATAGGGGAGCAATGAATTTATCATAGCCTCAGTGAGATAGGTAAACTTAGCTTAGGAGAATGAAATAATAGAAAACCATAAATTTGAGGTCTTATATATTATTAAAGATTCTTATTTGATATGTACCCTTTACCGGCTTGTCCAGTAAAGGGGCATCAAAATGAGTGCTTTTACCATTTTATGTATGACTTATGAGTACATGATGTATGGCGGGCACAAAGCTTTTACCATAGGAAACCTCTATATCAATGGAAAAGTCTTCTATCTGGCGGTAAATGGAATGATGATGTAAATAAGGAGAAATTACTATGAGTTCCATTTTACCTACTTCCAGGAAGATGTATATGATATTGGTTCATACAAACGCCTCAAGGGTGGACGCGAGGAAACTCGCTATGTTTAAAACCACCGATTACAGCAACAGACATGCCAAGAAAAGGTAGTTGCCGTTAATGAAGGCACGCCTGTAATATGCGGCGCTGGTTATGTGGCGTCCTTTGACGCCTTTAAAAGACGGCTTTATCATGATCAATGTTATGGTACTATGCGCTTAACTATTTTTTAAATAAGGTTTCTAATGCGTTGGTGTCGTGCCTGAGTTCGCAGGTGTTCTTGTGGTATGACCTGATGCTGAACAGAGCTATGATGGATGCTGTTATTCGTTAAGTTTCGAGAGGTATTCCTCATTGAAAGACCTGTAGCAGGTGCATTGGGTTGTGGGGTACCTATCTTTGAAGCCTGCGGATCTATGATTATTGATATCGGCGGCGGTACCGTTGATATGGGTACGTTTCCTTTAGGTGGCATTGTAGAGGTAAACCAGCGCTTCGCAGGTTCTGATATTATAATGCGCTTTGTTGGCTGCCTGAGAGCGCTTAAAAAGTACGTATCAGATGAAACTATCTTAGATATTAAACATACTGCAGGTACTGCCATTGCTCCACATTAGAGGATGCTGAGTATGCTCTCCAAGGCCGTGTGGAGTATGATGAATGGCTTAGGTAGATGATGTGCACAATTAATCAGAGGTATATCAAGTAATCAATGATTGCATTGGTGGGCTTTACTGATGAAGTAAGCAAATGATTCGTTCTGCAGCCCTGAGATTGTAGCGACATTATGCAAGTCATGGCATTTGTTAACCGGGTGTACTCGCTAGACGGTTGGTTTAGCTGATCGTATCGCAATTGAGTTAGTGCCTGTTCACGTTCCAGAAGCGCCTGAAACAAAGGTCGTTGTAAGCCTTAACGCATCTTCTGACGAAAGTGAGCTTATCGCGTTTTTACTAAACGGCGTGAATAGAAAGGGCCGAGGACTAGTATGATACAGTCAGATAAAAACTAATTATCGTCAAAGGTCATTAGCTGCATCCTCTCAGTACGTCTAGCCTTATTTAAACAACGAACCAGTATTCCTTCTTTGTTACTGTTACCCTTAAGGACGTTACGACTCTTTTGCCTATGGCCTCCCGCCTGTCCATTAGAGGGCGTACAAACAAGCTTTACGGGTGCTGAATAACGCCATTTTCTTACTCATTGAAAGCGAAGCTAGCGTCTCTGCAAAGCCGCATTAGAGCAAAAAGGCTGTTAACTGGTGACGAGGTTGTAGCAGGGCATTCGCCTGCGCTAACTTTCTTTTGAACTATAAGAGCAATCATCCAGAGTTTTCCATGACTTTTAGCTGGCGCATATAAGGGATCACGGGTAATGTGGATGTCATTTCGCACGCCATCGATAAAGGTAGTGAAGGCTGCATGGCCGTAAATATGGCTGCCGTTGTACCAAGTGGTGTAGTTGGCTCGACACATTGACGTATATCCGCTACCTGTTTTCAGTGCAAACGATTCTGACCTCGTGAAAGCAGTAGGTATTCTGTATAGCGTCCTGAATCTCGCTTGTCTGGCGCTGTGTGCTGTAATGGTATTACACCGCGCACACCATCCATGGTGAACATCGCTCGCGATGGTGATGCATTGGTAGGGGATAAACTGATTACCCCACATGGCGGTATCTATCCTACAAGCCAACAGTAGGCAAATGCAATCTATTGAAAATGATACAGAAGGCTTTTGTAAAATGCGGTAGTTAAGTACCTAAGTGTTGATTTCATCGTACTGAAGAGGTGTGTTCGTACTACGTCATCCTCCCTTAGTGCACTGCAAAAGCCTGAACTTGAGCCTCAAACTTGTACCTCAAACGCAAATGAGATCAAGTGGTAGAAGGGGTAAAGGGCTGCTAAACAATGACGCGTCTAGTTTTAGTCCTCGGTGGATTTTTAATTACTTTATTCAGGCCCAATCTGCCGCTCAAGCAGAATTTAGCGGGCGCAAACTGGTTACCAAACTTGATTTTAACATTACTGTTATGGTAACTTTTAAAGGGCGTCGGCCGGGTACCATGGTAGCTGCTGTAGGTGGTATCGTTCACGATGTACTGATATCTAACTTTTCGGGCCCCATTTATTCCCTATGTAATCGTGGTAAAATTCTTTATCTGCAGTGAAACATCGCATTTGGCGAAGAATGTTGGTATTAATAAGCGCCATAGTGGCTATCTGTACATTAATAGATGGCTTGATTCGTAGCTTTATGATATTAGCTAGTGGTGGTGACTTACACCTTGGTGTATATTCATTACATATGGTCGCAATTTGCTCTATTTTGAAATGGCGTATTGGGAGCTATTGTGCATGGCTTATTGTATGCAGAGGAAATAGCAGATTATATTTGTAAGTTTGGTTAGGAGGCAGAGTTAGAAGGCTCTATAAACGGAAAAACGAGTCGTTTTGATGTACTTTACTGTAGCGGCTAGACGTAGTGTTAGCTCTGGTGCTCTGTTGACGTTGCAAATCTTGGCTGGTGGTTATTATCAAGCTATGCAGAAGGCAACTGATTGCGCATGGTTATACGATAGCTGCTCGTATTAAGGTACGACTGAAATGGTCAAATTCAGTTTATTCTAGACCAGCTTATACTATTTCTATTATGCCAAGGTGCAGCCTTAGATGAAGGGAAGTTGCCAAATTAGCATTAATAAAATGAAGCCTGAGGATATTAAGGAAGAAGGTGGAATGACCACAAGTATGGTTAAGGAGCCAATCTGCATTGCCAACGATATTTCCAAATGGACGGTAACGACTATTGAGGAACACCGTCAATCTGCCTGCGTAATGATTGATGGAGCCACTCGTTATTATCCATATGAGATGATGGGCATCTCAGCTCTCTTGGCTGCGAGGAAGGAGTTATAAAGAATTAGAAGAGCTAAAACAGGCTGGATCCGGAATACCCTTTGTTAGCGGCGGTAATTATTCTAGGTCGTCTGTGGTCTCGAAAAATTATAATATTGATTCTATTTTGCGCGGCACCGACGGTGGTAAGTAGGTAGAGGTAGATGCTTGCAGGTCGCCCCGGGTGGCGGAGGTAGACCGAAACATACGGTCTTGGCCCACATTCATCTAACTATCGATGAATTTACAAAAGGCTGCAGAAGAAGCTGTTAAAACCAACTTGACTGTTCTGGTGTAAATAAGGTATTCGGCCCAAGGGCTGCTGTGGTGGCCATGGGACCCCAATACAGGTGCTATTTTAGCTATGGTTAGCTCCTGAGTCCAAACTGGTTTACAGCTGCATTACAACAGCTCAGTGGAATTCAGCTTTAATAACGATAAGAATCTCATCCTTTGATAATATATATTTCTGGTGAGTATCCACCAGGTTCTCCGTTTAAGATTATTATGGGACGGCTGCGCTTAGATCTTAAAAAGGTTACGCCTGAAGAGATGATCTTGATAGCGGTAAACATTGGTTACGTATTGATATGTAATGCGGAAGGTGAAGCATTAGGTTGGCTTTAACTTTAATAAAGCCCTTTGCCAAGTCTGACAACGTTTACTTATGAAATGGGTAACGCGTTGGCATAGAAGAGCTTTGTAAATATGGGCTATTTTGCATTATGAAAAAACGTATCAATTTGGCGGCGAGGCTGCTGGCACATGGCAAGTCCCGCGTATAAGCGTAAAGTCTTGATGAGGATTTGGTATTTAGGGAAACTCGATGCGGCTATCGGTCAGTTCACCCTTGGCGCTGTTACAATGGCAGTTATGCTCAGTGTCGCCAATGGTGGTATTAAATATCGATTCATATGGTAAGTCGTACTGATACAAGGATGGTACCTGCAAAGAAATCTGGACTTGATAAATTAGGTATCTTCTACCAGTTCCTAAAATATTATGGACTCATTCGAGGTTTGCGGATGTTACTAATGAAGGCGGTAAGCAGCAGGGGATTTATTATTTAAAGGATTTCAATTAATGTAGCTGGTAAGACGGCACTGCGGAAAATGGCCATGGCAGAGATCATGGTTGGCTCCGTAGTCATGCACTATATGATAAGCCACAAATTGTTGTGGCTGCAATTTGCTGAACAAGGTAGCTTTGGTGCCGGTCTGCAGGTCCTATCGTACGTGATATATTGGCCGCGTACTTTAATGTACCAGTGAATAAGAAATCAAATGACATAAATAGTAAAAGTAATAAAGAAACCAAGCATTGGGGCCATTGACTAATGACAGAAGCCGCAGAATACGGTAACGAGTGGGCAACCAAGAAAGGATTAGTATGGAAGGAAATCATCGGTGTTGTATCTGGTGGGTGGGGTGGCGTAGGTAAAACTACTATTACTGGGCTTGCCCAGGTGCAGCCTGTTAACCCGGCATCGTGCATTGCTCTGCGATGGAGACTTTGACTGCGCTGGGATTTAGACCTTGTATTAGGTGTGGCAGATGAAACTACTCCGCGATGCACTTGATGCGAGTGAAGAGTAAAGACTATAGATGACGCTGGGATCACCAATCGCTGAAAATTTAGATTTTTTACCTGCCAGTCAAAGTGCCTGCTAAAGATATAGGTCGCAAGAAATATAAAAAGTTAGTACGTCGCCTCTGCGATGTATATGATTATATTCTAAATTGATGCACCAGTACTGGCAAGGCATAGGAGTCTTATTTTAGACTTAGCTCAATACAATGCGTTGTGACCCATCCTTGGCGGGTGTCCTTGCGTAACAAATACTGCATGATTCAAGTCTGTCAGAGCATAGATTTCGTGACTATGCTAGGTATTTTAATGCAGTGCCTAGCGGAAGGTGTGAGGACATCAATTTGCGGAGGTTAGAGGTCCCATGCGCTGAAGGCGTAGGGGCTGCGATTCTTTTACGATGAAGATGTATTAACGTATACGCAGACGGTCATTTATTAGGACCTTGTTTCTGGTGGACTTAACATCAGTATTAGTACCTTGTCGATTGGTATGACTGGCGATTGTTGGAAAAGATTACGATGTACAAAAAGCAATTTGATGATTATGTAGCTAAAAAGAAAGTTAGTAAGGAGCAAGCGAGTACACCTAGTCTTGCCATAACAGGAGAGCCAATCTTGACGATCTAGCCCTGTTCATTGCATTAATCGCGGTGGTTGGACCATGCAATGATTGTTGCATAAGGTGGGCAGTTTGCGCGCCGCCAAGTTGAATTTTAGGGTGATGCAGAAATATGGACAGATAGGATTGACTACTACTATATGCACTATTACTCTCGTTGGAACTTGGCTCACTTGGCTATATTGTGAAAAGCATCATGGAACTAAGAGGCTATCGGATTTGGTAGCTTAGCAGTAAAACAGCTAGTATTCTTTTTAGCCAATGTGGTTGCTGTTATAGGCATGCAACTTATTGATTACTACCGCCTGAAGTGTGGGGGAATATGATCGGCACAACCACTATGTTAATAGCCGTTATGGCGGTTGGTACTGCAATTAGGGCGCAGTTGATCCAATTGGGGCCTATTACGATTCAGCCATATCAGAATTTCTAAACTATTGATGATTATCTGTATACAAAAATGCTAGAGCCCGCATTGGTAAGTTAGATAATTCCTTTAAATCGCTACCTTGCCAGTACTATACGTAGGTATCTCGGACATTACTCGTATTCTGCAACCTGACTTGGGGACGTCCCCATATCCACCCGGTAGGGGATGCTCTTTATTCTGCATTAAAACGCGATTGATCAAAATTATTGCAGGTACGGCTTTCTTTGATGCCGTTAATGGTTTGTACTGAAAGAAATATCAAAACAGCGTATTCTCGTATTCCTTAAATCTTAGATATTGATCCGTTTGATCTGTGGGTATCATAATATTATCCAAATCTAAGATTGCCATTGGTCTTGGGTTTGATTTTTGGCAGGATCTTTAATGGCACCTAAAGTCAGTTGAATCCTCTTGCCAGAAAACCATATGGATTTTATTTTCCAAGTTATTGGTGAAGAACGGCTTTGTAGGCTGGTATCATAGTATTATTATTGTTTTATGCTTATTTATCGCAAGCATTCAGCGGTATATACGGCAATGATAACTTTTGGTACGTTATTAATGACGGAATTGGGTACGATGTTTGCCTTGAGGTGCTGGGTAAATGTAGGGATGACCATTGGCATCAAGTGCCTGTAACGGGATTCCAATGCTATTCAAGTTATGGTGTTAGGGCATTAACAATCATTACGCTGAGTATCGGCATTTTATTAAATATCGCAATGCAACGACAAAATATACTTTTAACATCCTTCAGGATTGATTGTGAAAGCAGTTCTTCAAAAGATTTGGAGGATGTGGCGGTCTAACGATACGTCACGGTTACGTCCAAAAGCCCGCCCGTTATACCGGCGGCGAATATAAGTATCGTAAAGATCGTTGTACTGTTGATGTAACGATGGTAATTTTTAGCTTTTCCTGATGTGTAATGAAGTGAACAGCCCACTTGGGCATTAAAATTTTGTATGGTTTGAATAAAACCGTCGTGAAGATGCGGGCGGCAGAGCGCGTATCGCACCGTGGGCAATGGCTATGGAAGAAACAAGCGCACATTCCTCTATTCTCCTTGGAAACGCGACGCTCTTATTAAAGACTTTGATGTGTTAGCTTACACTCAACAGTACGAGCTTCACAAACATTCTAAATATGCCTTGACTTAGCAGGCATCTAACGTACTAAGGGATCGCGATATGGACTTTCCAATATTAGTATGGCGTATCAGCGTGCGTTTAAATGTAGAGCCGGCTGTAGATTTCTTTGATATCGTATCCTCGGTGAATCTGAAGAGTGGGGTTGATGAACGAAGACCTTTATAAAGCTGAAAAGCAAAAAGGATTCCTAGATGGTACAGTTTTTATGCAAAGTAGCCTCAAATTCCTGGTACCTATTGGTCCAGAAGCGTTATACGATGGTGTTTGCTGGTTGCACAAGGTGATTTTAAATCTATTACACCTCGCTTTGAAGAGGTGCCATGGGCTAGTGGTAAAACGCATCAGAAGATGCAGTGCAGCCGCATTTTACCCTCAAAACCTGTTGTGCCTTTCAGATATTTAAATACATGACCGTAGTACTAGGAAAACTAGTTCCATGGGCTGTACACACGTGGGCTGTCGTTCTGGCTAGGCTGGTATGTTATACCGTCCCGTTCAGAAAAAGACGCCAGAGCGTTTGGTTCCAAATCATGGGTGATACGATCATAATAATTGGTTATAATGAAATCTCGATGAGCTTGAGCCTATGGACTGCCCCAAACTGCCAGAGCTATAGTAGACATGCTCATGGAAGAGTCTAAAGACAAAACAAGTGAGTGTAAGCTACATCCTTGGTGCATCGATATTTCCACTGATAAGGGAAAAAGGTAAACAAGTACGTAGAGTGGTCTTTACTTTGCTCCCTGAAGGGTACAGTGCATGCGCGAGTGTTACATTAAACAAAGGCGTTAGCGAAGAAGACTTATTGGCAGCGTAATAAAATGCTTTCAAATCTGGGTGAATACAGTTAAGCTGTACTTCATGATACCTACTGAAACTGGATGAGAGGACTTAGCAGGTATTATTGATTTGGCTTATGGTGCGTGCTTGATTTGCATCGTGATATTACGGGTAAACGTAATGGTTCTGTAACTGTCAGCGTATCCTTCTTCGTACCAAAATATATACCCTCCATACCAATGGTATGGTCAATAAGATGTAGGAGGAAATTAATGTAAACAATGGTATTTGTAACTTCCTCATCAATAACGTAATATTTCCTATCATTACCATGATGGCTATATCATTACATGGAGGGCGATGAAGATTGTGGTCGATCCAGTATACCGTTATGCACGCCGTACACGACTTTGATGAGCCATTACCTTGGGATCACCTAGACTGCATGGTAAGTAGCGTCTTTAAAACGCGAGTGGGAACAAGCGGTAAGCAAATCTTTACAGGCGACGCCGTCGAGCCCATGTAAGGGGCTGTAATGTATGTCCAGAGCTTGATAAGGCAGCTTATTATTGGATTATAAGGAGGTGGCAGAGTTGAAAAAGTTACGCTCATCTTTAAATAGCTACAAGAATTGAGATCTTTTGTCGCACTTGATTATGGCTGCTTGTAGAGCGTATGGATCGGCCGCATAGAAATTAAAATGGTCATTCCGCTGGGCTTTAACTACATATGAAAATTAGCTTCTCCACTTGCTTTTAGGCGTAACGGCAGCGGCTGAATATATCGATATGGATGTACTGGAAGAAGATCTTTAGAGTCCATTGCGGAGCGTTTAAAACCAGTGCAGCTCCTCCAGGTCTTGAAGTGCTATGGATGGCAAAAGAAATGCCTGAAAAGGTGAAAAGATGATGGCCATCTGTAACTTTGTATATTTACGAAGTTATAGGTCCTGGTAACGGATGAAATGCTGATTGGGATGCACTAAAACCTTCAATGAAGTAACGGAAATTTCTATGAAAAGGTAAATTTCCAAGAAAACTCAAATCATTGATGGGAAAGAATTTTGTAAAAAGAACCTAATGAAGAAATCTGTTAAGGACGGCATGGTGACCCTTATAATGGCATCGGCATTTATCCGCAAGGTACAATCAAACTCTAGTATGTGGAAACCTTAGAAGATCAATATATAACTGGCCTATTACGACGGGCTATGAAATTCACCGTAAAAGTTTCATTATAGAAAACGAAGAAGGCCGTTACACTCATTGGAAATTAATTACTAATTTTTGGCATAAATCTTAAGCGGTTATATAAGCTGAAGATCGAAAAGAACTATATATTTGAATTGAAAGAAGGAGGATAGGATGGCTAAAATTTTAGTCAATGTTATGCGTGAAGAAATCCGCATGGCTGCTACCGATGAAGAAGGGCAGTTATAGACTTTATTCAGAACGTACTGATGAACTTTACATGGCAAATCATATGTACAAAGGCACTGTTATGAATGTACTTAACGGCATGCAAGCGGCCTTTGCTGATATTTTTGAGGCTCGCAAAATGCATTTGAACCTTCTTCAATAAGGAAGGCTGAACAGAAAATCTTGCCACGCCTATCTGTGGGGCAACAAGCTCCTGTTCAAGCCGGTAAAAAGAGAGATGCTCGGTAAGGGGCTCAAAAGAGCAGCTGATGAGCCCCTGCTGGTCGCTTTATGGTACTTTACCATATTCTGAAGGTATGCACATTTCTAAAAAGATTACTGATGAAGCGCGTTGCGAGCTGTTGCAAGAGTTGAAGCACCATATGTGCGGGCGAAGGTTGCGGGTTTTATTTCATTCGGGTACTGCAGCGGCTAAGGCTATAGTGCTGATGAAACTGGACGAGATATGGACTACTTGTGGCGGCGGCGGCAACATGTTAAAGGCCGGCGTAGCCAAGAGCGGCAATTGATCTCAGTGATGCGGACTTGACGGTCTTGTGCGAGGATTATGCGCACCGCAATGTAGAGGAAATCATCGCCGATCCTGATATGGGCGCGAATCTCGATTGATGGACCTCAGGGTCATGGCCCTACATCACAGCAAATTAAAGGACATTAATGTGATAGCACACCTATCTTTAAAGCCAATCACATTGAACCTCAATTAGAAGATTCTATCTCCTCGTGATATCAATCTTCCTTCCAAGGGCTCCTATCCGCATTGATCGCTAAGGTGAGGCACGTACCGTATCTGATGAACTCTGCTCATTATACTGGCAAATCCACAAGTCAGCGATCTGGCCTTCACCGTTAATAAAGAGGCGGCTAAAGAAATCTGTCGTCAATTGCGATTGCGAGACATTAGGTGGTATTATCGTTGTCGATTTTATTGACATGAAAGATAAACAAAATCAACAAGAACTGTTGAAGGTCTTAAGTGCGTGCTTGCCAGACAAGATGAAAACTGTGTAGTATGTATTAGTTCACCTATCCTGTGGAATGATTGCGTGTTGCGCGCCAAGGCCTCTGTAGACATTGATGTTCGATACTCTGCCCTCACAATGTGGAGGGACGGGATATAAGGTCTGGTAGAACTGTATATGCAGATTAGTCTGACGTATCCGTGAATTGTTTGAAACTAGGCGTATTAAACTTAATCTAGAAATTGAAGTCCACCCAGAGGTAGCTCAATTTTTAAATAAAGGCTGTCTTTTGAGACCTAGGTGATTCTATAGGGCGTAGATTTCGATTGTAAATCCACAAATTAGTTTCGCGAAGGCTATTCTTGATGGCCGTCATATAAAAGCAAGCAGTTTGTTGATAGAGGAATATTGTGCTGCATTTGAAATTGTATTAATTAGCATGGGTCTTGCTATGGATGCCTCTTTGGTATCTATCGGCAAGGGTTGTCCATGCCGGTAGGTGAGAATGGACGAAAAGTGACCTGAAGCGTTTTTATTTGGGTTGTTTCAGTTTCTCATGCCTGTTATCGTATTGCTCATTGGGCGCCAGTTTATCGATGTAATCATGATTGGGACTGGCTGATTATCTTCGGTCTCGGTTATTTAGGCATCGCTATGATTAGAAGAGAGGGGTCGAAGGGATGAAGATGATGAAGAGATGATGGGGATAACAGTTTTAGCGTTTGGGAAATGCTGATGTTTCCGTAGCCACTAGCCTGATGCCATGGCCGTTTGTCCATCAGCCTTCATGCCTACTCTCAATGTATGGGAAGTATCTACATTATGATCGGTGTTATTACCTTCGGTATTTCTTTAATTGCGTATACTTAGGTAAATTCTATGGGCCAAAGCCTGGGGAAATATGTAGATATTCCTCGGTGGCGGTACTAATTCCCTTATCGGTACTCAAAATACTTTTACAACATCTCGGAATTATCGAGAATTTTAGAGATTTGTGTTATATATATGAAAGTATCAGAAACCTGGAAACTATTTATGCTGAATTTTGTTTGACATGGATAGGTAAACAGGATATACTATATCAGTATAGTTCGGTTTACTGAACTGCAACCGCGTGAAGCAGGTTTGCAACGCCTGACCGGTTCGGCCGGATACCGAATTCAGCGAGTCTGATAATAAGCGCGAGGTGTTCATGTACGCAATTATTAAAACTGGTGGTAAACAATATCGCGTTGTTGGAAGGCGATGTTATTACTTATCGAAAAATTGAAGTAGCTGTCAATGGTTCACAGTATCTGAAGAAGTTTTGACTGTAGTGAATGACGGCGACGTTAAAGTTGGCGCCCTTCTTGTAAACGGTGCAAAAGTTACAGGCAAGGAAGCCCTTGAGCATGGTAAAGGTAAAAAATCTTTTAGTATTCAAATATAAAGCTAAATCCAACTACCGTCGTCGTCAAGGCTATCGTCAACTGCTCACAAAAGTTCGCTGTATTGAATCTATCCAAGCTTAATTATGGTTTCCATTAGAATCCGAAAGCGAATAGTGATGGTCAAGTCATTGGTTGTCACCTATCCGGTCATGAGGATATGATGAGCGGCTTGATATCGTATGTGCTGCAGGTTCGCTCTTAACGGCAACGGCCATGTTAGGACTTACCAGATTGGCCTGGGGCCGAAGAAGGGAAATATACGGGAATAGCGAAGGTCGATGTGATATAGTTCTCCTGGACGATTAACTAGAGTGGAGCAGATATTCTGGGATTATGCTTCCCGGTCTAGGAGGAACAGCTGTCAATATCCAGGAGAGCTCTGTCCAAATAATAATGAAATATGGTGAGGAACTACCGTTTACTTTGATTTGGTACTGTTCGCCGTACATGCGCGGTGTGTCCAGTACTCGTAATGGCCGAGCAGTGAATCTAAACCGGTGTTGGGTAAATGCCAGCGATGGTTCCATCAAAGAGCGAAGACTACCGTTCGTCAACGTGGTACCTACTTCCACCCTGGTACTAACGTAGGTATCGGCCGTGATGACACTTATCTGCACTTGTGCCTGCAAAGCAGCATTCGAACGTGCTGGTCGTTACAACCGTAAAGTTAGCGTATACCCTGTAGAAGCTTAATTTTATTAAAGATTATTAACCTTGGTGCGTTTTCCAGTACTAGGATTTTTGCATTTCTGTAGTATGTGGTCTGCTGATAGATATATTATAATTTGCTTTAGTACATTATATTGGCAATGATATCATAATTAGAATCATTATGCTTAAGAATGCTAAATAACTAGCCACAGTGGAGCTCGATATTTTGCTTTTGATATACATATGACGAGATAGGGGGTACTATGACGCTGCTAGAATTTATCTATTATATCTTATATTGTAAAGAGCAATCAATATCCGTGGAGTGTATCTTTATCATAAATCACAAGGACTATATTACTACAGTGGGTCCTTCAAAGTGGTGGTAAAAGCATACCTTTTAAATTATGTAGTGATCTGATTGAATCCTTCATCGGGAACTATTACGCAGGTAATGGCTGTCCCTTAACGGCTATAAATCCGGAATCTTATCGTGAGGTAATATTACTTAAAGACCTTATTTGTTTGCGAAAAATAGTACGTCGTAATATTCTATTTTACGATATTCGCGGTTTAGAAACCGGATATGGAGTCGCAGAATATCTCTTTAATCTACTAAGCATATGCCACCAAATTATATGGAGCGCCGTAATGATGAGTTGTCTGGCGGTGAAATGCAAATTAATATGCCCTATCTGGAAGCCTTATTTTTGTTTAAAGTGTTGCTTTTTAGACGAGGTTAAGGTCTGCTTTAGATGCGACGAATACATCTTATTGTAGAAAATGTTATATTGATGAGCTTCATGTAAGCAAATCACCAATATCTCCATTACTCATGATGAAGAGCAAGTTTGGTACTGCAAATCGCCGCATCACTATCGTAGACGGTCAATTAGCTAAAAGAGGAGGTACTGATAAGGAATCAGTTTCAAACCATTTCGCTACTCCTTATGCCTTGTAATTCCATTAGTGATTATCAGTATATAACACGTCTTATAGACAAGAGTTGAAGCTTAGAAAAGGATATTTCATCAGAAGTGCTATACGTGCTACAGTTCAACTATTTAGTCATCAGTTTATTATTTTATCGTATATTTTAGTACGGAAAGTCCAATATTTATTATTGGCTTACTTGGATTTATGGCTTTAATGCGGCTTATAACTCAGCCAAACGAGGGCAAGTGGATTCCGTAATGCGTTGGTGGATTTCTTTGCTTCCATATCACCATTGGTGCATGGATAACCTTCCATCTATTTCGGACATTGTAACTGGCGTGCTTAGCTTTTACTGCGTACCAATTGATCTCCTGTTGGTGGTATGGGTCATTAGTGGTGCTAAGGTAGCGATTGGGCTTTGTTATCGCCAAACGCTATCAAATTTTGAATTGCAACAAGAGGAAATTAAATTAGCCTTGTAGTACACCTAAACAAGCTTCTTGAAAGCGGAGTAGTTCGTGATGTTATAAAGACGGCCCAAACCTACCGTAGATAGTGCTAAGACATTAGGTATCGTAGCGCTGCCGGGGATGATGAGGCCTTATATTAGCGGGCATGCCCCGTTAGAAGCCAAATATCAAATGATCGTTACATTTATGTCGTTATCCACTATATCAATTTCTTGTTTTATTACGTAATAATTAGTTTATAAAACATTTTAATAATTGAAATCAGTTAAATAAGTAGTTTTAGAGGCATTTATTTAACATCATAATTCACTAATAGAATATTTACTCAGTTTTAGAGTGGTGGTTCATGAAAGGTAATACTTTTATTATATAGTACATGTCAAATTCCTAAGGTTTTTAGTAGAAGCAGTGGTATACTATACAGTATCAGTGAAATGCCAGAAGACTGGCTGTCATATACTTCTGGCAACCTAAAAGAGGGTGTGGCACACACTAGAAAGAATTGAGGTAAGCATTTATGTATGATGTAAATTCCAAAGGCGGAGGAGTTTATTTCCATCAGGAAAACTTTGATACCTTTAAGGTTTAAGCAGTAGAGGAAAATAAGGAAAATCGGGAGTTGTTAGATGCTATTTTAGCAAAAGCTGCTACGTTTAAGGGGTTAAACCACAGAGAGGCAGCAGCTCTTAGAATGTCCAAGCCTGAATATAAGGAAAAGTTTCGTTTTAGGCAAAAGAAATCAAGAAAGCCACATACGGGTGATCAATGGTCATTTGCACCATTATATTTATCTAACTATTGTATCAATGGTCAGTATACTGCCCGTATCACCTAAAAACCAAGTGATATTAAACGTAAGAAGTTGACCCAAGACCAAATTAGGGAAGAGGTTATTGCTTTAGGCTGATGGCCATAAGCGTATCGTAATTGAGTCTGGTGAAGATCCTCTTAATAATCCAATTGAATATATTTGGAATCCATTAAGACTATTTCAGCAGTGTATTAAAATAAAATGGTGGAAATCCGTCGCAAATGTAAATATTGCAGCTTGTCTCCGTTGAGGACTACAAGAAATTACATGAAGTCATATTGGTACGTATACACTGGTTCCAAGAAACATACAATAAAGAAAACTATGGAAGCATTATATCCAACAGGGCCCCTAAGAGCTTGACCATGCCTACCATAAGGTTAGAAAGCGATGACCGCGCCAGCAAGGTGGTATTGATGATGCTGGTATCGTGGTGTTCCTTTACGGCTTAGAACATTATAAAAGTCATTGATTTTGTAGGCCTGTTGATGCACGCATATCGAAGCAGTATTTGGTGTAGCCATACTCATTCTCTGCACCGTATTTGTCCATTGATGATATTGATGTAGATGATTCTGTAATGCGTACCCGATGATGTATCAAAAATTGTTACACTCATCCGCATCCACACCATACATGGTGGCATATCATGCCCGCACGCGAAACTCAAGAAATGCGGAACGCGGATCACCTGGCATCTCCCAAACTGGAAGGTGGCTCCGTACCAGTGTAGGTGTCAAAAAGAAGAAGAGAAACCAGAAGATAATTCGCTCAATCTGGATCGTAGTGATACGCGTACATTGATGAAATCGTAGATTGGTTATTAGACCTGCTATGTACCAAGCTCTACCAGGCGTTATCGCAGGTAGAATAGGATCGTTCATGGCCCCTTGCTAAATCCGGGTCAACCAACTGTTATAACCAAAATGCGTTGATGAGCATTAAATTCGAATACATCGCTGATGTGGTGATGAGAAGACTAAAGCTCATGGCGCAAGGTTATCAGAACAACAGTTAGAAAATATAAAAGGATTTAGTTAGCATAAAGCTAAAGCCGAGTATTGCAATGTGATGAAAGACGAAGTAATGGACTCTGATTTAAAGTAATTGATTGATATAGAACCTCCTATTGATAATGTGGAGGCCTCTTTTTGGTTGAGAAATGTCAAAAGTTAAAATGAGAATAAAGTAGCAAAAGAAGTTTATTTTATCTGCTTTTTAGGGTTATAATATAAATAAAATGATAAAATATAACATGTTAAATTCAGAATAATATTGATTATAAACTACTGAGGGATAAGGATGATTATGAAAATGCTGGCGCCTCTGTGAAGGTGATCGAGAAAAGAAAATATCTTAATCCGTGAACTTGCGTGAACCCTATTGTATAATTCATCAGAATCGTCATATCGATGTTGATGAAGGCTGCCTTTTACAAGGTACGGTCAGATTTGTTGTAGACCCATTCACTTTAAAGGATATGGACGGGGCTGTTTCGCTAGTTCAGGAAAACAATTGAAAGTCACAAAACCAACTGTCAGTTTATGGCGATTATGATGTGATGGCCATGGCAACATCTGTAATTTAATCGATTTTTAAAGAAATTAGGTGCATGCTACCTATTATATACCAGAAACGTCAAAAGGAAGGGTATGGCCTCAATTTAGAGGCTTTAGAGCACCTTATAGAACGGGGAACAGCTTTAGTAATTACCGTAGATTGCGGCATTAGTTCTGGCTGATATTGTAGAGGCTGTACGAGATCGTATCGATATGATTATTACAGATCATCATACGGTACCGGATATGATTCCACGGGCTACATTGTTATTAATCACAAAACAAAAGGATTGTCCATAAGGATAAAATTTATCTGCGTCGGTGTGGCTTTAAATTATGCCGGCTACTGTGGCTTACTAAGCATGGTAGAATGGTATTAGATGATTTAGATATCGTTTAGGTACTGTGGCGGATGCAGTTTTGGTGGGTGAGAATCAAACATCGTAAAAGAAAGCCCTTGAGAAGATGAATAGTCAGCCTAATTTAGGCATTAAAAAGCCTAATGATGTAGCGGCCTACATGAGCGAACTATAACATCTGGGCATATTGGTTTCCACTCAGCACCGCCTGAATGCAGCTGGTCGTGTAACGGGCGCTACGCGCTGTTGGAACTACCGTGACTGATGATGGTGATATAGCAGAGGCGATTAAGGAGGAATTGAACGAACCAATCGTGAGCGACAAGAGCCAGAGCGGCCATCCAATAGAATTGGCTCGCATTGATGTGGCTAATCAAGGCCATAAAGCTGATTTCATGTAACTGTTGTAGCTGGTGAAGAGTGGCATCCTGGGTGTCATCGGTATCGTCGTATCTCGTCTCGTGGAGGAATTTTATAAAACCGACCTTAGTTAATAACAGTATCCATGATGGTGTTGGCAAAGGCCTTGCCGTAGTATCGACGGTTTTAGCTATGTATGATGCGTTGTAAAGTTCCCAGGGAAGACTTTTGCTACAGTTTGCGGCCCGGCAGCAGCAGGCTTTAGCATTGACAAATCGCATTGACGAAATTGCGAGAGTGTTTAACGGAGTATTGTAAAAGATTGTTACTGCTTGAGGAATATTCCTGTAGTGGCCATTGATGCGGAAACTACCGTTGATGATATCGATGTTGATATTATTGGACGCGTATCAGCCTTGAACCTTGGTGATGGCTAATAGCACACTGATTTTTAAGCAATGGAAGCCATGCAAGATATTATGCTCATGGGGTTAAAATCACTGTAAGGTGATTTTGCAACCTCGAATGGAACCGTAGATGCTATCGCTTGGAAATCGTCCAGACTTATTTAAATCTATATATTTCGTTGGTTCCATGTAAAAAGTAGCCTTTCCCTGCAAAAAGAACAAGGAATGGCAAGGTATGAGTTTCTCCACAACTCATGATTCAAGCGATTGAGCCATTGACTGAAGAGTCGGCAAACTGATTTTACAGAAGGGCTTTAGACAGATGTATGTTATTGTAAAACAATCTATGTGCGGGTCACAGCCAATCGCTTTAGCAATGGTATCAAGATATACTGCGCCGTGTTTTGGCAGATCAAAATAATCGTAGTGCCTTACATCTATCGATGTCTTTAAAGAATTGCATTGTTGGAAGAAATATATGATGATGGTCAATTAATGCTTAGATGGAATGCCATTGAAGGAAAATTAGATCTCGGTCAGCATCCAGCAGCATATCTCACTGAGTAGTGTATAGGAGGCGATATCAATGACAACCGTAAAATGAAAGAAGGCAAAGCTTTTGCATTGAACAGCACTAGATAAAGAGAAAGCCTTAGCTGGAATTTATGGAGTATATCCACTGATTTAATAGATGATCACAGAGTGTAAACCAAGTATTAAAGGCGTTTGAACTTGCTGATAAGGCTCATGAAGGTCAGTATAGAGCTCTGTAGAACCTTATATCATGCATCCACTAGCTGTAGCTGATATTTTGGCACACTCATAAATCGACCATATTACGCTTATGGCAGCTCTATGCATGATGTGGTTGAAGCATACATCCTACTCCAAGGAAGATTTAGAGGAAACGTTTGCCTGAAGCAGCATTCCTTGTTGATGGGGTAACAAAATTAAACCAATTCCAATATGAAACAAAAAGAAGATCGCCAAAATGAAAAATTATCGGAAGATGATTTTGAAGGATGGCAAAAGGACGTCGCGTCGTTGTTATCAAAATCTGGGTGACTCGTTATTAATATGCGTACTCAGCATATGCGCAGTGATAAACACAAAACGCATTGCTAAGGAAACGCTTCGAAATCTTTTGCTCCACTTGCGCATCGTCTCGGTATTTTCAATGTGAAATGGGAGTTAGAGGATTTATCCTTCCGCTATTTAGAACCTGGAAAAATATTATGATCTCGTAGATCAAATGAAGCAAAAACGCCAAGTCCGTGAAGATATCGTTAATGATACGATGAGTCAACCTCACCAAGGCTTTTAGGTGAAGCCTAGTATTAAGGCAGATATAAAAAGGCCGTCCTAAACACTTCTACAGTATTTACAAGAAGATGAAAAGGATAATCGCGATTTGTCACAAATTTATGATTTGCTTGCGGTTCGCGTAATCGTTGATAGTATCCCTGATTGTTGCGCCGTACTCGGTATTGCACAGCTTGTGGGAAACCATTGCCATATCGATTTAAAAAGATTATATTTCCATGCCGAAATCCAATATGTATCAATCCCTTACATACTACGGTTATTGGTACCATGGGACAACCTGTAGAAATTCAAATTCGTACTCTGGGAAAATGCATCGTGTGTCTGAATACGGTGTTGCTGCTCATTATGTATAAAGAAGGTAATAAAAATCAGCGATAAAGAGTTCGATCAAAAGGTTGCTTGGTTGCGCCAAGTTCTAGAATGGCAAGATACAAGCAATCCAATCAGAGCTCGTTAATGCTTTGAAATTAGACGTATTCTCCGGTGAGGTATTCGTATTTACACCGAGGGGGACGTAGTTAAGCTGCCAATTGGTTCTGTACCAGTTAGACTTCTAGCCTCATCGTGTTCATACCGATGTAGGTCACCGTTGTGTAGGTGCTAAGGTAAACGGCAAATTGTACTGCCTGATTACACCTTACAAAATGGTGGATATCGTCGATATTATTACGTCTCAAAACGAGTAAACCAAGTCTTGATTGGCTTAACATTGTAGGCTCCTCTGAGAGTAAGAGCAAAAATACGCAATTGGTTCAAGCGAAAATAAAGCTGAAAATATTGAAAAAGGCTCAGAAGCTTTTGAAAAAGAAGCAAAAAACGATTAAATTATAGCTGGAAAGAGTTGATTGCAGATAATCGACTTCAACAAGTAACTAAACAACTGGAAAGCCGGTACTGAAGAGGAAAATGTTTGCTGCTTGTGGCTATGGCGGCATTCCTGTAAGTACAGTTCTCTTTGCGTTTAATTGAACTCTATAAAAAATCTAAGGAAGCAGAAGAGTCTAAACGCAGTACTGAACAAATTATTGAGAAATTAAAATCTCAAGGCCAAAAGAAAACTAAAAATGGTACTGGCGTCCTTGTAAAAGGCGAAGCTGGTGTTATGGTGCGGATGGCAAAATGCTGCAATCCTGTACCTGGTGACGATATTATTGGTTATATTACGCGCGGTCGTGGTGTCTCTGTCCATCGCTGTGATTGTTCTAGCATGGGTCATACACCGGAAGATCTTGAGCGAATGATTGAGGTTTCTTGGGATGGCTCTTCTGGCGAATCCTTCCACGTAGGCATTGATATTCAAGCATACGATCGAAATGGTCTCTTGATGGAGGTTATGGCTGTACTTTCAGAATTGAAAATTACCATTACTAACATCAATGCTAAGGTTCAAGAGGATACTAAAAATGTAAGTATCAATGTTACTGTTGATATTCGTGATATTTCACAATTAGATTTTGTAATGACTAAGTTGCGTCGTATCCGTGAAGTGTATACGGTACAACGTAGTTAAGGAGGGGCTTAATGAGCGAACAACAATTAGTGCTTATGCGCATGCCTTTAGGTCCACTAGGAACAAATTGCTATGTCATAGGCGATAAAGCGGTTGGTGAGGCTTTCATCATTGATCCTGCCACACCGGAGAGTATTAGATGTGCTAAAGAAACATGACTTGAAGCCAAAAAGCTGTTTTACTTACACATGGTCATGGGAGACCATATCGGAGGCGTTCAAGACATTGTAAATGCTCATCAAGTGCCTGTATATGTGCACAAAGGTGATGTGCCGTATTTATCTGATCCTGAGCTTAATCTCAGTGCTTATAGTAATCCAACGCCAATTCAAGTGAAGGCAGATATCATCGAGGTTAAACACGGTGACCATATTACATGTGGCGCTATTGACCTTGAAGTACTTGAAACGCCAGTGTCGCGCACGCCAGGTGGGGTATGTTGACTATATGGACAGGCCTTGCATTTGTAGGCAGATACACGTATGAGATTCTGTGGACGTACAGATTTGCAAAATGGTTCTATGAGACATTAGTCGAGTCCATCAAAACTCAACTGTATAAGCTGCCTAATAACACGATGGTATATCCTGGTCATGACCGAAACAAATATTGGTTACGAAAAACAATACAACCCATTTGTGGGTCAGTAGGTTTTTATAAAATTTTTGTAAGAAGTAAAGGAGAAGTTATTGATGAACACAACATTAGAAAAATTAAAAAGAACGCATTAAAGACAAAAATATAAAATTGACTACACAACGTCAAACACAGTGTGTAAGCCTTCACTCGATGCTGATGGAAAATCATTTGAGTGCAGAAGACGTGTATGTGCTTGTTAAAGAAGTAGCTCCTGATAATGGCTTGGCTACGATGTATAGAACACTCTGATCTCTTCACAGAGCTTGATTTGTTAAAACGTCTTGATTTCGGTGATGGCCGTAATCGTTACGAATTGAATGACGTAAGAGTTCGCTCATTTCACCATCATTTGATTTGCGTTAAATGGGCAAAAAGTATCTGAGTTCGAAGATGATATGCTAGAAAACACTAGAATCCATCATTGCTATTAAACTCGCACTATTGACCATCAATTGAAAGTATATGGTTATTGCAGTGATTGTCAAAATCATATGTCTGCAGTAGAGCTGAAAAATTAGGAATGCAAAAGTGGCTCATCAAACCATGGTTAATATATATCTATAGTACGGGCCATTACCACTTGGTCCGTAGTAGCCTGGCAATTGTGGTGCAGCTGGACTCTTTTCTGACAAGGTAAATCCAGATGTAAATTCTTGAAGCTTGTGAAGTGATGGGAAATTATACACTAACTGCTTACCATTGGCGATACAATCAGACCTTTGATGGTCCTGTTTCCAGTGGGACGACGTCAAATAGGTCAAGCTTTACTGCGCTACTTGCGTGAATATCAAGGCTTTACCAGCTGAGGCGCCTTGGGGACTGTGGTAGGCGTACGCCCCTAGGCAAAGCTACTACATAAATATATAGATACATATGGCTCTGTCCACGCAGCAACTCGTCACATTAGGGATGAGTTTTCTGTGTCTATGGAAAAAGTTTGCTACATTGGGCTCTATCGGTGCGTATCAACGGTGGGCTATTTTAGCCGATAAGACCATAAAAAGGTGAGTCTCTATTGCGGTATTCCCTTTTGTGACACTCGTTGTGTTTACTCGCTCCTTTCCGTATGGACTCTATCAGGACTATGATGGAAAAAGGCAATTTTTAACCGCCTTAGGCCGGGACATAGAGGATATGAAAACCATTGTTGAACTCGTGATGGTTTAACGGCAGATACTTTATATGGGTGGCGGCATCTGACGGTGTTAGGGGATGAAGACTTTTCACCAAGTTCCAAAACAGCTGTCTATACTTGTGCCAGAAGGTCATGAGTTTACTGTAGAAGCAGGACGCCAGATTCTGTGAATCCAGTAAAACTACGATCTATGTTAGAGCTAGGTGTAAATCGTATTAGCATTAATCCGCAAACCATGCGTAAGATGATATTTTGCGGCGCATTGGTCGGGACATAGTGCACGTGATATTGATGAACTGTTACAATATGTAAAAGTAAATACATCTCTAGCGGTAAATATGGATTTTATTGCAGGCTTACCGCATCAAACGATGCAAAACATGGTAGATAATCATGGATTATGTATGTCAAAATCTGCCGGAAAATAGTGTTACACTACATGTTAGCATTAAAACGTGGTAGCCCATTGTACGATTTAAATATGCAAGATGATATTCCAGCGGAACATCTGTAGCAGAAATGGTCACAATATGGTAAAGAGCGTCTTGAAGCGGCTGGTTATGTGCCACATTATCTATATCGCCAACAATATATGCGGGGGCAGTTAGAGAATATCGGCTATACCTTGCCTGGCAAAGCATGCGAATACAATATTCAGATTATGGAAGAGCGACAAAACATTCTATCCATGGGGCCAGGAAGCTCGTCTAGTGGATGCGCGCCCCTGAATATAGGCAATTGAAACAGCATATGCCAAAGGATGTAGATGTTTACCACGGAACGATAGATGCACTATTAGAGAAACGACATAGAATTTGTGAAAAATTTTGGGAGGTTGTGTAATGGCTATTAGAAAACCAAGAGGTACACAAGACTTTTTGCCAGAACAGATGATAAATTGGCACTATATTGAACAACGTATGCGCGAGATTTGCAAAGTATATGGGTTCAATGAAATTCGCACACCCGCCTTTGAAGATACTAAATTATTCTTTGCGCGGCATCGGTGAAACTACAGATGTAGTACAAAAAGAGATGTACACCTTTGCTACAGGTGATGAAGGTGGTTCTAGCTTCACATTGCGCCCAGAAAATACAGCATCCGCTGTGCGCGCATACTTAGAAAACAAAGTATATGGTAAAGAAGGTCTTACAAAATGGTATTACATGGGCCTATGTTCTGACACATGATAAACCACAAGCAGGGCGGTACCGTCAATTCCACCAATCTGGTGCAGAGGTACTAGATCTCAATCTCCAGTGGTAGATAGAAGTTATCTGCATGGTAGTACAATTGTTAAAAGATTTTGGTCCCTAAAGACCCTCAAATGTAGAAGTGTAAACTCTGTAGGTTGTCCAACATCCGCTGACCTGTATACCGTGAAAAACTGATTGCTTTCTTTGAACCTAAAAAGAACAATTATGTAGCGATTGCCAAGAGCGTTTATACAAAATCCATTGCGTATCTTTGGATTGCAAAAATGAAACATGCAAATCTTTGTCCGTAGGTGCTCCTGAAATTCATCGAACATTTATGTGGCGAGTGTCATGATCACTTCGAAGAATTGAAAACATATTTATCTGCTGCTAATGTGCAATATACATTGAACCCTCGTCTCGTACGCGGTCTTGATTATTACACTAAAACAGCGTTTGAAGTGCAATATACTCCATTAGGTGCACAAAGTGCTGTAGCCGGTGGTGGCCGTTACGATGGCCTCGTAGAGGAACTCGATGGTCCTCATACGCCAGCGATTGGTTTTGATATGGGCATGGAGCGTTTATTATTAGCTCTTGAAAAACAAAACTTATTGCCTGAACCAACTGTAGAGCCATCTGCGTTCGTAGTAGCACTAGGTGATGCGGCTAAGGTAGAGGCTTTCAAAATCTGCCAAGCATTACATGATGCCTATGTAACCGTTGAAATGGACGGACAGGGCAAGAGTATGAAGGCACAATTAAAATATGCTAACAAAATTAATGCAAAATATGTTATCATATTGGGTGATGATGAATTGGCTCGTGGAGAAGCCATTATCCGATTCATGGATACTAGTGAACAAGAGACTGTATCTCTCGATGCAGTGTCTGAGCGTATAACTTCTTTGGTGAAAGGATGACAATTAGAATGGAAACAATGCAAGGCTTACACCGTACGCACGGTTGTGGCACCATCTCTGGAACAAGAGGTAGGTAAAGAGGTCGTATTATGTGGTTGGGTTGAACGCCGTCGTGACCATGGTGGTTTGATTTTTCTTCGGACTTACGCGATCGTCTCTGGCGTAGTACAAAATAGTAGCGTCCCCAGATCGACGTAACGCTGAATCTTTCCACAAAGCAGAGGATGTTCGTAATGAATATGTTCTTTGCGTGCGTGGTACTATCACAAAACGTGATGATTCTGCTATCAATCCAAACCTTCCTACAGGTGCATACATGAAATGTTCTGTGAAGAGTTGCGCGTATTGAACTCCGCTACAAACGCCTCCATCTCTATATCCAAGATGATATCGATGTAGATGAAAAATATTCGTTTGAAATACCGTTACCTTTGACTTGCGTCGTCCAGAAATGCAACGCAACTTGATTTTACGTCATAAAGTAACAAAGCTATGCGCGACTTCTTCGATAGCCGCGATTTCTTGGAAATTGAAACACCAATGCTACTAAATCTACACCTGAAGGTGCTCGTGACTATTTAGTCTCCTTCCCGTGTAAATGCTGGTACATTCTACGCTGCGCCTCAACTTCCACAAATCTTCAAAACAAATCTTGATGGTTGCTGGTTGCGATACTTTCCAAATCGCCTCGTTGCTTCCGCGATGAAGATTTGCGTGCAGACCGTCAACCTGAGTTCACTCAACTCGACTTGGAAAATGTCCTTCGTAGACGAAGAAGACATCTACTCCATGCTTGAAGAAAATGGTAGCTCATGTATTCAAAAACTGCAATGGGCAAAGAAATTACGCTGCCTATGCCCTCGTATTACATGGGGATGAAGTAATGGATAAATATGGTTCTGATAACCAGACCTTCGTTCTGATATGGCGTTTACTGATGTAACTGATCCTGTAAAAAGATACAGAATTCAAAAGCCATTCCGCTCTGTAATCGACTAATGGTGGCGTAGTTAAAGGTATCGTAGTACCTGGTGATGCTGGTCATTCTCGCCGTGAACTTGATGACCCTCGTTGAATACGTAAACCGTTATGGTGCAAAAAGGCCTTGCATGGCTTGTTTCCAACGAAGATGGTCTCATCAAGTCTCAAATTATGAAGTTCTGTGGTGAAGATACAATCCGCAATATCGGTGAAAAATGGGCGCCAAAGGTGGCGACCTCGTGGGCTGATGATTGCTGATAAACCTGCTACTGTGGCACGTGCATTAGGCGTAATTGCGCCTTGAAAATCGGCACGCCGCATGAACATGATTGATCCCGATAAATTGGCATTCGCATGGGTAACTGACTTCTACGTTCGAATATAACGAAGATGATAAACGATATGTTGCAGACCATCCGTTCAGCAATGCCACGCCATGCGGATCTTGATAAATTAGGAATCCGATCCTGGCAGCGTAAAAAGCGATTGCTGTATGACATGGCATTAAAGTGGGTAGAAATCGGTGGCGGTTCCTTGCGTATTTACCAAGCTGACGTACAAGAAAAAGTATTCAAAGCAATTGGCTTTATCTATCGAAGAAGCAAGATCCAAATTTGGGGTTTGCCATGCTTGATGCATTCCAATATGGTGCACCTCCTCATGCAGGCTGTGTCATCTCGGCTGTAGATCGTCTCTGTTATGTTAATGGCAAACGTCAATCTATCCCAAGCGACGTAATCGCATTCCCTAAAACACAATCTGCTTCTGACATCATGAGCCAAGCTCCATCTGAAGTAGAACCTAAGCAATTAAAAAGAATTGCATATAAAACCAGATATTGAGGAAGAAGAAGAGCAATCTTTAGTGTAAAAACATAGGCAAGAATTTGATTAAAATTGAAATGTCAAGTCTTGTTACACTACTAATCTTTCTGATACTATTTATGTATAAGATATCCCTGCCATGTGCGTGTGATATCGCAGTTTTGAGCCAACACATTTACTTCGGGAGTCCGGACTCTCGTCTGAACGTTACGCCCTTACGGGACAACCGCAGGATGAGGAGGACACCCACCCGCCCTAAGCAGGACTCAAACGCGGGACATTACGGCATGGTGGGGCTGCGTAAAAATAGCGTTAAAATATAAGAGATAGTTAATATATTACGGATTAATCAATTGTTAAGAACTTATGGATTGAGGTGAGAGAATGGATAGTTTATTTGATCTGACGCCTCAGCAATATCATATGAGCCGCTTCCGTGCGGATGCGTCCTACTAAATTAGATCATTTATATGGTCAGGAGAAGGCTGTAGGAAAGGGAACTTTCTTGCGTGCTATGGTAGAGAAGGATACTATACCATCCATGCTTTTTTATGGGCCTTGTGGAACGGGTAAAACTACATTAGCTGGCATTATTGCCAAGCATGAGTAATAGTCATTTTGTAAATTTAAATGCTACTAATGCAGGCATTGGTGAATTGGCACCATCATTGAAGATGCCCGTAAGCGTTCGTTCTTTGCAACAGCGAACTATTCTATTCCTCGATGAAATTCATCTGTTTTAATAAAAAGCCAACAAGATGTGCTGTTACCTTGTGTAGAGGATGGCACAATCATTCATTGGTGCCACCAGCAGAAAATCCGTGTTAATAGACCCTTTATCCTGATTGAGACTGATCACATTAGAGGCCCTTATGCACCAAAGGCTATCGGTCAAATTCTGTCGTCGCTACTTTACTCGATGAAGAGGGTAGGTCCGGTAAACGTCGTTTACAAGTAACTGACGAAGCAGTAGAGGATGTAGGCATCTTCGTCAAGGTGTGATGGTCGGATGGTTCCTGCAACATTTTGGAACAAGCGGCAGCTATGGTCTCTGACGAAGGTACTATATCTATTGAGGTCCTGAAAAGGCTGTAGGCCGTCGTATTTATACATATGACGAGTGATAGCCACTATGATATGGATTTCGCTTTTATTAAAAGTGCAGGCGCGGCTCTTGACGTACAAGCGGGAGCGCATTATTTTAGCCTGTATGATTGAAGCAGGGGAGTACCCGAACTTTATCGCTCGTCGTATCGTGCGAGTTTGTGCCAGCTGAGGATGTGGTCTTGGGTTGATCGAGCTGCCATTGATTTTGGCAACGCGCAGCTCGTGCGGCCTAAGGCGGTGGCTTTTCCAGAGGCGCGTATTATATCGTCCGAGGCTGCATGTTGTGGCGTTAGCTCCAAAAAGCAATTTCTGCCTATATGGCAATCTGATGCAGCTGGGATGTCGACGCGTGCCATGCGAGGTCAGGAAAAGTACTGATCATTTGTGCTGATAGCTGCTATAGTGGGGCTAGCAAATTAGTCACTGGGAAAAGCCTAAGGCATGCTCTGAGAATTCATCCGAATGGCGTAAAACAACAATATTTACTGACACTTTTGTAGAGCACCCCATTGACAATGGTAAAAAGAGGTAGAAAGAACAATCGGCTTAACGACTGGGGAAGTAAACGTCGAAAAAGTTAACTGCAAATACTGATATATGCTATAATATATATGATAAGTTAATTTACTGTAATGTTATGTCAGTAGTTTGTATAGATTTAGTGGTCAGAAGAAACATTTCCACCAAAACGCAACACACGCCGTGCAGGAATAAGTGCAAAACAGCAATCAAAGTCTCAAGGCTTTTCGCAGCGAAGTTAAAGGCCTTATTGTATGGCCTTTTGCAGTGATCTCTTTGCTCTTGCTTTTTGGTTTTGAGCTTGGTCTTGTTGGTCAAATTTTAACAGGTATATTCCGCCATGGCTGGTTTAGGTGGCACTATTCCTTGTTTATGCGTTTTCTGGGGTGGTTGATTATTATATATAAGCACATTTACGTACAAAACGAGGCGTGTAATGACCTTGTTTTTCCAGCTCCTTGTTAGCTCTTTGTTCCATTGTGCGTGTCTCTGAGGGGCAGGAACCCATTACACACAATTGGCTAATCATGTGGTGTAGTAGGTGGCGCTGAGTAGCAACATTTCCATGCGCACTCTTTATGATTTAGGTGCAATTATTCTCGATGTGTTCTTTACATTAGCCTTTGGTCTTCTGACTAATAGATTATCCTTGCGCAGCGGCTTACAAAAAGCAGCAGATAAAACTCAAGTAGGTTTAGAGATGTAGCAAAAGAAGTAGCTGCTGAGAAGGTGGCAGTTGCTAAAGGAGGTCTTTGAGGACTGGAATGAGCAAAGTAAAGAAGCTGGCAACGAAGCCTATAACAGGGAAAAAGATACACGCTTTGAAGATGTTGCTGATCAGCATTAGGATAGCTTAGAAAAACGTGGTATTACTACTGATAGAGATAGCTTTGAAACTGATATCTTGTAGATGTGGAACTCTGATACCAGACACAGTTACAACTGTAGAGCCGCCAAAAGCGCCTACATCTTGGAAGGAAATTAGCTGAAATTAGAAGCGCGTAATCGTGCAGCTGAGCAATTGGCCAATATCAGAAGCATCTGGCGATGCTAAGACTCTTATGACGCTGATGCTGATTTTGACACTTCTGATACGCATAGATCTACGATTAGTGATGATTATGTATATGTTCCAGATGAGGATTGCACATACACCAGACGAAGGCTATGCACTGATGAGTCCAAGCGCAGTACGGAAATACTGAAGAGTGAAGAACCTGAATTCCTGCCAGTAACGTAAGATACAAATCGATGGTCCACCAGAGACTAATCACGGAGCTATTGCGTCTGCTGTGCCTGTGCATGGTGCGGCCGCCAGGTCTCTGTATGCTGGAGCTGGCATCGGTACAGGCATGGGCTCACAAGTGCCATCCATTATTAGTACTCAAGCAGGAGGATGCAGCCCAAGCTTGCAGACATCTAAAGACGGTCAAACTCACCGCACTTTACGATAGACCTCCACCTATTTCCCAAGCCTTTGATATTTTGGCGAAAGGGAAGTGAGCCGTACAATGGGGAAGAAGTAGCTCACAATGCGGACAGATGCTTGAGAATGCATTGAGTAACTTCGGCATTACGGCTGACAGGTTGTAATGCTATGGCTGCTAGGTCCGGACTGTTACGTCGCTATGAAAATCGAGCCCAGCTCCTGGGGTAAAGGTTAGTCGTATTGTTAATTTGCAACAGATGGTTATTGTTTCTGATCTAGCTGCGCAACATATTCGTATGGAGGCTCCAATCCCAGGGTAAATCTGCTATCGGTATCGAGGTGGTACCCAAACTAAGACAACTGAAGCCGTGCACATTTGCGTGACGTTCTTGATTGTAGCGGACTTTGCTGGGATGCTCTCGAGGTGGCACTCCTGTAGGTCTTGGTGGTAAGGATATTGCAGGGAAACCTGGTGATTACTGACCCTTGCGAAGATGCCCGCCCTCACTTGCTCGTGGTGCAGGTACGACGGGTTCGGTAAATCTGTATGTGTAAATACATTGATTTCCAGTGCTCTCTTTAGTCGTAAACCAGAAGAGGTTAAGCTTTTCATTAACTCTACCTCCTAAGATGGTTGTGTCTGTTCATTCATACAATGGTGTATCCTCTGGCTTGATGGCGCCGCTGTAGCGCCGTAGATAGAGGAAAAAGCAGCAGCTGTATTGCGTTGGGGCCGTTCGAGAATGTGGAGGCGCGTTATAAAGCCCCTGCAGCATCTGGTAAACGTGAGTATTGGTGAGGCTTATAATGAAGCACTACCCCCAAGGCGGCTATGCCGCGTTGATTGTACTGATTATCGACGAGTTGGCTGACCTTATGGCTGACTCGCCCAGATGACATTGAAGAATCCATTAGTCGTCTCGGCACAAATGGCACGCGCTGCAGGTATCCAGCATGGTTCTTGCCACACAACGCCCATCTGTTAATGCTAGTTACGCATTACGAAGCTTTCACTGTACTCAAGCCGTACCTTTGCTGTAGGCTCCTCAAATTGACTCCTGCAATTAATCCTCGATATGGCGCCGAGACATTGCTAGGTAAAGGCGAGCATGTTGTTTTGGCTCCGAATTGCGCGAATAAACCAATTCCGTGTACAAGGCATTTATCTCTGATGATGGAGGTAGAAAAACTCGTAGAATGGTGGGTGAAAGCTCAACGCGAGCCAGAGTATGATAATACGGTAAATGCAAGAGGCAGGAAAAGGAAAGCTGAGAAACTTCCGATGATAATACGATGTATACCGCGATGAATTATTAGAGATGCGCGGTAAATCTTGCTATGGAATCTGGCTTCAAGCTTCTCCTAGTACCTCATGTTACAGCGTCGTTTCCGCATCGGTTATACCTGCAGCGCGCCTTGTGATACAATGGAAGATCTTAAAACTCGTTGGTCCTAGTGGCTGGGCAAGGTAAGGCTCAGAGAAATTTTGATGAGCTCTGGAACATGCTGAAAAGCCAGATATTTCTCTGATTCCACTGATGAGCAAATAATTGAATGATTATGATATTACGTGGATTTAGGAAAAGGAACGAAAATGGCTGGAATTAGGCGAAGAAATTACGACGTGGAACGCAGAGACGTAATCGACCTTTAAAGATGTGGAGCAGCGTTACATCAAAACAACCTATTTAGAGGCTATCATCGAAGATGGCAACTATGACATCATTCCCGGATATGTGGTCTACGTAAAAGGCTTTTATCTGTAATTATGGCAATTACTTGGATCCGATGGAGATCGCCTATGCGAAAGCCCAGGTCAAAGCCAAGTAGGGGGATATTGATACCTTTCGGTGCTGCCTGGTGACGAGAAGATACAGAAAGCTCAGGCCACTCCACTGGTGCAAAGCGAATTCGTTGAATACCAAAACCTCTGCAGGGTATGTCCTTAGAGACGCGGGTAACGAAAAACGCCAACGTTCCCATCGTTCAAGAACGTATTATTTTAGGCATTATTTTATTCTGTATGGCATTATTTTTACTATGGTTATTCCTTTCTAGTTGGTGTTGATTAGGAATGATAGAAAGGCATTTACACAATCAATGGATAGATTTTAGCAATGAACCTTCGGATATGAAGGAACGAGGCTGGGCTGAAATTAGCCTCGTTCCTACCAGTGGGGATGCCTATGGATTCATCCTCCTTGTTCGGGTGGTTATCAGGCAGACACCTAGGAATCCAAAGGCTATCGCAGGGTACTATAGATCAAACTTGATTGAATGATGTGAGGCTTTTAAAAAACTAGGTAAACTGCGTCTAGCATCCCTTGGTTACGGGCAGGGAATTCCTAGGACTTCAATGCTCAACAACGACAAGGCAAAGAAAAATTGTCGTCAAGAGATGATTACTCCCCAGGCGGTGAAGCTGGTCATCGTCCAGATCAGGCTACTTGCAGTATATGCAAACCGCATGAAGTGAGGCTTTAGTAGTGATGTGCCCCTATTATTGGGGTAAGAGGCCTTTGCGCTTTGGCCATTATGACTATTGGCTGATATAAAGTGCGTCGCTTCCCCATCTTAGCTCGATTCTACAAGGATGTACTCGTTTTACGGTATGGGTGAGCTTCAAATCGTCGAACTAGCTTGATGCGTTAGATCAAGGCTGATTTAAAGAATCCTTACCGTCTATACGGGATCGGTTATACAAGCAAAGGACATTCCTACTCATTGATTATGTGGAGTGTCCATCTGACAGTTTGGCTAAGGCTGACAAAATGGATCGCTTGATGCGTTTCTGCATCCAATATGATGAACAAGATCCACCCCATATTGCATAGTGGTACAGGAAGCATGCGACTTGATATTTGATTCAGAATACGCCTGCATTGCCATTGACACAAGAGAGGAAAATGGATGGGGGTGTATAATCCGCCCTATACTCAAAATGGCATCCTAAATACGATGATAAAGGGGTGGCGTACCAGCCTTAAGCGAGGTACAGTTTAGCCTTTGTGAGCCAACGCTGTTTCGGCAGTTGTTCTTTCTGCGCTTATTACAAACCATCGAGAGTCGTATCATCCAAAATCGTAGTCATGAGTCGTTGATTGACGAAGCCTGGGATGATGATTAATATGGATAACTAAGGGATATATTCACGATGTGCCTACCGCGAATTTCCGTCATTGTAGCCTGTGAGCACAAGCTGTATATGGCAGGCTGAAGGGCGTACTTAGTGCGGCGCCATGAGCCTTGTGGAAAATCTAAATACAAAACCATGATGACTATATTGCTTTACTGCCATGATCACGTAGGATTAAAGGCGTAAAAAGGCATTTGTTTCGTTCTGCTTACGTTATGACTTATGTTCTAGCGGATATACAATAAAGATTTTGTCCGCATGAGCTGTGAATTCATGTAGGTGGACCAACTAGTATGACGCCAGAACATGTTTCTAAACGCGTTACCAACATGATGGGCAAGGCTGGAAAGGAAGGAATTCTCTACGCTTCAAATCTTAGTTTGAAGAGGGCGCACATACTTTGGTAAAGAGTAACATATTTAGTACCATATTTTATGAGGCTCTCATCCAGGCTGTGCCTTTGAAGATGCTACCGAATTAGCGGAGTTTTGCGATGACTACATGTACCCTGAACAGGTACAAGACTTTATTCCCACACCGGGTAGTCTGTCTACTTACTGTGTGTACGAGTACAGGTAGTAATCCCTTTAGATGGAAGAAAGCACTGTATAAGTGAAGCTAAAAAGGGTAGAGATAGAAGCTAAGCAACGCGCTTCTTTGATGCAGCGTTTTAAAAATATTGAAAACTATGACAGCTTGTTAAAGAGGCCTCATAGAGGCTAACTCGACGTGATCGAATTGGTTTTGGCCCAGAATGTTTAATCTCGCCACGACCCAATTGGTCGCAACACTAGTGAGACAGCGTAAAGTGGGGGAATACACGCTCTAAATCACAGAAAGCTTTAAGACGTACGTCGAATAGCAAATCTAATGGACGAGGATCTTCTAATAGTCAATCTAGTTTTAGTAAGGAGACCATCTCGCGTGGTATGGACTAAAGGTCGTCCATCTAATAAAAAGCCGTGGTGGTCGTTAATTACTAGAGACTAGTTTTACTAGTTTCGTTGGGGACATACGTTGGTGTCTTATAGGAGGCATATGTGAAACGGTGGATTGCTCCGCGTTTTAGCCCTTTTTGTAGTAGGGATGTTGGACCTACATTGCATGAACTTTACCATCAAAGAAACTAAGAAATCGAACGGGCAAAGAGCCAGTCTCGCGGTGAAACTCACAGTCTACAGAGACTTGCGGAAATAATTTAACTTTCAATGCTGGCTGCCCGGTATGAAGTGGAACAAAATGTAAAGGTTACGGATCCATGCTCTGCCTGGAGGATCAAATGGCATGTTCTGGTCGGCGTCAACTGTAGCTTCGACATCTCCGGCGTGATTTTAGCACTCACCTCTGGGGATAATCTCGTCGCAGGTGCTAATATGCTGGTAAATATGCACCCAATCGTTAATGAACGAGATTGATGAAGTACGAGATACATTTAAAGATCCTAATGGCTGCTGGGTCTGACGCTTTTGGTGCATGATCCTATCGTATTTGTTCAGAATGATACCTTCCGCATAATGGTATAGTGATATTACTACTTGAGACATTGGGAGCTCAAAGGTTGACTGGTCCATTATTAAGGACGGACTGTAGCAAAGGTCTCAGAATGCAGCAAATTTGCTGTACAATGATGGTGGAGTGCGAAAGGAGAACCAGAGTGCCTGAATATTTGTGGCTTGAAACCACACGTGGTACAACATGCTAAATTCCTATCTACTCCAGTACGCTTTAACGTACTGGGGGAGATAAATATTGGGATTTGGTAACTTTATCTGATGCAGCTCAAGTATAATCGCCGCGGGCATCCAATTAAGTTTATATACTCCTAAGATGGCAGCGTCTTACTATGTGATCTGCGCTGCGATTGTTACTCACCTGCCATAAAGCAGATAGTGTTGGAATTTATTAATTGGTTATCTATCTAGCAAGAAACGGCGAAATATATGGAAGAAAAATAATTTTACCTATATGTTCACCAACTCGAAATGGATGAGCCGATGACTCTATGGACAAGATTGGTGCTATGGCCTGTCAGAATGGTGGCTATACTATGGAAGGTAAAAGTTGTTGTTAAAATCACTGGGTTAGTCACAGTACGATTCGTAAAGACTGGGTCGTTGAATAGATCCTAGCAATAGGAAAAGAGATAGAGATAGAATCGAGTGAAGAAAGGATATAGAATGGGTAAGAAATTAGGTATGTTAGCCTAGGTTGTGCTAAAATTTAGTAGATACTGAAGTAATGTTAGGTTTGTTGAGAGACAATGGCGGTACCATTACTAAGACCCAAGCGAAGCAGACCTTATCGTTGTTAATACCTGCACTTTTATTGAGAAAGCCAAGGCTAGTCTATTAATACCATCCTTGAGGTTGCTCAATATAAGGAAGATGGCCGTTATAGGGCCTTATTGTAGGGAGGTCTCGTAGCCAATATCAGGATGAATTATTCCAAGAAATTCCTGAAATTGATGCGTTAATCGGTACTGGTGCCTGGGACCAAATTATGGTAGCCGTTGATGCTGCTGAGCATGGCAATCGTAGTTGTATTATGGAGAATATTACGAATATCTATGATGAACGCATGCCTCGCATTCAGACGACACCTGTTACAGTGCATATGTAAAAATTGCGAAGGCTGTAATAATGGTTGTACTTTCTGTATTATTCCAAAGGTGCGTGGTGCATTCCTGTGGCCGTACCATTGAGTCTATTAAAGCTGAAGTAGAAACGCTTAGCAGCATCTGGTGTTAAAGAGGTCGTTCTTATCGCTCAAGATACGACTAGCTATGGTATTGACCTCAACGATGGTAAGCATTGCTGACTACATGTTGTTAAAAAGAATTAACTACTGCAGAAGGTATCGAATGGATTCGCATGCTTTACTTATATCCAACATTCTTCTCTGATGAATTGTTAGATATTATCGTTAATGAGCCAAAACTTTGCAAATATGTAGAGCATTCCGTTGTACATGTTAATAACGATATTTTTGAAGCAAATGAATCGCCGCGATGATCGTAGTGATATTGAGCGTTTGCTTTAAGAAAATTAGAAATGCTCCACACATATTAGCATTGCGTACATCTATCATCGTTGGTTTCCTGGTGAAACAGACGAGCAATTTGAGGAACTTTTATGACTTTGTAAAAAGAAATCAAATTGATAATATGGGTGTATTTACCTACCTCAAGAAGAAGGTGCTACCTGCAGGTGCTCGTGAAGACCAAGTCCCAGAAGAGATTAAAGAAGAACGTTATCACGTTCTTATGTCCATCCAAGCTGCTATCTCTGAAGAGAATAATCGTGATTTAGAAGGTACCATTGATTATGCAATGGTCGAAGAAATTGAAGAAGGCGATAATAATACATTGCTCGGTGCAAAAGGTCGTTTGAAATCTCAAGCCCCTGATGTAGACGGCAATATGTACATCGAAGACTGTGGCGAAGATATTAAACCTGGTGACATTCTCAAGGTACAAGTAGAACAAGGTTTTGCATACGACGTTGTAGCTACTGTTGCAGAATAATACACTTCGATATATTCGAGTGTGGAGGTGATCTGATGATTGTAGAACTTATTTCTACAGGCTCAGAATTATTGCTAGGCGATACAGTTAATACGAATGTATCTTGGCTAGCACAAGAGTTAAATAAATTAGGCTATACTATTGCTCATCAATCTGTAGTTGGCGATAATCCTAAGCGCATGGCAGAGGTCTTTCAATTAGCTAGCACTAGAGCGGACATCGTTATTAGTACTGGCGGATTAGGACCAACGCAAGGAGATATTACACGAAATGTATTAGCCGATTCTATTGGACGACCTATTGTATTTAATCAAGAGGCTATGGATGAGGTTAAAAAATTCTTTGACCGTGTAAAACGTACCGTGCCGGATGCAAGTCGTCGAGAAGCGGAGTTGCCTGAAGGCGCAAACGTATTACATAATCCGGTAGGTGTGGCGCCTGGTGTTGTCGTAGAAGATGGGGACACTACATATATACTTTTACCTGGACCTCCTGGAGAAATGAAGGGGATGTTCCAAGAGGGCGTAGTACCTTTATTTAGATAATCGCTTCGGTTCGCAAGGTGTTGTTACATCCTATCGATATGGCGTATATGATATCCGTGAAATCGACCTAGAGAACACGTTGATGGACCTCATTAAAAATCAATCGAATCCGACCATAGCTTTGCTCATTAAAAGGGCTATATCGAGGTTCGTATCACCGCTAAGGCTGATACCTTAGCAGCGGCACAAGCGCTTCTCAATCCTTGGGATACTATTATTCGAGAACGATTAGGATCTCGGGTAGGCCGTGATTTGACGGTTTTCGGCGGAGTGAAACCCTCGGTCGTGCTCTACTGGAGGAGCACAGCACGATTAGTACTCGCTGAATCTTGTACTTCCGGGTTTAGTTGGTAAATTACTTACTAATGTGAGTGGCAGTAGTGAGTACTACATGGGTGGCGTTATTTCGTATAGCAACGACATAAAACATCGTGCTGATGTACCTCGCCATGCTCGATACGTATGGTGCCAAGTGGGCGAAGTCGCTAAGGCTATGGCGGAAGGGCAAGAGCTATTGGACAAACGACCTATGCTGCTTCTCACGACGGGTATGGCGGTCCCAGCGGTGGTAGTCCTGAAAAAGCCAGTTGGTCTTGTGTGGTTTGCGTTACTGAAATCACATGGCACCGCGCTCATAAAAGCAAAATCTAATTGGCAATCGAGATGATATAGACAGCGCAGCAGAGCTAGCACTATATTATGTGTATACTTATATAACAGAAAAGGGGAAATAAAATAATGGCTGTAGATGGCAGACAAGCAGCGTTGGATAACGCGTTAAAACAAATTGAAAAAGACTTTGGTAAAGGCGCTATTATGCGTCTTGGTGAAGCGGCTGATCGCATGAACGTAGAGGTTATCTCTTCCGGTTCTCTTGCTATCGTATCGCTGATTGATGTATGGGCCCAACGTGGTCGTGTAGCACTCATGCTTTAGAACCTCGGCAGCGGCATTTATTGATGCGGAGCATGCGATGATCCAGTACATGCCTGTAGATTTGGGCGTAGATATCAATTTTTTATTGATTTCTCAACCAGACAATGGTGAGCAAGCTCTTGAAATTACAGAAGCTCTTGTTCGCAGTGGCGCTGTAGATATCGTCGTAGTTGACTCCGTTGCAGCTTTAGTTCCTAAAGCTGAAATCGAAGGCGAAATGGGCGATGCTCACGTAGGTTTACAAGCTCGTTTGATGAGTAAAGCATTGCGTAAATTGACTGGTATTATCAGCAAAATCTAAAACTGTTATCTTTATCAACCAATTGCGTGAAAAGTAGGCGTAATGTTTGGTAACCCTGAAACGACAACTCGGTGGTCGCGTTGAAATTCTATTCTTCCGTACGCCTCGATGTTCGTAAAGGTGAGTTAATTGAAGCTAATAACGAAAACGTTGGTGCCCGCACTCAGTTAAAAGTTGTTAAAAACAAAGTAGCACCTCCATTCAAAACAGCTGAATTGATTTGATGTACGGCGGGGTATCTCCAAAAGCAGGTACGCTTATCGATATCGGTACAAATATGGAAAATTATCAACAAAATCTGGGTGCATGGTATTCCTACAATGGGAGCGTAGGGCCAAGGTAAAGAATCAGCTAAACAGTACTTGCTCGATAACCCTGCAAGCAGCAGATGAAATCGATCGTATTATTCATGATACATTGGCAGTAGGTACAGAAGAAATCGACGTAATCGGTGAAGTAACTGAAGAAGTATAATCATGAGTGATGAAACGATGCAAGTTGCTATGGATCAATGGGATCGCTTCCTAGCTCAACGATTTTCTTAGTTCCTATGAACTAACACAAAAATGAGACGTAAACAATTCGAGGACCCAATCATTGAGCGGGTCCTTGAACGCCTTAGAGAGTATGATTATATCAACGATGAGCGCTTATCTGAGCAGGTATTAGCGTACTTGATGAAAGAACAAAAATATGGGGCTTCTACATGATTAAACAAAAGATGAAACTTGAGGGCTTGAGATTCCTCAAGAAATTTCTTCTTATGATGAAGTAAAAGCGGCCTATCGAGTGGTGGAGATTTGGCTCCATTCTCAATGAGGACCGCACTCCCGTGTAAAAGTATTCAACTTTTCTCAAATACAGAGGGTTCTCAACAAGCACTGATTCAAGTCGTATGTAATGATTTTTATGAATAAAGTATGCTTTTTGAGAGTCCTTGCTAGGCTTGTAAAATCTTGACAGAAAGGGCTTTCAAGTCTAAAATTAAAAATAGCTTTATTTATTTATATGATGATAAGGCTAATTGATAATTTAATGCATGAAGGGCATAAAAAGGAGCATGAAAGCTCGATTTTGAGAATTTAAGAGGAGGTGAGACAGATTTTAGAGTATAGTCTAAATTGCAGTGGTAATGGTGCAGATTGATTGACTAGGGGTAGGCTATTTTTGATATTGCTGAAGGAAAACTGAATCAAGTTGAACAGAGGCTGTCGATCATCATGGCACGGTGAGCGCACAGCTGAGTCTAAAAGAAAGAAGCTTTTATTAGAAGCGAAGAAAGAAAGAAACTCATAAAGCTCCGTTCCGATGTGGAACGAGAAAATAAAGATCGTCGTTCTGAACTTCAACGTATGGAATGCCGTATCTTCAAACAAAGAAGAATCTTTTGGATATTAGACAATATTGAGCACAAAGAGGAAGCTTTTACATCGCAAAGAAGCTGAATTAGCCCAAAAGCCGTGAAAAAGGTAGAAGCTTTGTATGAAAAACAAATGGGAATGGAACGATTTCTGGCATGACTTTCGAAGAAGCGAAAAATATCTTGTTAACGAATGTAGAACAAGAAATCCGTCATGAAAACGGCGATTATGGTTAAGGAAATGGAACAGCAAGCTAAGGATGACGCGGAGAAAAAGCGAAAGAAATTATCTCCTCTGCAATCCAACGTTGCGCAGCTGGACTGTGCGTAGCGGAAACTACCGTATCCGTAGTGGCATTGCCCTAATGATGAAAATGAAAGGTCGCATTATCGGTCATGAAGGCCGCAATATTCGCGCACTTGAAACATTAACAGGTATTGACTTGATTATCGATGATACACCAGAAGCAGTTATTCTTCCGGTTTCGATCCAATTGTCGTGAAGTGGCTCGTATCGCATTGAAAAATTGATTGTAGACGGTCGTATCCATCCAGCTCGTATTGAAGAAATGGTTGGTAAGAGCTCGTAAAAGAGGTTGACCAAACTATTAAAGAGGGCTGGTGAACAAGCGACATTTTGAAGCTGATGTTCACGGCTTACATCCTGAAATCGTTAAGATTTTAGGTCGTTTGAAATATCGTACTAGTTACGGTCAAAACGTATTGAAACATTCCATCGAAGTATCTCATTTAGCAGGTTTAATGGCAGCTGAACTTGGCTGTGATGTAACATTGGCTAAACGAGGTAGTGAATCATGATATCGGTAAAGCATTGGACCGCGAACTTGAGGGCTCTCATGTTCAAATCGGTGTTGATGTAGCTCGTAAATATCGTGAAAGCAGCAGTAATCAACTGTATTGGTGCTCATCATGGTGATGAAGAATTCCAAAGTGTTGAGGGCTGTATTAGTAGCGGCTGCTGATGCTATCTCCGCAGCTCGTCCTGAGCGTCGAGAAACATTAGAAAACCACGGAAACGTTTATCTAAATTGAAGAAATCGCTGAATCCTCTGAAGGCGTTGATGCTTTTGCTATTCAAGCCGGTCGAGATTCGCGCTGTAGTAAAACCGGATAAGATTGATGAAGCTGAGTCTACATTACTCGTTCGGAATATCGTAAAACGCATCGAGTCTGAACTCGAATATCCAGGCCAAATCAAGGTCGTAATTATTCGTGAAACTCGCGTTGTGGATTACGCAAAATAATGTGCAATAAGCGATAGTATAGGCTGCAATGTTATCATTGCAGCCTACTGTTATCAAAATATTGGCAATGGTATCGTTTAATACGTTGTATAGGAATCCTTATATTGGCTTAATAGGATAAGGATTCCTATGATTCAGTGCTTTGGCTTTACACTATTTTAACAATTTAACTCAGTAAAAATCTTTTACAAATAGAGGAGCTTTTTATTTGTATATCGAATTAATATATATGGGGAAGGAGGCGTTGCTATGAGCCGATATTTTGAAAATGAGTTGATTGAACAAATCAAAGATGCTAATGATATCGTATCAGTTATATCCGAGCATGTAGCCTTAAAGAAACGCGGCAAGAACTATTGGGGTTAAGGTCCTTCCACAATGAAAAACGCCATCCTTTAGCGTTGCCCCTGAAAAGGGTTTTTATTATTGTTTTGGTCTGCCACATCGGGGAAATGTTATTAAATTCCTTATGGATTAGAACATTTAACCTTTTGTAGAGGTACTAGAGCGGCTAGCTAATCGAGCAAATATTCCATTGCTAGAGGGCGAAGCCACCTGACAGCGAGCCTCGAGATGAAAAGGCGTAAAAACTATATGAAGCTTGTGATTTAGCAGCCACATTTTCCATAACTGTCTCACACAAACCTCTATGGGAAAGGTGGGGCTTGATTATTTGAAGAAGCGGGGACTTACGAAGGAAACCATAGAACAGTTCAAGCTTGGATTTGCCCCCTCGATGGTTGGGACAAGTTATATCGTGCCTTCCATGAGCGCGGTATTGATGATTCAATTTTATTAGAGTTGAATCTGTGCGTAAAAACCAAAAGGGACAATTCTATGATTTCTTTAGAAATCGTATTATGTTTCCTATAATGGATGGTAAAGGACGAGTAGTTGGTTTTCGGTGGTCGTGTCGTGATGACAGCACACCAAAATATTTAAACTCTCAGAGTCATCTATCTTCGAAAAGGGTAAAATACTATTTGCTTTTGATAAGGCGTACAAATCGATTCGTCAGGAGAGACATGCCATCCTCGTAGAAGGGTATATGGATGTTATATCAGCCCATAACCATGGCGTTAGCGAATGTGGTGGCCTCTTTAGGGACTGGCTTATCAAGAGATCATGGTCATATCTTGATGAGACAGGCTGATGAAATTGTATTAGCCTATGATATGGATGGTGCTGACGGCAAGCGGCCGTTAGGGCCATTGAATTATTAGCAAAATACGGACTTTAAGGTGCGTGTTCTTGCCATGCCAGATGGAAAAGATCCTGATGATTATGTACGTAATCAGGGTGGGCAGGCATTTAAAGACTTAGTTGCAAAGGCTGTGAAGCCTCTCGATTATTTATTGAGTGAGTCTTTAATTACACGATACTAACGATACTGAAGGAAAATAAGCTGTTATGGCTGATGTGTTCCCCTATATTGCAAAATATAGATAGTCAAACACAACGGAGATGACGCATTACATTGGCACTGCCATTATGGCTTTGATAATAGTAGCATATTTAGATACTTCCGAGATTATGTGAAAAAGGACAAAATTGAGTTAGTAGATACTGCATCAGCACCTTTGCCAACACAGGATTTACCTAAGGGGGATGCGGAAAAATTATTGTCCTTAGCTTTTACTGATGGGGAAATATTATCTCATATGATGAGCTATTTGCCGATAGAAGACTTTCAAAAAGCGAATATCGATGTATAATAGAAAAAGATTTTCCCTTGTACAAGACAGAAGGTCACCTAGATGAAACAGCAATTCAGTCTATGTGTAACCCCATCAGAGTATGATATTTACTCTAGATTGGTTGTGATGAGGACGATGAATATAAGGTGTAAGTGCCTGGATTAATCCGCAAGATAAGGCTCCATTCATTGCGTGAACAGTATAAAGCGCATTCAATTATGGCGGATCAACTAAAACGGGCAGGAGATTCGACGTTTATTAGCGAATTACATAAATGTCAGGAAATACAGAATTTAATTAGAGAATGGTCTAAGTAAAACAAATACTATAAAGGAGAGCGCTAAGCAAGAAAGTACAAAAAGTCAACAGAGGATGTCGTGGAACAACTCTTGAAAAAGGCCGTAAGACCGGGTGTGTTGACACAATCCGAGATTTCAGATGCTCTTCATGAGCAGAGTGGGAAATTACTGCAGAACAATTAGATGACATTTATACTACGTTAGTAAAATTAAATATTGAGGGTTGTTGCTGACATCGATGCAGAAGATGTAGACGAAAATCCAATTGTGCCAGAAGAAGACGCTGTAAAGAGGTTTGTTAGTGAGAAGAGCATCTCCATCGACTTGCGTAGACTTGGTGTTAATATCGATGACCCAGTGCGTATGTACCTCAAAGAGATTGGTCGTTCTTTGCTTTCTGCTGGACGAAGAAAATCGTTTAGCAAAGCAAATTGAAGCTGGCGCAGCAGAAGATGCTCTATATAAAGACATTCAACTTGCCAAAAAGGCTAAGAAAAATTGGTAGATGCTAACTTGCGCTTAGTTGCTCAGTATCGCAAAACGCTATGTAGGTCGTGGTATGTTATTCTTGGATTTGATTCAAGAAGGTAACCTCGTCTGATTAAAAGCGGTTGATAAATTCGACTATACAAAAGGTTACCAAAATTTCCACATATGCTACATGGTGGATTCGTCAAGCGATTACGCGTGCTATTGGACCAAGCTCGTACGATTCGTATTCCTGCTACATATGGTAGAAACGATTAATAAATTGGTTCATGTTTCTCGTCAGTTGTTGCAAGATAAAGGTCGCGAACCATTGCCTGAGGAAATTACGGAAGCATGGGGATTACTGTAGAGCGTGCGTGAAATCCAAAAATCGCACAAGAGCCAGTATCCTTGGAAACTCAATTGGTGAAGAAGAAGATTCCCATTTGGGGACTTCATCGAAGACCAAGCACGCAATTGCTCCAGATGATACGTTAGCTATATCTTGTCTGCAAGAGCAAATTGAAGATGTATTTTACATGCTTAACTGATCGTGAGCAACTAAGTATTGATCTCTGCAGCTTTGGTTTGAAGGATGGTAAACCTCGTACATTAGAAGAGTCGGGTCAACACTTCAATGTTACGCGTGAACGTATTCACCAAATCGAAGGTAAGGCGCTTACTAAATTGCGTAACCGCGGTAAACGCGAGTAAAATCAAAGACTTCTTATAAGATAAAGAATCTCGTAGGGTTGCAATGCAGTGTTCTCTAACACTGTGTACAGTCTTTGTGATAAAATAAAAGATATGATTCATCGTTTTATGCCCATGAAACAGTCATAGAAATACGGTGTACCTGACTTAGTACTAGCCTATTCGGTATAATTAATAAGCTAGAAACTAACTGCGGGCCTATAGCTCAGGGGTGAGAGCAACTGGCTCATAACCGGTCGGTCCCTGGTTCGAACCAGGTGGGCCCCACCAATTATGTTGATATCTACCGTCCCTTGAGAATTCAAGGGCGGTTATTTCTCTATATACTTGTAGAGGATATTATGGAACCTAGACCTATGATGGATCGCTTACGAAGCGGTGTTTTCAATCGTGCCAGGCTTATGCTATTGCAGATATTGGTACAGATCATGGATACTTAGCGGTAGAACTCATTAATCGTGGTCGTGCTGAATTTGTCATCGCTGGAGATGCACAAAGGACCGTTAGAATCTGCAAAAGAATATGTCTAAGTCCTGCGGAGCTTGAGTCTAAGTGTAGATTGCCGTTTAGGGATGGTCTCAAAGGTAACGCACAAAAGGGCGAGCTAAATGGTGCCATCTGCTGTGGTATGGGTGGCTTCTTGATGCACGATATTGTAGACGCCGGACCTGAACCATTAGAGTTCTATGTGTTACAACCACAAAATGGGCAAAAAGAATTGCGTCAGTATATGGTGCAAAGGGCTATGTTATCGTTCTGAAAATTATCGTTGAAGATGCAGGAAATTATACACTGCATTTTTACCGATTCGCGAAGATTGCCTAGAAAACTATACGGGCACAGCAAATCATGAAAATGTGTATGCATCATTGCCAGAGGATTCCTTGTTATGGTCTGTAGGTGCTCTTTTTAGAACAAGAACGTCCACCTCTTTGGAATAAATATATTGAGTATTTGATTTACCAACGCCAATGTGCACTAGATGCATGACTGATAAATTAAGTCATACCGATAAATATAAGGAGCTAGATGCTGAAGTAGCGTTTCTTCGTAGTCTTTTTAGAAAATAGATAGAAGGAAGTGAGTTATATGACAACGGTTCAACATGTTTATTTCATTGATGGAACAACTGGCGCCGCGTTCCTATGCTGAATCAGTGGGATAATGTAGGTCTTATGGTAGGCGATCGTAATGCAGTGGTTACAGGTGTATTAACGACCTTAGATGTTACAGAGGAAGCCATATCCTATGCTATTGAGCATAACTACAATTTGATTGTTAGCCACCACCCATTAATCTTTAAAGGTTTAAAACAGTTATCATGCGATACGGTGCAAGGTCGTATGATTAATCAGTTGATTCAGCATAAGATTGCCGTTTATAGTGCTCATACAAACTCTCGATATCGCACTCAGGTGGTCTGATGATATGTTGGCAAATCAATTAGGCCTTATTGACATAAAAAGGTTTTGTTAAAACTGGTGAAGAAGTGCTATATAAGGTGACTACCTTTGTACCTGAAAGCTCTGCTGATGCGGTTCGTCATGCTATGGGGGGCTGCAGGAGCAGGGAAAAATTGGCAACTATAGAGTACCGTAGCTTTAGTCTTCACGGTGAAGGTCGCTTCATCGGTAATGAAGCGTCTCATCCTGTCATCAGTGTGAAGCAGGTGCTTTAACGGTAGCACCTGAGGTACAAGTGAGATGTTATCGTTGAGTGGTACCTCATTTAAGCCAAGTGATTAAGTCTATGAAAGCAGCATCCTTATGAAGAAGTGGGCTTATGAAGTGGGTAGTCCTTAGTATCTCCTACAGCGTCTACTCAGTATTTAGGTCAGAGTTGGTCGCTTACCAGAATGCATTAAATTTTAGATACCTTCCGTGAATGGGTCAAGAAGCTTTACCGTTGGCAAACTATTCGCTGCAGGTATTGCAACTCAAGGAGATTCAATCTATTGCGTTATGCTCAGGAGCTGGTGCTGAATTTATTAAAGATGCGGCTCGTTTGCATGTGGATGCATATATTACAGGTGACGTGAAGTATCATGAGGCCCAAATGGCTAAGGAATTAGGACTCCTTGTAGTTGATGCAGGGCATTTTGGCACAGAATCTATTGTAGCTGATGGTTTGCGAGATTATTTAATCGGAACAGGCCTTTCTATTCCTGTTCAAGCTTTCACAGAGCAAAAATGATTTCTTCTTTTATAATCGTGCATTTTCTTGCAACAGATAGCTTAGCTGTGATAAACTGAATTGAAGCAAGTATGAAGACGGTTGCAGAGTCCATAGGACTCGAGGAAAAGTCCGAGCTCCATAGGGGCAGGATGCCAGATAACGTCTGGCGAGGGGTGACCTTAGGAAAAGTGCCATGAGAAAGGAAGCCGCCACGTCAGTGGTAAGGGTGGAGAGGTGAGGTAAGAGCTCACCAGCAGTCTGGTAACAGGCTGGCTCAGTAAAACCCCATCCGGAGCAAGACCGAATAGGGAAGGGTTAAGGGTGGTCCCGCCTACCTTCCGGGTTGTAGTCGCTCGAGCGTGCAGGCGACTGTACGCCTAGAAAGATAATCGTCACCGCGCAAGCGAACAGAACTCGGCTTATTGATTGCTTGCTTCCATATGTAGGATATAATTTATAGTAGTATATAAGATTGTAGATCTTTTGTTAGGAGAACTTCATGGCAATTACAGCGATTACTAGTGTACAAGAAATTTGATGAAAAAGTACTTGGATCTAAAGGTTTGGCTATTGTTGATTTTTGGGCCATTGGTGTGAGCCTTGCACTGTTATGCGTCAGAGGTAGAAGCAGTGGCAGAACGCTTTAAAAGGGCAAGTAGAGATTCTTCAGCGTTGATGCGGAAGATAAAAATCTTCGTGGTATTTTGTTGAAAGAAGACATCGATGGCATTCCATCTATGGTATTCTTCCGTGATGGCAAAATGCTTGATTCCCTTGTAGGTTACAGCTGTGACGCTTGAGGCCCTAATTAAGGAAATCATGTAACAGACTAATAACTGTTAAAAATTACAAAACATAGCATACAGAGCTGTATATAAGAGAAATTACCTCTTACAGCTACTGCTATAAATTCTATAGTTATTAGTTTTATAAAGTGTTATAATAAAGTAGTAAGAATGTGATTGTTATCATGAATTTTTAGAACTTTATCATCTGATAAAGTGCTTTATAAAAATGATTGCTATCATATCGTTGTAGTTTATTAAGTATTATACATATATTGCGCATAAAGTTGTTGTAAGGAGGCTATATTCCCGTGAAGAATCGTGTAAACAGTCTATGGACACTCTTCCAAGAGCGCCGTTTGAGTCGACGCACATTTACTGAAATCCTGTGTAGCACTCACCGCCATTTTAGGTCTACCACCAACGATGTTAGAACACTCGTTGTTAAGGCTGCTGAAACTAACTGAATTGCTCTACGGTAATTTGGTTACATGGTCATGAAATGTACTGGTTGTAGTGAATCTTTCATCCGTTCATCCTCTCCATTTACCTCTGATGTTGTTTGAACATGAGTTTCTCTTGAATATGATGATACTTTTGTCTGCTGCCTCTGGTGCACCGTTAGAGGAACATCTAGAAAAATCATCAAAGAAAAAGCTGGTACACATCTTGGCGGTTGAAGGTGGCTGCCACTTGACGAAGATGGTGTTTACTGCACTGTAGGTGGTCGTACATTTTAAACAATCCTGTTAGAAGCGGCAGTGTGCTGCAGCGATCATCGAATATGGTTCTTGTGCTTCTTGGGGTGGTATCCAAGCGGCTAAACCAAATCCAACAAACACAGTATCTGTATCTTCTGTTGTATCTGGTAAACCAATTATTAAAGTTCCTGGCTGTCCTCCGATTCCAGAGGTTATGACTGGTGTAGTAATGCATTATGCATTGTTCGGTCAAATTCCACCTCTTGATGCACAAGGTCGTCCTAGACAATTGTGGCAATCGTATTCACGATACATGCTACCGTCGTGCCTTCTTTGACTCTGGTCTATTCGTTGAGAAATTTGACGATGATGCATCCAAATCTGGTTGGTGCTTGTACAAGTAGGTTGTCTGGACCTCAAACATATAATTCTTGTGGTAACTTGCGTTGGTGGAATGGTTTGTCCTATCCAATTCAATCCGGTCACGGCTGTATTGGTTGCTCTGAAAAGGGCTTCTGGGATAATGACGTATTCTATAAACGCTTACCTGACATTCCATTAGCGAATACTATTACAACTGCTGATACAATTGGTACTGTAGCTGCTGTTGGCGCTACTACAGCGGTTATTGCTCTTGGTGCTGCAACCCTATATTCGCAATAAATATCTTGATATTCAAGAGGAAAAACGCTTGAAAGAACAAGGTTTTATGGGATGAAACGAAGCTATAATAATGGAGGTCACTAATGAAACACGTAGTAGTAGATCCGATTTTCGCGTGAAGGTCATTTACAGGTAGAAATAAAAGTTGATGAAAGCATGGTAAGGTAGAGGACGCATTGTCTTCTGGTACTGCTGGCTGGTATCGAGCTCGTTGCAAAAACCGTGACCCTCGTGATTTATGGGCCTTTGTACAACGTATTTGTGGCGTATGTACAACCCACACATGCTTTAGCATCTTTACGTGCTGTAGAGGATGCATTAGGTATTACGATTCCTAAGAATGCGAGACTATATCCGCAATGTATGCATAGTTGTTTAGATGTACATGACCATATCGTGCATTTCTATCACTTACATGTCTCTTGCGGTAAGCCCTGTAGCGTGCTCTTAGTTGCAGATCCAGCTAAAACAGCGCACCATTACAAATGACGTATTAGCTACTTATAATATTAGTGGTTTGGCTCCGGCCGAAACAGCATCTAAAGATTCCTGCATATCCTAAGGAGTTCTCTAAAGCACCTACTGCGTATTTCTGCAGCAGTACAACAAAAGGTTAAGAGGTTGTTGAATCTGGCCAACTAGGTATTTTTCTCTGCTCAATGGTGGGATCATCCAGATTAGTAATTTATTACCACCAGAGGTTCATTTGATGGCTGTATCCCATTATTTGAATATTCTTGACCGTCAACGTGATATCGTAATTCCTCACGTTGTATTTGGTGGTAAAACCCTCATCCATTACATTATTGGTGGTATGCTATGCGCTATCTCCATGGAATGATATGAGATGCGCCTATCAATACACAACGTCTTGCTGCAGTAGAACAATCTATTGCATTGACTAAAGACTTGGTGAGATAACTTCTATGTACCCGATCTTGGCTATCGGCAAAATGTACGTGAAAAAGGCATGATTGATGGCGGTGGTCTTGCCCAGACGCGTTATGTCTTATGGTGACTATCCTGACGATACTTATGGAGGCATTTCTGATGGTGACTATCATAAAAATGTATTGTTCGCTCTAATGGTGTAGTGAAAACTTTGGCATTAGGCGTAGATAGCTACATTTATCCCACTGAAGGTAAGGACTTCATGGATCCTCAATACCTTAGTGAAGAGGTTGGCTACCTCTGGTTCACATATCCAGATGGTACGAGAAAGCACTTCGTCCTATTGATGGTGTTACAGGATCCTAAATTCACAGGTCCTAAATCTGGTACTAAAGAGAAATGGGAGTATCTTGGCGAAGATAAAAATACTCTTGGATTCAAATCCCCCTACTTTCAAAGGTAAAACTGCAGAGGTTGGTCCATTAGCAAAATATATCGTTGTATATACAAAAGTAAAACAAGGTATCATTAAAGAACCTCACTTGGGCAGAAGCTATGATTGTTCGTCAAATCGATACAGTATCCCAAGTATTGGGCGTACCTGCACATGTGATGGATGACAACTATGTAGTAGGTCGCTGAGCATGTCGTGGTCTTGATGCACAAGTAGCGGCAAATATTAGCCAATACTTCTTTAATAAACTTGTATCCAATATCAAAAATGGTGATACTGCAGTAGCAGATATGACTAAGTTTGAACCAAATACATGGGAAAAAGATGCAAAAGGCGTTGGCCTTGTAGATGCGCCTCGTGGTGGTTTTGCAGTCACTGGATCCACATTAAAGATGGTCGCTCTGCAAACTATCAATGTATCGTACCGTCCACATGGAATGCTTGTCCTAAGACTGCAGCTAATGAACATGGTGCATACGAAGATTCCATGATTGATACAAAAGTAAAAATTGCAGATAAACCACTTGAGATTTTGAAGGTTATTCACTCCTTCGACCCATGTCTTGCCTGTGCAACCCATTTATACAATAAAAAAGGCGAAAAAATCGTTTCCGTCAATACTGATGCATTGTGTAAATAAAGGGTGGTGGACTTATGTTAATACATACTGACAAAAAGGCGTATGTCGTATTTAGTTTATGGCTGCGCATCTTCCACTGGACTATGGGTAGCGTAGCGTAACAGCTTTATTCTGACTGGTCTATATATTGGTGACCCAGGTTTTGCTGCCATAACAGGCAATCCGGAGCCAACCTTTTGCAATTGATGGTTGGTTTTCTATGGAAACTATGCGCTGAATTCATTTTTCGGTGCAGGGGACAGATTTCTAACATTCTCCTTTATTTTCCGTATTGCGTGCAGGTTTTCTTTAATCGTGGTGATGATTATTACCTAAATTCAACCAAAAACGATATTGGTATGGTCTTAAAGAAGCGATATTACACTATTTAATGATCCCTCAAAAACATGGAACATCATTGGATTCGTAACTCTTTTAGCGAGAGACGGCCTATATGATGGTGTATATTATGTTCTTCGAAAATCGTTACAGGTGCTAGCATGTACTCCATGATCGATCCAAATGGCTTCTGGGCACTCTGTTGTCTCCCTTTAGTTGGCCCTATTGGTGGGGAATATAATATTCATATGATTCATCACTACATTGCTTGGTGCTCTTATTCTTTACTATTGTGCACGTGTACATGGCGTTTCCGAGAAGACGTTATGGAGGGAATCTGGTGAGGTATCCTCATGGTTTCTGGTATGAAATACTATGCTCATGATCCAATCTGATATTGGGGATCTCGTAATGGTAAAACGCCGTCGTGGCGAGACATGATTGAGAAACCATCCTTTACTACATATCGTCCAAGCAACCCTGACGATCCTAGAGAGAGAATTAGAATGATGACTGATACAAGTACTGGGTTCATCAGTGACTTGAACAATACGCGGACTCTGAGGGTCCGCGTATTGATTTAAGTAGCCTTTATGATGATGGAAATAATGAAATTGTTCTGCTTGGGTAGGGAATATATTACTTACCGATGAAGGGCTTGGAGTGTATATGTTGTAAAAGACTTAAAAGAGTCTTTTGCTTTTACACCTGCCATTACCATTATTGATGGTGGCACTATGGGATGGAATTACTGAGCCCATATGAGAGGTATGAGAGAAAATCCTTCTCGTAGATGACAATTAATGGAGGGAACCGCCTGGAACAGTTTATGAGTTCCTCATAAGAGTTAGGAGCAATATTTTACTGAGGCATATTTCTGTGCATGAAGTAGGTATGCAAGATATTTTTACGTATCCGCGCCATTCAAGAGGAGCCTCTAGAGGATGCTGTAGTCATTGGTGTGGAGCCAGAATCCCTTGAGATTGGTTTTGAGACCAAGCGGAGGTTGTTCAACGGGCCTTACCAGAGGTAAAAGTCCGTGTCCTTAATGTACTTCGACAATGGGGCGTACAAGTAGAACCGAAATTATAGGGAGTATATGATTGAAAAATTACAACAATGTAAGGGCTGTATTAAATGAATTGCGTTTGTAGCTCTTAAAAACTTGCGTGGAGACTGGTGAAACCTATTCTATTTATATTGAAAAACAGGGCCTTACAGAGGAAGAACAAGTGGAAGTATTAGAAACCCTTGGACGTGGTCATATTACAATTAGTTTTTAATGAAACTGATCAACCTGCAGAGTGGTATGAATCTCAATTCTCAGGGATTTGGATTGGTACCTTTAAAATGGTCGCGACGACTCAATTTTTGCACACTGTAGAGGTAGCAAAAATATCCTATTGTTGCTGGTGCGTACGAAGAAGATATGGAAATGGCAGAAGAGTTTACAATCCTGGATTGATGCTGCAGGACTATAATATAAAAGGACCTTTGAAAGTGGATTCTCAACTAAAACATGATTTGGGAATCCATTTTATGTGGACTTCTTTTTCATTTGTGGCTTTTTATATAAGTGAAACATGTATTTTTATATAAGTGAAACATGTATCATTGTAAAAGTTATGAAATTGTATTATTATATAAAGCCTCTTTTTCTTTTAAGAGAGTTTTTGTGGAATAAAAATTTTAATTCATAATAGTAGGAGCTAAATTAATAAAATAACCAAATTTTATATGAATATAAAATGAATCAAAGGGTGTTTTGATGTGTTTGTTATCAAAAATTCTATCTGATATTTTTGATTAACACTTTATAAAAAGTAGAAATAATCATTATTCCTTAATTTGGTAGAAAATAAAAATTATTTTTATAATTACCCGCATTGAGTAAAATTCTAGAATAAATGAATGTTTTATTAATTTGTTATACTATATATATATATGCTAAATGAAACGTGTTTTAGTAATTTTTAAAAGTAGCTTAATTACTGGGTTTATAAGCAGAATTTTATCTATTGTTAACCTTAATAATTTTGCCTTAATTTACTAATTAACATAAAATATGTGAGTAAAATACTTTGGAGGATTTATGTTACTTTCTATTGTAGTACCTGTATATAACGAAGAGGAAAAGCATAGCAATTTTCTATGAAGCCGTCACTGATGTTATGTCAGGTCTCACGTACGATTATGAACTAATCTACGTAGATGATGGATCTAGTGATTCGTCAGCTATGATATTACGATGATTGCATACAATGATAAACATGTGAAAGTGTTATTGCTTGCTCGTAATTTTGGGCATCAGACAGCGCTACGTGCTGGTCTTGATTATGCTCATGGCGATGCAGTTATTACAATGGACGGTGATATGCAGCATCCACCGGCATTGATTCCTGAACTTGTTCGGTTATGGGAATCGGGGTATTTTGATGTGGTGCGCACCATTCGAGATTCAACTGAGGACGCTAGTTGGGCCAAATCTTTCACGTCTAAGTATTATTACAAGCTAATGAACAAGATGGCTGATGTTCCTATTGTGGAAGAGTGGATCTGATTTCCGCCTCATGAATAGTAAAGCATTAGGCACGTTGAAAACGGTTTAGAGAACATGGTCGTTTCTTGCGCGGTATTGTTGGAGCCTTTAGGGTATAGACAAGCTGAGTTGCACTTTGTAGCTCCACCTCGATTTTGCAGGGTTTCAAAGTTTAGTGTGCGCAAAATGATTCGATTTGCTCTCGATGGGGTATAGCCTTTTCAAGGGTTCCTTTACAGGGCCGCTTTTATATGTGGGTGTACTCTGTGGTGGTATGAGCTTCTTGCTTATCTTACATCTGTTGTATGTATACATTACAGGACAAGCCTTGAATGGGTGGACTACGTTAGGCGTATCCATTTTTGTTTATTGGGGGATTCAACTCGTCGGACTGGGAATTATTGGCGAGTATGTAGGTCGTATTTTTGAAGAGGTGAAGCAACGGCCTTTGTATTGGGTTAAGTCAGCTATAAATTTTGAAGAGCATGAAGAGGCTCCGTTACTCGGACCTAGTAGTGCAGATGTATTTATGGCATCAGAGACTTATACTCACAAACGCAAAGAAGACTAGCTGTATTTGTAGATGCAAATAAATAGACGGTTAGTATATTTTGAATAAAATAACTTTACTTTAAAAGTTTGGAAAGGAAGCATATGAAGTCAAAATATAGTAAGGTTAAAATAACGGCATTAACATTAACTTTTGTGTGTGCCACAACAGCCATGGTTGGCGCAACAACATTACAATATGGTGATAAGGGCAAAAGTGTTACAGCGGTTCAACAACAACTAATTAAGCACGGTTATAATGCTACAGACAAAAATGGTGTATATGGTAAGGAAACGAAATGGGCAGTTCGTCTGTTCCAACAAGATCGTGGCCTTCCAGTGGACGGTATCGTAGGTCCTGCTACGTATAACGCATTGATGGGTGCTCCTCGTTCTACGAAGGCAGTATTGACTCAAAATGCAGCGACTAAAGCAGTAGCAACGAAATCCGCTTTCACAAACAATAATGCGACATCTCGTCGTATTGCTGGTCAATCCATTAATGGCAAAAACGTTAAATTAAATAATATTGCGAAAAATGAAACACCTAGCAGCATTCATGCTATCTTGGCAGAAGCTGACAAATACCGTGGTGTACCATATGTATTTGGCGGTACGACTCCAAGTGGTTTCGACTGCTCTGGTTACGTTAAATATGTATTCGAAAAACAAGGTATTTCCTTACCTCGTTTGGCGGACGAACAATATAACGTAGGTGTTGAGGTTTCTCGTGCGAACTTGAAAGCAGGGGATTTGGTATTCTTCGAAACATATGAGCCAGGTCCATCTCATTCCGGTATCTATATTGGCGATGGCAAGTTCATCAGCGCCACTTCCAGTCGTGGTGTTGCAGTAGCAGACCTTGATACAGGATATTGGGGCGAACGCTACATCGGCGCGAAACGCGTTGTGCGCTAATTTAATAACTAGCTATAAAAGAGGCTATACAGAATCAATTATGTTCTGTTGATTTGTATAACCTCTTTTCTCATTCTAGAAATATTGAATTCTATCCTTGTATTTGCTATTGTGAAAGTCGGTAAATTCCGCATAATCTCAATGTTTTTAATAGATTTTATGTCGTTTTTACGATATAATGAAGAGTAAATAATTTTAGGAGGAATATACACATGAAGGGTAATGAGCTGCGTCAAGCATATTTGCAGTTTTTTGAAAGTAAAGGACATTTAAAATTAGATACTTTTTCTCTTATACCAGAAAATGATCCATCTTTATTATTGATCGGGGCAGGTATGGCGCCATTAAAGCCCTTTCTTTACAGGGAAACTGGTACCTCCTTGTCGTCGTATTACAACAAGCCAAACATGTATGCGTACAGGTGACCTTGAGAACGTAGGTCGTACAGCGCGTCACCATACATTCTTTGAAATGCTTGGTAACTTCTCTTTTGGTGATTACTTCAAAAAAGAAGCTATCCATTGGGCATGGGAGTTCTTAACTGAGGTTATTAAACTCGATAAAAATAGATTATACGTTACTGTATATCCAGATGACCAAGAGGCATATGATACTTGGCATAAAGAGTGTGGAGTAGAAGAAAGCCACATTTCTCGCTTAGAAGACAACTTCTGGGAAATCGGTGAAGGCCCATGTGGTCCAGATAGCGAAATCTTCTTTGACCAAGGTCCTGAACATGGTTGTGATGATCCTAACTGTGCACCAGGCTGTGATTGCGATCGCTACCTTGAAATCTGGAACCTTGTATTTACTCAATTCAATAAAATGCCAGATGGTTCCTATGAGCCATTACAACATAAAAACATCGATACAGGCGCCGGTCTTGAGCGATTGGCTTCTGTATTGCAAGGTTGCAGAACTAACTTCGAAACAGATTTGATTTATCCAATTATCGAAGCTACTGCAAAACGTGCCGGTGTTACTTATAACGATAACCCTAATACCGATGTATCTTTGAAAGTTATTGCTGACCACGCTCGTGCTGTAACAGCATTGATCTCCGATGGTGTATTGCCATCTAATGAAGGTCGCGGTTATGTATTGCGTCGTATCTTGCGCCGTGCTGTACGTCATGGTCGCTTATTAGGTATTGAGGGTATCTTCTTAACACCGCTAGTTGATGTAGTAGTAGATATTCTTGGCCCTGGTATTAAATCCATTGCTGAGAAGAAAGACTTCGTTAAACGGGTAGTTCAAAACGAAGAAGAACGGTTTAACCAAACATTGGAACAAGGTCTTGAGTTATTGAACTCCTTGATCGACACATTGGCTGCTGAAAAAGCAACTGTAGTTCCTGGTTCTGAAGTATTCAAATTATATGATACTTATGGATTCCCTTGGGAATTAACAGAGGAAATCGCATCTGAACGTGGTTTTACAATCGACCATGAGGGCTTCGAAGTTGCTATGAAAGAGCAACGTGAACGCGCTCGTGAAGCTCGTGTTAAAGAAGATGCGAAGGTAGCAACACCAGACATTACTTTCTTGAAAGACGAAGAACTTCTTGAAGATGAGTCTGTTAAAGCATCTTCTGTATTGATGGTAGGTAAAGGTGCTAAGCGTTTACAAACAGCTGCTGACGGTGATGAAATTACGATTATCGTACGCACAACTCCATTCCATGCAGAAGGAGGCGGTCAATTAGGTGATACAGGCTTCATCGTGGGCCCAATGGGTAAAGTAGAGGTTCATAACACAAAACGCTTACCTGAAGGCACAGTATACCATATCGGTACTGTTGTAGAAGGCTCCATCTCTGAAGGGGATGATGTAGCTCTTGAAGTAGATACAAACCGTCGATCTGCAATGGCTCGTAACCATACAGCAACTCATTTGTTACATGCGGCTTTGAAACAAATTTTAGGCGACCATGTTAACCAAGCTGGCTCCTTAGTAACGCCAGATTACTTGCGTTTCGACTTCACTCATTTCTCTCCTGTAACACAAGAGGAACTTGATCAAATCGAAGCCCTTGTAAATGAAGAGGTACTTAAAGCTACTGATCTTGCTATTGCTGAAATGTCCATGGACGAAGCAAAAGAAAAAGGTGCGATGGCACTCTTTGGTGATAAATATGGCGACGTAGTTCGCGTTGTAGAGGTTCCAGGCTTCTCCGTTGAATTATGCGGCGGTTCTCACGTAGGTAATACTGCCTTCGTAGGCTCCTTCCGTTTAACTTCTGAAGCTGGTATCGGTTCCGGCGTACGTCGTATTGAAGCTATTACTGGTCGTGCAGCTCTCGATGCAGCTAAACAAGATCGTTTGACCATCGAACGCATGGCGGGCGAGCTTAAAACTAAAGCACCTCAAGTAGAAGAACGTCTACATCAAGTGTTGGCAGAAGCTAAAGAAACTGCTAAAGAATTAGAACAAATTCGTAAAGAAGTTTCTGCTGCAGGTGCTGCGGATATCATTGCTGGTAAAGTCATGATTGGCGATGTTGCATTTGTAGCGGCTGCTGTAAAAGCATCCTCTATCGATGAATTACGTGACTTAGCGGATATGGGCCTTGATCAATTAAATGGCTCTGGCGTAGTCCTCGTAGGTGCTGCTATGGGTGACGATAAAGTTAACTTTGTATGTAAAGTATCTAAAGACGTTGTTGCTAAAGGTGCAAAAGCTGGTAACATCGTAAAAGCTGCGGCTCAAGTAGCTGGTGGTAATGGCGGCGGTCGTCCAGATATGGCTCAAGCAGGCGGTAAGGAACCAGCTAAATTGATGCAAGCATTAAAAGCTGGTGGTGATGAATTAACATCTATATTACAATAGGCATATAATTTTATAATTATATTTCTACCTGTTATAGAAAAAATTCATAATGCATAAAAAGTTAATGACTATGTACCTTTGATTCAAGTATAATAGTAGGCGAGGTTTCACTTTTACAAGTGAAGCCCGCCAATGTAATAAAAAGGAGGGATACGATGAAAGTTTCTGATGAAACCATGCTATTCCGTAAAGTAGACGATGAACCGATGACAGCAGAAGAAGTGCTTACTCGTGTTTATCAATCTATTCAAGAAAAAGGTTACAATCCAATCAATCAAATTTTAGGTTATCTAATCTCTGGTGACCCAGCGTACATCACTAGTTATAATAATGCACGTTCTGATATTCGTCGCTTAGAGCGAGATGACTTGATTGAGGAATTGTTGAAAGAATACGCAAAGGCTAAACAATTATAATGAGAATTATGTCATTAGACGTGGGCAGCCGCACTATCGGTATTGCCTGTAGCGATGCACTGCTCATGACTGCACAAGGTATTGAAACCATTCGTAGAACATCTCTTGAAAAAGACTTTAATCGCTTACAAGAACTCATTGCTGAATATGAAGTACATGAGCTTGTAGTAGGTATGCCGAAGAATATGAATGGTACAAAAGGTGAACGAGCTGAAAAGACTGAAGAATTCGTTGAAAAGATGAAAGAAGTCATCGATTTACCTGTTTCATATTGGGATGAGCGGTTATCTACGGTTATGGCTGAACGCCAACTCATTGCAGCTGACGTAAGTCGTAAAAAGCGTAAATCTGTTATTGATAAAATGGCAGCGGTTGTAATTTTGCAAGGATACTTAGATCGCTTGCAGTTCAATAAATAAATCTTTTTTTCCACAAGGAGGGTTTCCAATGGTTGACCAAAACTTTGAAGGTGAAGTGTATTATTTAGAATTCGAAGACGAAAACGGCAATAAACAATACTTCACAGAAGATGTTGTTCTAAACCATGAAGGTCGTGAGTATGCAGTTCTTGTACATGTATCAAGACGAAGATGCAGACCACGAAGGTCAAGATGACACATACATGATCTTGGCTAGCATCGAAAATGAAGAAGGCGTAGAAGAATACGTACCTTTAGATGAAGAAGATGAAGTTTTTGAAACTCTAGTAAAATTGTATGAAGAAATGGGTGAAGACGAATAATCGTCTTTAAACATAAATCTAGCGTATTGCGTAGAGCAATGCGCTATTTTTATGTTTGGAGATAGTTAGTATTGAATTATAAACTAAGGTGTTCATTCATATTATTAGCATGACAAAAAACTATAATTGATATATCACATAAGCAGAGGGAAACAAGGTGATTAATACCCTTTTGTGTAGGGGAAATATAGAGTTTATGGTATAATAAAGTGATAAATACTGTTATGTTACAGAAAGGAACTCAAGGACGTGAGAAAAGCCTTAAGATATATTCTAATTCTTGCTATTATTGGTGTATTGATTATTGGCGGTGGTCTTGGTGCACTATACCTGATACCTAATACCTTCGCTCAAGATGATGGTACCCAAGTTTTAGTTATTGAAAAGGGTCAAACGGGCTCTGAAATTGCAGATATGCTCTTTGAAAGAGGTCTTATCCGTTCTACCCAAGGTTTCAAACTTTGGTTGTACTTGAGCGGTACTAATGACAAGCTCCAAACTGGGCACTACCAAATTCCTAATAAGGTAACTGTGCGCGAACTCATTTCTTTATTACAAGAAGGTCATGTAGAATCTATTCGTGTCACAATTCCAGAAGGTTATACCGTAGGTGACATTGCTATCGTTCTTGAAAAAAATCAAATCATGAAAGCAAAGGATTTCTTAGCTGAGGCAAAGACTTATGTACCATATCCATATATGAAAGGTACAAAACCAGCTACATATCCGGTGGAAGGGTTCTTGTTCCCAAGTACTTATGAAATTCCTGTGGGGGCTACACCTCGAGAAGTTATTCAAATGATGGCTGATGAAATGAATCGTTACCTTACACCAGCTGTAAAGAAACAAATTCAAGCGCAGCACATGAGCATTCATGACTTTGTTACATTAGCATCTATTGTTGAACGTGAGTCTTTATTTGATGCCGATCGTCCTACTATTGCAGGTGTGTTTAAAAAGCGTTTGGCTCATGGTATTCCATTACAATCTGATGCGACCATTTCCTATGTACTTGGTTACGCAAAAGAAAACGTAACAATTGGTGATACTCAACTACAAAGCCCATATAATACATATGTATCTAAAGGTTTACCACCAGGACCGATTGCTAACCCTGGTAAAAAATCTTTAGACGCAGTATTACATTCTGAAAATACAGATTACTTGTACTTTGTAGCAGATAAAGAAGGTCATAATCACTTCTCTAAAACATACGAAGAGCATTTAGCGGAAGTTAATAAGATTTATGGTGCTGATACTGCAACAAGTGCGACTCCTTCTGCCACTACAGAAATCGCCACACAAGCAGGTCCTAACTATGACGTAGCAGTAGCAACTACAGAACCTGACTACAACTATAGTTCTGCAGAAGCGGTGGAAGCAGATTCTCAATATGTTGACGTCGAACCTACGTATAAATACACGCCAACAACTGTTCCAGCAGCTGAGGTTCCAGCTCCTACGCCTGCTCCAACACAAAGTCAAACACCAACTCAAGTTACACCAGCTACTCCATCTTATGGTAATAGCAGTAATAATACTTATGTACCGACTACTAATCGTGCACCAGAAACGACTCCGTATGTAGCTCCAAGTACACAAGAGGTACCGCATATTGAAGTGAAACCAGCTGAATCGGTTGATCGATCTACGGTCAACGTGCCTACTGGCAATAGCAATAAATAATGTAGGAGATTGAATCTACTTTCATGACATTAAATAATATTTTAAATGAACAGCGTATTTATGCGATGATTAATGATGTACCGATTTTACGTGAATCCGAGGTTCATCTATTTGAAGAATTAATAGGTTTGTACCGGCCCACCTCTGTGTTAGAGGTGGGCACCGCCATTGGTTACTCAGCTTTATTGATGGCTCCGCTACTCGATAAAGAGGAGGGACACATTACATCTATTGAATTAGATGCTGTGCGTCATGAAATGGCGAAATATTATATTAACCAATCCGATTATGCCCATAAAAATTACATTGTTGAAAGGCGATGCGTCTCAAGTCTTAACGGAACTCACAGGGGAATATGATCTAGTGTTCTTAGATGGTCCCTAAGGGGCAATATCTAAAGCAATTAGAGCTCATTTTGCCTCATGTGAAAGAAGGAGGCGTTATCCTAGCGGACAATGTACTCTTTAGAGGCTATGTGAGGGGCGATAAGGAGCCGCCAAAACGGTTCAAAACTATCGTAAAACGGTTAAAAGAATACTTAACATATGTTGAAAAATAAAGAATTGTTTAACACCACCATTTACCCTATGGGTGATGGCATGAGTGTGAGTGTGTGGAAAGGGCACAACAAATAATGGCAGAACATTTTATGGAATTGCTTTTGTCCTGCAGGGAATATGGACAAGCTTTAAAAATGGCGATCCGCTATGGTGCGGATGCCGTATATTGCGCAGGTAAACGTTTTGGCTTGCGCGCAGGTAACTCTAATTTCTCCGACGAGGAATTAAAGGAGGCTGTAGAATTCGTACATGCTCATGGTAAAAAACTCCATGTTACATGTAATATCATTCCTCACAACGAGGACTTTGAAGGTTTAGAGGACTATTTGAAATTCCTTGAAAGTATCGGCGTTGATGCAATCATCGTTGCCGATATGGGCATTTTTAGCCTTGCTAAACGCGTGGCGCCAGGTCTTGAACTTCACGTGAGTACCCAAGCTTCCACTACAAACTGGCACACAGTTCAAATGTGGAAAGAACTGGGTGCTACACGCGTCGTAGCGGCTCGCGAAGTATCCTTGGCAGACCTTAAAGAAATGAAGGATAATGTAGATATCGAAATCGAATCCTTCGTACATGGCTCCATGTGTATTTCTTACTCTGGCCGTTGCCTTTTGTCAAACTACATGACAGGAAACCGTGATGCGAACCGCGGTCAGTGTTCTCAATCTTGCCGTTGGAAATATTCCCTTGTGGAATCCAACCGACCTGGTGAATATTATCCAATTGAAGAAGATGAACATGGTACATATATCTTTAACTCTAAAGACTTGTGCTTGATTCACCGCATTCCAGATTTATATGAAGCTGGCGTAGATAGCCTAAAAATTGAAGGTCGTATGAAATCTGTTCACTACTGCGCAACAGTAGCGAAAGTATACCGTACAGCGATTGATACATACCTTAAAGAAGGTAAAGATTGGTACGTTCGTCCAGAATGGATTGCAGAATTAGAAAAATTTCCCACCGTCCATATACAGATGGCTTTGCAGAAGGTCGTCCTGACGAAACGGCTCAAAACTACGGTAAATCTACTAATACACAAAGCCATGACTTCATCGGCTTAGTTATGGGCTACAACGAAGAAGAAAAATACGTTGATCTTGAACAACGCAACAACTTCAAAGTAGGCGATAAAGTAGAATTCTGCCAACCTAAAGGGGACCTTGTAGAAACTGTAATTGAAAAAAATGACAGACGAAGATGGTAATTCTATCGACGTGGCACCTCATGCGCAAATGAAGGTTCGTATCTATATGGATACACCACTTGAGCCGTACTCCATGATGCGCCGTGAGTGCAAACCTAAAGAGGATTAATAGCTTACATATACTAATATAAAAGATCTTACATTTGAGTAGTAGTTACATTAACAATGGTGTTTAGATTATAACAGTAAGCGATATATGGAGTAGCTTTGAAGGAGGGCATTTATGAGTGGTACATCTTTAGAACCGAGTAAATCTATCGGTGCATTTCCAGATGTACCTGACTTACAGACCTCCGGAGAGGAAGCGTATGTGTACTTTCATATAGATCCTACACATACGAACTTCATCAATCGTATCATTGAAGGCTATGAATACTTAGGTGTTATGACCTCTGTAGATACAAGTGGGCGGTGCATGTTGCGCTGTACGCCCTCTACGCGGTCATTGGCTATTGACGTATTACGTAGTTTATCTGATTATGTCACTATCGAAAATTAAGTATATTGTTGGTTTTATCTATATCTAGTGTGCATCTATGTAAGTTTGTTACAGCATCTTATAGGGCATACGACTAGAACCAAGTATATGAATAGTAGAGAAATGAGAGTATATCTATGAAACAATCTATTTTGAAACGTGCATTATTAACAGCTTGCCTTGGTGTATCTATGGCAGGTGTGGCTATGGCAGGCCCTGTAGGTCCTGTCATCATTCCAGAGGCTGGGGATGTGGTTATTATCAATCATGGCCCTGATATGACTTTCACAGGGAATATCAATTTTGATGTGGAAAGCCAAACCAATAATAATCTACAAATTGGTTCCACAGTAATTCCTAATGTTGTATACGGTGCAGCGTTCAATAAATTAGGTGCACCAGATACAATTATCCCAGCGCAAACTTACGTATATGTAGGCACAAAAGATGGGGCGAATGCTTTCACAGAAGCTAGCGATGCTGACAAAAAAGGGGCTAACTGGAACGTAGAAACGTTGAAAAAAACTAAATCTGGCGACGTGCAATTGGCGAGCCGTGGCATTCCTGAAAAGCCATTGGCAAATCAAGTAGCAACTATTAAAGATTCCATTATGCTTAGCGCCGTAGACCTCAGTACAACAGAGGTAGGTCGCAATAGCAAGGGCGTTCTATACATGACTGTACCTAAGGAATTGAAATTGACGGCTGATACTGCTATTCCAGAAGACGTACGGGAAACAATGCCAGCTATGTTCCGTGGTAAAATGGGTGACTCCCTCATGGTAAACCTTATGCCTCTTAATGAAGAGGAGAAACAACAATTAGAGGCAAATCCACATAATGCAAATACAATCGTATTCAACCGTGGTATGAGCATGGCGAAAATGATTGGCTCTTCTGCACGTACTAGCAAAGTGTACACATACATGAAGGATCATTATTTGAACCTCGTTATCGTAGCAAAAGATTACGACGATAACGGTGCTCGTGGTAGTGGTGTTATGATGGTATCTAAACAAGATAACTCTAACGATGTACTCTTAACATTATACAAAAGGCCCAGACCTTTCCAATAGCAAGTTGGAAAAAAAGTAATTGGTGCTATGTTATCTACAAACTTCAAACGCTAATAATCTAGCTCATGTACAGTGAGCTGTAGTACAGCTACATTGGTTAGTGTATATATGATAATCTTAATAAACGGCTCGAGTTTGATATGTACCCCTTTTAATGGACAACCCGTAAAGGGGGTACATATCAGTTATATCGGGCCGTTTTTATATGATGTGTTTAAAGGCGTTTCTTTAATTTATAGATTTTGTGAAATTTACAGTTAAACTGTATTGAATTTTTTAATTCTCTATGATACTATAATCTAGTAAAAGTTATGCAAAGGACATGATTCTCATATCCCTGTGTACCAGAGAGAGGCTGATGCTGGAAATGCCTTACACATATATTAGAGTTACCCCCTTTAAACTGATTTGTCGAACCTAAGTAGGCAAATACGGCCGCCACCGTTATCGGGCTTAATGAAGTGAATTAACTATACACATATATTCGTATAGGTAGTTAACTAGGGTGGAACCGCGAATGATCTTCGTCCCTTGTTTTGTAGGGATAGAGGGTCTTTTTTTATTACAAAAATCCAACTATCCTAGATAATAAATTGGAGGAAAGAAAAATGGCAGATGTAAAAATCATTTTACCTGATGGTAGTGCAAAGGAATACGCTGCTGGCACTACTCTTGGGGAAGCAGTAAAACAATTATCTAACAGCTTGGCTAAAAAAGTACTAGCTGCTAATGTAAATGGCGAATTAACAGACCTTCGCGAAGAATTAGTCGACGGTTCTGAAGTAGCGTTCTTAACATTCGAAGAAGATGGTGGTAAACATACTTTACGTCACACAGCTTCTCATATTTTGGCACAAGCGGTTAAACGCTTATGGCCTGAAGCTAAATTGGCTATCGGTCCTGCTATCGATAAAGGTTTCTACTATGATATCGATATGGAACATACTTTGACTCCTGAAGATTTAGGCAAAATCGAAAAGGAAATGAGCCGTATTGTGAAAGAAAACTTGCCTATTACTAAATCTGTAATGTCTCGTCAAGAAGCTATTGAGTTCTTCAAATCTAAAAACGAAGACTACAAGGTAGAATTGATTCAAGACCTTCCAGAAGATGCAGTAATCTCTTGCTACTCTCAAGGTGATTTCATCGATCTTTGTGCAGGTCCTCACGTAGCATCCACTGGTAAGGTGAAAGCTTTCAAATTACAAAGCATTGCAGGTGCATACTGGCGCGGCGATGAAAAAAATAAAATGTTGCAACGTATTTACGGTACAGCATTTGAGAAAAAAGAAGACCTTGATGCATACCTTCACTTGCTTGAAGAAGCGGCTAAACGGGACCACCGTAAACTTGGTAAAGAACTTGGCTTATTCGTTATCAAAGAAGAAGGCCCTGGTTTCCCATTCTTCTTACCAAAAGGTATGGCACTTCGCAACGAATTAGAAAACTTCTGGCGTGAAGTTCACCATGAATTTGATTACGAAGAAATTCGTACGCCAATCATTTTGAATAAACAATTGTGGGAAACATCTGGTCACTGGTTCCATTACCGTGAAAACATGTACACTACAATTATCGACGATGAAGAATATGCAATTAAACCAATGAACTGCCCAGGCGGTATCTTGGTATACCAAAATGACATGCATTCCTATCGTGATTTCCCATTACGTTATGCTGAACTTGGTTTAGTTCACCGTCATGAATTATCTGGTGCATTACATGGCTTGTTCCGCGTACGTGCCTTTACTCAAGACGATGCTCACGTATTCATGTTGCCAGATCAAATGCAATCTGAATTGATGAAAGTTATTGAATTATTCGACCGGATTTACAGCCAATTTGGTTTGAAATACCATGTTGAATTGTCTACTAAACCAGACAATGCAATGGGTGACGATGCAATTTGGGAAGCTGCTACAGAAGCATTGCGTAATGCTATTGAAGCTAAAGGTATTCCTTATGTAATCAACCCTGGCGATGGCGCATTCTACGGTCCTAAACTTGACTACCATATCGAAGACTCCTTAGGCCGTACATGGCAATGTGGTACCATCCAATTGGATATGAACTTGCCTGAACGCTTCCAAATTGATTACGTTGGCGAAGATGGTCAAAAACACCGCCCTATCATGATTCACCGTGCATGCTTCGGCTCCATGGAACGTTTCATCGGTATCTTGACTGAACACTATGCAGGTGCATTCCCAACTTGGATGGCTCCTGTACAAGTTAAAATCTTGCCTATCTCTGAAAAACATGTTGAATATGCTAAAGCATTAGCAAAACAAATGCATCGCGACTATGTACGTGTAGAAGTGGATGATCGTAGCGAAAAAATTGGCTACAAAATCCGCCAAGCACAAATGGCAAAAGTTCCATACATGCTTGTGGTAGGTGATAAAGAGGTTGAAGAAGGTACAGTTAACGTTCGTAAACACGGCGGTGACGAATTGGGTTCCGTACCATTTGAAGAATTCTTCAATTCTATTAAAATCGAAATCAAAGAACGTAACTAACCTTAAAGGGATTAGTTATTTCTGATGACTCTATAATAGGTAGGGTTTGGTTCTCACTAAGTGAACCAAACTCTACCTTTTTGTTTTCCTCTAAATAAAGTTTTTAGATAACTAAATAATTCAGAAGATTAAGAAATATATATTGCATAATTACAGTTAAGCTGTATAATTTAATATTAGTGAACTTAGTACAAAGATTAAGTTGACTTATATTCTCTTTAATTGTTACCTGTGAGTAGCGAAAGGAAAAAACTATGAAGGATGTAAATTCATACGGCTGGAAAGCTGTCATTGGTTCTTCTGTGGGCTATGCCATGGATGGTTTTGATCTCTTGATTCTAGGCTTTATGCTAACCTTGATATCAGGGGATTTAGGTTTGTCTACGGGACAAGCTGGTTCGTTAGTTACGTGGACTTTAATTGGCGCTGTATTAGGTGGCTTCGTTTTTGGTACCTTATCGGATAAATATGGCCGTGTTCGCGTCTTAACGTGGACTATCGTACTCTTTGCTGTATTTACTGGACTCTGTGCCTTTGCTCAAGGCTATTGGGATCTACTTATTTACCGTACAATCGCTGGTATTGGTTTAGGTGGTGAATTTGGTATCGGCATGGCATTAGCTGCTGAAGCGTGGCCTGCGAAGCACCGTGCAAAAAGCGACTAGCTATGTTGCCCTTGGTTGGCAATTAGGCGTATTGGCCGCTGCACTATTAACACCGTTATTGATTCCTTTACATCGGATGGCGTGGCATGTTTATGGTAGGTATTATTCCTGCCTTTGTGGCGTGGTTCTTCCGTGCGAAATTACATGAACCAGAAATTTTTGTACAAAGCAAAGAGGTAAATGAACATTCCCATAGTGAATCCTTTAAATTACTTGTGAAAGATGCAGCCACTACGAAAACATCGATTGGTGTGGCTATCTTAACATCTGTTCAGAACTTTGGGTACTACGGTATTATGATCTGGTTACCTAACTTCTTAAGTAAGCAATTAGGTTTCTCCCTTACTAAATCTGGTTTATGGACTGCCGTTACAGTATGCGGCATGATGGTTGGTATTTGGCTATTTGGACGATTAGCGGATAAACTTGGCCGTAAACCTACATTTATCCTGTTCCAAATATGTGCAGTAGCTTCTATTTTGATTTACTCCCAACTATCTGATCCAACAGCGATGTTATTTGCTGGCGCTATTCTAGGTGCCTCTGTAAATGGTATGATGGGTGGCTACGGTGCTTTAATGGCAGAAGCGTACCCAACAAGCGCTCGTGCAACAGCTCAAAACGTATTATTTAATATCGGCCGTGCTGTAGGTGGCTTTAGCCCAATGGTGGTAGGTATGATTATCTCTATGTACTCCTACCAAGTGGCAATTGCCTTCCTTGCGATTATCTATGTAATCGACATCCTAGCAACAGTATTCTTGATTCCTGAACTAAAAGGTAAGGAACTAGAATAGGAATATTAAAATTAATCTAATAAAGTGGAACTACTTAAATAGAACTACTTAAATAGAACTACTTAAATCTATTGAATTAAAAATTTAATTATCAATTAAGCGCTGTCTTCGGATGGCGCTTTTTTTGTATCTATATTTGAATTTGTAATTTTATTTCTAATAATTTGGAATAATACCGTTATTTTGCAGGAGTTTCATAAGCTTTGTCGAATACTATTCATGGTTATTCATGTTTTGATGTAAAAAAACATAATGCAAGCTTTTAATTAATTATATTATTTTTGTTGGTACTACCAGTTAAAAAGTAATTCTGCTAAGTGGAGATATAAGCTAATTTAGAGATACTACTAGTTAAAACTAATTCTGCTAAAAGGCAGAATTAAGGCATTCAGAGATACTACCAGTTAAAAATAAATATTTTTAACTGGTAGTACTGAAAAAAATAGGTTATGTATGGTAGTAATTGTAAAAAGATTTAAACACTAATTCTTTTTGTATCTATATGGGATAAGGAGTGATTTAAATGGCACGATTACGATTACATGAGGTTAGTGAGAGTGAAGAAGGTTTTAATCGATTAGAGCGAGCTATGCGATATGGTAAAAGGTTAAAGTTAGCAAAAAGAGTGCCTAGAGATGTATTTATGCCAGAGGATAAGAAGTTATGGTTTTTATTTGAACGTATATATACGGTGGTTCATGATAAGGAGGTAGCTGTATTAAGACGTTTTTAGTTTGACACCGATGCAATATAATGTGTTGGAGTTTGTTTATGTTTCTTCGTGTAATCCAACGTTAGGATTTATTGTTGATGAGTTACGTATGTCATATGGCAACTTATTTGCAGTTGTAAAAAATTTAGTGAAAAAAGGTTTAGTTATTTGTGATATTTGTCCAAATGATAAACGGTCTAAAAGTTTGGCGCTGACTTATGAAGGCAAGCTTTTTATTTGAAAAAGGTACAAGTTATACATGATAAAGTCTTAGGCAATATGTTTTTCAGCTGTAGGTAAGAATAAAAAAAGGGGAGATAAAATCTAATTTATTATATGTGCTCAGACATTTCAGTCCAGAGAAAATAGAGTAAATAGAAAATTTAAATGATTAAAATTAAATAGTTAAAAAAATAGCGGTTAGCATTAATCATTAGAATTAAACAATTAGAATTGAAGAGCAGATTTAACGATTAAAATAAAAGACCCTACAATTTCTTATTAGTAGAAATCGTAGGATCTTGAAATTTTTTTAGATTTTTAAATTTGGCTAGTTAGCTTTTAAGCAATCCCGATCCAGTGCCAGTATGTGAGAGCGAATACGAGCATCATAAGGTAACCAATGATAGTCAATGGAATACCTGTAGTCATAAATGTTTTTACATCAAATGTATCTGTACCGTAAGCTAGCATGCCTTGTGGTGAGTTTACTGGTAATACTAGACCAAAGCAGATCGCATATTGCATGAGCATTGTTACTCCTAAAGGGTTAAGTCCTTCTGCGCTATGGCTCATAACGATAGAGATTACAATTGGAATCATCGCGGAGGATAGAGCTGTAGCAGAGGCAAAGCCTAAATGGATAACAATAAGGAATGCAGCCATTACAGCAATTAAAATGAATACGCTCGCTGTTTCGAGGGAGAATGCATTAACAAATACTTGAGCAAGCCATGTAGCGGCTTTTTGTTTTTAGTAATACCGCACCAAGACCAATGCCTGCACCAAACATTACAATAGAACCCCAGTCGATATTTGGTTGGGCAAATTTCCAGTCCATAATACCGATCTTAGGGAAGAAGAATAAAGCGATGGCTACAATTGTAGATGTTGTAGTATCGATAGAGTGTAATTTGCCACCTGTAGCCCACAATGCAAGTAGGGCGATAGAAATACATAATAATTTCTTTTCGTCAAAAGACATAGGGCCGATTGCTTCACGCATTTTTGCGAGCTGTACATCACCACCGACGAGCTCTTTAAATTCTGGTTTTATAAGAGCTTGCGTTACAAAGTAGGTGATAATAACCATGATAATGGAGAACGGAGCAGCTGCAGTGAGCCAATCAATCCAACTTACAGCACTTTTCATTTGTGTTTGCATAAAGCCAACAGCCACAAGGTTTTGAGCCGCTGCCGTTTGAATCATGATGTTCCAGAATGTATCTGCCTGTATGGCACCTACCATGAGGAGTGCCGCTACGCGGCTTTTACGTTCAATACCTAAGTTTTCAACAATACCGATAATAATTGGTGCTAAGCAGGCAATACGAGCCGTTGCACTTGGAACGAAGAAAGCAAGGATAAGACCTGTAATAATAACACCTAAATAAATACGGCTAACCTTCGTGCCTACACTAGATAAAAACCATCATGGCAATTCGACGATCAAGACCTGTTTTTACGCATCGCTACAGAGATAAACATAGCTGCGCCTACGAGAATCATCGCTGGGGAAGAATAACCTGAAATGATAAGCTTTAAGGCATTAGCCGTACCCATCGCCTTAGCAGGTGCCTCTGGATTTGGTGAGAACCCTAACAGTAGCGCTGTAAGCGCTGTAATCATGGTGGCACTTACAGGATAGGACACTGCTGAGGTCATCCATAAGATGATGGCAAAAAGCGAGCACACCGATCATACGATGACCACCGGTAGATAATGTTTCAGGTGTAGGTAATAATAAAATGCCACCCTAAAACAATGAAGGATAAAAATAAGTCCAATATTTTGAGCAGTTGTACGCGCCTTTTGTGGAGAGGCAGTGGTTGTTACACTCATAATAAAACTCCTTTCAATTTGTGTAATACCTATTACTGTATAATAATAAATAAGGTAAACTATATAAACTAGACTATCCTATAAAGTATACTATTCTATAATATACGCTATTCTATAAAGTAGACTATATAAGCTTAGACTATTCTATATATATTATTGTATCGTATTTTTCTATAGAATTAGTTGTATAATTTATAAGAATATTGTATACATAAAGAGAGAGCGGTGTCAGTAAGTATACCTATATACAGAACTTATAATGTCTGTTATACTATAAGAGTTGTAATAACAAATTCATGGTTAAAAGATCAATATTTTTTGTTGACTTTCACCAGTCGATTTGTTATTATAATTAAGTAATTTATGAAGCAGAGGCCATCCGCCACTCACCTAATACCATGAAGTATGAGGTTAATATAGAGAATTCTATTCGGATGGTGTTTGCCGTCCGTTTTTTTTATTCTCTTGGAGGTGAACGCTATTAGCAAGGATACACCACGCATTAATGAAGAAATTCGTGCTCGTGAACTTCGTGTCGTAGGTCCTGAAAACGAACAAATCGGCATTATGTCTGGCCGTGAGGCATTGGCATTGGCTGAAGAAAAGCATCTTGATCTTGTGGAAATTGCACCTAACGCTAAACCACCGGTAGCTCGTATTATGAACTACGGTAAATATCGTTATGAACAACAAAAACGCGAGAAAGAAGCGAAAAAGAAACAAAAAATCGTAACTTTAAAAGAAGTTAAGTTACGTCCACATATTGAAGACCATGACTTTTACGTAAAAATGAAAAACGCATCCAAATTCTTGGGTGAAGGTAACAAAGTAAAAGTAACTATCATGTTCCGCGGTCGTGAACTTTCACATCCAGAACTAGGCATGGCAGTATTGACACGTTTCGCTGAAGAACTCAAAGAAACAGCGTCTATTGAAAAAGCAGCTAAATTAGAAGGTCGTAACATGACCATGATTTTAGTAAGTAAATAAGGTATTGGGAGGATTATAATTATGCCAAAAATTAAAACTCGTCGCGCAGCGGCTAAACGTTTCGCAGTAACTGGTACTGGTGAATTCAAGCGTGCAAAAGCTTTCAAAAGCCACATTCTTGAGAAAAAATCTCCAGCTCGTAAACGTAATTTACGTAAAGCTACATTGGTTGCAAAAGCTGACCACAAACGCGTAGCTAAATGCTTACCATACGCTTAATCGTTAACTATTAGATTGATAACATCGCAATTTAGGAGGAATATACAATGGCAAGAGTGAAAAAGGGCGTTACAGCTCATGCACGTCATAAAAAGATTTTAAAATTAGCTAAAGGTTACCGCGGTACACGTTCCCGTTTGTTCAAAAAAGCTAACGAAACAGTAATGAAAGCGTTGTACTACGCTCGTCGTGACCGTCGTGCTAAAAAAACGCGAATTCCGTCAATTGTGGATCGCTCGTATCAACGCAGCGGCTCGCATCAATGGCACAACTTACAGCCGTTTCATCGCTGGTTTGGCTAAAGCAGGCGTTGAAGTTAACCGTAAAATGTTGGCTGACTTGGCAGTTAACGATGCAGCAGCATTCGCTAAACTTGTTGAAGTAGCTAAAAACGCTTAATAGCATAACAATACAGACTAAGGACTCTCTTTGGAGGGTCCTTTTTTGTATGGTGAAAGTATGATATAGTGAAAATACATATCGTGTTGTGTAAAAGCGGGAGAATAGAGGAGGAGTAGGTAATGGAACAGTTATTTTATCTGTTGATACCTTTAGGACTTTGTTTGTTTTATTTAGGTATTAAATACACGATTCGCTTTGGTAGAGCTAAGATGCTCTATGAAATGCCTTATGTAAATAAAGAAGGCACCTTTACGTTAGAACGAGCAGGTACTTATGGCCTATGGCTTAGTGGAAAAATGTTTACAAAGGCGCCTATTGGCGAGTTTGGTTTTAACTTAGTTGATGAAAAAACGGGAAGGACAATTCCTTTATTTCTATCTATTATGCGCGCCCGAGTTAATGGCATTACTCACTCTAGAATGGAATTATATACCTTTGATGCGAGTCCAGGCACCTATAGACTGTCTGTTACAGAAGATCCCTTTGTACTAGATGCAGTTATGAAAAAAGTAGGCGATAAGGTAATTAAAGGTGCTATTGATTATAATCAATTTAATATACAAATCTACACACATACATCCTTTGTTTTAATGTTTATATCAATTTGGATGATTGTACTTGGGCTTCTTAGTGCTGTATTAGGGGGCATTCTTCCTAACATTTAGTGTGAAAGACTAGATAGTCTTGTTATTTTATATAATGAATAAATTATCAGAAAAATGAAATATAAAAAGAGGACTTTTATTATAGCTTGTAGAACTAACACAGTAATGACCTATTTAAAGGTGTTTGTTAAAAGGAGACAGTATTATGGGAATCTTTAAAAAGCTATGTATGACCTCTATGTTAGGTGTTATGTTGGCGGTACCTACGTATGCAACTGTTGTTACAGGTAGTCAGTCCGATGTAAACATGGAATTAAAATATCCATTGGTATATACCAATAATATGTTTGCACAAAAGGCAATTAATACAGACATTGCTAACTATGTTTTATATGCGAAATCAGTTTATTACGATCAACATGCATATCAAGTAAAGCAAAATTATAAAGTTACCTATGAAGACGCTCAAGTAGTATCCATTTTGTTAACTACCTATCACTACCATGCTGGTAATGCACATGGTATGTATAATACCAAAGGTCTAGTATATAACAAGATTACGGGTCAAAGAATTCCGTTATATAACTATGTAAAAATTGCTAATCCACAACAAATAGAACGAGGCATTAACTCTGGTATTTTACGCTTCTACAGTGAAGGTCATAAAAAAGCAGATCTACTACCTAATTGGAATGTAGAATATGTTTCTGACAACTACTACTTGAAAGGTAAAGGCGCTATAGGCCTTGTATACCAACCATATGAATTGGGACCATACTCTTATGGGAATACATTTGTTGAATTTTCACCAAAAGCCATTGAATACTTTAACAGAATGAACTCCTGATAAAAGTATGTTGCCATATTGATCCTAACTGTATTTTGATGAATTAAATAGTATTCTTGTAATATACGACAAAAGCCTATAGTACATTTTTAGTACTATAGGCTTTTTAGTATACTTACCAAATTATCTTCTATATCCGCCGCATCCTCTTGTATTTGAGTTTGAGCCACAATAGCTTTGGCTAGTATTGTTACAAGCAGTGTTGTTATTACAGTTGTATTGTGTGTTTGTATTACAAGTGTATTGAGTATCTGTATTACAATTATATTGAGCATTGGTATTGCAATTTGCTTGTGATCCATTACATACATAATCATAAGCAAATCCAGTAGATACAGCAGCAGTCACAGCTAAAATTGTTATGACAAGTATACGTTTTGTAAATTTCATAGATATCATCTCCTTGTTCCTATACATATATTATACTACTATGAGTCAAATAAAATATGATATTCTATATATAATATTGGAGAGACATTATGTGAAAGGATGAGAGTTTATGATGAAACGTGCGTTAATGGCTGCACTATGTTTTTAGTTTTTGTGACATTAGGTAGCGAAGCAATTGATATTAATATACCAGGTGCAGATTCTACAATTTCAAAGGATGCCTATCAAAACTATCGGAAGGTAGATGCGACAGCTAAGAAGATGGAAGCCGATGTGGGCGATAAGGTGAGGGCAAAATATGCAAATAATATGCCTAAAAAATGGACGATAGATGAATTAGTCTATTTAACTCAAGAATTAAATCATTCAGTTAACTTCTCATCTTCTGTTTTTTTATTCTTAAAGATAATGGGGCTAATCTAAAATTTACTTTTTCCTGAGGGGACTCAGTTTGGTAAAACCATTAAGGGGGACCCATTAACTACAGAGATTAAGCGCGGAAACTTTCTTTTGATTGATGGAAATCTAAATTATAACATTCGCAAAGAAAATCAAAGCACATCTACAGGTAATTCATTTTCCTATCCGACTGTTAAAAATGCAACATGGGAGATTAGCCCCACAAAAAAACTGGTTCATTAGAGGGAGCTATTAATTTTAAAGTTAAGGCAGAGCCTTCAGTTTCGTATCGGATTGCTTTTGATTTGACTAAAAAGAAAGAAGTGGAGCTGTTGAAAACACATGAACAAGAATATGTATATAAACAGCTCATGTCTCCTTTGGTTAATTATGTGTTGCCGTCTATTGAGCCAGCTAAGCAATTACTTTCAAAAACTAAACCTATCACAATTAATGGATTTACATTCCAAACGTTGAAATCTAGTGATTTAACGTATAATGGTCCTGATAATGATGCTATTTACATTTATGATGGTAAAAAGCTATCGTGAAGGCATTATGGTACGAGAATTACAGCCCAAAGAATTAGCTAAACCACATACAATAAATGCTAAATTGATACAATACTTTTGCTATGTATAAGCCTTATTCTGAGTATAGACTTATTCAATATGCAACTGTATGGAATGATGCTACCCCAGCTATTTATATGGAAGTAGAACGATCTACATCAAAAATGTATATTCAATCGTTATATGATGATAAGTATTTATATACGCACTTTATCATGGCGGATTTAGATTATAAAGTACCGTCAAAAGACTTGCGTGATGTGGTCCAGTATGTAGATAATGCAAATGATAAAGACAAATACTCAAAAAGTTTAGCAGGTATGTCAGCTATACCAAAAGGTGTATTTGATATGACTTTATTTCCCAAAAAGCAGTAAATAATTATGAAACGCAATGACCTCATTAAATATCTACAACAAGAATACATCTGTGATATCGATTATCCATGGAAAAAATATCCTGAATATGTAGTAATCCGACGTAGAGATAATCAAAAATGGTTTGCTGGTATCTTTACTATTACAGGGCATCAAGTAGGTTTAGATACAAATGAACCTATGGATGTAGTCAATCTAAAATGTGAACCTGATTTAATTCCTACCCTAATTCGTGAAAGTGGAATCTACCCTGCGTATCATATGAATAAACAACACTGGATCTCGGTGGATATTGAAAGATATGAAGATATAGAGAAACTTAAAATGTTAGTGGATATGAGTTATCAGTTGGTGGGGAAGAAGTAAGCGTATTTAGGCTAAATTGAGATTTAAAACAAAAGAATAGGCACATATTATTGTTATATGTAAAATTTGCTACATATTTTTCACTGTTACTTTAGTAAAGTGTTTATATGTGGTATTTTTTGTAGTAGAATAAAATTAATTACTATGAATAAATCATGAAAAAAATTAGGAGATATTATGGGTGCCGAATTAAATCAAAAATTATTTAGTGCTGCTGATAGTTTACGCGGTAAGATGAGTGCGGATCAATATAAGGATTATCTCTTGGGATTAATATTCTATAAATATTTATCCGATAAGTTATTAGAATCTACGGTTGTAAAAGCGTATAAATCCCTTTGATGAATACAATACTGTAGCAAAACAAACAGAATTATATAAATCATATATTTTGGATGATAAAAGTAAAGATTTCTTTATTGCTACCATGTCTGATACATTGGGGTATCATATAGAGCCTCAATATTTATTTAGTGAGCTTGCCAATGCTGTTAAAGATAATTCTTTTGAATTAGTTCATTTAAGAAATGCTTTTTGTACGTTTAGAAACAGCGTATAAACAATTTGAAGGTTTATTTGATGATATTGATCTAGATTCAAAACAATTAGGTGTTGATGCTAACCAACGTAATATTACAATTAGTGAAGTGATAAAAAAACTTGATGAAGTTGATGTACTAGGTCATGATGGCGATGTTATTGGTGATGCTTACGAATATTTAATTGGTGAGTTTGCCGCGGGATCTGGTAAAAAAGCTGGTGAGTTTTATACACCTCAACAAGTATCAGATATGATGGCTCAAATAGTAACTATCAGTCAAGAGGATATACCCTCATTTACAGTATATGACCCTACAATGGGTTCTGGTTCTTTGATGTTAAATGTACGTAAATATTTAAATAATCCAGATCGTGTTCAATATCATGGGCAGGAATTAAATGTAACCACATATAATCTTGCTCGTATGAATCTTATTCTTCATGAGGTAAGTGCCGAAGATCAACGATTACATAATGGGGATACATTGAATAAAGATTGGCCTACAGATGAGCCATATATGTTTGATTCCGTTGTTATGAATCCTCCGTACTCTGCTAACTGGTCAGCAGACCCTACATTTATGGATGATGCACGTTTTAATCGGTACGGAAAACTTGCACCTAAGTCTAAGGCTGACTTTGCGTTTCTTTTACATGGTTTTTACCACTTAAAAAAACATCTGGTACAATGGCAATTGTTTTTGCCACATGGTGTTCTATTTAGAGGTGCAGCAGAAGGCACAATTCGCAAAAAATTATTAGAAGATGGAAGCATTTATGCTGTTATAGGTATGCCTGCAAACCTTTTCTTTGGCACATCTATTCCTACAACTGTTATTATTCTTAAAAAGAATCGTAAAGGTCGCGATGTATTATTCATTGATGCAAGTAATGATTTTTACTAAGTTTAAAAAAATCAAAAATAAATTAGAACCTGAGCATATTAAACGTATTGTTGATACATATAAAAAAACCGTGAAAGTATCGAAAAAAATATGCTTATTTAGCTTCTTTTGAAGAGATTAAAGAAAATGACTTTTAATCTTAACATTCCGCGCTATGTTGATACATTCGAAGAAGAAGCACCAATAGACATGGTTGCACTAGGTGCGGAAATGAAAGCCATTAATGAAGAAGAATCAAAATTAGAACAAGAAATTTATGGTATGCTTCTTCAATTAGAATGTGCTGAGGAAGATAGAGAATGGTTAAATGGCGTACTAGAGGTATTTAATCATGAGAAATAAACCGAGAATACGATTTAAAGGATTTACGGAAGATTGGGAACAGCGTAAGTTAAATGACCTTGTAACAATTCGACGAGGATTAACTTATAAGCCTTCTGATATAGCCGAAAATGGTATTAGAGTTTTGCGATCCTCAAATATTGATGAGGACCAATTTATTACGTCTAATGATGATGTATTTGTAAATATTGAGGCGGTAAATATTCCATTTGCTAAAAAAACGGAGATATATTAATTACATCTGCAAATGGATCAAATCGACTTGTTGGGAAGCATACTATAATTAGTGATATAGCAGACAATAGTGCTGTTCATGGTGGGTTTATGTTACTAGCTGAATCAAATAATCCATTATTTACAGATGCATTATTAAGTTCAAACTGGTATAAGCAATTTATAAATACTTATGTTGCTGGTGGTAATGGTGCAATTGGTAATTTAAGCAAAAGTGACTTAGAGAGTCAAACTGTTATGATTCCATCTGAACATGAACAAGTTAAAATTGGACAATGGTATGATAATATCAATCAACTTATTACCCTTCATCAGTGTAAGCTTGAAAAGCTTAAGTTAACTAAGAATGCATTATTACAAAAAAATTATTCCCTCAAAATGGGAGTAAATTTCCAGAGCTTAGATTTAAAGGGGTTACTGACGATTGGGAACAACGTAAGTTTAAGGATATTGTATTTAAAAGAGGTAAAATTAGTGAAGCGGATTTACCGTATGTAGAATTTGATGATATTAATTCTGGAATAGGAACTCTTAATAAAAATATCTTGCAAAAAGTTGGGCATAAAAAAGGAATACTTTTTTGAAGCTGGCGATGTTTTGTTTGGTAAATTGAGACCATATTTACAAAATTGGTTGCTGTGTCAATTTATGGGTATTGCAGTTGGTGATTTCTGGGTTTTTTTCAACCACAGATAGTTAGTTCAGCATTTCTATTTTATTTAATTCAAAGTGAAGCTTATCAGTCAGTTGCAAATATATCTAGTGGAACTAAAATGCCTAGATCGAGTTGGTCATTAGTTTCAGAGACTCGATTCTCAATTCCTAAATATAAAGAAGCAACCATGATAGGTGAATTTTTTTACTTCTATAGATAAAAAAATATTACCCTTCATCAGCGTAAGCTAGATAAGTTACAAGAGGTGAAAAAAAGGGTTGCTTCAAAAAGATGTTTGTATAGTTTTGTGGGGTTGTGTTATATGGTTAAATTGAAAAATTACAAAAGAAGCTCAGCTTGAACAAAAATTTAATTGAATTGCTTTGTGAGGGGCACGGGCAATGGACCTATCGTCCAGATTTAAAATCTGAAGCTGACTTATGGCGGAATTTACGTGATAAAATTGAAAATCGAAATAAGAGTGAACTAGATGGTCATGATTTAACTGATAGTGAATTTGAAAAGAATTAAATCTGAAATCCTAGCTAGTACCAAAACGCCATTTGATGCGGCTAAATGGTTGCGTGGGGAAAAAGGGAAAATGTTCTATTGTTCTTGAACGTGATAATGGTTTAGGACGTATAGAGCTAGTAGTTTATTCTAATCTTGAGAAAAAAATGGCGGTTTTTTTCTTCTTATGAGATTGTAAACCAAATTGCAAAAGCTAGCTCTAAATTAGAAGAGAGGGAACGTCGTTTTGATGTTACCTTATTGATTAGTGGGTTACCAATTATTCAAATTGAGTTGAAAACTGCAATTGCTAAGGATGGAGTTAAACAAGCTTATTATCAGATTGAAAAATATGTAGATGAGGGGACTTTCTCTAATACTATTTTTCAAACATTACAACTATTTGTGATGTCTAATGAGCAAACAACACGTTATATGGCAGCAGCCCCAAAAGGTGAGTTGCAGGAAAAGTTTATGTTCTCATGGCGTACAAGAGATAATACAAAGGTTGAGAATATAAACGAATTTGCTAAACAGGTATTAAATATACCTAGGGCTCATGAGTTGGTATCTGAATATATGATAGTCAGTGAAGAACCAAGTAATAAAGTTCTTATGGTATTACATCCATATCAAATTCATGCCATTGAAGCTATATTTAAAGCTGCTGGTAAACATGAGTCTGGCTATATCTGGCATGCTACAGGATCAGGTAAAACATTAACAAGTTTTGTATCTACTAAGTTATTGGCTCAAAAAGCTGGTGTAGACAGAACGATTATGTTGTTGGATCGAAAGGACTTAGATAATCAAACAACATCTGAGTTTACTAAATTTGCATCTGCTTATTCTACAGGGGTTAACACTAACAATAATACGTTGATTGTTGGTACTGGTAGTACAAGAGAACTTTCAAAAGCACTTATATCGGATACAAGTACGAATGTAGTTATAGTTACTACACGCCAAAAGTTAAATAAGGCTGTTGCAGATCTGCAAGAATATAAGCCGGATAAATTAGCTACGTTACGTGGAAAAACATATTGTGTTTATTGTGGATGAATGTCATCGTGCTATTAGTGCTGAAAATATGGATGATATTAAAAAAAGTATTCCCTAAATCAACATGGTTTGGGTTTACTGGTACCCCAATTTTTGAAGAAAATAAAAAAAGTGCAGATGGGCAATATGCACGTACTACACATGACCAATATGGAGAAGTGCTACATCGGTACACTATAAAAAATGCATTAGAAGATGGAGCCGTATTAGGCTTTCAAGTTGAGCATGAGTCAACTATTCATGAAGATGAGATTGCTAATGTAGTATATCGTGCTATGCGTGCGGAACAGAAAAAAATATTAGTTTTACTGATGAGGAGCTGGTATCTGCAGTTGAATCAATGAAAGATATTGATAAAGAAGGATACCTTCAAAATGCTCACTATGAATCTGATGATCATATTTTGTCGGTAATTCGTAAGATTTTAAGCCCTAATAACGCGTATCGTAAGTTTGTATTTAAAGATGGTAAACCAACAATGTCGGCTATTTTTAACTACTAGCTCTATCAATATGGCGAAGCGTTATTATAAGGCTATTAAAGAGTTTACCTCTGATAAAAACTGGATAGAAACACAATTTCCGAATCAGCCCTTACGACAAGGTGCAGTTATGAATGATTCAGATTTTCCTCGTGTGGCTATAACGTATTCTTTAGAGGAAAAATACAAAGGATTCAGCAGAAAAAGAAGCTGAAATGGCAGAGATTATTGCTGAGTATAATAAGATGTTTGGAACGTCTTGGTCTGTTGAAAGTATCAATCGTTATAATGGGGATATTAACAATCGTTTAGCTCGTAAAAAGGGTGAGTTTAAAGAGTTCGGCAAACATCTAGATTTAGTTGTTGTTGTCGATCGATTACTTACTGGCTTTGATGCACCAAGATGTCAGGCGCTTTTTGTAGATAGAAATTTGCAATATGCTGGACTTATACAAGCTTTTTCTAGAACAAATAGGGACGTATAAAGGGAAAGATAAAGGTCTTATTACGACCTTTAGAAAACCTGCTACTATGAAAGAGCATGTATATGCGGCAACACGCTTGTATTCTCAAACAAATAATAACAGTAGTTTAATATACCCAACATATGAAGAATCTAAAAAGAAATTTAATGCTGCTTATACGGCTTTGGTTAAATTAGATGCAGTAAATTCTAATAACCCCTATAACCGAACATGCGCCCATATCAGATAGAATTAATTTTGTGAAGTGTTTCCAAGATTTAAATAAAGCATATCGTGCTATAGCCTCATATGATGAATTCAATATAGAGCTTGATGGGGACAAACATGGAACATTCACTAAAAAAATTGCACTTATAGAAGATAATATAGGTTTATATAATACAATAAAATCATCTTTAAAGCCTGATGACAAGACTGAACCAGGTATTGAACTTATTGACTTCTTTGACTCTAATACAGTTCAAACTTATACAGTTGATAAAAGTTATATAGATGCTTTACTAAGTGAATATGAGCCGAATAGTCAAGACACTCGTACAAAGATTGAAGATGCCTTAACTAAATTAAATAAGAGCGAATCCGTTCGAGCTATCTACAAAAAAATATCCTTGATGATATTGATACACATGTAATAGATAAAGATAGTAACTTATTGAAAATTAAACGAGAATACTTTTACCAAGGCATATGATTCTATTGTTGAAGATTTTGCTTCAATATGGTGTGTTGATGTAGACGAACTTATGGTATCTGTAAATCAATCTACAGTTGGTGAGGATATATATAACAAAAATCGTATAGTAGGTAGTGCTAACTATCCCGTATTTGTACAACAACACCCAGATGCAGATCCATTCTCATATCCTCAACATATGATAGAATCATGGGAAAGGTGTTTGTTTGAAGAAGTTATTCCATTGAGAGAAGAGTTGAAATAATAGAGTTTAATTAACATTGATTAAATAATAAAAATATTAGTAGTTTTGTCCATATATGGTCAGGAAAGTTTAGAAGTAGTATTAGTCACCATATGGTGTCTAATACTACTTTTAGTTTTATATATTATTAAGATACATGTAGATAGGAGAGAGTGATGAGGATAGAATCCTTTTTAAAAAAATATAAGTATACAAAAAGTTTGTGAGATAGGCAAAGGTGGTAATGGAGTTGTTTATGAGGTTAATAAAAAAATAATAAAAACTTTTGCACTTAAGCTTCTAAATAAGAAGGGGTCAAGCTATACAAAAGGTTTAAGATAGAAATAGAGGTACTAAAAAAACTAAAGGGGATAGATGGAATTTTTGGAAATTATAGATTATGATATGTCAGTACCTTGTTATACGATGCCAAAAAGCAAAACCATTATTTGAATGGATCGTTGAAAAACTTCAACATTTGATATTATTAAAATGTTTTTTTAAAATTAGCACAAACTTTAAAGGCTGCAGCTGATTTACATTGCTTTCATAGGGATATTAAACCTGATAATTTATTTATATTTAACGATAGAATCTTTATAGGTGATTTTGGCTTGGGGAAAGATTTAGATCGTATTGAACCTGATATAACGCAAGATGGACATGCATTAGGACCATACTTTTTTTATTGCACCTGAAAATGCGACGAACTCCAAGCACTGCTGATGCTGCAAAAGCAGACATATATTCTTTAGCAAAAAAACATTATGGTCTGTACTTACTAAGGAGAAGAAGGCATCTCGATGGACAATATGATTTTTGGGACAACTCTATCGGTTTAAATTTTTTTAGTGATTTGAAGGATAAGTATCTTGTTAATATTGAAAGATTATTATATTTAGCAACATCAAATAATCCAAGTAAGAGACCTTGTTTAGATCAGTTTATCAATTATATTAAAAGTTTATTGTGAGGAATATGATGATGTATACAAGCAACAAAATCGTGTGTGGAACTTTTATTGAGTATGAACTTTTTTTAGAGATTTGAAATTAACTACCATTAAGTGGACTGATAAAGAGGAAATTATTCGGGTACTTAATGTTATAAATTCTCGAAATGCTTATAACCATATGTTTTTTTACCAATCGGTGGTGGTATGGATTTTTGCTCGTGCAGAGAGTGCTGATGAAGCAGGTTGTATAGCTTTGGTTGATGAAGCTAATTTTTATCATATTATTAAACCTAAATATTTGCTATTTGAAAAAGATTGATAATTGTACAACGTTATATGATTATTTTTATTTTTGGTTTGTGAAAATATAGATAGAGTGTCAGATGAGTATTACACAGATACATATGAAGAGTTGCTTGATCTGGGGGAAGTAATTATATTAGTCCCTAAAGATGAGGTTTATGGTGTAGTTGATTATGAGTCTGGAGAAAGGTTACCAGATGATTATAAAAGTATATTTCGTTATTTTTAAAGGGAAATTTTTTTAATAGTACCTAAGAATGGTGCATATAATCATATATCTAGTGCTTATGATGCTAGACATAGCTATGCAACTACAGAAGAATTTAATAAGTATATGCTAGATATACGAAATGCTGAAAAAGTAGGTAAAAGAGGTGAAACTGTTTTTTTGCTAGTTTTATTCCAAATTATAGTACACCAGTTTCAAAAAGCTGAAAATGATAAGAATGAAAGATTTAAAGTCTTTATTAAAGATAACTGGAAATCATGGGATATAGGCAGTCCATTTGTGAAACGTAAATTATCACCTATAGCTTACTATATAGGTATACAAATCTATATGGAAGATCTTAAATTATTAAGACTTTTTTTATTAAATACTGGAAAATTTGAATGTAGTCAAGACGTATTATTTGAAGAAATTTTTACCTACAGATTTAGCTTTAATGAATATAGAAGATGTTGTAGATATAAAGAATATATTAATTAAATATCTTGGTGAAAGTTATAGTGATATACAGAGAGCGGAATTAGAGAAGATTGTTTATATTAACTCTAAGATTATTTCAAAAGTTCCATTTATAACTAATAGAGAAGAATTTACTGAGCTTTTTATTCAACGCAGATGATCGATTAAAAGCAATATTTGGTTTTAGATAGAGATGGAAAAATTAATACTAGTCAAAGAGGAGGACGCTTTATGGACTTATCCAATAAACTTTAAGTGCTTTACAGGTAAAAACTAATGAAATTGGAAAATATAGTAACACAAGAATGTATAATGAGATATGGGCAGAAGTATTATCGAAGTATAGAAGTTATTTCGACCCAGAATACCATTTTGACCTTGTAAATGTAGAATATAATTCTGAAGAGGTAATTGAAGATTGTGAAGATTGGTTAGAAATGTTTATGTCGGAGTTATAGTAATGGAACAAGTATAATTAATAAGGGCATGATATATTAGATTCAGAAGCAAAAGTTTCATATTTTATTATGCCTATTTTTTTCTAATTTTACAAGAGGTTGGTAGTAGACTGAATAAATCTGAGATATGTGAACGTATTTGTGTTATGGATTAACATATTGCAGAGTGTGAACAATTCTCAAGCGCCTTGCTAACTGAAAGGGCACTAAGTTTACCGAGAAAAGTAAAAAAAATTTAAGCTGATTATGGTGTATTTATAACGAATAATTTATTTACTGAACAAGCACGCCAGGCAGCGGCAGAAGGAAAACCTATAACCCTTATTGATGGTAGTGAATTGATCAAGCTTGTAATGAAATATGAGCTATATATCACACCAGTTAAAAACCTACTTATTAGATGACTTTTATCTAGAGGTATAAAATTTTCTGATAATTAGTTCAGTACTAAAAAAAGACCTGATTTTTTTATCAGGTCTTTTTTTGTCACAATAGTTTATGTTACAATATGTATAATAATTTAGGATTTGCTTTTTATCGTCGCTTCTCTAAAAATTTATGAGGTGAGATATAACATTATATTCGGAGAATTATAATCTATGAAAAGTAACTGTAAGCCATTGTGTAAATCTAACGGTTGGATATTAGAACAGAAAAAAATAATTATAGAAAGTGTTATAAGGCTGCTAACTTTTTCCTTAAGTGATGCGAAGATGGAATATTCTGTAGTTGAATTAAGAAAAAAACTATTATAAAGCTGGTGGCTTAGTTACAATATTAATATCTTTTCTTAGCACGGTAACATCTAATGTTAATCCTAGTATTATAAATGGAATTATAAGTATAAATTTTGAAAATTATAATACTCTAACAACACTTTTTATTAGTAGGGGCTATGGGTATTTTTATATTTGATAACATGGTGGTTCGATTATAAGTTGAAAAAGCATAAACCCTACTATCTTGTACCTTATTTTTTTCTTGTCTATAGTAGCATTACTTTTTAACTATTGGAATAGAAACGAGTAATGCACTAGTTGCTATTCTAATTTTTTTAGCTTTAGTTTATTATCTTTTCTTTTACCAATTGCATATTTTATTTACCATAAAATAATAGACTATGATGCTCGCTTAATAGTTTTTAGATGAGCTTATTGAAGCACTAGAAAAACAAATAGTCAATAATTAATAGAGATGATTACGGATGGATTAACCATAGTAATTATCTCTATTTTTATTTTATATTAATTTGAATTCATTTTATTTTTCATTTATAGTGGTTGAAGAGTATAATATATATATCATTATATGTTGTTTTTCTGAAAAAGGGGATATATTATGGGTGTTAGTTATACAGGGAATTATTTGGTCGAGAAAGTATATTAGATTCTTTGTCAAACCGTCTTGAGATTGCCTTAAAAAGGGAAAAGGTTGTATTGATTTATTACATGGAGATGCTGGAATTGGTAAAAGTGCAATAATAAATAAGTTTGCTACCCTACATCCAGAAGCACAAACCTTGTATGTACAATGCTCTGCTTTGACTGATGCAGATGATTTATATAAGCCTTGTTCTGATCTTTTGAATAGTATAGAGTCGATTAAATGGCAAGAACAATCTAAAGTGAAAAAGTTCTTTGGCTCTTTTAATATGGAAAAAGTTTTTTTGATGTAGGTGGTAAGATTTTTGGGATTTATTCCTGGGTTGGAATTACCAAGTGCGATTATTGATCTAGCTATCTCTGCTTATGCAGGCGATACAAAACCCAGAAGTATTAGCCGAGACCTATAAGAATGATAAAGTTAAGCTCTATTCAGATATCATATTGGGCCTTAGTATGGAGAAACCGTTAGTTGTAGTTTTTGATGATCTTCATTGGGCAGATCGAGGAACTATTAATGTGTTTAAACATATCTTTCAAAAATATGTTGGAGTCTCGACAAGGATTAAATGATAAAAAAATTTAATTTGTTATTAATTGGTTCATTACGAGGTTCAGAAGCTAAGGCTGATTCACTTCATAATGGTATTAATGAAATGTTTAGCTTTATGGATCGTTACAATTTTGGTCGAACTCAAAAGTTGATGATTCAACATGAGATTCAAGAACTAGATGCTGCATCAGTTCAAGCTCTTATTACCTACAATTTTGATAATGATGAAAAACTTTCTGACGGATTAAAGCGTTGGTTATGTGAGTCCAGTAATGGCAACCCGTTGTTACTGTCCAATCTTATAGATGTATTACGTGAGAATAGTGCGGTTGAAAGCACATCCACTGGATGGGTCGATTTTAATGAAGTTAGTTATATATCTGATAGCCCTGTATTAAAAAGGCAGAATGCTACGTCTTGAAAAAGCAAGGGGCTTTTAGAAGTAAGTCTGTAGTTGCTCTTGAAGCATTACGTAATCTAACGGATACAGAATTAAAGATTCTATATGTAGCCTCAATTTTTTTAAGGAATATTTTTACTATTGAAAGCTTAGCTCATGTTTGCAAAATTATTGAATCAGATTTATACTGGCCAATTAATAGATTAATCAAAATGGGCTTTTATTGTTGAACAAGGTGAAGTAGATAATGGATTAGAGGTCCAAAATCGATACCAAATTAAATCTAAAGCCTTAATTGAAGCCCTCCGAAACGATATGTCTGTTCATCAAATCACTTATTATGAGAATTCTCTAGGTGAGTATTATTCCTCTAAAATAAAAGCTATTGACTATATGGAAGAGACTGTTGATAGCTTAGACTTATCTGATCTAGTTGCTAAACCAGTTATCTCTGATAAGTATAGTAAGATTAATAAAGTTAGAGATTTTTTTATCATAAAATGGCTTCTTATCATTATATGAAAGGTAAAAACTCACTAAAAAGCGATAGAACATGGTTTATTTGGCATTGAACGACTCGTAGAACGATATAAAGAAACTAAAGAACAAACACCGTCACCTTTAGAGCTGGATGGATTATATAAGACGATTGAGTCTCAGATTTCTCTATATGATACTCTTTTTGATAAGGTGATCGATGAATTGATTTTAGTTAAAGATAACGATAATGAATTGATTCAACATCTCAAAATACGTGCACTAAAAAGTTATGCAGAGTTTTATGCATGCTTTGGTCAATACACTAAGGCAGGAGAATATTTAAATATAGCTCTTATGTTGACTAAGTTTACAAAAATCTGAAATTGATGATGCTGAATTAATGATATCTGTTGTAGAAATCAATCTAAGTTGTGGTAATTATACTAAAGCCATTAAAGTTGTAAGTAGGCTAATAGATTATCTTGAATCTAAAGGTAGTTCTTGGGATTCTGAACAACGAGATGCTATTATTGAAAAAAAGTATTAGAGGTAATTAATCAAAACTCTATACTTCAAGCTAAATACATAAATAAACTTTTTAGCGATTGCAGAACAACAGAACTCAGACTATATAAAAAGAAATTAGTTTTTGCTCAATTACGTTTTTTTATTTTTGAGCATAATAATATAGATAAAGCTAAAATTTTTACTAGAAGCTATTAAGGTGAAGTATCCTGATATTATTTGGGGCTACTATTTAGATGATATTATTGATGTTATTTATGATATTGATAACCCCATTTTAGATGATCAAGTAGCTAATTTGTTTTTGCGATGGTTATGATGCACAGTACAATTATAAATATAAGTTAGACTATAATTGGGCCATTAATGCATGCGCACTTATATTACCTATCCTATTAAATGAAATGGAATTGTTAGGTGGGGCAGATGCTTCATTAACTGTTTGGAATATACTCCGATTAGAGATGTGGTTAAAAACAGCTTGCTGATTTAGATGAAACCATTGATGTCAGTGAGTTTGTAGTTGATGAATACGATGAGTCAGTTTTTAAGGAACGTTTACTTTTTTTGTTAAATCATTTGCAACTAAAGTGGTTAAGGATAATGAAAATAAATTTGATATAGCCGTAATATATACTTGGTTGCGAGAATCTATAAGTACAGGAATTTATATTGATGATAGAGATGATATTTTTATTCCACATATTAAAAATATGGCCAGAGTGTGTACCTGTAGATGACGTATGCTGGTTATTTAATCTAATGATGGAATCAGATATGGCATCAAATGATACTCAGGACTATTATGAGAATATTAATGTTTGGAGTGTGTTCTATGATCAAAAAGCCATCAGTAGGTTTAGCTCAATTAATAGTAAATTCAATTGAGTCTCAAATTAAAAAAATGGGAAATATATTGACTACAGCTAAACTGATTAGTGAAACTTTGTTATTTGAGGATGACTTCAAGAATCTAATTGATAGTGAATTTTTATGCTAAATTAGCTGTTGAAATATATATTAACTACGGTGAATATGATCAAGCTAGAGATGTTACTGAATATTTGAAGTTGACAGATCAATTTGTAATAAATAATTTAGAAGTTGATGATATTAGTAGTTCAAAAAGTTATTCAAGATTCTAAATTGTTTATATATGATGGTGAGGATGCATTTTCTAAATATATTACATCTCAAAAAAATTGCTTAATCGAGCAGATTATGTATGCTGTAACCCTGATGAATTTGATGATTTAGAGGAACTACGTCTATATGTAAAGGCTTATAAATTAATGCAATATAATGAATATGCAGTAACAAAACTAGATGATGTTTGTGATGATATCGCATTTGAATTAGATTGTATTGATAATTTAGATATGGAATCTTTAATAGAGATTTTTTTGGAAGTGAGTATATGCAAGAAAGTGTAGAGGCTACAAAATTATTCTTACAACTTAGATATAGGTATGAAGCTTTTAGAAATCAATAAGTCAGTAGGCGATATTAAACGAATTGTAGAATGCTTAGTTAATATGATTCAACATATAGAAGATGCAATTGATGATGAAGATTTGTCATTAAATATATCTGATATTAATAGATATTTAAGTTTTACAACTTTTTACTGTAGATACGTTGTTAAAGGAATTATCTACACTCTTAATTGAGAATTCTATGTTTGATAGTGCCTTGGATATTTTTCTTTGATTTTTGATTCTTTAAATGGGTTAGAATTTGCTGATTCTTATATGATTCCAACTATCGTAGAAACTATAAAAGAAATTCTAAAAAGACATAGATGATACTATATTAAGTACATATGTTGATAGTTTGTTAGCCGTTAAAAAAATTCATTTTTAATTATTTCTTGTAACACAATTATAGCCAAAGATTTTTAAAGGTCTTTGGCTATAGTTGTTAGAGGTTATTATGAATAATATATTTTTCTTTTTGCCACAGGCGAGTTATCTCAAGATGCTTTTTATTTGCTGGTGCTTTAATTGGATTAATGAACCAGATAATATAACTAAACATAGATATCGTCAACTTGGTTTAGATTTACTAGCTAAGCTAATAGATAACTTGTCAGAAAGAAATCAATTACTAGATGTCGATATCAATTCAATAGATAAAAATTATTTTTAGTTCAACAAGTGTTAAATATTGATGTATTAGCTATAATTCCTCAATATAATTTAGCTATTATTATAGAAGATAAAACAAGTACTAGTGAGCATGGGGATCAAATTAAATCTTATAGAGAGTCTCTTGATGGTGTATTTAAAAAAATGAGAAACCTTGGAATGCTTATAATAAATTGAAAAAAATGCTTTTAAATTAGCGAATCTTAATATAGAGTACGCTGATATTGCAATTTATAATATTCATACAGTCTATTTTAAGACAGGGTACTACTTTGATTATGATTGGCAGGTAGTCCATAGCGGTTCAGTGGATAATTATTTAACGGGACCTATGTTCTGGGATATCTTAAAAAAATTATGAGGACTGTGAAAGTGATATTTTTAAAAAGTTATTGTACACATTTAAAGACGCAATTAGAGTGGTATCAACATGTATCTAAAATAAATGGATGCTATGATGATAAAAGTTATTATATACAGTGGGAACGTATTACACAACACGGTCTATTACAGATTATATTTGATAATGAAAATATAGATGGATCTTGGTTATGGGACGATATGAGTACCTATCCTAATGAGTATAGTACGGGTACAAATAAAGGTGGGCAGCCATGGACTAATCGTCGATTTTGGAGTCGAACAGAATCAAAGGCTATCAGGTCTAATCCTCCAACTTGCTTTAAGCCGTGGATGTTTTGGCGCGTAGATCATGACTCGAAAGGGCTATATCTATCACTGCGATATTATAATAATGACTCAAGCGAAGCTGGAAAGGTATTACGTAAAAGGGTATATGATAAGCTTAATACTATGATTAATGAAACCATTTTTGAATGAATTGGAGACATTAAGTAGTGCTTATAATCAATGTGTCACTAGACCTCTACATGGCAACTATTATGAAAAATACCTTGATTCATATTGGTATTGAACCATTGTTAGCATCTTGGGATGAAAATAAAGGACAACCGTTTATTGAGTGGGTACGAGATATTGATTGCAAGCTAAGAAAAAAACCATTGAAGTTTTTTTGATTGGGAAAAGTTTTTAAGTTATAACAATCAAATAGGGAAAGAAATCATATGATTTCTTTCCCTGTTTAGATATGATATAATTTATATCAAAGTGAGGCATAAATGGTTTCGACGCCAGACTTCGCTTCTAGAATTTAATGTTGAAGAAACGGTCTGACTTCTATGTCGGGCCTTTTTTTCATGCCCCCAATTAGAAAGCTAGCTTTCAGCTAGAGGTCAATCACTTTGCTGCCATGATAATGGTCGCCACAAGTATGCTAAAGGAAATCATCAACGATAACACTTTGAATGTACTCATATTGATCACCGCCAATCTCTAGAAGATTAGCAAAGGCTGGACCCATTTAGAGGCCTCAAGTTCAATATAATGTTGTGAATAATAAAAGTAAATAGATTAGAGGTTCCTAATAGTCACCTAGGTGACCAATAGGAACCTTTTACGTTTTGTAATCGTATTCATAATTGTGTTCTTATTATGTTACAATACAGTTAAAATTACTATTTTATGGAGAGATGTATATGTTAAAACATTTATTATTAAGTGCTATTGTATTGAGTTCAATTTGTGTATCTTGTCATGCTATAGATGTAGACTTACCTGGTGCAAACTCCAAAATATCTGAAGATGAGTATAAAGATTATGTATATCTTAGTCCTAAAAATCGCATTGGAGCAAATTGCTAGTACACAGGCTATGATTAATCAAATTAAAGCTGATGGTACTTTTTGAAAAAAATTAAAAAGAATGGCGTAAGATATCTGATGATGCTGAATTGGAAAAAAACGTTACGCCATGATTTTAAGCAGTTTATGACGCCAATAGATGGACAAACAGAAATAATAGAACATACAGAAAATAGTGGGATACAGTTCACAGTTCCATTTTCAAGTATATTTAAGATTCAAAAATAGTGAACATAACTATACCTTAGAAGGTCTTACTGGCAGTACATATGTCGCTAGAGATTATAATGTTGTTGAAAAAGGTGGTTCTGAAAGAACATTTATTTATAAAAAATTAGATAATACAAAATATTGGAATCTAAACGTTACTAATTTGGATAAATCAAATCAAGGTACTATAGTAGGCATTACTTTTATAAGCAAAGATAATCCTAATACTAGTCATAGTATTGGTACGTATGTTGCAGGATCTGAATCAGAGTCAGATCGTAATATAAAAGCCAATAGAATTCTTGCAAATTATGTATTGCCTTCGATACGTTCCTTGAATAGACTTAACGAATTTTCTACTATTACGATGTCGAAGAATTTACAGTATCGGATACTAAATGGTTCAACTCGTACAGAATCGACAGATAAGGACAGTATATATGGATCTAAATCTTATACTGTAACGCATAAAGGACCACATGGAGTAAATCAAGTCCTTCAGATGATTCCACTACATGATAAGCAACAGCATTTTTTATTGAATGCCAAACCAGATGATCCATATAACTTTGAGACCCATATTGAGTATATTAATTCTTTATATGGTCATACCTTAAATAAAAAAAGATTAGATTGTCTCGGATTAGTAAAAGCTTCGTCTGGTTTGATGGTATTCCGGGGTTATTATTGGATTATGAATTATCTAATGGAGAGGGTAGATTAGAATTTATAACACGCGATAAAGACTATGAATATCGTCATATTGTTTCATATCGAGTAAATGGCTATTATACTTTGGAGCAACTAAAAAAATATGTTGTTAGATGTAAAGTTGTTAAATACTGGAGATATGTATAATAGAGATATTGACTTATTTAATCTAAGATTAAAGTCTTAGCTTATCTTGAATTGCAATAAGTAATAAAATAGTAGAGCCTAATAAACATATATATGCCTATTTGGCGCACAATGATAACAGGGAAAGAAATAATACGATTTCTTTCCCTGTTTAGATATGATATAATTTATATCAAAGTGAGGCATAAATGGTTTCGACGCCAAACTTCGCTTCTAGATTTATTGAATTGAAGAAACGGTCTGACTTCTATGTCGGGCCTTTTTTTCATGCTCCAATTAGAAAGCTAGCTTTCAGCTAGAGGTCAATCACTTTGCTGCCATGATAATGGTCGCCACAAGTATGCCAAAGGAAATCATCAGCGATAACACTTTGAATGTACTCATATTGATCACCGCCAATCTCTAGAAGATTAGCAAAGGCTGGACCCATTTAGAGGCCTCAAGTTCAATATAATGTTATGAATAATAAAAGTAAATGGATTAGAGGTTCCTAATAGTCACCTGAGTGACCAATAGGAACCTCTTTAGATTTGTAATTAATTCGGGGGATTTTTGGTTGTGATAATTCATTTACAATTTTATAGTACTAGAATTAAGTATCAGTTATGCAGCCCTCGTTTGCCATATATTTTTAAGATTATAGCAATCATTGTATTTAATACGAATAGAAGAGCAAAGCATATTAAGGCTGTAGTATAGCCATATCCTGCTTCGTGAAAGTATGATACGAGCATAGGACCAACGATGCCTGCTAATCCCCAAGCAGTTAGAATACGGCCGTGAATAGTGGAGAGTTGGCGTATGCCATAGAGGTCTGCAAGATATGCTGGCATACAGGCGAATCCGCCGCCATAGCAGGTGATAATGAGAAGAATTAAAACTTGGAATGTTAGAGCATTATTGGTTTCGGCAAGTACGTAGAATGCGATGATTTGTATAATAAAGAATAGTATATAAGTTTGTGCACGGCCAAAGTAGTCGGAGATAGTAGACCACGCAATGCGACCTCCACCATTGAAGATACCGATGATACCAACTAGTGATGCAGCTGCTGCAGGTGTCATACCAATGGTTTCTTGTGCCATAGGGGACGCTAAGGATAGAAGACCTATACCACAGGTAATATTAATAAAGAAAATCCACCAAAGGGCACCAAATTGCCAAGTTTTCATAGCATCGTTGGCTAGCATGCCATGATTATGAACGTACATAGTGGATTTATCTTTCGTAGTTCGAGGTGGTTGTTTTGGTTGAGGTGCTTTCAAATAGAGAGAAGAGGCGCCCATAACCACTAGATAGATTACGCCGAGGATAATGAAGTTATTTACTAATCCAACTTGAGCTACGAGGAATTGCATAAGCGGGCCTGCAATGAGTGAAGCAAATCCAAAACCCATAATGGCTAACCCGGTGGCAAATCCTGGACGATTTGGAAAGTATTTTACCAGTGTAGAAACTGGTGTTATATAACCAATACCTAATCCGATACCACCGATGATACCATAGAAAAGATAGAGTAAGGTGAGATTATGTATGCTAAGTGCATAGGCTGTACCTAATAGGCCTGCCACCCAGAATAACATTGAAAGAAGTCCGCTTTTCTTAGGACCTATTTTTTCTGCAAAAGATCCTAAAAAGCCTGCAGACAGTCCAAGCATCAGGATAGCTAAGGAGAAGGTCCATGTTGTTTGTGACATAGTAAAGCCCATATCTGTCATGATAGGTCGTGTAAGCACGCTCCATGCATACACACTACCGATGGATATATGCAGACCAATGGCTGCTAGAGCAATAAACCAGCGATTTCTCATAAGAAAACTCCTTTCATATAGGTGAGATGATTAAAACTTTGTACAGTATTATTTGCTACAAGAAAATAAAAAAGACCGCCTGAACAAAAGCTTGCCCAGACGGTCGGCTATCACACGATGTGTGCTACTGTGCATGTAGTTAATTCTACGAATCCGTCAGCCCAGTAGTAATATGGTATCAGTATATCAATTGATAGTATATCTTGTCGATGATATAAGTCACTATCGTATACACCATAAACATTTGTAATTGAAAATAGGGAAAGAAATCCTTTGATTCCTTTCCCTATTTAGATATGATATAATTTATATCAAAGTGAGGCATAAATGGTTTTCGACGCCAGACTTCGCTTCTAATAAGAAAATTTGAAGAAACGGTCTGACTTCTATGTCGGGCCTTTTTTTCATACCACGATTAGAAAGCTAACTTTTAGCTAGAGGTCAATCACTTTGCTGCCATGATAATGGTCGCTACAAGTATGCCAAAGGAAATCATCAATGATAATACTTTGAATGTACTCATATTGATCACTGCCAATCTCTAGAAGATTAGCAAAGGCTGGACCCATTTAGAGGCCTCAACTTCAATATAGATGTGTAAATAATAAAAGTAAATAGATTAGAGGTTCCTAATAGTCACCTATGTGACCAATAGGAACCTTTTTTTGTTATTATTTTATTATTATATGAGTATGTTACAATATACAAAAATATAGTTAGTGCTTATTGAGGAGAAATTATGTTTAGAAAATCTTTGTTATTGGGCATTTTAATTGCTGTCCTGTGTTTGAGTGGGTGTGGTAATGCCCAAGAGTTACCAGGCTATAATCCGAAAGTTGTGGGCAATGAAATGTATAAGAATGATTTAATGGATAAGATTCTTAACGAAAGAATCTATAAGGCTATAAGTGCTGGTGGTGATCGTGAAGAAGCGGAGATACTCTTTCGTCTTAATGAAATGACTGCTGACCAACGTAGAAATCTAAATTATGCTATATCGAGGGCTCAATATAATGCTGTAACAGAGGTACATATGCATACTGCAGAAGGTGGGCTGTCTTATACGTTGCCATTTACAGCTTTTTAGAGGTGGCACGCAAATGGTTCCACTTCCTGGTATAGCTGGGACTGATGGCTCTCTCTATAGATTTAACCATCCTTTTATTTATACAAGTTTATCTATGGAATCTCGTCCCTATGAAGAAAGTGCACAGTATTTGGGCAAGCCTTATAATACATTGACGCAAAATGATGTACGCTCTGCGTTGAAAGAAAAAAATGGACAAATATGCAGCAAGATCAATATGATGTATCCAGTATTGATGGTAGTACTTTCAAAAAGAGACAATATTATAAATGGACATTGGAGTACTATGAAAAACAAAGGAGACACCTAGTTTTGTGGCCAATGACATTTCTTTTTGCTTTGCTGAACGAGACCTAATACACAATATGTTATTACTTTATTGGTTAGAGAAGATGGTGAACGGGGAATTGGTAAGCGAGGCATTGAGGATATTATAGCCAATTATCTTGTGCCAACCATTTCTCCATTAGCTCGTTTAAATGAGTCTAGTCATTTTGAAAGTTATAATGACTATTCGTATAGGGTTTTGAATAATGCAGTAGAGGAGAGCACCGGTTCGGATAATATAAAGGTGTATAAAACATCAGGTGGTATTACACAGACTATTAGCGTGCACCCATACGAACATAAAGGTCCGATTTGGGCCAATATGGCAGATATTCTAAGGATTACACAAGCACAGTTAAGACTGAAGCCCAATATGCGTCATGGCAGCCATAAGTATATATGGAATGATGGCGCTCCTGGTGTGTTCATAGTGTTTGAGTATGAAGATGGCACTGGTGAATTACATTTTTAGTACTCAAGATGCTCATAATCTGTATATTCATACAATTGATTATAATCGTGCTACAAGTGATTATAATATTGGTTTACTTCATACCATTATTTCCGATGCTAAAATTGCAAATTTAGGAAATACTTATAAAGGTGAAGTGGATTATTTATAATAAAATAGAAGAGTCTAATGAGAATATATATACCTAATCGGCGTAGAATGATAACAGGAAAGGAATCCTTGGATTCCTTTCCCTGTTTAGATATGATATAATTTATATCAAAGTGAGGCATAAATGGTTTGGACGCCAGACTTCGCTTCTAAAGTTTTAAAATTGAAGAAACGGTCTGACTTCTATGTCGGGCCTTTTTTTCATACCACGATTAGAAAGCTAACTTTCAGCTAGAGGTCAATCACTTTGCTGCCATGATAATGGTCGCTACAAGTATGCCAAAGGAAATCATCAACGATAATACTTTGAATGTACTCATATTGATCACCGCCAATCTCTAGAAGATTAGCAAAGGCTGGACCCATTTAGAGGCCTCAAGTTCAATATAGTGCTGTCCATAATAAAAAGTAAATAGATTAGAGGTTCCTAATAATCACCTTGGTGACCAATAGGAACCTCTTTCATTTGGTAATTATTTTCATAAAAATATATTAACTATGTTACAATACAGTTAATATCATTATTTTGTGGAGAGAAGTATATGTTAAAACGATTATTATTAAGTGCAATTGTAGTAGGCGTTGTTTCTGGTTCTAGTTTCGCTATTGATGTGAATATATCAGGGGCAGATCCAAGTATTCCACATGATGCGTATCAAAGTTATGTATATACCGATAAGTATATACAAATGGATAAGCATAAAATGGTAAGTGAATCTTATCGGACTATTAAAGATGACCCACGAATGGTAGATTTTTAGAAAAGAACATTCTATATCTGACCAACAATTACAAAAGGTAATAGAAGATCATGCTCTAAGGTTACAAGGTGTAGTTGAAGGAAAAACTGATGTAATTTTACATTCTAAGGATGGTGGGATACGATTTACAGTGCCATTGGTATTAGATTATAAAGCTAAAATTAATAATCCATATGATTCTATTATATATTCTTGGGATACTAGATATATACCATTAGTTGTAGAAATTGAAGATTATCCATATGAAAAAAGTCGAGATTATATGGGAAAACCAGCTGAGTTTATAACTGTCTCTGACATTAGAAAAGCCATTAAACGTGCAATTCAACAAGCTAATAAATCTGATGTACGCTTAGTTGAAGATTCTTTAAAAGGTGGCCCTTTCACATATTCAGGTTTGAGAGACTCCTACTGGGAAATATCTGAATTTAATGATATAAAAGAAAAAGATGTGTTCTGGGGAAATTCAGTTAATTTTTCTCTTGAAAACGAGCCAAATGTTCAATACCATATTGGCTTTTATTATAGAACCAAAAAGCAGATAATAACCCTTCTATTGATAAAGCTAATAGTTTATTGGTTAATTATATGTTACCATCTATCAAACCATTAGCTAATATGAATGGATATTCTAAACAGATAGGATCAAAAAGATAATAGTATATTTTACTTATAGGGTGTTAAATAATAGTTCAGTTGGATATAGAGAATTTAATGGTCGTCATATTAAATCTTATAATTATAACGATGTGATTTTTTTCAATATGTAGATTATAGTTAGAAAATTAGAAAGTAACAATGAAGACCCATATGGCTATGTTCATGATATACTTTCTTTGGGGCGAGAGAGTGCAGTAAAATCGAATCTTATTAAAAAAATATGATTATAATTTAGTTTGGAATGATGATACTCCAGGTATTTTTTTCTAGAACAGGAGAATTTTGATGGTAGTGGTGTAATGCAATTTATAACACAAAATGGAAAGGATAGGTTTGTTAATACTATTCACTATAAAAAAACTAGATGGAAATCTCACAAAGCAACAGCTACGTGAAATGTTAATTGATGTAACTATATCTAAACAATATAATAAAAAAACTCTGATTCTATTGATATATTTAATATTGTAGAAAATGGGTAATATATGAAGAGGAGCCTAAGAGAAATGAGCTTTTTAGGTTCCTTTTTTTATAATGATTAGATTCATTAAAATAAATAAATCATGTTACAATACAGTTAATATTAGAGTTCAATGAGGGATATTTGTATGAAGCGTTATATTACACTACTTAGTCTAGGCCTGTGTTTAGTAGCACCGATGCTTTCACAAGGAATGGAAATAAAGCCTTTTATGCATGTTACGAATGTACATAATGGTCAATATGATGCGGCATTAGATGCTATTACTGATATCAAGTTTTATGGACCGTATCAATTCCGAGTATTAAAGGATGCTATCGAAACGCAGGGGAAACAAAGGACATTGATGGTAGGGGTATTTAGAACCTCTGATGGGGTATTTATGCATGTAAAGGCTAGATCTATTGATAAAAGTAGTGCATCCTTAGATAAAGAGGTTAAGAAGATTATTGAAGATAGAACGGTTCCTGAACCTACCGTAAAGATGGTATTGCCTGTTAAGCATGATGTAATAGGGGTCAATAATGATGGTGTGCGTAGTTTGCTAGCCGAATTTATGTATGGCTGGCCATTACATAATAGGACGGATATGGTATTAGTTACAGATTATGAAGATACTCGTTACTATTATAATTTGCAGTTTTATAGAGACAAGCTACCTGAAGGTATTCGCATTGAGCAGTTGCGCCAAATGATTATGGATGCGCAGTTCAGTTATAAATAAGTGATATCTAATTAGCACAATATAGTTATAAATAAAAGAGGTTCCTAATGGTCACAGTAGTGACTTATAGGAACCTCTTTTGTTGTACAAAGTAATTTATATGTATTATTTATAAGTGTTTTTTGGGGATGCGTAGTGGTTTTATATGTTTTACAATTGCGATAGATATAGCAATTGTAAAAGCTATCAAAAAGGATTCTTTTGCGAAGCTAATGGCAATAGTTTCTTGTCCCATTAGCATATAATAAATGGATCGATAAAAAGCTGAGCCCTGGTAGTAAAGGGAATAAGCTAGTCATTAGGAAGATTATAGCAGGGCATTTTCGTTTAACTGCCAGTACTCTTGAAGAAATGGCAATGATAAAACCACTGATGAATATGGAGAGCATAACATTAGACTGTAGTGAAGATAATGTTAAGAACAAGAACCATGAGATGAATCCTAATATTGTACAATCGATAAAATGTTGTTTAGCTACACGGAATAAGATTGCAAATGCTGTAGTACCAATACCAGCCATTATACTACGCATAAACATAGAGGTTAAGGAATTAGTATCTAAATTAGAGGTATAAAGAGGAATCATTTGTATGTTGAAGAGTAGTGATTGTACTACTGCGACCCCTACAGCCATGGAAATACAGGTAAGTAACGCACCCATCATAAGGGTTATTCCTGTATTATAGTTATTCTGGCTATACTCTCTAATAGCATTGACGAAAGGAACTCCGGGAACAATGTCAATCATGGCTCCTAGTAATATAACTGATAGGTTGGAGCCTAATTCAAAGTGGATAAAGAGATTACCCAATAAGGCTATTAGAATACTACCTAAAATGGTAATCAATACATCAGAGCTAAGTATGCGTTTGATGGTACACAAATAGATACCTAATGCTAAACCTATAATACCGGCAATTAAAGAGTCTGTTATAGAACTACCAATTGCATAGCTAAAGCCCGAAGCTCCTAACGTATAAGCTACTAATCTCCAAAAAAAAGAATAGTCTGACATGGTATCAATTTGATTAAGTTCACTTTCAATCTCCTCAATAGTAATATTTTTTGTGTGACACGTCGGGAGAGAGCATTAACAGATTCAATTTTACTGAGGTTAATATCGACTTCAGGAACGTTACAAATACGAGTAATTTCAGTTCCATCAGCTTTCTTAGCAGTTGCAAAAATACCTCTATTGGATACGTAGGCTTCTAAATCTTTAAAATTCATAGCTCGTGCTATGTAGTTCATAGTATCCTCTGTACGACTGATTTCAGCACCACTACTAAGAAGTATTTTCCCAGCTTTTAATATAATTTCTAATTCTACACTGGTCATTATTTCCTCGTTATTCATTTTACTTCATTGTTATTTATATTAGACTTTTTGATAGGTCTACCTTTAGAAGATTCAGTTGATTTTGATTCTTCCTGTTGTTCTTGTAGAATATTGATATTTTGATGTATAACTTCTTCGTCTACTAAGAGATGCTCTTCCACATAGTCTTTTAACTCTTGAACCGTTTCTGTATTTGAAAGTATTTCTTTTTGCTTCATTATGAATATCTTCTTTAAGAGCTTTTTGTATCTGCTTGACTAATATCACCTAATGTATGGAATAGTTCACGTTCTTTTTCTGAAAGATTTTTGTGAGGACTATGTTTTTTTAGTGATAAATGGATCATCTTTCTTCGGAAGAGTTTTTCCATAATGATATCTTTACGATCGCGGAGCCAGCCATAAATAAGAATAATTAGGAGTAATAGTCCCATATAACCGAGAATTGGGTAGAGGATACTAATCAAATCTTTAAAACCAAAGAAACTACATATATATCCTATGATTACTACAGAAATAATAACAATTCTCATTCTTTTTGTACTGCCGTTGGCAAAACGTCTAGCAATAGAATAAAAAAGAGAGAATGCTGTATTAAAAATAAGTGAAAAGACTGTGATTGCATATATATATGCTAGCCAAGGATGAATTTGATTGGCAATAGCAAGAATCGGCAAATCTGCATCTTTTACTGTATCTAGATTTGCATAAATAGAGATAGCAGCTATAAAAACAACTAATCCGACTAATAGGCCGCCACGAGTGCCACCTTTTTCAGCAATACCAATACGAACAACAGAACCACCTAAAATAAAGGCCATAGAAACAGCTGTCATAGCACATAGAGAATAATAATTAATGACAGAAAACCATACATTGCTTGTGGCTGGTTTGATTGTGTGGGCTATAGTATCTAACGCAGCCCAATCATGACTTTTTACCAATAAAGAGTAACCTGTAATGATGAATATCATTACAATCATAATAGGTGTAAAAAAACACCTAGAACACTGGTAATTTTATCAAAGTCCATAAATGATACGGTTATGATTAAAAAGTGAGCAAATTAATCCGCCAACCCAAAAAAAGGAAGTCCAAATTGTTGTTCTAAATTTGATCCTGCACCGGCTATCATAACGAAGCCCATAATAAAACTACTAGCGATTAGAACAAAAATCAAGGATTTTTTTGTAATGATCGGATGGGAAATCTGTGTAAAAAAACTTCTTCATGATTGTCTGCACGATAGTAGCTCCCCAAAGAAAGCATGATTTTTACCAAATGCGGCATTTAATAGACCTAGTAATAGAACACCAATAAGACCTATTTGGCCAAAAGCTTATAAAATATTGTAGAAGATCTTGTCCACTTGAGAGTCCTGCACCTACAATAACACCTATGTAGGCAAATGCAATTTTCCATGATTGTTGCATTATATTTTCCTCCTTTCAAATACATATCTTAGTATACAAAATAATATTATATCATACTAATGATT
>BNJT01000630.1_pt1 | contig 112861 bp, 123 predicted proteins | sample 8540491 | NCBI WGS metagenome assembly BNJT01 (sample SAMD00202455, study PRJDB9452) | human saliva metagenome | host: Homo sapiens
CTATAAGCAAAAGTCATCTATATTAGGCAAAAGCCATATAGGTTCTGCTATATCAAATTCATGACATATCTCTCTTATCGCATCAAATATCATTGTTTTTCTGTCTTTACTGTAATCTCCATCTGTTGCAACATGGTCTTTTAACAATCGATTGTCTTTGAATATCTTTCCCCAAAGCCTGAACATCTTTAGTTAAGCCTCTTTAGAAGTTCTTCTCTCTGACTTTCATATCCCGGTTTTCCAAGCAGTGCAAACATATTGCTCTTATAACTTTCAACGCCCGGCTGATTGAACGGATTTACACCGAGTATGTATCCGCTCACGCCACATGCAAACTCATAGAAATAGAAAAGACTTCCAAGTGAGAAAGGACTCTCATTAGGTATATTTATTTTAAGATTCGGAACATCACCGTCTGTATGTGCAAGTATTGTACCGTTCATTGCTGACTTATTTACAAAATCCACGCTCTTTCCGGCCAGATAGTTCATACCGTCTGTATCCGTCTCTTCTTCCTTCAATAAAATCTCTGCAGGTGATTCTTCTATATCAAGTACGGTTTCAAACAACATTCTTCCACCGTCCTGGATATACTGTCCCATAGAGTGTAAGTCTGTTGTCAGATCAACTGCTGCAGGGAAAATACCTCTGCCGTCCTTGCCTTCACTCTCACCAAAGAGCTGTTTTACCCATTCCGATACATAGTGAAGACTCGGCTCATAATTAGCCGTAACTTCCACATTCTTTCCTTTTCTAAGGAATATATTTCTGATTGCTGCATATAAAAGTGAAGGATTTTCCTCAAAAGGCTTTCCGATTACTTCTTCTCTCATAGCTGCGGCACCTGCCATAAGCTCATCAATATCTATTCCCGCAACAGCTATCGGAAGCAGACCTACAGCTGTAAGTACCGAGAATCTTCCACCTATATCATCCGGTACTACGAAACTCTCATATCCTTCTTCATTGGCAAGTGATTTAAGTGCACCCCTTGCCTTATCTGTAGTTGCATAAATTCTTTTATTTGCTTCTTCTCTTCCATACTTTTCTATGAGAAGTTCTTTAAATACTCTAAAACTGATAGCAGGCTCTGTTGTAGTTCCCGACTTTGATATTATATTTATAGAAAAATCCTTATCTTTCAAAACATCCTTCAAATCTGCTATATACTTTGATGATATTGAATTTCCGCAGAATATTATCTGTGGTGTTTTTCTCTGCGATTTGTCCAAGCAGTTATAGAAGCTGTGACTCAAAAACTCTATTGCAGCTCTTGCACCAAGATATGAGCCTCCGATTCCCACTACCAAAAGTACATCGGAATCATTTTGTATCTTATTTGCTGTAGTCTTTATTCTCTCAAACTCTTCCTTATCATAGTATATAGGAAGATCAATCCAGCCTAAGAAATCGGATCCTGCTCCCGACTTTGATAATAATGTATCTCTGGCATTCAATGTGGTTGTTTTAAAATTTTGAAGCTCATCCTCCCCCAAAAATGCCATTGCTTTTGAATAATCAAAACTTACTGTCTTGTTCATATTATACGCCTTTCTGTGTTTATAATTTGTTACGGTCATATAACCATAATGTTCTAAAACAACATATTGTTTTTATTTTATAACAACTATATACTATTGGCAATAGTGGGAAGTATCAATAGTTTCTATCAATCTTGTAGTAAGCTTCACACAATTTTCTATTGCCTTTCTTTCAAACTCGGCATAATCCATACTTGCACTGTCATCCGCCTTATCGGATATGGCTCTAACTATAAGCGCTTTAATTCCGTTCAAATATGCAACCTGTGCTATTGCGGCACCCTCCATTTCAGTACAGTATCCGCCAAAAGTGTTTCAAATCTTCCTTTGTCGCTTTGTCGGATACAAAAATATCTCCACTCAAGACTCTTCCTTCAAACACTGAAATATCTGTAAGCTCTTTCTCACAGATTTCCTTTGCAATACTTCTAAGTCCGTCATCCGTAGGGAAAGCAAATACATCCATTCTCGGTACCTGTCCTCTGGGATATCCGAAACCTTCAACATTCATATCATGAATCACCGCATCTGTAGAGAGCACTATATCTCCTATATTTATCTCATTCTTCAGTGAACCGGCAATTCCGGTATTTATTACCGTTCCCACTCCGAATCTGTCCACCAGTATCTGAGTACATGCCGCAGCATTCACTTTTCCTATACCGGAGCGTACCACGGTAACAGATTTCCCTCTTATCTTTCCCTGTACAAACTCCATACCGGCTATGACTTTTGTCTCTTTATTTTCCATAATTTCTTTCAGCTTTGAAATTTCCTCTTCCATAGCACCGATTATACCAATCATTACATTCTCCTCACACTTGAATATTTATACTTGTTAAACTATACTTAATATATAGGCTTAATTATAACATAAAGAATGGAAATAATATGAAAAAAATAATATTAACAGGTGGCGGTACCGCAGGACATATCACACCGAACATTGCTCTCTTGCCTGCATTAAAGAAGCCGGATTTGATATCAAGTATATAGGAAGTAAAAACGGCATGGAGGAAGGCCTTATAAAGGCTCAAAATATTCCATATGAAGGTATATCTTCAGGAAAACTCAGGAGATACTTTGACCTAAAAAACTTCAGTGATCCTTTCAGAGTGGTAAAAGGACTTTTTGAAGCAAAGAAAATCATAAAAATGTATGCACCCGATATAGTCTTTTCAAAAGGCGGCTTTGTAAGTGTTCCTGTAGTAATGGCTGCGGCTTTTTTAAAAATTCCCGTTATTATACATGAATCGGATATTACACCGGGACTTGCAAATAGAATAGCAACCAAGTTTGCTACAAAAGTCTGTACCAATTTCCCGGAGACTCTACAGTATCTTCCAAAGGGAAAAGCTGTACTTACAGGTTCGCCTATTAGGAAAGAGCTTTTAAGCGGTAACAGGGAAGAAGCTCTCAAACTGACAGGATTTGACAATAAACCGACTCTTCTTATAATAGGAGGAAGTCTCGGATCTGTTATAGTAAATACGGCAATAAGAAAATCTCTTGACGATATATTAAAAGAGTTCAATGCAATACATATCTGCGGTAAAGGTAATGTAGACGAAAAAATTGTTGGAAGAGAAGGCTATCTTCAGTATGAATATGTGGACAAAGAATTGAAGGATTTCTTTGCGCTTGCCGATGTGGTGGTATCAAGAGCGGGTGCAAATACCATATGCGAACTTTTGGCACTCAGAAAGCCGAATCTTTTAATACCGCTCTCAGGTGCCGCTTCAAGAGGTGATCAGATACTTAATGCCGAATCTTTTGAAAATGCCGGTTACTCTAAAGTCATCGATGAAGAGGAACTTGCAAATATTTCACTTGCAATGGAAGTTTCGGAACTTTATAAAAACAGGCAAAAGTATATAGATGCCATGTCAAACTCGGATGCAACAAACGGTGTGGAAAAATATTATTAATTTAATAAAACAGTATAGCTAGAAATTTTCATACAAAACCGACATAGCATCTACTTAATATTCTAAAATCATAAATATCGAAGCTCTTTGAAAGTTTTTTTCAATTTTCAAAGAGCTTTTCTATGTATTAAATACATATTTCTTATTAAATTAATTATTTTTATCTTATTCTATTGTTTTTTTACTTTTTTTAATATACAATATAAACAATTATATATTTTATAATAGTATAAAAACTACCATAGACAATTATTTTTCACAATATTGTATAATTTCTGAAAATGATGACAATTCAGGTTGAGTTTTACAGGCTTTCAACCCACTTTATATAGCCAACTCAACTGATTGTAACGATAAGGAGGACTTTTTGTGAAAAAGAAAATTTAAGTGTTCTTATGGCAGGTGCATTGTGCACCGGCTTACTTGCAGGATGTGGCGGTGGCAAAGAAGCTTCCACAAGCGGTTCACAGGCTGCAGATAATGCGGCAACTGCTACAGATGACAACACTCTTACAGTATGGTGCTGGGATCCTGCATTCAATATCAATGCGATGAATGAAGCTGCAAAAGTTTACCAGAAGGATCACCCTGATTTCAAGCTTAATGTAGTGGAAACTCCATGGGCTGATTTACAGACAAAGATCAACACAGCAGGTGTTGCAGGTGATTTATCTACATTGCCTGATATTTTCCTTATGCAGGACAACGCATTCTGGAAAAATCAGATTTCATTCCCTGATGTTTTTGCAAACTTGACTGAAACAAAGGCTTTTGACTTTACACAGTTTGCACCGGGTAAATTGGCTTACTCAACCGTAAATAATGTAAACTACGGTGTTCCTTTTGATAACGGTACCGTTATAGCTGCCTACAGAACAGATATTCTTGAGCAGGCAGGCTACAAGGTTGACGACCTTACAGATATAGACTGGGATAAATATATTGAAATCGGCAAAGATGTTCTTGCAAAGACAGGAAAGCCTTTACTTTCATGTCAGGCAAATGAAGCGGATATCATAATGATTATTCTTCAGTCTACAGGCGCTTCACTCTTTGATGACAAGGGTGACCCTAATATCGTAGGAAACGAAACATTAAAGAAGGCTCTTGAAACATATAAAAAGCTTAAAGAATCAGGTGTTATGATTCTTGTAAACGACTGGGATCAGTACATTACAACTATGAATGCCGAGACTGTAGCAGGAACTATCAACGGCTGTTGGATTATGGGTTCTATCAGAGCCGCAAAGGATCAATCAGGCAAGTGGGCTGTTACAAATCTGCCGAAGCTTGCAGGTGTAGGCGAGCAGACAAACTATTCAAATAACGGTGGTTCAAGCTGGGCTGTGAATGCAGGCTCAAAGAAGAAAGATTTGGCAGTTGATTTCCTTGCAAAGACATTTGCAGGAAGCACAGAGCTCTATGACAAGATTCTTCCAAGCGGTGCATTAGCTACATGGTTACCTGCAGGTGGAACAGAGGCTTATGCAGAGAAGGTTGAATTCTTCGGTGGACAGCAGGTTTACAGCTTACTTACAGACTTTGCCTCAAAGACACCAAAGAATAATACAGGTGTTTACTACTATGAAGCAAGAGATGCAGTAGCTGCTGCAGCAACAAATATCCTTGCAGGTGCTGATGTTGACAGCGAGCTTAAGACTGTACAGGACACTGTTAATTTCGCAATGGGTAAAAAATAATATTTTAAGATTTTGTTAGGGGGTAGGTTTGGCCATGGTCAAGTCTCCCCCTTGTTTAATCGAAGGAGAAATTTATGGGGAATAAGAAAAAACTTTCACTCTCACAAAAACAAAATATATCAGGTTGGATATTTTTGACTCCTGCCACCGTACTCATAGCCGTTATGAGTTTCTATCCGATGATAAGAGCCATAATTTTGTCTATGCAAAGCGGTGTCGGTGCAAAAATTTCTTTTGCCGGGTTAACAAATTATAAGAGAATGTTTGCTGATGCAATCTTTATGCAGTCTTTGAAAAACACCTTTATATACCTGATAGTTCAGGTACCTATAATGCTTTTATTTGCTCTTCTTTTGGCATCTTTATTAAATGATAAGCATTTAAGGTTTAAAGGGCTTTTCAGAACCTGTATTTTCCTGCCATGTGCTACATCTCTTGTATCATATGCCATTATATTCAGATCACTTTTTGCAGTGGACGGTTATATAAATACCGCTCTTGTAAATCTTGGAATTTTACATACCGGTTATAATTTCCTTTCAAATCCTTTTGCGGCAAGAGTTGTTATTATAATTGCTCTGCTTTGGAGATGGACGGGCTACAACATGGTTTTCTATCTTGCGGGACTTCAAAATATAGAGTATTCCATATATGAAGCCGCAAAGATTGACGGAGCAACATATTTCCAGATATTAAGAAAAATAACCATTCCGCTTTTAAAGCCTATGATTTTACTTACGGCTATCATGTCAACAAACGGTACATTGCAGTTGTTTGATGAGTCTGTAAACCTCACAAGCGGAGGTCCGGCAAATGCAACAATTACAATGTCTCATTATATTTATAACACTTCATTTAAATATGTACCAAACTTCGGCTACTCAGCTGCCATGTCATTCTTTATTTTAATTTTAGTGGCAGTACTTGCCGCAGTACAGATGAAAGTAGGTGATAAGCGTGACTAAAATAAAAACTGTTGTAAAATATGTATTTTTAACCATTGTTTCACTTATATCGATTTTCCCTCTATACTGGATGGCAGTCAGTGCCACTCATGCAAGTATAGATGTAATAAGAGGTGCTCTCCTTCCCGGAAATTATCTCTTTAAAAACCTTTCAAACCTGCTTGCAGCAAGTGATGTAAGCGGTGCTATGATAAACTCATTTAAATATTCAATAATGATGACGGTTTTGGCACTTTTTATTTGCTCACTTGCAGGATACGGTTTTGAAATCTATCATGATAAGGCAAAGGATGCCATTATGTCGATACTTTTGTTGGCAATGATGGTTCCTTTCGTAGCTATTATGATTCCTCTGTTCCAGATGTTTTCAAAGTGGGGACTTTTAAACTCAACTTTGGGATTTTTACTTCCTACATTGTCCACACCGTTTTTGATAATGCTCTTTAGACAGAGTGCCAGATCATTCCCACATGATATTCTTGAAGCTGCAAGACTTGACGGATTAAATGAATTTAGTATATTCCTCAGAATATTTATTCCTACTATGAAGTCTACATATGCTTCAGCAGCAATCATTACCTTTATGGGTGCTTGGAACTCATATCTTTGGCCAAAGGTAATAATGACTGAAAAAACATCCATTACAATGCCTATGTTGGTAGCCAACTTAAAGGAAGGTTATGTAACCGACTACGGTGTACTTATGCTTGCGGTACTTCTTTGCAGTATACCTACAGTTATCATATTCTTCGTACTCCAAAAGCAGTTTGCTGAAGGAATTACAGGTGCTGTAAAGTAATATATGATATGCTTTTTTAAAGGTGTGAAACCTGACACAGTATAAACTGTGGTAAGATTTCATACCTTTTATTGATAAAATATAATTTTAAGAGAGGTAAAAATGAATAAAGATATCTTAAAAAACATTTTAGAACCTACTGTTTTTGAGGAAAACAGACTTCCGGCACATTCAGATCATAAGTTATTTGCAAATAGGAATGAACTTATAAAGGGTGAGTCTTCTCTATACTACAATCTGAACGGTATATGGAAATTTGATTACTCAATCAATCCTGACTCCACTCCTGACGGATTTGAGCTTTTAAGCTTTGACTGCAAAAACTGGGAGGATATCAGAGTTCCTGCACATATACAAATGGAAGGCTATGACAGACCTCATTATGCCAATGTCGCATACCCTTGGGACGGCAGACAGGGGCTTAAATCAGGACAGTCTCCTACTGACTTTAATCCTGTTGCAAGCTATGTAAAATACTTTACATTACCTGAAAGTTTACAGGCAAGGATATTGTTTTAAGAATGGAAGGTGTTGAGAGTGCGGCCGCCATATGGCTAAACGGTCATTATATAGGCTACTGTGAAGACAGTTTTACTCCTTCCGAGTTTGATTTAAGTAAATATATAGTAAAGGGTGAGAACAAGCTTGCAATACAGGTTACAAAATGGTGTTCAGGCAGCTGGCTTGAAGATCAGGATTTCTTCAGATTCTCAGGAATTTTCAGAGATATCTGTCTCTATGCAAAACCGAAATGTCATTTAGAAGATATAGGTGTAAACCAGATATTTGAAAATAAGAATCTTGATAAAGTCAAACTTAATATATCATTGACTCTAAGCCAAAGTGCCAAAGTCAAACTCAGATTATATGACGCTTTTGATATGACCTTAAAGTCTAATGAGTTTAAATGTTTCTTTGATGAAACTCTTTTATCAGAGCTTGATAAGGATCAGGTTTCCGGTGAAAATAATGTTTTATTTGAGATAAATGAGCCAAAACTTTGGAGTGCGGAAATTCCAAATCTTTATACTCTATATATCGAAATATATGACGGTGATAATTTACTTGAAGTAACTTCTGTAAAAATCGGTATTAGATTATTTGAAAAAAATTCATCTAATATAATGACTGTCAACGGTAAAAGAATCGTGTTTGCCGGTGTGGACAGACATGATTTCAGTTCTAAATCCGGTCGTGCAATCAGCTATGAGGAAGTCAAAAAAGATATAGTTACCATGAAGGAAAACAATATCAATGCCATAAGAACAAGCCATTATCCAAACTGCTCTGCACTCTATGAGCTATGTGATATCTACGGCATCTATCTTATGGATGAATGTAATCTTGAGTCTCACGGCAGCTGGGACGGGCTTCTTAGCGGTATTTCCGACTATGATATGGTAGTTCCCGGTGATAAGAAAGAGTGGATGCCGCTTTTACTTGACAGAGCAAACTCCATGTATATGAGAGACAGAAACCACTCTTCCATACTTATCTGGTCATGTGGAAATGAAAGCTATGGAGGAAGCGATATCTATGAGATGAGCGAATTCTTCAGAAAAAAAGATTCAAGCAGACTTGTTCATTATGAGGGTGTTTTCAACGACCGTCGTTACAATGATACCTCAGATATCGAAAGCAGAATGTATGCCAAGGTAGCTGATGTAAAGGAATTTTTGAAAACTCATAGGGATAAACCTTTTATTGAATGTGAATATACTCATGCAATGGGTAACTCATGTGGAGGTATGCAACTTTATACCGAGCTTGCATGGGAAGAGGAGCTTTTCCAGGGCGGATTTATCTGGGACTATATCGATCAAAGCATTACCGGTAAGGATCCTTTCGGCAATGATACTCAGTACTACGGAGGGGATTTTGATGACTCTCCTACCGACTATAACTTCAGCGGAAACGGTATAGTATACGGAGGCGACAGGGATATATCTCCTAAAATTCAGGCTGTAAGATATAATTACAGACCTGTTGATCTAAAGATAGATTTTGATAAAGATGTACTCCATGTACATAACAGAAATCTTTTTCAGGAATTTGAGTGATTATAAATTTATCCTTTATATAAAGAAATTTGGAAAGACATTGTATGAAAGCAGCTTTACTTTAAAAGCCGAGGGATTATCAAAGACTGAGCATGTATTAAATGCAAAAGAAAAGGCAACAGAGCTTTTTGGTGTATATGGTGATGAGCTTGTTATAGGGGTAAAGGCTGTTCTTAATATTGAAACGATCTATGATCTTGGCGAAGTTTCATTTACAGAGATTGTTTTAAGAGAAGGTAGCAAGGCATATGAGGCTCTTTTCTCAAAATTTGATGATAATATTATTTGTGATACACCGCTTTGTGAGAGAAAACCGTTTAAGCTCACAATGGGAGTTGTAAACTTCGGAATAAAGGGTGATAATTTTGAAGCTCTGTTCTCACAGAATTTCGGCGGACTTGTTTCTTACAGATATGCCGGCAAAGAATTACTTAAGGCTATACCTAGACCTAATTTCTGGAGACCGCCTACAGACAATGATTACGGCAACAGTATGCCTTTCAGATATTCCAAATGGAAAACGGCTTCACTTTATGCCACTACAAAAGTTCCACGTGAAGACAGTACTTATTGGCCTGCATTCAGACCTGTTATAAAGGAATATGATACTTATGTATCTGTAACTTATAAATATGCCCTGCCTGAATGTGCCGATGAGCTCACTGTGGAATATGAAGTGTTTGGTGACGGCAGCATCAAGATAAATATGGACTATACGAGTGAAACAGGTCAATATGATTTACCTGAGTTCGGTACAATGTTTAAGTTAAAGCCTGAATATGAAATATTTCATGGTATGGTGCAGGTCCTATGGAAACTTACTCCGACAGACTTCCGGGCGCAAAGATTGACCTTTTCGAAGGCAAGGTAGCGGATCAGCTCGCTAAATATCTCTCACCACAGGAGAGTGGCAATAAATCTCATGTAAGATTTGCAAAGATTACCGATAAGAAGGGACGAGGCCTTATAGTTGCAGGAAATTGTATTAATGTTTCAGCTCTTGCCTATACTCCGAGTGAGATTGAAGAGGCAAGACATGACTTTGAGTTGCCGCCTGTTACAAAGACTGTACTTCGTGTAAATCTTGCACAGATGGGTATCGGAGGTGATGATACCTGGGGCGCACCTACTCTTGAAGATCACCTGATAAAGGGTAAAGGTACTTTGAAATTCAGCTTTGTTATAAAGGGAATCTAAATACCTCAAAGAGATTTGTCGATATTAAAGTAAATTTACATTAACTTAAAAAGAAACTCTAAACTGTCTTACAGTTTGGAGTTTCTTTTTATATACACTATATTATTTATTATCTTGCAACATATGCGCCTGACTCATTTACAAAGTATCCGTCAGGTGTTGTGGTATTTGAAAGCATGTTTCCTCTGTTAAGATCCATATAGTACCAGTTGCCACCAATATTCTGCCAGCCTACAAGCATATACCCGTCAGCATTGAAGTAGTACCACTCACCGCCTATCTGCTTCCATGATGAAGTTACATATGTACCGTCAGAGAATGCATACCACCAACCTGTAGCATTTCTCTGCCATGTGCCTTGAAGTGTTGTAGCATTCTTACTCTCATTGTAATTATTTGCAGCCTCAGCCTGACTTATTGTTACTGTGCTTGATGATACCCATGCACTGCTCTTTGTACCGTCACCATTTACAGCTCTAACCTTCAATGTGTATGTACCTGACTTTGTCATGAGTGACTTAAAGTTTGCACTGTTTGTAGTAAAACTCTGCACTCCGCCGACTGTGGATGTATTGTCTCTTATAAGCTTCACCTGATAACCTGAAGCCCCCTGTGATATGCTCCATGCAGCCTGACCGTTACCACTTAAATTTACCGTTTCTATAGGTGATACCTGATTTATCAACGCCGGTAACTGTATATCTACGTATAAATCATTTGAACTGTTCTCTCTTCTCGCCTCTATAAGCTCTCCACCTGTTATTTTAAAGTCCTCAGCCTTATAAACACTGAAGTAATAATTGTCATTTGCAGACAAATGTACTGTAATCTTAGGAGTATCTGTACTCTCCCATGTAGTACCCATATCCATAAAATCGACACCGTCAATGTAGTAATTGCTTCCTGATACATTTACCGTAATATCGTTTATATCCCTGTCTTTACCTACTGTAATAGCATCAGATTTTATATTTATCTTTACAGACTTGATTCCCGATGCCGCAAATGCAGTCATAGAAGCCGCCAAACTTATTATTCCACTTATTGCCGCTACGGCAATTTTTTTTCCGAAATTTTTCATATATTTCCTTTCACTCATATCTATATGTTTATATAATATTCTCTCCATACTATTAAATACTATATTCTAGTTTCAGTCAATTACTATTATATGATATTTTCTTTAAAATACTTACCAAAAGGTTACAATCAAAATTTATAATTTTACACTAAAAAAGGCGACAGCTACTCGCTATCGCCCTATTATTATCTTGCAACATCTGCCACTCTTGATTCTCTGATCACATTTACTTTTATTTGACCCGGATATTGCATCTCTTCTTCTATTCTCTTTGAGATGTTTCTGGCTAAAATAACCATATCGTCATCACTTACTTTCTCAGGCAATACCATGATTCTTACTTCACGTCCTGCTTGGATAGCAAATGACTTCTCAACTCCGTCAAATGATGTAGTAATTTCCTCAAGCTGACTCAGTCTGTTAGTATATGTCTCCAGTGTTTCTCTTCTTGCACCCGGTCTTGCTGCGGAAATAGTATCTGCCGCCTGTACCAAACATGCAATAAGTGAATCCGGATCAACATCTCCATGATGTGATTCTACAGAATTGATTACAACCGGATGTTCCTTGTACTTCTTACAAAGTTCCACACCAATCTGTACATGTGAACCTTCCACCTCATGGTCGATGGCTTTTCCAATATCATGTAGTAAACCGGCTCTCTTCGCCAATCTAATATCCACTCCAACTTCTGCTGCCAAAAGTCCTGACAATTGTGCCACTTCAATAGAATGCTTTAAAGCATTCTGACCATAACTGGTCCTAAATTTCATTCTTCCAAGTAATTTTATGAGTTCAGGATGTATACCGTGCACACCAACCTCAAGTGCCGCATTCTCGCCTTCCTCTCTCATAATACCGTCAACTTCTTTCTTTGCCCTATCCACCATCTCTTCAATTCTTGCAGGGTGAATACGACCGTCGACAATCAACTTTCAAGTGCTACTCTGGCCACTTCTCTTCTTACAGGATCAAAACAGGATAAAACTACCGCCTCAGGGGTATCGTCAATGATAAGCTCTACTCCTGTAAGCTGTTCCAGTGTACGTATATTTCTACCCTCACGACCTATGATTCTACCTTTCATATCGTCATTCGGTAACGCAACTACTGAAACTGTCGTCTCAGCCACATGGTCTGCTGCACATCTTTGAATCGCAGTAACCACATATTCCTTAGCCTTTTTCTCAGCTTCATCCTTTGCGACATTTTCAAGCTCTTTAATAAGCTTTGCCTTGTCATGTTTTACTTCATCTTCAACTGATTGTAACAAAAATTCCTTAGCTTGTTCACTTGTGAGTCCGGATATTTTCTCAAGCTCGGCGATTCCCTTATCATACAGGGATTCAACTTCCTTGCTCCTTGCTAATATCTTCTCTTCTCTTGCAAGAACACTCTCTTCTTTCTTTTCAAGTAAATCCTGCTTCTTATCCAAGTTCTCTTCCTTACTAAGTACTCTTTTCTCATAGCGGGCTAACTCTGCCCTTCTTTCTTTCACCTCTCTATCAAGCTCATTTTTTGTCTTTATAGACTCTTCTTTTGCTTCCAAGAGAGCTTCACGTTTCTTTGTCTCGGCTGTTTTTAAGGCTTCCTCTATTATTTCTCTGGATTTAATCTCTGCTGATCCGATCTTATCTTCATATGACTTCTTACGATGAGCAATCGCTAAACTCCAACTTAGAGGCGCCACAACAACTATTGAGAGTAATACCGCTATTATTATACTTCCCAGTTGTGACATAAAAGCACCTCCTTATTCAATTTTCATTGTTCAAAACAACATTTTAATTTTAACAAAAAATGAACAAAAAGTAAAGTCGGTAAGGATTGTATACAGATTGTGTTTAGAAATATCACTTTATAAATTTATCAAAATCTTCGGCACTCATATTTGCTCTGGCAGCAGCCTCATCAATACTTAGTATTCCGTCATTGACCAAAGATGCAAGTATGCTTATAACACCTTCCTGTCTTCCTACCACCCTACCTTTTTCAATGCCTTTTTCAATACCTTTTTCAATACCTTTTTCTATTCCTTTTTCTATTCCTTTTTCTATTCCTTTTTCTATTCCTTTTTCAATGCCTCTGGCCTCTACTCTATCCAGCACTTCACACATATCAACTTTCTCCTTCCCTTTCAATTCGTTTATAGTTTCTTCAAATCTGTTATCGCCTGTCATTGCAGACATTAATGTTAGAAGTTCTTCCACATGGGCGATGGCAGTTTCATCAGCTATATAATCTCTGTTTTTTCTCATCTGATACAGGTAATCAGCCAGTATCCTAAAATCACTTTTAAATAAGTCTATCTTTTCTCTATCCAAATAAGCTATCTCAAATAAGTTTATCTTAAAATCATTTACATATGGCTTTATTTCTTCATCTATATCCAGTATTTCAAAAAGTGTTTTTGGATAGTTCCACCTCTTTTCATATCCCAAATACAGAACCAAAGTAATCACCGGATACTTTGCCTTGTCAATGTTTTCTTTTCTGCTTTGCTTTACATATTCCGCCCCATCATATCCAAATACTCTAAGTGGCATAATTTTATTCGCTGTTGTCTGATTTTCAAGTCCGAATAATGCTACATTTATTTTTGTTTTTTTCCGCCAATACTTTGCTATATCTCTTTCCTGTGATCTTACCCTGCCGTCTATCTTCAGCATACTCATCGGCAATGCATCCTTAAGCGCGGCTTCATCTACCACGTTTCTACCGCCAAATAAAAGTACATTTAGAATATCAGCAAAAACGTCATTGTACTTTTCAAGCATCTTCTCTGTTACATCCTTATCTTGCATATCTCCTCCTTATTATACCAAAAAATTTTTTTACTGTTGGATTATTCTTTGATCATTTTTTTGAAATTTAGAACCTTTAGAATTTAGATTTTATATAATAATCTCATTTTACCGTATATATTACTAAAATACAATAACGGATATACTTATATTCCAATAAAAAGGACTGTCGCAAGCGACAGCCCCATATTAATTATTAAGCATCCTTATATGTTTTCATTACAACTTTTCTGAGTATATCTACAGGTATCATTGTGAATGCAAGTATGAATATTACTATCCATCCCTGTATACTAAACGGTACACAGCTAAACATCTTTCCGATAAATTGGAAAGGTGCAAAAGGTACGGCACCTGCATTTACGATAAGCGCCTGTACTATGATGATTGCAAAGAACACTTTAAGGAAGCCTGTATTTTCATTAAGTCCCTTAAATATTCCGAAGCCTTCATCTCTTACATTAAATCCGTTAAAGAGTGCACTTGCTATAAAGAGTACAAAATATCCTGTAAGAAGTTCTTCCTCTTTTCCGTCAAACAGATTTGCAAAGAACGGAACCTTAAGATATATAAAGCTAAGTACTGTAAGCCAAAGTCCCATACTTAAAATTTGAACAGCCATGTTTTTGCTGATGATATTCTCATCTCTTCTTCTTGGCTTTTCCATCATATAGCTTTCTTTAGCCGGCTCATTTCCAAGCATTATTGCGCCAAGACCATCCATTACAAGGTTTACAAACAGAAGGTGAGTTACTTTAAGCGGCTCTTCCACTCCGAAGAACGGGGCAATAGCACTTACTATAACCGCAGTAACATTTATAACCAACTGGAACTTACAGAACTTAAGGATATTGTGATAGATAGTTCTACCATAGAGTATAGCGTCCTTTATAGATCTGAAGTTGTCATCAAGAATTACTATCTCACCTGCTTCCTTGGCAGCCTCTGTACCGTTACCCATAGCAAATCCTACATCTGCTCTCTTAAGTGCAGGTGAATCGTTTACACCGTCTCCCGTCATACCTACAACAAGGTTCATCTCCTGGCAAAGTCTTACCATTCTTGACTTATCTGTAGGAAGAGCTCTTGCGATAACTCTGATATGAGGTATAAGTTTCTTTACTTCATCATCACTCATTTCATTGAGTTCTGCCGATGAAAGTGCTCTATCTGAATTAGACTGTATAAGACCTGCATCCTTTGCGATAGCAATAGCGGTTTCAAGTCTGTCACCTGTAATCATTACTACCTGGATACCTGCTCCCATAACCTCAGCTATAGCATCCTTAGCCTCAGGTCTTACATCATCTCTGATACCTACCAGACCTATAATAACTATATCATCATTGATGGTATTTCTACAAGAGCCTTCTGTGAATATCCGAATGCCAAAACTCTCATAGCTCTTGCTGCAAGCTCGTCAATCTTTCTGTCAAGAACAGCCTTATCAATTGTCTTTACTTCACCGTTCTCATCTAAGAACTTCTTAGCCTTTGCAAGAAGTCTCTCAGGCGCACCCTTATAGAATGTCTTATCAAGAGAATCTATTCTTGCCTGGCTGAATTTATTTGTTGAGTTAAATCCCTGATGTGCTCCTACTACCAGACTCTTTTCATTTTGCAATGCATCAAAAGTAGCATGTCCTATAAATTTCATCAATGCCTGATCTGTTGCATTACCACCTATTACCACACCTCTGTCATCAAACAACGACTGAGTATTCTTACCGATTGCGATATCTATAAGACCTTTTACTTTGCTGTGGTCACTTAAGTCAGGTATTGCAATGGAGTTTCCGTTTGCAAGGAAGAAATCCACTACTTCCAGACTTCCCTTTGTAATAGTTCCTGTCTTATCACTGAAAAGTATATTCAGTGAGCCTGCAGTCTCGATACCTTCCGCCTTTCTTACAAGTACATTATGATCAAGCATTCTGCTGGTATTTTGCATAAGTACCAAGGATATCATTAAAGGCAATCCTTCAGGAACGGCACATACGATAATAACTATTGCAAGAGTAACAGCTCTTATAAGATCCTGCACGATTGTCTGTGCTCCAAGAGCAAAATAGTTGCCGAATCCCCCCGCTCTTACTATAAAATAAGCAAAGTAAAGTATCGCTATTACTGTAGCACCCACATATCCGAAAATTGATATCTGATTCGCAAGCTTTCCAAGCTTTACCTTAAGTGGTGAATCAGGATCGTCTTCGTTCATTTCAAGAGCCATCTTACCCATCATTGACTTAAGTCCGACTCTCTTAACTTCTGAAACACCTTCTCCGTCAAATACTACAGCACCTCTAAAGAGTGAATGAGCATCTACAAATGTATCACCTGTGATATCCTCTTTTAACTCAAATCCCTCTTTTGCTGCAGTTTTCTTGCACTCCTCGGCCTCACCGTTTAGGGCTGAGTTGTCTACTCTTAAATCTCCGTCTATTAAAATACCGTCAGCAGGTATCTTATCTCCCGATTGTAAAAGTACAAAGTCTCCTACTACTACATCATCCACATCTATAACAGTTACAAGACCGTTTCTGTAGACCTTACAAGTATCCTTCTTTGTGTTGTCCTTTAACTCACGATACTTTGTATCACTTGCCACACCTGTCTTTGCAGATACAATGGCTACTATTATTACCGCAATAATAGTACCAAGCGGCTCATAAATTTCAGCATAGCCAAAGAAAAACATCACTATCATAAGTACTGCAATAGCAAGAAGTATCCTGATCATAGGATCGTTAAATGTCTCCTTGAACTCCTGCCAAAAGGTGGTGGGTTCCGAATCAGGTATTACATTTGAGCCATGATCCTGCCTTGACTTTTCAACTTCCTTTTCAGTCAAACCGGTAAATTTCATATAATTTCCTCTTTCAAAATTTTGGGGAGAAAGCAGCCGCTCTCTCCCGTAATATTTATTACATATATCTACTTGCCAATTCTCCAAGACCCGGATCGGTAGTACCCTGTCCTACAGCTGAGAACTTCCACTCACCATTATGTCTGTATACCTCACCGAAGATCATTGCAGTCATTCCCGAATAATTTTCTGTAAGATTGTACTTAAGAATCTCTTTATTGTTTGAAGCATCTACAAGTCTTATAAATGCATTTCTGATCATTCCGAATTCTTGGCGTCTTTGCACTGCCTGATAAATATTTACAACAATAACGATTCTGTCATAAACTGCAGGTATGTTTTCAAGATCTATAGTGATCTGCTCATCATCTCCGTCACCGGCACCTGTAAGGTTATCACCCATGTGCATAACAGTGCCTGAAGAGTGGCGAAGGTTTCCGTAATAAACTACATCACCTTTATTAACTATTTTGCCTCCCTGTAAAAGAAAAGCTGATGCATCACAGTCTATATTACCTTCCTGGCTTTGACCGCTGCCAAAGAGTGATGATAAAAATCCTCCGCCTCCCTTTGGAGCCTCATCCCATCCGAGACCTACAACTATTCTCTTTAAACCTGCATTCTCCTTTGACAGGCTTACCTTTTGTCCTTTTTGTAAACTGATAGACATATATCCTCCTAATGTCTGTGTATAGGGCTTAAGCTACCGCTATACCGTAATGATTGCAAAGTGCGGCGAGTCCGCCACCGAATCCGCTTCCTATAGCGTTGAACTTCCACTCGCCCGCATGCTTGTAAAGCTCACCTACAACAACCGCTGTTTCGATAGAGAAATCCTCACCAAGGTCATATCTGATGATTTCAGCACCGGTTACTTCATCTAAATTCTGATATAGGCATTTGAAACCTGACCGAAGTTCTGTCTTCTTGAATCCGCATCATATATAGTAACTGTAAATGCAATCTTCTCAATATTTGCAGGTACCTTTGAAAGGTCAATCTTAATCTGCTCATCATCACCGTCACCTTCTCCTGTAAGGTTATCACCCATATGAGTAACACTCTCTGACGGATGAGCCAAGTTGCCGTAGAAAATAAAATCTTTTTCTGTAGGGCATTTTCCACCTGCATCTACCATGAATGCTGCAGCATCCAAGTCAAAGTCCGCACCTGAATCAAATGCATTTACATCCCATCCAAGACCTACGATAACTTTCTTAAGTCCCGGATTTGTCTTTGTAAGATCTACTTTTTGTCCTTTAGATAAATTTATTGGCATAAAATCCTCCTTTATTATACACCGAATTTCTTATAAAATTCGTTTTTAATATTTTCAAGTTTAGCTTTGTCTTCAACTCTTTGTCTTCTGGCATCGTCCTGAATTCTCTTTGTTTCTTCGATACCGTTTACAATAGTTCTCCAAGACTTCTCCAAAGTATCCACCTTTATAGAACTTCCTGAAGCCATCTGAGCTGTAAGTTTTGCCTGCTCAACAGTATTTGTGGCATTCTTTAATATCATTTCATTGGTCTTTTTATCAAGCTCAGATAATGCCTCAGCCTGTAATCTCTGACGTTTGAGCATAATAGCCTGTGCAAGACTCTGCTTGAAAATAGGCAATGTAATAATAAAAGCCGAATTTATCTTTCTTATAAGATTTATATTACTGAACTCCATAGTCTTTAGCATCGGAATAGTCTGCATAGCCACATTTTCCGCAACTCTTAAATCCTGAGTTCTTTGCTCAAGCATCATAAGTGCATTGTTGAGAGTTGTAAGCTCAAATTGCATTGACTTATCGCCTGTACGCTCCATCTCGGCAGTTCTCTCCGCTATAGCACCTTCCAGTTCCTTGCATCCCTGCTCACCTGCCATGATATATTTTAACAAATCATGATAATAATTTACATTTGATTCAAACATGGTATTGAGCTTTTTATTGGTCTCTTTGATCTCGCCCTCATAGCCCTTAAGCTCTACATATACTTTGTCTATTTCACCGCCCATGGTCTGATATTTTGTCATTATCTTATCCAGCTGTTTTTTTATACCGCCGAACAGCTTGTCAAAAAGACCCGGTTCCTGTTTGATCTCTTCAATATCGAATTTGCTCATGATATTGGTAAGGACACCCAACATCTTTGAAGTTTCCTCAATCTGAGCGATGTTCATACTGTTGAGTACCAAATCTGAAGATTTTGATATCTCTGTAGCAACCTCTCCACCAAATGTAACAATACTGTCAAGATTGTCAAGTTCTATCTTGCTTACAAGTGCATCAACCTCTGCCGAATCCGCCAATTCATTCTTGATTTTTGCAGACTCTACTGCAATATCAAAGGTTTGAACGGTAGGTAATGCTTCATTCTCTGCAACATCACTTGTCACCGCTTCAGCTTCTACGGTTTTTGCTTTTGAAAAATCAAGTCCCATCTTTCCTCCTATGCCCCGTTCCAAAATGTCACAAAGGCTCAATATTAGTTTTCATTAACCAAAAAGTCTTGAAAAAAACGATTTTTTCTTTTCCTTCACAGACCTCAGTCTATTGAAATCCGGTATGGCTATATCATAAAGATAATTGCCGATTATATGCTCTTCCATTATCTGATTGTTAAAGTATTTATTTACATTGTCATATCCCGTAGGTATAAAAAATACTATATCAAATCCTATCAGATTCAAAAAAGCAACAATTATGCTGTCTTCCAACGAAATAACTGTTTCCGTTGTATTTACTATTATAAGCTTTGGCGGACATTTTGTAAAATCAAAGCTTTGTATAAATCTTAAAATTTCCTTAGGTAAATCTAAAACAATTGTAATTATCTTGTATTCTGTACCATTTTGTCCTGTTCCCGCTATAGTCTTCCTTCTTAAAAGCTCCGATAATTTATCAAGAATATACTCCTGAGTCTCAGCTCTTAAATAGTCGTATTTGTAAATTTGTGAATGCTTTATGCCCTCTCTGTCAAGTCTTCCATTCTTAAAAAAAGACGGTACACCGGCTGCCACAGTGCAGTTTCTGTCATAAATATTTTCATTCTTATATATCAATGTCGTATCTGTCAGAAGATTTTTAATATTTTGAAAATATGTATCCGTATCCGAGTTTGCCACACCTGATATCTTGGCAAACATTACAGGGATATTTACAATATCATCGACTGTTGAAAAGTTCGGTCTAAACCTCGCCTCCTGCTTCCAGTAAATGTTAATCTCTTCATATGTAGTTGAAAGCTTTATAATATTTGCTTTCGAAAATTGCATATCTCTGTACATTCCGGTATCCGAATACATCATGGTATCCAAATCTCTTTCCGCATTATATGCCATTGTACCCATTGAAAGATTGTTTCCGTCCGTAGGATACTCATTTACTTTCAAAGTCTCTTCAAAATTTACCTCATATAATCTTTCCCCGGTAAGTTTATCTCCCTTTTTCTCCGGATTAAAGATAACTACATCTATCGGCAGCTTTGCCACCATATTTAAGAACAGACTCTCGGTATCGGTTTCCACATTTCCGAAATATATAAGTATGGGAGCAGGTGAATGAATATCGGTATTTCCAAGCAAATCCGGTATATATCTTTGGAACCAGCATAGAATATATATTCCCTTATTCATCATTTTATTGAGATCCATATTCATCAGTTTGCCGGTCTCTATCATGGTATCCACAAAGGCATCCCTTGCCACATCAACAAAGGTATTGCTCTTTAGATTTATATTTTTTTTCAGATCCGTTATAAGCTGATTATCATTGGCATAATTGCCTCTTTTTTTTTTTGCAATCTCATCCACACTCGGATTTGTTATTTTATTGTTTATCACCTTTATGCTTCTGTTTGCTTTTTTCAAATCCTGATACAGCAAATACAGATTGTTTACATAGGTGTTTCTATTGTCACAACCGTTTATTCTTGCAAACATATTGTAGAAAAAGCTTGTATTCTCACCTCTTCTTGTATTCTTTAAATCCTCAAAGAGATCCCCGCTAAGCCATGCATTTGTATCGGCTTTTGCATTTGCTTTATTACTGTACAAAAGTCTTTTACTTTTGTCTTCCTCATGCTGCTTTAAAAGCCACTGCAGATCAAACCCTGCCGGGAAGCTCTCGCTTCCCATACCCAAATCTATTGAGTATTCGGATTTCGGATCTATTGTCATATACTTTGAATCACCACCCGGTTGAACCAGAATAATATCCGCTCCCGCATTAGAAAGTATTTTTAAAGTAGACAGCTCTGAAAAATTTACATTTCCCCAAAATATAATCTTAGGTACATCATCGTTTCCGAGTCTTTCCATGATATTATAAAAATTATAGTAGAGCCAGCACATTATCCTTATAAAATTATTCTTTAAGATATCTATATTTTTACCCTGACGCCTTAAAACTTCCAAGGTATCATAGATTCCGTCGGCTATCGATGCCCTCTGATAATCTTTTATTCTCGGCAGCCATTTCTTTAAAGCCTCCGCCATAAATCCCGGACCGTGAACATATTTATCTCCGATTATTTCATTAAAATATGCTATATTGTCCGCAGTGGGATTTTCTATATTTTTATCTATTATTGCCCCTTCTCTCTTGGCCAAATCATAGTATTTTCTGATAAATTCAAGTATTGTTTCATCATAGGAATTTATTCTGTAAAAATATACTCCCTTCGGTTTTCTTTCACCTTGCCTTTTAAAAAAGTCTTCAAGCCCTTTTATCTTCTGATGCAATAACATGCATTCATCCCCTTTCAAGTCAAAACTTTTCTTATCTTATAAAGCTCTTTGTAAAATTATATACTGCATCATACGGTACAGCCAGATTTATATTTTGTCCCTCACTGAAACCTGAAGTGCTTATGCCGATTACCTCTCCATACATGTTCAGTACCGCTCCTCCTGATGAACCCGGTGATGTAGGTGCGCTAAACTGTATCATATCAACATTATCTATATTTCTAAAGCCTGATATAATACCGTCGGAAACCGAATTAAAAAGACCCAGCGGACTTCCTATTGCCACCACCTTTTGTCCTCTTACCAGACCTTCTTTTCCGTTATATAATCTCAAAGGATTTAACACTCTTGAAATTCTTATTATTGCCAGGTCCAGATGATGATGGTATTTTATAACTTCATTTGTCTCATATATTCTCTCATCATCTTCTATTCTTACCTCAAAATAATATCCGCCTCTTATAACATGATTATTGGTGAGTATAAAACCGTCTCTTCCAATCATTATACCCGAACCTGTTCCAAGAAGCTTCTTACGATTGTCAAATACAGCTATCATTACAATTGATGTTGACAGTCTTGCAAGTTCCACATAGCTTAACTCTCTATCTCTGCTCACATTTACCGCAGTTATATGAGCGCTCTCTGAAGAACTTGCACCTGTATTTGTCTGATTGTTAGCCGGTGTGGCTACAGGTGAAACACTGACTGCTTAGTTTTGGAATCTCTGTCTTTTCTTCTGGTAGATGCCAAACTTATGGTCACCATTTTTCTCCCGTCCCCCGTATTTACCGGTGCGGCGTTCATTCCTTTTGTTCCGATATCGGTAGGCTGTTGTATCTGATGATTTTCTGCAGGTTCATCCGGTTCATATATCATCTTACCTTCATAAAAATCACCAAGCTTTTTTGTGTAGTAATATTCATCCATTACAGAGATATCTTTTGAGTACTGCAGCAGGCATACATCCATACCGAGTAAATTAAGAAAAATAAAAAAATAGATTTCCGATTCCTTTTGTATATTCTCCGCTACTACTTTTATATTCTTATCTCCGTTTATTTTGATATCTGAAAAATTATCTTTCAAGCCAATATAAAAGCTTTACCATTATATTTTTTTCTATTGTATCCGAGATATTCTTCTTATACTTTTTCAGGAGTTTTTGCATTTCCTTTACCGCTTCTATAAGCTCATCTTCGCTTATATTATTTTGTCTTACTAAAGCCGTATCAAAATGACATGTGGATATAAAAGCTTCATAAGCCCTCTTTTGCTCCATACAATCACTCTTTATATCCGGCGAGTCAAGATATTTATAGTATATCCTTCCCTGCTTCATCTCAGATCTCAGATATTTTCTTAATTCATTTATTTCCTTGTTTGTATTTGCATTTGCACCTGTAAACTTTACCATGTAGGTGTTTCTTATTTCACCTGCTCTGTTACCCCTTACTCTTCCAAACTCTGTAATACTGTTTATATTTATAGGATTCAATCTGTATTTGGCATACTTGCTCCATTAAAATCTGTCTTTCTTTTATTATATATTATATGGTATAATTATATCAATATTAGCGAAAAATATAAGCCTATATTCAATATTTTTTGACAGGGGTTGGTCATGAAAGATTCCAGTATTTACTATAGCGTGGGCGCACTGCTTTATACCGATGCAAATAACACGGGTATTATAGACGATATAATACTTGAAAGATTTAATATTCCGTTTTCTTTAGCTTTTTCATTTGACATGGCAAGCAATGATGCCGAAGCTGATAAAGCTGAGAATATACTTATAAAGACCTTGGATAAACTGTTTGTTTCAAAAAAAGAGAGAGAGTTCTATATACCTAAACTGTTTATAAAAGTGCTTTCCACCTCACATATAGCCCATTTATATAAAAAATTCGGCAGCTTACTGGATATGATTACCGGCTTTATTTTACCCGACTTTTCCGTATCAAATGCCGATATATATATTTATGAAATGCAGAGAATAAATTCGGTACTTTCCACTCCTGTGTATATATTACCTGAGCTTGACTGTGTATCACTTCTTGACCTTCGAAACAGACATAATTATCTGTATGCAATTAAGGAAAAACTTGCCACCTATGAGGACTATGTTTTAAATATTCTGGTTGCGGCAGGCAGTATACTCAATATACTCTGCGTCAGGCACAGAGTTGATGAAAGCATATATCAAAGCGGTCCGGTTGCAGGACTTCTGTCCGACATTATTTCGGCTCTTTCAAGTGATTATATAATATCTGCACCTGCCTATGAATACTATGCAGGTATCGGCTGGCAAGAAGGTCTGGGTAAGGAAATTGAGCTGGATAAATTAAACGGTTTTGTTGGTAAAACGGTTGTGCATCCGAAGCAGATACTTGTGGTAAACGATGCCTATAAAGTTCCAAGTATTGACTATGATGATGCTCTAAGTGTACTTGATGACAAGAAGATGTATCGTTCCTGTCCGAATGTTAACAATACCAGAATAAATGAGCCGAAGATTCATTACAGTTGGGCAATGGAAGTTATCTTACTTGCGCAGTACTTCGGTGTGAAAAAATATTAAAAAATATGTGAGTCTTTCCCACTCACACATTTTTTAAATGTCCTTCATTTTCTTTATTATTCCCATGCATTTATAATTATTTAAGTATGTATATTCTATTTCACTTTCTCTTTCACCGGCAAGCTTTTATTATATGTCTAAGTTCTTTATCATCTTTATATCTTTCATCTATAAGTATCTTCCACGGAACTCTTCTAAGAAGCACTCTTGTAGTCTCACCTATCCCCGGTTTTATAAGATTTATATCTTTTATACCGTATTTATCCGCCTGCTTTTTTACTTCAATAATTCCCCTTGCTCCTTTGATGCTCTCGTCCTTTACATTTTTTTTAAAGAGCTTTTCTATATTGTCAATGAAATGATAACTCAAATCATTGTCTTCATATTCCTTGTAGTATATAGCACCGTGGAAGTCATCTTTACCGATTATATCATCTCTTAAAAATGTTCTGCTTACCAGTCCGCATACCGTAGCATTTAGTGCGGAGCTTGGAATAAAGATATCATCATAAGTACCTGCCAACTCAGTTTCACCTGCAGGATCCGATACCACTGCCAGTTCCTCAGATACCCCTTCATAATTTTCACAGGCTGTTTTCAGTTCTTTAAGTATCGCGCCCTTACCTATCCAACCGTCAACAAATAGGATATCTTTTGCTTTGTGACGCGCAAGTATGTGCTTCATAGCATTGTCATCAATACCTCTGTCTCTTATTATGGAAACCGAATAATGCGCCACATCGGTTTCATACTTCCATTTTATATATCTTTAAGCAGCACTCCTATCGGGGTACCGGCTCTTGCCAGAGAGACTAAAACTACATCTTTTCCTCTTTTTTCTATTACTTTATCTGCCAAAGATGCAAGAGCATCCGCCATTTTCTGTCCGAAAACCTTGAATGAATCAAAATATATTTTCATATATTCCTCGGTGGGTATATATTCTATCGGCAGCATTTCACTGTAATGCATTCCTGATTGTATAAGCTTTTCCCTCTCCAAGCTTGGCAAAGGCTCTACAAGTCCTGTAACATCCTTTAAGAGAAAAATGACATCGCTTTCTTTGTAACTACTCTTCATTATCCCACCTGATCAAATATATATTTTTATTTCCGGAAATTCTGATTGCCTCCAGGATATCAGCCTCTCCCTCCGCTTCTTTTCCGTCTGTAACAAGAAAGAATACATCCGATTCTTTCAAATCGTATATATAGGTCTGTCTGTTTTTATCGTATATACTTCTAACCTCATATCTGGTATGAAGAGGGTAATCTTCTAACTTTGACACCTCAATGGGGCTTCTTGTGGATGAGTGCACATATACATCTGCATCTGAAAAAGTGTCTACATACTCTGCCAGTTTTATCGGGACATAAATAAATTCTTCAGTCCCAAGTACGGTGACACTCTTTTTATCTTTCAACAAATTCTTTAGATCAATCTTTTCTTTTAAAAACTCTCCAAGCCTGTCAGTCTCTGCATCCAGATCCTTTATATTTAAAAGTCTTCTGGTCCTGATATCCGTCTTGAAATTTATTATTTTTACATCATCATACCTTGGTGTAGAGTTGATTGTGTACACATCACCATCGGTCAAAGTATCAACCACTTCATCTTCAAAGCCTTCTTTATCTATATCTCTTATATAGACTATATCCACATTCTTTTCTTTAAAGAATTTTCTTCTTTCCTCTGACAATGTGTTTGTAAGAGGTGCTATGGCATATTTTTTTCCACCCTTAAATATGCTCTCTATCTCCTCTATACAATGCCATATAGTATTTCCTGTGGTGATCTCGTCTTCAACAAATACTATTCTGTCTACCTGACCATATATCTTTTCCATATCCGCAAGTACCAGTCTTTGCTCCATAGCATGACTGTGTGCCTCTGTAAAATGTATATACTCATTTTGAGCGCATATATTTTCTCTGGTTGTCTGCATGAAAAAGGCTCCCGCACTGCTTGCAAGAGAGGCACCTATCGCTATTGCGGTCTCCGCAAATCCGATTACAAGTGAGTTCTTTAAAATTTCGCTTGATAAATTCGCAAGAGTATCATACTCATTTTTCACATCCCCGATCAATGCAATCTTATGCTTTCCCTGATTTGCATTAATTATCAAATAGCCTCTCTTATTATTATTAAGACGTTTTGCAAGGCTTATCTTATCCATACTACCACCTTTTTACATAAATATAAGGGTGACTTTCGCCACCCCTATATTCTATAGTTTTTTTACTTAAATTTCATCCTCTGTATTATAGATTTGGTATACCTGATATTCTTTTATAAATTCAAATCCAAGTCTTGACGCCAACTCTACAGAGTGCTGATTTCTAACATCTATATAAGGATTTATATTTTTATCTTCCAGATAAAGTGACACATTTGATGCTGCCGTGAGCGCAAGGTTTCTCCTCCTGTACTCAGGATTTGTAGCAAATACAAGCTCCATAAATTCTTTACCGTATGATCTTCCCATGCAGCCGCTTACCGCGACTCCATCCTTATAAACCATATATCCTGTCGCATCTTTAGCAAATTCATCTCTGTTATCAAAGCATGCGGCAAAATCTTCGCTCCACATATCCTTTAACAAGGCATCATAATCATCCGGTCTGACATTATCAATATTCAAACCTTCCTCAATCGCTCCGTTTAACTCTTCCAACAGTGCTCTGTTCTCAACACCTTTAAAAGCCAAAAGATATCTTGAGAAATTTCTATATCTGCAATCTATATTTTCTACAAGCCAGTCTATCCATGACTCTGAAGTGGGAATTATATAAGCCCCGTCTCCATACCTTGCAATAGTTCCCCACAAAGAAACCGCTCTGTCCTTCTTTGGAGTAACTCCTACTATATAAATATAGTGATATACCTTTATAACACAGTATGAAGCTGTGCCTGTGGCCGGTATCCATACTTTTCCGCATTTGCCGGCAAGTGCAAGCCTGACCAATATATCATCTGTGGCCAATTCAGACAGACCTTCCCTCTCATTTAAACCAAGTTCAATCATAACCTTTCCTCGCCTACTCTTTCTTTTTATCTTTCATAAGCATAGTTTAACACAAAGAATTGGTTAATACTACAATAACATTAGTAAAAATATGAATCTCTTTCTTAAATTTAGACGAAAAAAGCTACCCAAAGCCTTTTACAATGGATAGCCGATTCTTATTATACAAACATTATCCTATAACATTAGCCATACGAATTACAGGTCTGTAGTTATAGTTTGAAATAATTATTCCTGTTCTTGATGATGAAGCATGTACCACCTTACCGTCTCCGATATACATAGCAACATGACTTACAGATCTGCCTGAACCGTAGAAAAGAAGGTCGCCTGGCTGAAGCTGGTCTGCACTTGCAACTGTAGTACCTCTTGTTGACTGCTCTGAAGATGTTCTTGGAAGTGAAACACCGGCAGCGTTTGCAAGAATATATTTTACAAATCCTGAGCAATCTGCGCCTATATAAGGATTTGTTCCTCCGTAGATATATCTACCGCCTACAAAAGTCTTTGCAAAGTTTGCGATTTCTTCTCTCTTATTTGAAGCTGTAGCCTGAACTATGCTCTTTGTTGCTGAAGCGGCAGCCTCTTCCGCTGAATCCATCTCATCTATAGAAGTATCCCCATCCTTTATAGAAATATATCCTTCTACATCATTATATGAAACTTTTGCGTATCCGCCACCCATATCTTCAAGTATCTGGAATACGTCACCCTTATTTGCCTTACCGATTGTATCGTTTGATGTCATGCTCTTATATATATCAAGTGTATTTGCCTGTACTGTAACTATATATGTACCGCTTTTAAGAGCCGGTCCTCTCAACACTTCCTCATGAAAGTTTGCAACTTTTCTGACTGATGTTGTTGCAAAAGATGTAACAGGTGAAATTGTGCTGATAGTCAATGCTGATAATATTCCAATTATAATTCTTTTTGTGTTCTTCATTTTCGGCTCCTTAAATCTATTCTATACTAAACCCGGTCCGTCCGGCATTTAAATCTTTAATAATTACAAACGATTTATGTTTGTTAAGTAAATGTTACGAAACTTAGTATAAACTCACTAAGAGAATATGTCAAGCTTTTTATTCAAGCTTTAATATCTTTTTTCTATACCTTTTTATAATGGTAAAAAGGTTATAAATACCATGTAAACATCGTATTTATAACCCTTTATTTGTTAATCTCTTACAAGTTTTTATCCTATAAAAGTCCATTTTGAAGTTTTTTTAAAATCAACCAAAGTTGTTAAGAAGTCATTATTCACTTGAAATAAATATTTATATTTTTTTGTTTTTTTATCTACTATAACAAAGATAATGCAGATTTTGTAAAGTGACTTTTACGTTTTCGATTTTTATTTCAAAAGTTAATTTTTGTAACACTTTTTGTAACAACTTAAAATTTATAATTCCCTTTTCCGAAAAATCCCCTTTATTATAGCCACCAAAAGCAGTACTCCTATCACAGGTAACAATACCGGTGCCAAAAATGAAAATACCGCAGCAACCACAGCTACAATCACTACTAAAACCGCTATCGCAATAATTATAGGTATTATCAGGCTGTTACCTGAAAAGTTATATGTTTTAAAGCTGTTATCTTTTCTGTCACTATAGTTTTCATTCTCTTCATAACTTCCGTTTTTTTCGACTGTATTTTCATACGTCTCATTATCAATGCCTACAAATACATCTTCATATCCCGCGGCAACCTTTATAGAATTGGCAATAAGTCTGGGTTCTCCCAGTTCTTCCATTATTTCACCTATGCTTCTTCCCTTTGAAAGCTCATCATCAATATATGACGAATAAAATCTTATATTTTCCGTTATAAGAGATTGTGATCCTGTGGAAGCCAGAGCTTTCATCAGTCCGTCCAAAAATTCCTCTTTTGTCATATCTTACTCCATATCAAATATATCTTTTCAGTTCTTCTCTTCTTTTCTTATAATCAGGTATCTGCTTTTCCACCTCACTCCAAAAAGCTTTGGAATGATTCATATGTTTTAGATGTGCAAGTTCATGTACAAATACATAGTCAATTAATGCCTCAGGTAAAAAGAATAACCTAAAATTAAAATTAAGATTCTTCTTTGAGGAACAGCTCCCCCATATGGTCTTTACATTTTTTATCCTAACCATATTAAAGTGAACATTCATCTGTTTTGCAAAATCATTCAACTTCTCTTTAAATATTTTATTTCCGTCAGAATGCATCCAAAGCCTTACCATATCCTCATATTTGTCAGTCTGCAAAATAATATGATAATTTTCATCAAATTTCATGTATAAAAATTCCGCTTCTAAGCTTAGGCTCAAACCATGTGGATTTCGGAGGCATAAGCTTATTTTCATCAGCTACAGCAAACAATTCTTCCATTGATGTAGGATACATCAAAAATGCAACCTTGCCTCTGTCATTATCTATCTCAGACTTTAAATATCCTACTCCTCTTATTCCGCCTGCAAATTTTATTCTTTTCATCCGTTCTCGGGTCTTTTATTCCGAATATGGGTTCAAGTACCAAATCCTGCAATATTGACACATCAAGGCTCTTTATAACATCACCCGATACCGAATCAAGTACTTTTTTCTTTGCACTTAAGATATAGAATTTATCCTTAACAAGCATTCCGAACTCACCTCTGTCGCCTATCTCTTTAAGTACGGGACTCTCTGTTATATCAAAATTTTCAGCTATAAGGCTCATAACTTCTTCCACGCTTTTTTTGTTAAGATCAAGTACTATTCTGTTATAAGGCAAAATATGCAGCTGTCTCTCATCAAATATTACAGACAGAAAATAATTGTACTCAGCATTCGGATTGTTTTCATTTTGCCTTCTCTTTAGAGCCACTTTTACGGCGGAAGCGGCTCTGTGATGTCCGTCAGCTATATAAAGAGACTCTATATTTTCAAAGCATTCTCTTATCTGCTCATTATAAGCTTTATCCACCTTCCATACTCTATGGCCTATTCCGTCATCCGATACAAAATCATATATAGGGGCATCCGAAATATTATCTGAGATTATTTTTTTCAAATCGTCATTTTTCTTATATGCCAAAAATATCGGTCCGGTCTGCGCATTTACAGTGTCCACATGTTTTATCCTGTCGATTTCTTTTTCTTCTCTGGTATTCTCATGTTTCTTTATAATATCGTTTAAATAATCATCTACACTCGCAAGTCCCACTATACCTGTTTGGCTTCTGCCGTTCATAGTCAACTCATAAAGATAATAACCGTCTTCATTGTCCTTCTCATATATGCCCTTGTTTTTAAATTCTTCATAGAGATTTTTTGCCTTTTCATAAGCTTCCTTTGAATACATGTCAAAGCTGTCGTCAAAAGCCGTCTCAGGTCTGTCAATATTTAAAAATGCATAAGGCTTACCTGATACCGCAGCCTTTGCTTCTTTTCTGTCATATACATCATATGGCAAAGATGCCACCTGCTCTGCAAGTTCCTTAACCGGTCTGACACATTTGAAAGATTTTACTACTGCCATCTTACCCTCCATTTTGCTTGATTAGATAATTCTATCATAAATACCGCATTACATATAGCTCTTATTATCTCAATAATAAGCAAAAACGGCAAGGTCGAAATGACTTTACCGTTTTTTACATTATTATTTTATAACTCTTACCTTTAAAATACCTTCAATAGCATTTAACTCATTTATAAGGCTTTCGCTTGCCTTGTTTTCTATGTCTATAAGAGTATATGCCTTTGAGCCCTTTGATTTATTTGTAAGATCAGAAATATTATATCCGTTCTTTGCAAATGCTGAAGTAATCTGACCTATCATATTTGGAATATTCTGATGCAAAAGAGCGACTCTTCCCTCTACCTGACATACTCCCATATCACAGCTTGGGAAATTTACGGAATTTTTTATATTACCGTTCTCAAGATAGTCTACAAGTTCATTTGCAGCCATAACCGCACAATTATCCTCACTCTCCTGTGTGGAAGCACCAAGATGAGGTATAACTATAGCCTTTTCCATCCTTGCAGACTTTGTGTTCGGGAAGTCTGTAACATATCTTGCAACCTTACCGCTCTCAAGCGCTTTTTCCATCTCATCATCATCTACAAGCAGGTCTCTTGCAAAGTTTAAAATCACAACTCCGTCCTTCATCTGAGGAATTGAATTTTTTCCTATCATGCCCCTGTTATCATCTGTGAGCGGAACATGCAATGTAATATAATCACACTCTTTGAATATTTCATTTATATCTGTTATATGCTTTATCTTTCTTGAAAGTCTCCATGCGGCATTTACTGAAATAAACGGGTCGTATCCCAAAACTTCAAGCCCCAGTGAAGCTGCGGCATTGGCAACTTCGGCACCTATAGCACCGAGTCCTATTACTCCGAGTTTCTTTCCTTTTATCTCACCACCTGCAAAGTTTTTCTTTCCCTTTTCAACATCCTTTGCAATAGTATCGGAATCTTTGATGCTTCTTGTCCACTCGATACCTCCGACAACATCTCTTGCAGCCAAAAGCATACCGCAGATTACAAGTTCCTTTACACCGTTTGCATTTGCTCCCGGTGTATTAAATACCACTATTCCGGCATCTGCACATCGCTCAAGCGGTATATTGTTTACACCTGCACCTGCTCTGGCTATGGCAATGAGATTTTCAGAGAACTCCATATCGCCCATTGCGGCAGATCTTACCATAATAGCATCCGCTTCTTCAATATTGTCTGTAAGCTTATAATTTTCGTCAAATATATCCGTTCCGACATTTGCGATAGCATTTAAGCAATGTATTTTTCTCATGATAACTCCTTATGCATTCTCTTTCTCAAAATTTCTCATAAACTCAACCAGTTTTTCTACACCTTCCTTCGGCATAGCGTTGTAGATGCTGGCTCTCATTCCGCCGACACTTCTGTGACCTTTTAAGTTTACAAATCCGTTTGCTTCGGCCTCTTTGATAAACTTAGCATCAAGTTCTTTGTCTCCTGTAATAAAAGGTACATTCATAAGTGAACGGTCCTCTTTTCTTACAGTTCCCTTAAAGAGCTTTGATGAATCAAGGAAATCATAAAGAATCTTTGCTTTCTCTTCATTTCTTTCCTTCATTGCGGCAAGTCCGCCAAGAGATTTAATCCATTTAAATACCTTGCCGCAAATATAAATATTGTATGTCGGAGGTGTATTGTAAAGTGACTTATTATCCGCATGAATCTTATATCTGAGCATTGAAGGTGTGCCTTCAAGTACATCATCCGTTACAAGGTCATCTCTTATAATTGCAATAACCACTCCTGCAGGTCCGATATTCTTTTGTACTCCTCCCCAAACCAAAGCATATTTGCTGATATCCATAGGCTCTGATAAAAAGCATGATGATACATCGGCAACCAAATCCTTGCCTTTGGTGTTCGGCAATGTTTTAAACTTTGTTCCGTAGATTGTATTGTTCTCGCAGATATATACATAATCCGCATCTTCTCTTATAGGTAAATCCGAGCAATCCGGAATATATGAGTAAGTTTCATCCTCGCTTGATGCCACGGCAACAACATCTCCATACATCTTTGCTTCCTGGAAGGCTTTTTTAGCCCACTGTCCTGTGATTATGTAATCCGCTTTTTTATTCTTCATAAGGTTCATAGGAACCATTGCAAACTGTGTATGTCCGCCGCCCTGTAAGAAAAGCACTTTATAATTATCAGGGATATTTAAAAGGTCTCTTATATCCTTCTCGGCTTCCTCTATTATCTCTTCATATACCTTGGAACGATGGCTCATTTCCATAACGGACATTCCGCTACCGTTGTAATCAAGCATTTCTGCAGCTGCATCTCTTAAAACCTCTTCAGGAAGTACTGCGGGACCCGCACTAAAATTATATACTCTACCCATGATAATCTCCTTATAATACAATATTTTCAATCTGCTTTTCACAAAATACCGTCTTGTTTACTTAATCGGATTTAATTTCAAATCCTTCTCATCAAACGCATCCGATATAGCCGCTCCCGGCGATACCATCGGAAATACCTTCTCATCAGAATCAATTTCACACTCAATTACAAAAGTTGTATTCGATTTTAATGCCTCTTCAAAAGCGACATCAAACTCCTCTTTTGTAGTAACTCTTTTGGCCTTTGCACCCATAGCCTCTGCAAGCTTTACAAAGTCCACTTTGTCTCTTAATACCGTCTGTGAATATCTCTTTCCATAGAACAGATTCTGCCACTGTCTAACCATTCCAAGTACATGGTTATTTATAATAACCTGAATAATCGGAATATCATATCTTGTGGCTGTAGCTATTTCATTCATATTCATTCTGAAACATCCGTCACCGGCTATATTTATTACAGTCTTATCAGGCTCTGCCATCTTTGCACCGATAGCCGCACCAAGTCCGTATCCCATAGTTCCAAGTCCGCCTGATGTAAGGAATGTTCTCGGATTCTTAAACTTATAAAACTGTGCCGCCCACATCTGATGCTGTCCTACTTCAGTACTGATTATTGTATCATCGGCAGTCTTTGCATCTATGGTCTCTATTATGTACTCACCTGTAAGCCCGGTCTTATTTGTTCTTACAGGATACATATCATTTAATCTTTCAATATGTGCTACCCATTCATCATGATGCATAGGATCAAGTCTTGAGTTAAGCTTTCTTAAAATCAATCTTGCATCACCGATAAGACTGTAATGCGCCTTGATATTTTTGCTTATCTCGGCAGCATCCACATCTATATGCAAAGATCTTTGCGTTTTTTTAGCAAATTTCTTGGCATTACCGATTACTCGGTCTGAGAATCTCGCACCGATTACAATAAGCAGGTCGCACTCGGTTATTCCGAGATTACTTGTCTTTGTTCCGTGCATTCCCACCATTCCGGTATATTTCGGGTCTGAGCCGTCAAATGCTCCCTTACCCATAAGTGTGTCGGCTACCGGTGCATCTATCTTTGAAACGAAGGTTCTAAGTTCTTCGCTTGCTCCTGAAAGGATTGCTCCGCCACCTACCAAAACATATGGCTTCTTTGAAGCTCTTATAAGTGAAACGGCATTTAATATCTCTTCTTCACTTACACTTGTAGTCGGCATTACCTTTTCAGGCTTTTGATATTCGTATTCAAAGCTGTCTCCGGTAACATCCTTTGTAATATCTATAAGTACAGGTCCCGGTCTGCCGCTTACAGCTATTTTAAAGGCTCTTCTTATAGTCTCCGCAAGCTTGTTTCCGTCTCTTACAATAAAGCTGTACTTGGTTACAGGCATTACAATACCTGATATATCCACCTCCTGGAAAGAGTCTTTTCCAAGAAGATTATTGCCTACATTACAGGTGATGGCAACTACCGGTATTGAATCCATATATGCACTTGCAATACCTGTTACCAGGTTTGTAGCTCCCGGTCCGCTTGTTGCCAGACAAACACCTACTTTACCGCTTGCTCTTGCATATCCGTCCGCGGCATGCGAAGCTCCCTGCTCGTGACTGGTAAGTATATGTCTTATTCTGTCCTGATTTTTATATAATTCGTCATATAGATTAAGTATTGCGCCGCCCGGATATCCGAATACGGTATCAACACCCTGCTCTAAAAGACATTCAACTATTATTTGTGATCCGCTTAATTTTGCCATCTATCCTCCTATAACTCGTCCACTGTTAAAACCGCACCCCTTGGAGCACCTGAGACAAGCTTTCTGTATCTTGCAAGATAACCTGTTACCTCATTAATTCTTGGCTTCCAGTTTTCTCTTCTCTTTGCAAACTCTTCTTCACTTACTCTGGCATTTATTGTATTTGCATTGATATCAATATCAATAATATCACCGTCTTGTAAAAGTCCTATAGGTCCGCCAACAGCCGCCTCAGGTGAAGCATGTCCGATTGATGCACCTCTGGATGCACCTGAGAATCTACCGTCAGTGATAAGCGCTACGGTAGTATCAAGTCCCATTCCGGCGATTGCCGATGTAGGATTTAACATCTCTCTCATACCCGGACCTCCCTTCGGTCCCTCGTATCTGATAACTACAACATCTCCCGGTACTATCTTTCCGCCTTTTATTGCCGCAATTGCATCTTCCTCACAATCAAATACTCTTGCAGGTCCTGAGTGCTTAAGCATTTCAGGAAGTACAGCACTTCTTTTTACCACACATGAATCAGGTGCTATATTACCTTTAAGTACTGCAATTCCTCCAACCTTTGAATATGGGTTCTCGGCAGGTCTTATAACATCCGTATCCAGATTTACTGCATTCTTTATATTCTCACCGACTGTCTTACCTGTAACCGTCATACAGTCAAGGTTTAAAAGTCCAAGCTTTGATATCTCCTTCATAACCGCATAGATACCGCCGGCCTCATTTAACTCTTCTATATAAGTATGTCCTGCAGGCGCAAGATGACAAAGGTTCGGTGTCTTTGCACTTATTTCATTTGCAATGTCCACATTCAGCTCGACTCCGGCCTCATAAGCAATTGCAGGAAGGTGAAGCATGGAGTTTGTGGAACATCCGAGTGCCATATCCATTGTAAGTGCATTTATAAATGCTTCTTTTGTCATAATATCTCTTGGGCGGATATCTCTCTTTAACATTTCCATTACAGCATATCCCGCTCTTTTTGCAAGACGGATTCTCTCCGAATATACCGCAGGTATTGTACCGTTTCCTCTAAGTCCCATTCCCAGAACCTCTGTAAGGCAGTTCATTGAATTTGCCGTGTACATACCTGAACATGAACCGCATGTAGGACAGGTCTTATTCTCAAATTCCATTACATCGTCTTCACTTATTTTACCTGCCGCATATGCTCCAACCGCTTCAAACATACTTGAAAGTGATGTGTTCTTTCCCTTAACTCTTCCTGAAAGCATAGGACCGCCCGATACAAATACTGTCGGTATATTGAGTCTGGCCGCCGCCATCAGCATTCCCGGTACTGTCTTGTCACAGTTCGGAATCATTACAAGTGCATCAAACTGATGTGCCATGGCTACAGTCTCTGTAGAGTCGGCTATCAAATCTCTTGAACAAAGTGAGTACTTCATTCCTATATGTCCCATTGCTATACCGTCACATACCGCAATAGCAGGGAATACAACAGGTGTACCTCCCGCTTCCGCTACGCCGAGCTTTACGGCATCCGATATTTTATCTAAGTTTATATGTCCCGGTACTATCTCATTAAATGAACTTACAATACCTATTATAGGTTTTCTCATTTCCTCAGGTGTCATACCTACAGCATTTAAAAGCGATCTGCTCGGTGCCTGCTGCATACCCGACTTCATATTATTTGAGCGTAAATTTTCCATATTTCCTCTTTCTATCACAATCTGCTTTTGTGAAATCATTTTATATATTCAACTATCTTGTCACCCATCTGAGAGGTGCTAAGCTTATTCATTCCTTCAGTATAAATATCTACAGTTCTGAAATCCGTCCTTTAATACCTTCTCCACCGCATTTTCAATATCACCCGCTTCTTTATCAAGACCAAGTGAATACTTTAAAAGCATTGCCGCCGAAAGTATAGTTGCTATAGGATTTGCAATATTCTTTCCTGCAATATCAGGTGCTGAACCGTGACTCGGTTCATAAAGTCCAAGCTTACTCTCATTTAAGCTTGCACTTGGCAGCATTCCTATTGAGCCTGTGATCATACTGGCTTCATCCGATAAAATATCACCAAACATATTTTCTGTAAGCACCACATCAAACTGTCCCGGATTCATTACAAGCTGCATAGCCGCATTATCTACAAGCATATGTTCTAAAGTAATGTCCTTATAATCCTTTGCCACCTCTTCGACCACATTTCTCCAAAGCCTTGAGCTGTCAAGTACATTTGCCTTGTCTACGCTTATCACTTTCTTTCTTCTTTTTGAAGCGATATCAAAGGCAACCTTAGCCACTCTTCTTATCTCATTTTCATTGTAAACAAGAGTATCCACCGCAGTTCTTACACCATCCGTCTCTTTGGTATATCTCTCACCGAAATATAGTCCTCCTGTAAGCTCTCTGACTATTACCATATCAAAACCTGCTTTGCTTATCTCTGTCTTTAAAGGACAGGCATCGGCAAGTTCCTTATATAAAAGTGCAGGTCTTAAGTTTGCAAAAAGTCCAAGCTCTTTTCTTATCTTTAAAAGTCCGGCCTCAGGTCTTAGATTAGGCGCAACGTCATACCATTTCGAATTTCCTACATTGCCGCCGACCGCTCCCAAAAGTACCGCATCGCTGCTCTTTGCAATCTCTATTGCTTCATCTGTCAAAGGCACTCCATATTTATCTATAGAGCATCCTCCCATATCTATATCCGTATATATAAATTCATGACTATATTTTTGTGAGACAGCCTCCAAAACCTTTTTTGCTTCTCTTACTATCTCAGGTCCGATACCGTCACCGTTTATCAATGTTATATTTGCTTTCATATTCCATCTTTCCTTATTTTAAAAGATTTTCTTATCATAATACTTTAAAATAAAACTTTTTTCAACTTTACTGTTAACTATTCTTTATTTTATGCATATATATTTTCTATACTTGCCATAACATTTAGTTAAGGGAAATCAAAAAGAGCAGAGATTTTTATCTCTGCCCCACTTTTTAAAACTCATCGTCTTCATCTTCTTCCGCTATGACACCGAATACAGCCCCCATCGTACCGGCCGATACCGCAACCGCCACTACTATAACAAGTCCTACAATACCTGCAAAAATCGGCATAATGTCCATAAGCACCTCCCAAAGCATAACCGCTTATTCTAAAAATAACACCCTTTAGGTGTTACGTAACAATTCCATATAACTGGGCCAGCTGGATTTGAACCAGCGAATGCAGGAGTCAAAGTCCTGTGCCTTACCGCTTGGCGATGACCCATTAAAGGGTGGGTAATGGGATTCGAACCCACGGCCTCCAGAGCCACAATCTGGCGCGCTAACCAACTGCGCTATACCCACCATAATATATCATATATTATGATAAAAAGCAGGTGATGGGAATCGAACCCACGTATTCAGCTTGGAAGGCTGATGTTCTACCATTGAACCACACCTGCATATCAGTGAGCCTGAAGGGATTCGAACCCCTGACCCTCGGCTTAGAAGGCCGATGCTCTATCCAGCTGAGCTACAGACTCATATATTATGTTTTTAGAAAACAAATCGGGGTGACAGGATTCGAACCTGCGACCCCCTGGTCCCAAACCAGGTACTCTAGCCAAACTGAGCCACACCCCGATGATTATTTACATGTCTCTCTCAGACACATACAGCATTATATATGAGCGGCATTGCAATGTCAAGCATTTTTTTGATTTTTTCAAATAAAAAATCGTTTCAAAGCTAAAGCTCAAACAGCAGTATATAGGCTTAATTTTACAATCCCCGGGTAACTCTTTTATTACCATCGGGAACTGTAAAACTTAAATCCCATAAATATACCTGCTCAACTATAATTTATTTAAAATATTCGTGACCTCCATAAGAAAACAAATAAGTTAAAGATGAATCAAACCATCCTACCGCATGGCTTGAAGAATAAGCTCTGTCCATAAAGTAAAGTGCACCTCTTGAATAATCCTCTCCCATCAGTGCATTATTTACACCTTTGATAGTGGCTTCGCTCACCTTAACTTTAAAAAATCTCTTATCCCTTATAGGTGAAAACTGTCCCTTGCTGAATATAACTTCTGTTATAGTGTTTTCAAAATGGCTTGAACGAACCCTGTTTAAAACCACATTGGCTACTATCGTTCTACCATAGACATCATTGTCACCTACCTCAGCTTCAACAATCCTTAGCAGATTATTATAATCCTCTACTGTAAGTGAAGATAATCCAAGTGCTACCCTACGTTCCTCAAGAAGTCTTTCCATCTTTTCATTTCCGGTCTCCTTTTGCTCTATTCGGGGCAAATTTGCAATATCTTCATCAACAGTTGTATTATCTAATCCGGCGTTATCCAAAATATCGTCTGCCTCGTCTTCCATATCATCCTCAAAGTTTTCACTTTCTCCGGAATTTATGACATTAGCACTGACAGCATTTTTTCCGCTTCCGGCAAATCCATTGCTTGAAAATGCAACTACACTGATCACTGCACCACCTATTGTGAGCAGAGCCATCTGTCTGTACATTTTCTTTGTGAGCCTCATAGGTATTGACATAATCTTCCCACAAATGGACTTTAAAAGCGATGTTATTCTTGGCATAAAGTCTCTCCTTTTTTTAACACAATTGTTAATTTTTTGAATTATATTAATTGAGCGACTAAATGTCAACGATTTATTAAAGAAGTTATCTATTTGTAAGTAATCTTTAATAATAATATAATATCGCTGTTAAAAAAAGTTTAAAAACGCCCTAAATAAGCACATCTTCGTTTAAAATTTATCATTCAACCACCTTAGCGCATACTCCGCATAAAGTGTTGCTCCTATGTCCAAAGCGTTCTCATCTACATCAAAACCTTCATTATGAAGCTGAATCAAACTGTTTGGAATGCTCTCATTTGAAGTTCCGAGATAAGCATATGCCCCCGGAATTTCCATAATAAATTCCGCAAAATTATCACCGCCTAAAGATATCGGTCTTACCTTTGCCGCCTTTTCTCCAAAAATATCCTTTACAATGCCTCTGACTTCTTCTGAAACCCTCTCATCATTTATAAGTGCGGATGTATAATCTGTCCAGATAACCTTTGCGCTTCCACCGTAAATCTTTGCAATATTTTCAGCAGTCTCTTGCACCTTGTCTCTTACTTCCTGTCTGGTTTTTGCAGAGGTGGTTCTTGTTGTACCCTCTATAACTCCGCTGCCTGACACTATATTGTAAGATGTTCCGGAGTTTAATATTCCCACACCTATAACCACAGGGTCTATCGGTGATGTGGTCCTTGTAACCAATGCCTGTAATGCCACAACAGTCTGTGCTGCTATATAAAGTGCATCTATACCCATCTGAGGAGTTGATACATGAGTAGCCTTTCCCTCTATCTCTATCCTGAAATGATCCACAGACGCATTGTTTATGCCTGTAGTCACTCCGACCTCTCCACATCTTAAATCAGGAGCTACATGGAGTCCGAAAATTCTTTCAACTCCTTTTACTTCACCGTTTGCAATCATAGCTTGTGCACCTGCACCTATTTCTTCACCCGGCTGGAAGATAAGTTTTACTGTTCCTGCAAACTTTTCTCTGTTATTGGCAAGTATTATAGCCGCACCCAGTAAAGACGCATTATGAACATCATGTCCGCAGGCATGCATAACACCTTCTGTTTTTGAGCAATAAACTCTGTCATCTCTTTCAAGTATTGGAAGAGCATCTATATCGGCTCTGAGTGCCACAACTCTGTCCTTACCTTCTCTGGTACTGCCCTGATGTCCTATATTGCTCTCAGATTCATCTACTCCCGTATTCTTTGCAGGCTCCGACTTTCCTGTTCCTTTAATAATTCCTATAACTCCTGTTTCGGCACTTCTGTAATGATCTATACCCAGCTTATCAAGCTCTTCTTCTATTCTTTTAGCTGTTCGATACTCCTTCATACTGAGTTCCGGATGTAAATGGAAATCTCTTCTAAGCTCCACCAAAGTTTCATGTATCTCTTTTACTTCATTTAATATATCCATAAAGTCCTCTTTTCATTTTATCCCTTTATCCCTACTCTATTAGTAGGATTTTAATTTATACTACCACCTTTTTTAAAAAAAGGGTCAAGAACAGTTTATGCTCTTAACCCTTTATATTGATTTTTAAGCTATTCAATTTTTGTAAGCTTACCGCTTAGTACAAATCTTGCATCATCAAACTCATAACTACAGGTTGACAGGGTAAATACCTTGTCACCATATTCCGGATTCACATCCGATTTAAATGCAGATACTTCCTTTAATGACTTTATCCAGTTATCAAATTCCGTACCGTCGCTAAAATCAAGCTGCCATGCGTTCTCTTCCACATTTGCCACATGTCCGGCAAAGAAATCAATTCTATATACCGCATCTTCGGTTATCAAATATCCGTTCTTATGTTCATCAAAGAAATCCTGCTTTTTATAGCCCTTTAGTGCCGCAAACATACTTCCGTTTTTCATATGATGTCCGTATATTATGCTGTGCAGATCACTCAAATCACTTGGGTTTCTGGTATCTAAGAATATAGCACCTGCCGGATTCTCGGTTCTGTCCACCATATGATCCAGATAATATTCATTATCTGTTGTATGTACTATAGGATAATTTATTTCTGTATCAGGTACATAAATCCAACCTATAACATCACTGTTTATAGACTTTAATCCTGCAAAATCAACCTGCGGATAAGGCTTTTCTTCTTCGGTTTTCTCTACAGTCTCTTCCGTATTGTCACTTGACCGGGTCGCTGTCTGCTCTATGGTATACTTATCTATTTCCTTATAGGTATCCACACCTTTTTTATATTCACTTTGTATCTTAATAATATTATATCCTGCATATACCGCTATTGATAAAAATATACAGCATAGCACTATTCGTATCTTGTTCTTCACTTTCTTCTCCTAATCATCACTATACAGCCTTTTACAATATTATTCCCTTTACAAATAAAAAGCCATAACAACTTTCTTAATGATTTTATAAAGTATAACATAGATACGAAAACTATCAAGAATAATTATATCTCCAATATATAACTTATACCGCAGATATTGACGGAATCACCATTATACAGCCTTATATTTTCTTCATTTTCAAGTTTCCTTCCGTTGACATATGTTCCGTTTCTTGAGTTTAGATCTCTTGCATAAATTTCATTATCTTTTTCAAAGAATTTGAGATGCATTCTGCTTACTCCGTCCGTATCAAGAACATAATCACATACTCTTTCCTGTTTTCCTATAATAAACGGTAAATATGAAAGCTCTATATCTTCCTTCCCGTTTACCGTTCTTAAAAATCTTCCCGAACTTTTTATCTTTATATCCGTGAGCAGTACGGTACTTCCTATTTCTTCATCAGGTACTGTAAATAAAGCCTTATCTTCATTTATATATGCTGCATTCACATTTGACTCATAACCCTCAAATACCTTTTCAAGGAATTTTGATTCCTCATCCTGAGACTTCACTTTTTGATTCTTAAAAATGCCTCCGAAGATATTGAATTTAGTTTTATTCCTCTCTTTTTCATCAATATTCTCAGGAATTATTTCTTTAAAGGTAACCTGCTCCTTATCCGCTTTCTTTATATTAGAGTCCAAAATTCCTTCTAAATCATTTATAGTGAAATCTCTTTTTTGACATTCCTTCAGCATCCCGTATACCGTTATCAAACAGTCTTTATCTTCTTTATTGATATTATTTTAAAAATATTTTTCCAATAATACTTGCATCTCATCCTTATTATCTTCGTTTCTTGGAATATATAGAAATGAGAATCTCTTTAAGGTCCAAATCTGAAAAAAATATATTCGGGATCCAGTACTATTGATGATGCTTCAAGTAAAAAAATTCTTCCAATGATTTTGTGGCTGTTATTATTTCGATAATAAATGATTTTATTTCTTCTACATTCAATGTTTTTACTTCAAAAATTCTTGATACCGGCTGTAGTGAGCTTATATCATAACAAATCTCTATTTTAGAGTTCAGCCTTTTTTATAAAAAGGCTTCAAGAAATTTTTAATATTGTTATGCTCTATCATACCCAGTTCAAAGGCATATTTACTTTTTAACTCAAGCAAAAAACTTTCCTCCGGCTCAAATATAAGCTGATTACTCTTTAGATTCCTCTGATAACTGACCTTTAAGTCTTTCATATATCCCCTCCAATGCTGTAGTCGCTCTTATATAGCCCTCGGGATCATAGACAGCCACTCTGATACTCTGATTTCCCTGCTCTCCTTCCACGGAAAATTTATGTTCCTTTATTTTTACAGCTTTATTGCCCTTTAACTCAACTAAAGACTTTAACCTTTCCGTATCATATCCCATATTTTTCTCATCATGTGCCAATCTCTCAAGCAGTAGATGCATCTCAATACTGTCAACTGTTTCCGTATGTTTATCTATGCTGTATCCTATTATAAAAGCGATACCTATAAATATAAAAAATATAATATAAGTTATCTCCACTGTAAAACTTGCTCTCAAAATCTTCTTCATACACATAACCATATAATGCAATTTGCCATAGTTATAAAAGGAAGCATTGCCACTCTGACTCCTTTTATTCTACGCTTTTTTACCATGTAATATAGGCTCATAAAAAGAGCATATATTGAAACTATAAAAACCGATACAAAAAACAAAAGTATATTTCCTTTTAAGCCCCAGAATCGCTCCGCAACCTATAAATACAAGAGCATCTCCCTCTCCCAAGATATTAAACTTTGAAAGTGGCAATAATAAAAAACCGCTAAATATTCCAAATACTGTATTCTTAATATCTATACTGCTCCCTCATAATAAACTTATATATCTGAATATCTATAATCATTATATAAAATAAAACCACTCCAAAGGTGTATATCTCTTTTTTTCTGATATCCTGAAATGTAAAAATAAGCAAAAATATTATTAAAATCATCTTTTCCACAAGTTCAATACTCAATGTCTACCTCCACAGTAAGAACATACTCCCAAATGCTCCACATCCGAGAGCTTAACTCTTTGTACATAAGCTATGATTGCACTGCAATCCGGATCACTGTGATATCTCGTGCCTGAAGGCATTATATAAACTGTTGTTCCTGCTCTGTTTCCGCATCTTTCACATGGTTGATACCTTGCTCCGTTATCATTTCTTATACCTGCTATTTCAGACAAAGGTACGGAACGCAAATCATTATAAAGATAGTGGCATCTTGAATCTAAATGATACCTGGTCGAGTTCCTGCCAATATAAACATATTCTTCATCATCCGAATTTCCGGATCCTTTTCCACCATCCGCCCCTATCCACGCTCTTCTTGAAGCTACCACAGTCTGATTGATTGAATTTTTAAATATCCCTATCGGAAGTGAATATTTATAATCTATTCTTATACATATGGTCTCACCGTCAGACATACAGGTTGATAAAAGTCCGTGAATATTACTTATATTCTTATCTTTCACCTCGGTATTTATTTTCGCAACCACAAAGCTTCCTATTGCTCCACCTGAAAATACTCCCTTTACATTTTCCATAGCTTCATGATCATAATTTTCATTTTCTTCTTCTCTTGCATTACCCGTAAATCGGTAATATGTATATGCATACTGACAGGAATCCTTACATACAGCTTCGGCAATTCCTCTGATTTTTCTATTGGTGTTCATCATATCAAAAGGCATTATAAGTACAGCCATAGCTATGATAAACAGGCCAAAACACATGGCCGCCTCTACACTGAGAGAGGCTTTGTGCGCCCTCTTATACCTGCATGCTTGGAGAGCTTTCATTTTTTTGTTTTCAAATTTTTCATTATAAGAGGACATACAAAACCTCCCTTCAATATATTTTCTCCACTTTAACCTGCATCTCATAGCTTGAATTAAGACCTGCAAACTCTTTGGAAAAATATGATATTTCACTGAATACTCTTCCAGCACCACAGCTTATATTTGCATCAATACCGTATATCATATTCTGCATTAAAAAGTCGTTTTGGCTCACACCTATATCAAGCTGCATTATATCCATCATTCTGAAGTTTCTTTTTACGGGATCTTCTATATATAAAAGCATTTTCAAGTATCCCTCATAGTTAATACCACGTTCGGAATCCTTATTGCCCAAAGCCCTGTTTTCCAAAACTTCAAATATCGTGTCAAGATCCGCCTTCCAATCATCTTTCGTCTTTATTATAGGCACCTTGCCCCCTGATAAAAGGCATTTGATATCTATAGCCGATTCCACCAAAGCCCATACCGCTATTATCAAAAACTTGATAAGAAACGTTATTTCAGGCAGACATATCACACCGCTGATTACCTCGGCAAGCTCTCCGGCTCTTTGCATCTTATCGGCATCGGATATGATATGCATATAGTTTAATCCCTCTCTTATTGCAAGAAGAGCCGCCACCGTGTTTTCAAGATTCTCCCTGTCCGAGTCTTTTCCGTTTAATATATATTCAAGCTCATATGAAAGCGGAGTCTTTATATCATCTGTAAAGTCGGCAAAGTATGTTCCGATATACTCATTTATAAGAAGTCTTTCTGCAAGGTTTCTGCCTGTATATCCTCCTGTGACTGCATTTGAAGGAAGAGCGAGTCTGTTTATACTTTTATTTGAAACCTCTCTGTTTTCAGGAATCACGAGAGAGAATATGCCGTCGGAAATCAGTTCTTTCAGTTGCTTTAGCTGATCTTCCTTAACTTCATCAGATATTCCATGCCTGAAGTTCATTCTCATTTCTGTAAGTGAATTTATATCATCACTCACATTATCCCATCCTTCGCTTATTTCACTACTGTGGTCATCTTCTTCATCATCTGATGCCTCAGCTATTCTTTCCTGAAGAATTTCAATATCGGCTTCCAGATGCTCGATTTCCCTTATCATACTTTCAGAAAGTCCGCCAAGTGCTACCACCTCAAGTCTTCTTTCTCCGTCCTTATCTGTGTAATCTTTAAACTTTTCCGTTTCTCCTTCAATATACGCCTTATTGTTTTCTGAGAGTTTTGAAATACTTTCGGCATTCTTATCTTTTATTTCTCCGATTTTCTTCGATAATTTATCGGCTTTCTTTTCATACTTTTTTATAAGATCCGGAACTTTTTTTAATACCTTTTTCAGATTCTTACAAAGCTTTTTTATCTCTGTGAGATTTCTTGCACCAAGTGAAGATTTCATTTCAGATCTTATTTTTCTCCTGCTCCGAAATATTTTTCAGAAAGCCTTTTTAAAACCTTTTTCAACTTCAATTGCTTCCCTTGAACTGAGACCATAGTCGGAAGTAACCTTTTCCATACTCTTAGCATCTTCTATATCTTTCCAAAGCTTATCGGGAGAACTGTCAAATATGGATTCAAAAGTTCCAAGGCCCATATAATCAACAATCTCCTGCTCCAGATACATTCCACCATTGTCATTTAAATATATTTTCTTATTTAAATTCACGTGCGGATTTTGAATCCTGTACATTCCGCTGTTTTTTATATAAGGGTCCATATATAAAAGCATCATATCTTTTACATTCTCATCACTGTAACTTTCCAGACCGAATATCCTGTAATTCTCCCAAAGCTTTCTATGATATCTGCTAAAGACCGAATCAATTGCTGAGTCTCCTGCCACCTGTAAATAAAATCTTGCTCCCGATGTCCTTGCAGACTCCAAAAGCCCGCATATTAAAGCACTGATACAGACAAATATCAGACATATAAAGACGGTAACGGAACCGCTTTTTCTCAATTATATACCTCTTTTGATTTCTTATTGATTTCCTTGAAGATATTGTTCATAAGCTTACTGATATTTCCTTTAAATATAAGTACCAGACCTATCAAAACCACTAAAACCAAAACAATCTCCACTACACCGACACCGTCTTCATTTTCCATAAAATCTTTCCAAAACTCCAACATATTTACTACCCCTTTCTAATTTTATAAAATTCACATTGCTTTTATCAAATCAATAAAATATCAACAATGCAGGTACAATTATTATCATCATCACTATAAGTAACATCATAAAAAGCGGTAAAAGCAGCTTTGTATTTAACTCCTCGCCTTCTCTTCTTGCCAAATTTATCCTCTCATCCCATGCACTTTGTGACTCCATACTCAAGAGACTGTGCAGATTTGCAAGTCCGTTCCTTCTGTTTTGTTCTAAAAGTGATGCCAATTTCATATATTGCCTAAGAGCACAGCTCCTGCCGAAATCCTTATATACAGTATTCTCATATATTCCGGTTTTCAGCTTTGCCAGAGCCTTTACCATTTCCTCATAGGCATATCTTCTTTCATTGTTCTCTTTACATTCATTCTCATAATCTATAACTATGCTTTCCCATGACTGTCTGACAGAAAGTCCCGCACCTATAAATACTATCAGTTTTGAAACTATATCCGGATAATCCTTCATAAGCTCCCTTTTTCTCTTTTCTGTGCTCCGCCTTTCTTTTTCCTTTTCCTGTAAATATAAAAGTATCGCTATAATTACTCCCATAATCGGAATAATATTAAAGTTAAACGCTTCGCCGTAGTGGTATATAAGCCTTTTTCCTTCATAAGTATCCGGCAGAATATAACCGTCTTTTTGGACTGAATCCTTATCGACATTTGCTATTTTATCAATCAGTCCCTTCAAAAGCCTTTCGTCATCCGATAATATTTTCGGACATACTGTTATGGGAATGATATAGCTTTCCTCGTAAGTTTCATAACTTAAGCTCACCTCTATATCAATATTTCTGTTTTCTTTGAGGTTTTCATTATGTACACTTCCCAAGATGTCTATAAGTTCGCTTTCTCCGAAATCCCATCTTACACTGAGTCCCAAATCGCTTATTTCATTTGTCAAATTCAAATCCGTGGTAATATTTTGCAGTGAAGAGTTTTCACCCGGAAGTGTTAAAAGTATCTCTTCCAGACCTTTCTTTATAGCCTCATTTGCCTCATCTTTTGAATAAGTTCTCTTTGTTACAGGTATCTCTATTCTTTGCGGCTTATCAAGTAAACCTTCAACCTCTATTTCCATCTCGGTATCATATTCATCCACACCCGGTCTGTTTATGTAATTATTTTCTACCGTATTTACCTTTAAAAAAGAATTGCAGATACCAAAAATCACAAAGCCTGTTATTACAATCAGCCAACACTTTAAATTATTTAAAAAGATTACTCTCAAATACTTTTTCATATGCTATACCTCTATATTTAAAAGTCTCTTCGAGATATAAATAGCAAACAGATAGACTATAAGTCCTATACTCATACAGGCTCTTCCGATAACGGTTGTATACATAATATTGAAAAAACCCGGTGAACTTATATCAATATATAAAACTATAAAAAGAGGAAATATATTCATAACGGTCTGTTCAAACCTCTTTGCAGTCGTCATGGTTATTATCTCTTCCTTTATTCTCACCTTATCACCTATAACACCTACCGTATGAGCGATAATGTTTTCAAGTTCACCTCCGCTTCTTTTTGCGATCCTTAAAACCTTTGCAAAGCTTCTTATATCTTCGCTGTGACTTCTGTAAGCCAGATCGTTAAATGCCCTTTCAACACTGATATTCATGTAAATAAGCTGATTTATATATTCAAATTCTTTTATTATCAGATTATCTTTAGTATATAAAAGTCTTAACTCCACCAAAGCTTCTTTTACGGAGTTTTCCAATGAATATCCGGCATTTAAAAGTGATGAAAGTATCATTATCGCTTCCTTAAACTCAACTACAAGTCTGCGTTTTTTTGTCGCAATCAATTCTTTTCTTTTTTTAAATTTAGGGTATAAAAAACAGAATGGAAAAAGACAGAAAAATATTATTACGCTTTTATAGAATACATAAGAACCTATGGCTGCTGCCGATACGGCTAAAAAGCTGTATTTTAGCCACTCCGAAACGCTAAATCTGTAGCTGTTATAGTCTATAGCCTGCCGCGAACAATTTTTGTTTGTTTTTAAGTTCTCCGACTTTTTTATGTACCTTTTTCTTCCATATCGAACTCATAGAGCTTATTAAGCCCAATCTCCCCATTTTCATAGGGCAAAACCTCCAAAATCTCAAGCATTCTTCTTTCTCCCTCTCTGAGTCTTCCAAGATGTATCAAAATATCCAAGTGCACTTGCTATCTGCGATCTGATAGCCGCCAGTGGCAGATCCGCACCGCTTAGCACCATTGTTTCAAGTCTTGAGAGCATATCCTTTGCACTGTTACCATGTCCTGTACTGAGCGAACCGTCATGTCCGGTATTCATAGCCTGCAACATATCAAGCGCTTCTCTTCCTCTGACTTCTCCGACTATTATCCTGTCGGGATTCATTCTAAGTGATGCCCTTATAAGATCTCCTATGCCGATACTTCCGTCACCGCTTAAAGTCGCATTTTTTGTCTCAAGCCTTACTATATTTTTTATATGCATCAGCTGTAATTCCGCCGAATCCTCTATTGTAATAACTCTTTCCCCCTTAGGTATATAGCTTGAGAGTGCATTTAAAAAGTGGTTTTTCCCGAGTTTGTGCCTCCTGAAATAAAAATATTATATCCTGAGCAAACCAGCATCTCCAAAAAATTTGCACATTCTTCAGATATTGTTCCGTATGATATCATTCTCTCCATACTGATAACTTCAGGAAACTTTCTTATTGTAATAATCGGACCGTCAAGAGATATTGGCGGCAATACAATATGTACTCTTGAACCATCTGAGAGTCTGGCATCTGCAATAGGTGAAGACACATTTACAACTCTGTTCACCTTACTTACAATCTGCTGAATCATATCCTCCAAAACCTCATTACTCACAAAGCTCTTATCCCATTTCATGACTTTTCCACATTTTTCCACAAATATATCATCTTTCCCGTTTACCATTATCTCTGTAATGTCTTTGGAATCCAATAACTCCTGCAGTATATCCAGCCTTCTGAACGAATCAAAAAGAGAATTTCTTATATTTATTTTTTCTTCAAGAGGAATATAAAAAGAATGTTCCTTATGTACTATTTCACGATCTATTATTTCATATAATTCTTCATCTTCTATATTTCTAAGATCTGAGAGCTCATCTCTTATTTCTTTTTTCAGTTGCTCATAAATACTTTCACCCTGATTTGCGCTCTCATCTTCACGTTTAACCACCTGTATTCTAAAAATCTCATCATCTGTTATTTTTCTGTTTAACAAAAAGCACCTCCATAATATAAAGCCTGCCAAAAAATATGGAGAAACAGGTATCAAATGCTTGTCACTTTTTCTGTATTCATAATATTTTTCAATTCTTCCGGTAGCAAGCACTCTCATACAATAGTTTATAAGCATTGTAATCCTGATTGCTAACTGATTAGTGAAAATCATATAAAGTAATGCGCCCGCTCCTGCCAACACCAATGCTATAACAGTCACATCACCCCGTCATATGTACCTAAAAATCCTATAACCAAAGAAAACAACTTTATATCTCCGGCCCCAAAAAATCTCAGCCTGTAAAGAATTGAAAATAATATAATTGAAGCAAAAACTCTGAATACAAACTCTACATGTAATATATATACTCCTATAAGAAAATATCCGAAAATAATAATATTCGGAACCTTCTTCCAAAGTATATCCGTCATTGCCGCAGCAAATAACATACTGCCCACTATATAATAAATCATAGGCCCTCAGCTGTCTTTGAAACCTGTGAAAAATATTCACGCCGCTTTAATCTTGTAAAATTAAATATATCTGCGGAAATATCCTCCTTCGGCAATCTCATCTCATATATTTTGTGAATAATCTCAGCATATCCGTTTCGCCCCAGAAGTGATTTAAATTCACTTATCTTTGTCATCTCCACACTGTTATTCTCTCCAATCACCGGGCAGAATATCTTTTCACACATATCCAAAATCTGCATGGATCTGCGGCCTATACTTCCAAAGTCGATTACAATAACTTCAAACAGATTTGCCGAAAGAATATCATTCATAAATTTTGTAAGCTCATTATCGGATAAATAAAACAAGTCTTCATTGTACCTTGCAGGTAGAACAATATTCAAATCCTCAACTCTGCTGATACATTCTCCCAGTTTAGCAAAGTTTAAATCTCCGGTTTTATAACCATAGAAAACATCAGACAGATCTCTACTGTTTTCTTTTCTCAAAACAGAGAACAATGAATCATATTCATCAAAGGAAATAAGCAAAGAACTGTTTTCCTGTGAACAGAAGTAAGAATGAAATGCCACCGAAAGACTTGTTCTGCCACATCTGTTTATCGGAGAATAAACACCGTAGACTTTTGTATTTTTATTACCTGCCGTAAGTCCGAAAGAATTATTACCCGAAAAAAATCCCAGCAGTTCATCAACTATTATATGTACACCGCAAAATTTGAATATTGAACAGAAAAGTTCTGAAGAACCGGTATATTTAGACTCTACCATCGCATCATCTGACAGGAGAACGACCGGAAGTCCCGTATCTATACATTCATCCACATTGTCAATATCCGTGATAAATGCCACTGTCTCCATAGAAGAGCTTTCATTACTGTACATTTGGAATGAAGTATAAGCGACCGCTTTGAAAGGAATTCTATCCTCCTTAGAAAGAAAATCAGATAATTTTAAGGCAAAGCGTATATCCGTATCAATCACCGCTATAATATGCCTCATAAAACTCCTATAGAATTATTTAAAGAAAGGTCCCCATAACACCTCTTAGAAAGGTGTTCTAATCTTTAGACTTTTATCATAATAAAAAAGAGCATAAAAGTCAATGCTCTTTTCAATATTTCATATACAATTTATATATGGAATAAATGTGAATTTTATACAAAAATTTATTTTATCCTAGGAATTTGCCTAACATCATAGGTTCTATTCTCCATTAATTTAGCATTTACATCATCAGGCAAATCCGATTTCCCTATGCTGTGCATCGCTATTTCCACTACCGCCTTGGCATATTCCTTTTTATCACTTTCGATAGTACCCAAAAGCTTACCTTCATTGATTGCTTCAAGGGCCTCCTTTGTTCCGTCTATACCGACAACCTTTATACCTTTTATATTATTGTTTCTTTCAATCGCATCTATGGCACCGAGTCCCATATCATCATTATTGGATATGACAAGGTCTATATTGTCGTAATTATTAAGCCACTCTTCCATAAGCGCGGAGCCCTGTGCTCTCTCCCAGTTTCCGATAGCACCGTTTAGCTTATTTATCGGAATATTGTTCTCCTGCAAAGTTTTTATAACCCATTCTGTCCTTACAAGAGAATCCTGATGACTCGGTTCACCCTCTAAAAGCACATAATTTATCACACCGTCACCGTCTATATCTATACTGTGAGGATTTTCATTGTAGGCATTTATTATTATCTTGGCCTGCTCGATTCCTGCGGACTTCGGTCCTGCACCTACATAATAAATATTGTCCGCTCTGTTTAAGTCATCATCCACCGGTTTTCTGTTAAAAAATACTATCGGTATTTTTGCGCCGACAGCCGTTTCAATCATATTTGAAGCGGCAAATCTGTCAACGACATTTATAAGAAGTACATCATAGTCAAGAGATACAAATCTATCCACCTGATGATTTTGAGTATTTTGATTGTCTCTGGCATCCACCACCTCAAGATTTATCTTGATATCATGTTCTTTTTCATATTCCTTTACATACTCTTCTATTTCCTGCCTGACATTTGAGATAAATGTATCGTCAAATCTGTACAGACAAAGTCCTATCTTGATGACATTTTTCTTAGGCGATGCAACCCTGCTCATCATAGATATACAGCCGACGACAAGAACAATTACCAAAATCGCCATGCTTATTATAAAACCATGTTTTTTCATCTTCCTCCCACAGTGCTAGTCAATAGGGAAAAGCTGTTTTATTATATCCTCATTTTCCAGGCTTTCCTTATCCACCAGCATATTTTCCATATCGATATTTGACATATAATTTGTCTTTTTTAAATCCGCCATAAGCATCTCCACTGCCGAATATCCTTCTTCATACTCATTTAAAGTAGCTATTGCATCTATACTGCCCTCACTTAATTTATTTAAAAAGAATGTGGTGGCTCCTATGCAATAAAACCCGTGTATATGTTCCTTATAAACGCTGCTGCCTCCAAGTATCTTACATATATTCTCAGTGCTTTTCTTATCAAGTGAGAATATAAAAGCGCTTTTCTTACTGTGCACCAAATCTTCTATTGCCGTCCGAAACTCCTTTTCATCTCCCTCTACAAGAATTATATTAGAAGATTGTTTTGATTTCAAGAAATCTGTTTCCTTTGACACACCTGCAAGATTCAAATCATTTACAAATACATAAACCGGTGAACTTCCGTCATACTTTTCTTCAAATGCCGTATAAAGCCTTTCAATCATATCTGTATAGTCAATATTTATAGTCCTCTTTGAGATATTTATACTTGGATTTGCACTTCCTATCTTAGTCGTATCAAATACATCCGTATCCTTTGACTTTAATACAACCACCGGTGACTTTATAAGATTGATTTTTAAATCATTTTTTGCCAGCACAATAATACCGTCGGCACCGTTTTCCTCCTCGGATTCTATAAGCGTCTTCTGATTTATATTATTTAATGTAATCAGGTTTATATCTATATTGTATTTCTTTGCAGCATCATCCACACCCTTTTTTTAAGATTGGCGTATTTACTTTCATCCTCACCGTCAAGTATCAAAGATACCTGATAAACTCTCGGTGTTTCTTCTTTTAATATCAAATTTGTCTGCGAAATTACAAAGAGTAAGATAATTGATACAAACCATATTATCCATATATATATTTTATCTGTCTTCATCATTCTCTCCATATACTACAGCAGGCAAATGAATTGTAATCTTTGTACCTTCATCAGGTTCCGATTCAACTTTCAACCCGTATTCACTTCCAAAATACAGCTTTATTCTTTCATTTACATTTTTTACACCGATACCGGATCCTTTTTTACTTGGAACAAAGTCTTTACTCAGTAAAGTTTCAACCATATCTTCACTCATTCCAAGTCCGTTGTCCGTTATCGTAAAATAAAGACTGTCATCCTCTTTAAATACTTTTACGTCTATCTCACCGTCACCGTCCATAAACTCCATTCCGTGATATATCGCATTTTCCACCAATGGCTGAAGCATAAGCTTTAAAGATGAATAAGAAAGCACTTCCTCATCCACATCTATGCTATATTCAAACCTGTTTTTGAAACGCATATTCTGTATCATCAGATAGTTTCTTACATGCTCCACCTCATCTTTTACAGTGATTATATTCTTTCCCTTGCTTAATGAAATCCTGAAAAACTTTGCAAGTGCCGTCACAATATTTACAGCCTTGTCGGAGTTCTCGTTTTCAATCATCCAAACGATAATGTCCAAAGTATTGTATAAGAAATGCGGATTTATCTGAGACTGCAATGTATCAAACTCGCTCTTTCTCTTGGCATTGTGCTCAGCCACAAGATCCGACATCAATACCTTTATCCTGCCAAGCATATTTTTAATTGACTTGCCGAGATGTTCCACCTCATAAGAACCGCTAGGTACTATCTCCACATTCAGATTTCCGCTCTCAATCTCTCTTACACTGCCGTCAAGACTCTTTATAGGATTTGATATCTTATCGGAAATAAAGGCATTTATCATAGCCAGTAAAAATAAGAAAAGATCGGCAACGAAGAGTACAAAGAATCTGAATTTTATTCCGTCTACGCCAAGTGCCGCACTTGGTGTCACCCCCACAAGCTTCCAACCTGTATATCCTATTGTCCTTACATTGAGTGTAATATTTTTACCGCCAAGATTTTCAACTGTTATTCCGTCTTTTAAAGTGGCGGCATATTTATTGTCTTCCTTAAATCGTCCCGAATATATCTCATTTTGTTTCGGATGCCATATGATATCACCACTATCATTGGTCAGATACACATAACCTCCGTTTCCCAAATTTACATTTGAAAATATCTCCTCAAAATACATATAGTTTAAGTTGATAAGAAGAAGTGCCTGTGTGGCCTTACCCTCATCAGTCACCTCCACCGCTCTTGAAAGAGAAATCACCCATGAATAGCTGCTTTCATTCCTGTCAAAGAGATCTCTGATATGTGGCATGGAAAAGTTGATATATTCACTTTCCGCCATACTTTTTTTAAAAAAATCCTTTTCCAAAACATTGCTGTTATCTTTAAGTCGTAATGCAGGCATGGACTCTATAAGCTCGCCCTTTCCGGATATCAAAGCTATATCATCTATCATATTGTCATTGTTGACATAGATAAGGTTCATACCCTTTTTTATATCATCATTTGATATATCTGTATTTTTGATAACATTATAATAAATGGAATCGGATACCTTCATGGCATTTCTAAGATATGAATCCACAGACTCTCCAAGCTGTCCTACAATACCTGAGTTTTCCTCAATAATGGTAGCATTTAAGCTGTTTGTAAATCTTTGAAATATTATAAGGCTTATAAGTGCTATGGCTATAATCGCTGTAACTGTAAAGTACATGAAAATAGAGCTTTGTATGCTCAAATTTTTTATACTCAAGTTTTTTAAACTGAATTTCCCTTTTTCCATATACTAACCTTGCTGTCTGTACTTTGAAGGTGAAACCCCATACTTTTTCTTAAACACATAGCTGAAATAATTCTGATCCGCATAACCCACCATTTCCGCTATAATATATGTCTTTTCATCTGTAGTCTTTAAAAGCTCCACAGCCTTTTGCAATCTTACATTGGTCAGGAAATTTACATAGGATATCCCCATATCCTTTAAAGTTTGTGGAAAACCTGGCAACGGAGACATGTAAATGTTTACAAAGTTTTTCAAGCGACAAATCCATATCCGCAAAGTTCTCTTCTATATAGGCCTTAGCCTCTTCAAGTACCTTTTTTGATGTGAAAGCTCGATCTTCTCTTATCTTATGAGCGATATTTATGCTTGCCTCAAGCAGCCACTCTCTGAAACCGCCTGTATCCTTTATCTTATCCAAAAGATCTATATAATCTGTAGCCGTCTTTGTAAGTACTGAAAGCTCAAGTCCGTAATCCTGTACCAGACTTATAATAATATTTATAACATTTATCATATAGGACTGATACTGACTTGAATGTACCTTTGATTCCTTAAGCTTTGATGCTATTTTTTCCACATATTCTGCTATACTTTCATCACTTCCGAACTTTAATATATTGATATATTCCTTTGCTTCAATATCTTCAAACTTCAGCTTATCAGACTTTACAGGCTCCATATCTTTTATATAAATAACTTCGCCGCTTCCTACAATACCTCTGTATCCGAGAGCCTCCTTTGCAAGAGTATATGACCTGTGGAGATCTGTGATATCCTTTACACTGATACCCAGACCTATGGTAAGGTTTACACCTATGGCTCTGTTTACATCTCGTATCGCCTCTGTAAGTATGGACATTATATAGTTTTTTGACATCTTCTCAGGAAGTCCTGTCAATATAACTATACTTGTTTCCGAATACATGGAAAAGACCTCCGCCTGTAATTTATATTTCAGGTTTTCAAGGAGGTTGACCTTTACAGATATAGGTATAAGTTCTTTATCCACTATGCTGCTGTCCATATCATCTATGTGAACGGCGGCAACTATATATCTGTCTGCATTGTTTAAATTTATATCATATTCGGACATAGCATAATCTATCTCCGAAGCACTTATACTTCCATGTATAATACCGTTTAAAAACTGCTCCCTGAGTATAGGAATACTGGCTTGGTATCCTCTTCTGAGTCTTTCAATATCTCTCTTTTTATCAAGTTCCTCATCCATACTTTTATGTACTTTTCTGAGGATCTCCGTAAGCTCAACGGCGGAAACAGGCTTAAGCACATACTCTATTACGCCCATCTTAATGGCTTCTTTTGCATAGTCAAAATCATCAAATCCCGAAAAAATAATGGACTTTATAAGAGGATATCTTATATTTATTTCATTTATCAGCTCAAGTCCGTCCATATATGGCATTCTGATATCGGTAAATACCAGGTCCGGATTTAAATTTTCTATTTTCTCCAGTGCTTCAACACCGTTTTCGGCATCTCCAACAACTAAAAAACCTTCTTCTTCCCAGTTGATTTTTTTTATAATACTTTTTCTGACTTCTTCTTCGTCATCCACAAGTAAAATTTTGTAAAGTTCTCTCATATTAAAGTTCCAATACTATAGTGAAGGTCCGTCATTTTCAAGGCTTACCTTCATATCCGCACCGAATACTCCGCATTCTGTATGAATATCCGACTTCTTGCCAAGTTCCACCATATACTCATAAAGTCTCTTTGCCTCATCCGGTGAGCCTGCACCTATAAAGCTCGGTCTGTTTCCCTCTTTGCAATTTGCCAGCAGCGTAAACTGTGATACAAGTAAAAGCTCACCGCCCACATCTTTTAATGAAAGGTTTGTTTTCCGTTTTCATCTTCAAATATTCTAAGTTTGATAAGCTTATTAAAATACTTTTCAACGATTCTTTCATCATCATCTGCCGCTACACCTACCAAAACCAAAAGACCTTTATTTATCTTTCCTACTTCTTCACCGTCTATTTTTACATTTGCATGATTTACTCTTTGTATTACAAGCTTCATATTTCCTCCTAAAACGATCTTATCTCGTCTTCTTCATTGCTTATTTCTATGGACATTATTTTTACATAATATCCTCCGTCACCTACAGGCACAAGTACTCTGTCACCTTTTTTCTTACCTATTATGGCCTTACCTATCGGTGACTCTATACTGAGTCTGCCTTCCAGTGAATCTCCTCTGATTGAAGTAACTATCTTGAACTTTTCACACTCGTCATCATCTTCAAAATAGAGTTCTACAACCTTGTCAATTCCGACCTGATCTTCTTTTGTCTTATCTTCATATACATGACAGAATCTAAGCATTCTCTCTAAATAATTGATTCTGCTCTCATTCTTGTTTTTCTCTCTTTTTGCGGCATAATATTCAAAATTTTCAGACAAATCTCCATGTGCTCTGGCTTCCTTTACAGCCTCTATAAGTTTCGGTCTAAGCACCAGTTTTCTTTCTTCTATCTCAGCCTCTATCTTTTTAATATCATCTCTTGTAAGCGTCTCTGCCATAAAACCATCCATATACTTTTTTATATAAAACAAAAGAGTAGTAAAAACTACTCTTTTTTAAACCCCAAAGTGACGGCTCTGCTTTATTGACGCCTAGCGAAGCTAGGTGGGTTACCTCACCTTGATATCTGCCTTCTACCTATAGAAGCTTGACATCCATCGAAGGTTATTTGGAATCCCATAAATCAAAAATGTAGGTTCAAAATTGGCAAAGTTATCGCTCACCTCAGGAATTTTTCTTTATATTAAAATTATAATACAAAAATATATTTTTTTCAATATATTTGTCTGTATATTTTTAAATTTTTCTTTAAATTATTTATTTGGGATACACCAGCCTATCTTCTGAAACCCGTCTTCCGTCGAAGTACTATGAAAGTTCCGACGTTTTAAATTTCTAATAAGCTATTTAGTTTTTATGCAATTCTTTTTAAATCCCTTATTTTTAAAGGCTTTTTCTTACATAAAAAAATATTTCAAAAAAATTTGAAATATTTTTTTAAGTATATTATAATCATAGTACTTCATAGTACTTTACTTTTTAGAGGTGTTTATGGCTTATTTTTTTGAGAAAAGAAAAAGAAGAAAAAAAGGTACTTATCTTCAGATGTATGAATCATTTTTGGGATAAGGATAAAAAAAGCAACCAAGAACAAAAAAATGTAAAATCTTTTTGGTTATGTTGAGGATTTGATTTCAGGTGAGATTCCGGATCCTGTTAAATTTTACAGCGACTATGTAAAAGAGCAAAATGAGAATAGAACAAAAGTTCTTTCTGAAGAATCCCGTCCTCGTGCATTTTCCACTCCTGTTGAACTTAATATAGGACACTTCTTGCTCTACTCATTGATTGATGAGCTTGATGTTAAGGAAACTATTGATATACTTGCTTCTCAAATGCGTTTTTCAGTTCTCTGTATTTGACTTAATTACACAACTTATTTATGCAAGGGTTATATCACCATGCTCTAAGTCAAAGACAGCCTCTCATGTCTTTCCATACATTTACGGCAGCTCTACAATCTCTGAAGACCAAGTATATGACGGGTGTTCTTTCATAGGAGAGTCTTATAAGAAGTACATTGATTTGTTTAATCACTCTTATGAAAAGTATTTTTAAAAAGAGATTTAAGCAATGTATTTTTTTCGATTGTACTAATTATTACTTTGAAATTGATCTTCCTAGCGATGACAAGCAAAAGGGACCTTCAAAAGAGAATAGGCACTCTCCGATAATAGGACAGGCTTTACTTTTTAGATGCTGATCTAGTACCTGTCTCCATGCAAATGTATCCCGGAAATGAATCGGAAAAAGCCATATATTAGAAAAAGTTATTGAAGAAATGAAGCAACGACACAACGTATCAGGTAAGACTATTCAGGTAGCTGATAAAGGACTTAATTGTGCAAGAAATATTTATCTCTGCAGTTAAAAGAAGCTAGTGACGGCTATATATTTTTCAAAAATCAATACATGGTAAGAATCTAAGTGAAAAAGGAAAAGAAATGGGTTCTACTTGAGAATGATACAAATATCTTTTTCTAATTACACTGATGAAAGAGGTAATATATCTTTTCGTCTTAAATCCTGTATTGACAGCTTTGATTACAGTTTTAAAGAGATTGATCCGGAAACAAGAAAAGAGAGTGTTACAAGGTTTTTCTGTAAAAAGAAAAAGCGTATCGTCTCTTATAATCCTAACCTTGCAAAAGAAACAAAGGCTTGAAATAATGAAAATGGTCGATAAAGCTTCAAAAGTTTTTCTACATACAAAAAAATATCGCTAAAAGATGAACTTGGAGATTGTGCTAAATATGTAGACATTATAACTAAAAGATAGTACAGGCAAGACAATAAAGCCTATAATAGATTTAAATAAATCTAAGATTGATGAAGATCTTAAATATGCAGGATATAATCTTTTAGTGACATCCGAGATAGATATGGAGCCATTACAGGTATATAAAAACATACCATAGCCTATGGAAAATCGAGGAATCTTTTAGACTTACAAAATCATACCTGGATGCTAGGCCTGTTTATTTACAGAAAAAAAGAAACAATCTATGGGCATTTTTTTGATATGCTACCTTAGCTTGTTTCTTTTTAAGAGTATTAGAAATCAAGTGCTTCAAAAAAATAAAAATAAACTCTTATGACTTGATTAACTTTATGCGTGATTTTTAGGGTGGTAAATAAAGGTGATAATACATATATAAATATATCAAGAGACCAGGCCGTTAACGAAAAGGTTAAAAAAACTGGTTGGTTTTAGTAACCTTGATGCCCTCTATTTAACCAAAGCTGAAGTCGACAATTTCTTTCAAAACTGCATGCTCTTGGATACCTAGAGTACTAGGTTTTTGAGAGAAACGACGGAAGTCAGGAAATATATTTTTTTCAATATATTTGTCTGTATATTTTAAATTTTCTTTAAATTATTTATTTGGGATACACCAGCCTATCTTCTGAAATATTTTCCAACACTTCATCAAGATACTTAGCCGAAATATATCTTGCCATAGGCAAATTTATATCCAGATAGTTGCCACAGTCCTTTGCACAGGCTCCCGGGAACCTCTCCCTCAAAGTCCTTTATAAACTCGAAACATCTCCTTAAGCAAAGGTATAATCTCATTTGACTCATGATTGCCCTTTAAAAGCAGGTAAAATCCTGTTCTACATCCCATAGGTCCGAAATAGAGAATACTCTCTCCGTAATCTTTGTGGTTTCTTAAAAATGTTGCCCCCAGATGCTCTATAGCATGAAGCTCCGCTGTATTTATTACCGGCTCAAAATTCGGTCTGGTCATTCTTATATCAAATGTTGTAACAATCTCTTCACCGACATTATCTTTTCTTGACACATAAACTCCCGGCAGAAGCTTTAGATGGTCTATTGTAAAGCTTGTTATCTTTTCCATAAAATCTCCATTATATGATTTTTTGTCTGCAGGTTTCTCATAGCATTGATTACACAAAGTACAGTTACACCTACATCAGCGAATACCGCTTCCCACATAGTACCAAAACCTATGGCCGCAAGCAATAGGAAAATAAGCTTAACACCCAAAGCAAATATAATATTTTGCTTTGCAATGCTCATAGTTCTTTTTGCAAGTTTGATACCTCTTACTATATTGTAAAGCTTATCATCCATTATAACCACATCCGCCGCTTCAATAGCTGCGTCGGAACCTATACCTCCCATTGCAATACCTATATCGGCTCTTGCCAAAACCGGAGCATCGTTTAATCCGTCACCTACAAATGCCAGTATTTTATTGTCATCAAGTTCCTCTTCCACCTTTTCAACCTTATCCTGTGGTAAAAGTTCAGAGTATGCATAGTCAATTCCCAGCTCATTTGCCACTACATCCGCGACCTCTTTTATATCGCCTGTAAGCATTACAGACTTTTCAACTCCGACACTCTTTAGTGCAATCAGGCTTTCACCTGCATCTTCCTTTATTCGATCATTTATTACGATAGAGCCTAAGAATTTGCCTTCCTCAGCCACATAGACAACACTTCCGAATTCTTCACTTTTTTCAAAATCTATACTGTTTGAAGTCATAAGCTTGTCATTACCTACAAGAACCTCTTTGTCGTCAACTTTTATACTGATACCATGTCCTGCAATCTCTTTTAAGTCACTTAATCTGTCGGAAATATTTGTATTTTCTTCCGATTCTGTTTTCAGTTCTTCATATGCCTTTTTGATAGATATTGCTATAGGATGTGAAGAATACTCTTCCGCCATTGCTGCCTTACTTAACAATTCTTCTTCACTTACATTATTTGGATGTAAGCTTACCACCTCAAAAACTCCCTTTGTTAAGGTACCGGTTTTATCAAACACAAAAGTCCTTACTCCGGCTAAAAGTTCAAGATAATTGCTTCCCTTTATGAGCACACCTATTTTTGACGATGCACCTATACCGCTGAAAAAGCTTAAAGGAATCGCTATAACAAATGCACAAGGACATGATACAACTAAGAATGTAAGTGCCCTGTAAATCCATGTAGCAAATCCTGTTCCCGGAAATATAAAAGGCGGAATCACTGCCAGTGCTATAGCTGCAAAAACAACTATAGGAGTATATATTCCTGCAAACTTTGAGATAAAGTTTTCTGTCTTCGATTTCTTTGCTGCGGCATTTTCCACGAGGTCAAGAATTTTACTTGCTGTAGAATCACTAAACTCTTTTGTAACCTCAAGCTTTAAAAGACCGTCCTTATTTATACTTCCGCTATATACATTGGCACCCTCATTTACACTTCTTGGAACCGACTCTCCTGTAAGTGCCGAAGTATCAAGCATTGCCTTCCCTGAAACTACGATTCCGTCTAAAGGAATAATCTCTCCGGCTTTTACCATTATGATATTTCCCACTTCCACATCATAAGGATCTACAGTTTCCACACTGCCGTCTTCTTTTACAAGATTTGCATAATCAGGTCTTATATTCATCATATCCGATATGGATTTTCTGGATTTATCTACAGCCAGCGACTGTAAAAATTCACCCACCATATAAAAGAGCATAACTCCGACAGCTTCCGGATATTCACCTATTATAACTGCACCTACAGTAGCAATAGTCATAAGGAAGTTTTCATCAAATACCTTACCTCTTTTTATATTTGAGAAGGCTTTTAGTAATACATCCTTTCCCACTATTATATATGCCGCTATGAACAGTCCGAAACTGATTATATTTGACATGGAAAAGCTTATTTTTGAAACTATGACGGCAATTATATAAAGACATGCCCCCATAATTATTTTACTTAACATCTTCTTTTGCTTATTGTTCATATCATCCTTCTATCTAATGAATACACCTGCATTAATTAAATTACGCTCTCTTTACCTCTACATCAGGCTCTTCAATCTTTATTATCTCCATAGCCTTTTCAATAACATCATTTAACTTGTCAGCCTCTGCCTCCAAAGTACATTTTAAAGTCATAAAGTTGATATTTGCACTTGTAATACCGTCAATGGCGGCAAGCTTTTTCTCAAGCTTTGCAGCACAATCCGCACAATCCAAACCTTCTAATTTATAAACTCTCTTCATTTCTTTCTCCTTTAAAAATCTGCTTTACATCTATGAGAGACATGTACGATACCTGTTTCAAATATCTCCTTTACATGTTCGTCATCAAGTGAATAATATACTTCCTTACCTTCTCTTCTTGCTTTAACAAGCCGGGCTTCCTTAAGTGTACCAAGCTGATGTGATACCGCCGACTTTGTCATTCCCAGCACATCACAAATATCAAGTACACATAACTCATGTACATTTAATGCCCAAAGTATCTTTATCCTTGTCGGATCTCCAAATACTTTAAAAAGCTTTGACAGTGAATCTATTGTTTCAGCTTCAAGCATATTTGTCTTTGCTCTTTCCAGTGCCTTGTCTCTGCTTAAACTCTCTACTTAAATACACCTCCCTTAGTTGAATACTTGTTCAACTGTTATGTTGCTATTATAGTTGAATGCTTATTCAACTGTCAAGTGCTGTTTTTAAATTTATATAGAAAATTTAATCAAAAATCCAAGCCTTAAATTTTACAGTCTCATATAGGATCATAAAATAAAGCTCGGATTTAAAAATTTATTATTTATTGTGAAATCTCTCCGCCTGTGACTTTATAAGCTCGATATCATCAAAGTAATTTATTCTCATAGCGTTCTTTACTTCTGAAAGTGTATTCGCGGCTTCATTTCTTGCCACCTCACAGCTTTCCTTAAGCATCTCATAGATTGCCGGAATATCTTTTTCAAATTCCGCTCTTCTTGCTCTAATCGGTGCCAAGGTTTCTTCCATTATGCTTGCAAGGAACTTCTTTACCTTCATATCTCCCAAACCGCCACGTGTATAATGCTCTTTTAGCTCATCAAGTGAATTATAATCCGGAAGGTATTCTGCAAAATGCTCCGGTCTTGAGAAAGCGTCCAGATATGTAAATACGGTATTTCCTTCAAGATGTCCCGGATAGCTTACCTTTATATGTAAAGGATCCGTATACATAGTCTTTATAGCTGCTGCAACAGTATCCGCATCATCTGCAAGATAGATACAGTTTCCAAGTGACTTACTCATCTTTGCCTTACCGTCTGTACCCGGAAGTCTCTTAGCCGCATCTTCCTGTGGTATAAGCGCTTCAGGCTCCACCAAAGTTTCACCGTATACTGAATTGAATTTTCTTACTATCTCTCTGGTCTGCTCAATCATAGGCAACTGATCCTCACCTACAGGTACTGTAGTTGCTTTAAACGCTGTAATATCCGATGCCTGTGATATAGGATATGTGAAAAATCCTACCGGAATACTGTTTTCAAAATTTCTAAGTCCTATCTCAGCCTTTACTGTAGGATTTCTTTGAAGTCTTGAAACTGTAACAAGATTCATATAATAAAATGCCAGCTCTGTGAGCTCCGGTACCATTGACTGTATAAATATATTAGACTTCTTAGGGTCGATACCGCATGCCAGATAATCAAGTACTACCTCTATAATATTTTGTCTTACTTTTTCAGGATTTTCCATATTGTCGGTGAGTGCCTGAGCATCCGCCACCATTATAAAAATCTTTTTAAATTCTCCTGAATTTTGCAATTCAACTCTTCTTTTTAAAGAGCCGATATAATGTCCTACATGTAACTTTCCTGTAGGACGATCTCCTGTAAGGATTATCTTATCCATTTATAACTTCTCCTTTGTCTCTAAGTATTGCCACCATGATACTTAGGAATATCCATAAAAATGGTGTTACCACAGGTAAGTTCAAATTTACGACAGCCTGAGTGGCATAACAAATTACCGCAATAGCACATGCATACAAATATGGCAGCATTGTATTGTCTCTAAGATAAAACAGTCTTGTTCTTAGCGCTTCAACACTTGGAAGTATAAGTGCAAGAATATAGGCTATTGTAGCTATAGGTCCAAGCGTAAATAAAAATTGTATATACTCATTATGTGTTGCATCAAAGAACTGACCGGTTACACTTGTCATTTCTTCGTTTCTAAGTAAGCCGATATATAAACCGAAAGTATCAGGTCCGCTTCCGAAAATCTTATGAAGCAGCGGGAATTTCATATACTCTTCCACGGCGGCTCTCCAGATATAACCTCTGAAAGTACCCCATGAATCATTAAATACAAAATAATCTGCAAGAGCACCGTACTTTTCTTTAGCCGCAGTTACATCCGAGTTTATCTTCATTCCTATAAATACTATTGCCGCAAATACTATAACAAGTATTGCAAGCCAGATATATCTTAAGCTTCTTAAAAGCGCTTCGCCCTCTCTTCTTTTTTCTTTCTTTCTGTATTCAAGTACATACATGATAATAACTGTTACAGCTAAAACTGCAATAATTAAATTTAGATATTTAAAATCACTTATAAAATCGTACAAACCTGAAATACCGAGCACTTTGCCCGCATAGCTTATATTTATCAGCTGTATTATCTTTATTCCAAGAAGATAAGTAAATTGTCAGTAAGAATCTTCTTACACCCTCCATAGTTCTGAATGCCACAAAAGGTACAATTCCGAAAAATGCTGCAAGTGTAAGATATCCGTTATCAGAGGTACCCATTGTAAGTGCAATAAAGTTCATAAGCATTATTACATAGTAGAAAACTATTTTTCCAATGCTCTCACCTCTTCCGTTATCACTTTTAAATGGAGTAGTGATGAACAATGTTCCGGCAATTGCAATATAAAATGCCAAAACAGCGGTATATGTATTTATATTTCCGATGGTTGAAGTGAATATAGGCCACTGCTCAGGGCTTATTTTCTCCTTAAATCCCAATATGTCCATATTGAAATAATCGGTGTATCCAAACAAACATACAGGAATACTTACTGCAAGGAAAACTGTAAAGTAGACCTTGCCAAATGAAAACATGCGACTTACTGTAAAATAAAGTATCACATAGATAGAAATAAGTAAGAGTCCCGAATATCTTCCCTTATCTCCTGTAATAGATTCCATTATAAATCTTCCTGCAAATGCTGTAGAAAGTGCACTCATCAGCCAGAATACCATTATACATATATCCCATATGCTGAATTCTTCTTTGAACCATACGACAAACCCTTTTTTATTCAGATTCTCAAAGAAATTTTTAAATCCGCCTGCAAAACCGCATATTACAATCAAAGCCAAAATCATTATTATTGAAAGAGTCAATACCGTATAATATTTTGTCTGCAAGATGTCAAAATAAAAATCATTGTAGATCAAAGGGAAGATGGTAAACATAGCCATAACCCAAAGTCCGACTATAACATTTGATGCATTCATCAGCTTTCTTTTAGATTTCATATAACCTCCATATCTACAGTCCTAAAAATACCGCTATAGGGTTCATTCTTGATAAAAATACCAAAATCGGGCTGCATTCCAACATTTCAGAAAGATTCGCCCCCATCTTTGTTGTAGAAAGGGCGATGATAAAAATACATCCGACCCAGAATATTATCAATGCAAAAATAAAACCTGTAAAAGCTCCAAGCAGCTGATTGACTCCGCCCAAAACCGGTATCTTGCTTAGAATCTTGTTACCCTTAAACAATATTCCAAGCACCAGCCAAACCAGTACAAATGAACCGATAAAACTTATAGAATTGACAGTCATCTGAGTAACATAGCTTGCAATATAGTCTGAAAAAGTATATACTCCGAGCTTTTCATAAAATACTCTGTCATCATTTTTCTTCAAAACATCTTTGACCTTTGTGGGTACATTCAGTTTATCAATCGCCTCTCTTCTTCCATCGGCATTTGATGAGTCTTCATGCATCTCATTAAGTCCTATTTTTTCATAAATTGTGGTCAAAACAAGTTGGTTTAGTTTGGTGTTTTGCTGCAACTCATTTCTAAGATATGGATTCACAAAATTCAAAGCAATTACACTTGATATGAGCGCCAGCATTGTAATGGATATTTTTAAAAGGCCCTTCATATACCCTCGCGCTATCATACCTATAAAAAACAGTAATATACAGACCTCCAGAACATTAAAACACATTATATCCTAAAATGCTCCTCTCTTAGAATCAATCTGCCTTCTTTATCATACTTAGGATTCATAAATCCGAATATAGCCTTCACAACCCCCGGCCTTTCAGCAAGGTCTGCTGCGTGATCTATAAGATTTCTGGCATTCTTTCTGGTCAATGGAGTTTTATCCTCCTTCATATAATCCGCTCTTTCTTCAACAGCATACTTTGCCTTGTTGTAAAGCACGCATTCTATCTCCTTTGCATAACTGAGTGCATAGTTAATAAAATCGTCCACATCCATAGGAGCGTTATCCTCACCGTCTTCTTCCTCATCCGCTATATCGGCTTCTTCCTTCTCTTCAATCTGAACAGGCTCTTCATCCGGTATCTCATCTTTTTCCACTTCTTTATCTTCTTCCTTTACAGGCTGTGATATAACAGGCTCAATCTTAATGGCCTCTTTTTCTTCCTCTTTCACATCAGACTTTAGATTGTTGTTTGCATGTAAGGTAATGCTGTCCGAGCTTCCTATTTCCTGCATTTCAAACTGAAAATCCTCGCCATATTCCTTCTTTAAAATATTCGCTATGATTTCAAGGTCCGATAATTCTTCAGTACTCTGTGGCTCTTTTTCCGTATCGTCTTCCTCAACAGCTTTCTCCTGTGCCTCCTTGCTTTCTTCCTTCTCAGGCTCCTTTGCTTTATCCTTCAGCTCAATATTTGCCACAATATTCTTTCTCTTTACAGGAACCTCTTCCTCTCTCATAACAAGACTCATTCCATGCAAAAGATCGTTTGCTTCTATAAGGTTTGCAATGCCTTCTATAGTATCCGCAAATACTACAGTCTCCTTACCGTCTCTGATAAACTCTATGAGTTCCGCAATAGTATTATCATCAAGGTATCCCGCATCAACTATAATAAGATCTTTACCTTTAATCTTATCAATAGAGTTCATCACTCCTTTTGCATTAAGGCTCTTTGCCTTGATTTTTAATACTGTATGCTTTATCTTCGTAAGTTCATTTACATCTCTCAACACCTCTATAGCATTTTCAAGAGCCTTTTGTCCTGTTATACCCTCTACCATTATGGAGCCCGGTCTTCTCATCAAATATTCCTTCGGATCTCTTGATTTTGGCGCTTTTGCTTTCATTACCTTTCCGTGCACAGGTAAATCAACCTCCCTACTTTCATCATTTGCAGCCTCTTCCACACTCTCTTCAATAACAACGGTATCGCCCTCTTCTTCATCTTCAGGTGAATCGGATTTTGCAATCTCTTCAGTTCCCTTTTTTTCTTCCCCTTGGATATCTGTTTCTTTTGTTGTATCCTCTTGAATATCGGTTTCTTCTATCATAACGGTACCTTCATCCTCGGCTTCCACTTCTTTATACTCAGGCTCTATAAAGATTTCCTCAGGTTCTTCACCCTTCTTTACCTTTGTTACAAAGTTCTCTCTTCCTTTGTGTAATAGATTTCTTCATCATCTACCACTTCCATTGTTGTTTCACTTTTTATACTGCTTTGGACTACATCCTTTTGTTCTTTTCTTTTGGCCATAACAGATGAAACTGTAGGTACACCCATGTCTATTTCATCGTCAAAATAGCTGTTTATTAAATCATCCTTATCAAATATAGGATTCTTCTTTTCCGGGACATAGTTTTCCAATACCTTTGTTGAAGCCGTTTCTGTAACCGTGATATTCTCTACAGGCGGTTCATCAGGTATCTCCTCTATGAAATCATCATCCTCATCACTTTGATCCGTATTACTTTGAAGTACATCACTCTTATTTGTATTGATATTTATCAAATCAATCTTATCATTTTTTTCTTCTTCGATATCCGACTCATCCGCAACATCAGCCTCGTCTACATCAGCTTTGACTACTTCATCAGCCTGCTCTTTTATATTTTCACTGTCTTTGGCCTGTTCGGCTTTAGTAACCGTATCTTCTAAAACAGGCTCCGCAAGGTGTGAATCTTCAGATGTATCGTCATTGTCTGAAGACTTTCTTTCCTCTTCATCTCTTATCCATGTATTTTGTACTTTATCCATTCCCTCACGTTCATCTCTGCTTCCGTGAGTTTTTGGAAGTCCCATACTGTCAAAATGATTACTGATTCTGCTTTTTCTTCTTTCACCCACGACCGGTGGAGCATTAAATCTTCCCTGTTTGATTCTCTCCACTCTTTCCATATGTGCTCTGACTTCTTCATCTATCTCTCTCATAGATGCATGATCGCCTTCAGTCTTCATCTTATTCAAATTTTCATTTGTGATTGCTATGGCCCTCTTGAGTTCTATTTCAAATTCCGGGTTCACGTTTTCCCCCTTAAATGTTGTTTCTGATATCCTTATTTCGTTTACACCGACAGTCTTTGGAAAAAGCTCAGTATTTATGGAAGCATCCTCATTTGGACTTTCTTCCTCATCAATCAAACTTATAGTAGTTCTTTTTCCTCTCTGGGTTTATATGCACTCATATCATCCAGATTAAGATTCGGATAATTCTCACTTTCATACTGTTTTGCAAGCGCATTTAATCTGTCCTCATAGAACTCCTTGTTATCAACCTGCTCCTGCTGCTTTGAGCTCAAAGGACAGCCTGTTGACTCCTTCAAAGCCGCGGCCTTTTCCACGTACTCACCGACTCCGAATAAAAGCATTATTTCATCACATGTCTTTATACAGTCATCTATTCTTCCTGCTTGAGCATAAAGCTGTGCAAGTTCATATTTCCACTGCTCATCCATCTTCTCGATATCACTGTACTTCTCAAGAATTCTTATCTTCTTATGTATGTCTTCACCCTTTGCCACAGCAATATGATATTCCATAAGATATTTTCTGCTGTCTTGAGGTGATATCTCGATATATTCTCTGTAGTAAGCTTCAGCCTCCGCTATATCTCCCTCTTTTATCGCAAGCATGGTAAGCCTGTACAAAGCTCTTTTGCCGACCGGTGCTCTGTCATAGGCCAAAAGCAATACTTCTCTGGCTTCCTTATACTCATCGTTTTTTTCATAGACTTCTGAAACGGTTGTCAATAAGCCTGCATTATGAACTCTACTCCAGTCGATTGTATCGGTGATTCTCATAGCAGCCTTGTAGTCACCGCTTTTCACCAATTTATTCAGTTGTTCAACCTTTAAATTAAATTCATATTTATCCATACTTGCACCAAACCTCAAGATTTTTTACTTTTGCACCCTAGAGTGCTCTTCTTCCCTCAAGTGCCCTCAAAAGAGTCACTTCGTCAATATATTCCAAATCCCCACCTACAGGGACTCCGCTTGCTATCCTGCTAACCTCTATACCTGTGGGTTTTACAAGTTTTGCTATATACATTGCCGTAGTCTCACCCTCAAGTGTGGAGTTTGTGGCAATTATAACTTCATTTACATCACCCTCAAGTCTTTTTATCAGTTCCTTCAGCTTAATATCCGCCGGACCTATTCCAAGCATTGGCGAAATTGCCCCATGCAAAACATGATATACTCCATTATACTTTCCGGTCTTTTCATATGCCGCCAAATCCCTTGTGTTTTCCACGACCATTATAGTCTTATGATCTCTTTTCTCACTGGCACATATAGGACAGACTTCTCCGTCTGTCAAGGTATAGCATTCTTTGCAATAATTCACATTGCCCTTGGCATCTTTTATAGCCTTTGACAATGACTCTACCTGTTCACTTGACATTCCAATTATGTGAAAAGCAAGCCTTTGTGCGGACTTTGCTCCCACCCCCGGCAGCTTTGAAAGTTCCTCTATAAGCTTGCTGATATGACTGCTGTAATAATCCATTAGAATGGCAACTTTCCTGCTCCACCTGCAATGCCGCCCATCAGTGCGGAATGCTCTTCTTCCATCTTTCTGAGAGCCTCATTTGTAGCCGCCATTATCAAATCTTCTAACATTTCCACATCGTCAGGATCTACCACTTCTTTATCTATAGATACCTTTGTGACTTCCTTTTTACCTGAAACGGTAATACTTACCGCACCGCCTCCGGCGCTTGCGCTAAACTCCTTACCTTCAAAAGCGGCACTTTGCTCCTCCATCTGCTTTGCATCTTCTGAGCCTGCTTCATCAACTGATTTATATTACCGGGCATCATGCCTCCACCGAAACCGCCACGCTTTGCCATAAATATCTCCTTACTGTTCTATAATAATGTCTGCGTTTATAACAGATTTTATCTCGTCTATCGAAACATATCTTGTGTTTCTTACAACCTTATTTTCTCTTAAAGAAATCTGGATTGCAATATCTTTTCCGTATTTTTCTCTTAAAAATGTACGCAAATCTAAGATTGTCGTCTCCTTATTTCCCATATCGTAAAACATCTTATTAAAGAAAATAACATCTATACCGCCTTCTTTCACCGGCTCTATCTCAGCTTCCTTATATACACTGCCCGCCTTGCCGCCAAGATGTTCCACTATGCTGTTCCATTCCTTCTTATTGCCATGAAATCATCATAGGTTGCCTTTGGAAGTTCTATCACTTCCTCAGCTACGGGAATATCTTCTGTTACTTCCACATTTCTTTGCACCGTATTTACCGGTCTTACTCCGGACTCAAGCCTTGAGAGTCTATCCAGTACACTGTCCAGATTATCCTCCATCTCAGGAGTCATAAGTCTTATAAATTCAAGTTCCGCCACAACTCTTTTTTGTGTGGCCGTCTTTAATTTATTGGACAGTTCCGACAAATTTCTAATATACCGCATAAGCGTTTCTTTGGAAACAATATTTGCTTTTTCTTTTAAATTTTGTAAGTTCTGTTCCGACATGTCAACCAACGAACTGTCATTTTGTGTGGACTTAAGTATCAGAATATTTCTCAGATACCATAGAAAATCCGTCACGAACTGCCCTATCTCTTTTCCGTCTATTATGGAATTATTCAAAAGATTCAACACTTCTATAGTATTGCCCTCAAGTACTCCGTCCAAAAGCTCATTAAATACACTTATATCTGAAGCACCCAGTATATCCAGTACCGCTTCATAGCTTATCTTTTCATTTTGTAAAAACGAAATACATTCATCCAAAAGGCTAAGTGCATCTCTCATAGCTCCGTCCGCAGTTTTTGCAATATACTCAATCGCCCTGTCTTCTATATCAACGCCTTCACTCTTACACAGGATCTTTAGCCTTTCCGATATGGTATCGATACCTATTCTTTTAAAATCATATCTTTGGCATCTTGACAGCACTGTAACCGGCAGCTTATGTACCTCTGTGGTTGCCAGAATAAATATAACATATTGCGGCGGTTCTTCAAGAGTTTTTAAAAGTGCATTAAACGCTCCTGTAGAAAGCATATGCACCTCATCTATAATAAACACTTTGTACTTTCCGAAAGTTGGCGGATATTGTACCTGTTCCTTTATATCCCTTATATTATCCACACCGTTATTGGAAGCCGCATCTATTTCCACTACATTTATAGAAGCCTCACTGAGTATTGATTTACAGGTAGGGCATTCATTACACGGTCCGGCATCTGTAGGATTTTCACAATTGAGTGCCCTTGCCATTATCTTGGCTATACTTGTTTTTCCTGTACCTCTTGTTCCGCAAAAAAGATATGCATGTGATATTCTTCCGGTCTTTAACTGATTTTTTAAAGTTCTTGTTATAGCTTCCTGACCTACTACCTCATCAAAATTTGAAGGTCGAAACTTCCTATATAATGCTGTATAAGCCATCTGCTTCCTTTCTATTTGTCGCCAAAACTTATTCCAACAAGTCTTGCCTCTCTTACAAGTGAAGACTCGGGATCTACATATTTTAACTTGCCGGCAGACTCATTTAAAGCAATATCCGTAACCTCTGTGCCCTTTAATACCACAAGACGACCAAACTTTTTTCCAAGTATAAGTTCGGCTCCATGCGCACCAAGCCTTGTAGAAAGAGCTCTGTCATAAGGATTCGGGTCTCCGCCTCTTTGAGTATGTCCCGGAACCGTAACTCTTACATCCACATCTGTTTCGGCACTCAGCATATCTCCTATTTCATAACTTATGGAAGGATATCTGCCTGCATCTTTTAACTTCTTCTTTTTTAATTCTTTTTTTGAAAGGGCCGCATCTTCCTTTGATATTGCACCCTCTGCCACTGCAAGTATGGTAAACTTCTTGCCTTCCTTCTCTCTTGTCTTTATAGCCTCGGCTATTTTTTTTATATCATAAGGTATCTCAGGTATCAAAATGATGTCCGCACCGCCTGCAAGACCTGCGTACAGTGTAAGCCATCCCACCTTATGCCCCATTACTTCTACAATAAAGACTCTGCTGTGAGAGGCTGCTGTAGTATGAATGCAATCAATAGCATTTGTAGCTATTTCCATTGCACTTTGAAACCGAATGTCATATCCGTACCGTAAAGATCATTATCTATGGTCTTTGGCAGACCTATGACATTTAATCCCTCTTCACTTAAGAGATTTGCAGTTTTTTGTGAACCGTTTCCGCCAAGCACCACAAGGCAATCAAGTTTTAACTTCTTATAAGTTGATTTCATTGCCTCCACTTTATCCATACCGTTTGCATCGGGCTCTCTCATAAGTTTGAAAGGCTGACGGCTGGTTCCGAGCATAGTTCCGCCCGTTGTCAATATACCCGAAAAATCTGAAGGTTTCATTACTCTGTATTCCTCATACATAAGCCCCTTGTAGCCTTCAAGAAAACCTATTATTTCCACCTCTTTATCAGATTTGTAAAGACTCTTTGCCACACCGCGCATTGTTGCGTTTAAGGCCTGACAATCTCCTCCACTTGTTAGCATACCAACTCTCAGCATATTAAACTCCTTTGCACAAAGTCGAAACAAATTCACTGCTTTTGCATTTAAGCATTGTCTTTAATTATAACCTAATTTTATTCATTATACAACAAAAAAAGCCCTTCCCAATAGCTCACTGTCTATCAAGTAGGACCTTCATGCGCCTTCAGGGACTCGAACCCTGGACAAATAGATTAAGAGTCTACTGCTCTACCAACTGAGCTAAAGGCGCTTTTTTTATTTTTTTGCATTCCTGTTTTTTGAACACTTCGATATAATACAATATATAAAAAGTTGTTGTCAACATATTTTTTTAAAAAAAGATTGAAAATTATTTTTTTATTTTATTATTATATAATCTATAGTATATTTATTTTACAATTCCCGTCGTCGCCGGAACGCTTCGGGGATTGTAAAACAAATACTGTATAACTATTCTTTCGCTGTATATATTCTCCTATATCCCTCTTCCGATATTTCAGCCACCTGCTCTATTTCATTATGCTTATCATTGATCTTAAGTTCATTATCTTTTAAATAAAAGACATCTTTTTCATCCCAGAACTTTTCACTTAAACTCATATCAATTTCAAACTCCACACAGGTTCCGCAAGATGAACTCAGGCTTCTTGGCACCGGCTTCACGATACCCTTAATACCGTACTCCCTAAGTCCTCTTTCAAATCTTATAGCTCCAAAGTGTGAAAAGAAAGTGGCTATATATTTTTTGATCATTTGATGATCACCAGCTTGTACTCACCGTTTTCCTCTGTGACTTCTACATTATATCCCTCACCCTTTACAAATCTTGTGACATTTTCCAGGGCATTCTTGCTGTCGACCATCATTTCATATCTGCTCTCTTTGCTTGCCAGAGCTTTCTTTATCATTATTACAGGCTCAGGGCATGAGCATCCTCTTGCATCTACCATTATGCATTCTCCTTTTTCATCGTATTTGCTACCGCAATTATTGTTACTACAACAAGTCCTATAATAACGGCTATTTTTCCGTTTGCACTCGGTCCTTTGCCTGATGCCGCAAGTGCAAAGTTATGTGCAAATGCCGCACCTGCAAACAATCCAAGGAATGTAAAAGCTGAATCTGTATTTCCCTCACCTGTAAGTACAAGCTGTCTGAGAGGGCATCCACCAAGAAGGCAGCATCCATATCCTGCAAGCAACATTCCAAGGAAATTCCAAAGTCCGTCATTATGTGCTACAGGCTGCTCCAAAAATCCCAAATTAAACTTTCCAAGTACGAGATTTCCTACCAGAGCCACTACAAGTATTGCCACAAATCCGATCAAAAGTCTTGTTTCTCTAAAGAGGATAAAATCTCTTATTCCTCCAACCATGCAAAGTCTTGTATACTGTGCAATACCACCAACGATAAGACCTGCAACAAGTGAAACGATAACTGCCGCATGCTTTGCTCCCGGACCTCCGTCAGCAGGTGTAAAGAAGATAAATGCAGGTGCCGCAATAACCAAAACAATTAAAACTATCTGTACTATCGGCATTACAAATCCCTGTACCTGCTCCTGTTTATAAGTTCTTCCAAGTGAATATCCCTTGTTTAAAAATACTATTCCCGCTACTATTCCACAGACAAATCCCAAAAGACCTACAATTGCATTTAGATCTCCGCCTGCAATACGAAGGATCATTCTAAAAGGACATCCCAAAAACATAAGGCATCCTATCATTACAAAAAATCCAAGCACTAAATCTGAGCAAAGGACTTGAACCGCCCTTTACACTGAATTCCTTTCTGGCAAATGCCACTCCGAAGGCTCCAAGGATAAGTCCCATTATCTCCGGTCTGATATACTGTACAGGCTCCGCTCTGTGAAGTCCAAGTCCGCCTGCTGTATCCCTTATAAAACAAGCAAGACAAAATCCCATGTTGGCAGGATTACCCAGCTTTACCAGAACTACGGCAATTATTCCGATAATAATTCCCGTTCCTCCAATCACAACTTTTTTTCGTTCTTCATTTCTCCTCCTTAATGTTTTTCTAAATAAAAAAACTAAATATTTTTTTATAATTATAACATGTAATCTAAATATTATTTATATGATTAACTAATCTTACACAACCATTTATTGACTTTGTCTATAAATAAAACTATAATTGAGATATAATTATTTGTGCTTCAAATATTTCGTGAGGTGGCTTTTTGAAAAGAATTTATTTTGACAATGCCGCAACTTCATATCCCAAGCCTGCAAAGGTTAGTGAATCCATGCTTGATTATATACAAAATGTCGGATCCAATGTAAATCGTTCGGGATATAAAGATGCATATAAGGCAGAAGATATTTTGTATGAGACCAGACAGCTCCTATGCTCAATGTTTAATGGAGGGGATTGTAAAAATGTTATTTTTACCGCAAATATTACTACATCATTGAATATTGTACTAAAAGGGACTCTTAAAGAGCGGGGATCATATATTGACATCATCTATGGAGCATAATGCCGTAATGAGACCTCTAAAACAGCTCTCCTCATCGGGTATTTCATATGACAATATCCCTTGCTTTAGCGACGGCTCACTTGATACCTCCTCACTTAATTCAATGCTGAAGTCAAATACTAAAGCGGTTGTAATGACTCATGCATCAAATATCTGTGGTACTTTGATGCCCTATAGCTGAAGTAGGAAAATTTTGCAGAGAAAACAAGCTCTATTTTATAGTCGACTCGGCACAAACTGCAGGTCTTTTCCCCATTGATATGGAAACCATGAATATAGATGTGCTTACCTTTACAGGCCATAAGGCATTACTCGGTCCTCAGGGTATCGGAGGCTTTATATTAAAAGAACATATGATAGATATTATAGAACCGCTTATCCTTGGAGGTACAGGCAGTATATCACACACTTTGGATATCCCTGACTTTATGCCTGACAGATTTGAATCCGGTACATTAAATATACCGGGAATATACGGACTGAATGCCTCTTTAAAATATATTAATGAAATCGGTATGGACAATATAATAAAAAAGGAACTTAGTCTTACCGGAGCCTTTTTAGACGGAATATCAGATATACCTGAAATCAGGATATACGGTAAAACCGATACTAAAAACAGAGCGGCTGTTGTGTCAATTGATATAAAAGAAAGGGATCCGTCCGATATTGCATATATTCTTGAAGATACATACGGCATACAGACAAGAGTAGGACTTCATTGTGCACCGACAGCGCACCAAAGTCTTGGAAGCTACCCGAAAGGAAGTATAAGATTTTCCTTTGGACATAATAATAATTTGGAAGAAATAAAACACTGCATACAAGCATTAAAGGAGATAATTTATGGAATTTAGACAATTGGAGGCTTTCGTTGCCACCGCCGAATTAAAGAGTTTTTCACAGGCAGCAAAATATTTATATCTTTCACAATCTACTATCAGCTCACATGTTCAAAACTTAGAGGATGACTTGGGCAGAAAGCTGCTTTTAAGAACCACAAAGTCCATTACTCTCACACCTGAAGGTGAGACCTTTCTCTCATATGCCAGAAATAGTGGAAACCAAGGATCAGGCTGTACTCTCATTGCAACAGTCATCTAAAAGCATGTTACATATAGGCGCTTCCTCCATACCTTCAGGCTATCTTCTTCCTAAGATTATTGCAGGCTTTAAAGAGAAATACCCTGAAATGCATTTCAGTATCTGGCAGGGAAGCAGTGACGAAATAGCAGAGCTTTTACTTAGCGACAGCGTTGATATAGCATTTACCGGCAAAGACATAAACTCACCGCTTTGTGAGAGCCTTAAGGTATGTCCGGATCATCTTATGCTGGTTACACCTGCAACGGAGGAATACAAAAAATTAAGGGACAGCCATGCCAAAATATCGGATATATTAAAATATCCTATGATATTAAGATCCAACGGATCCGGCACACAATTTGTAGCCAGCAAGCTTCTCGAAGGGCTTGGCATAAAGAAAAGCGACTTAAATGTTATTGCACAGACAAATGACCTTGAATCAATACAGCAGATGATAGTTCACGGTATGGGCATAAGTATCTGCTCAAGATTTTCCACTCAGAATTTATTGGATAGCGACAAGGTGATAACATATCCGCTTGATAATGCAAATATGAGACATTTTTCATTACATTATATGAATATAAAGAAATCCCATCCGACAATTAAGCTTTTCCTTGACTATGTGCAAAACTTAGTAGATGAAGGTATTTACAAATAAAACAAGAGCCGATGAAATCGTTTTGATCTCACCGGCTCTTATATCTTATCTGAAAATTATGTACATGATTCCACAAATCGATACAGTGATTAATACAGTAACAATTACTGACAGGATTTTTTGATATGGACGCTTTGCATTTTCTTCAAGTTTCTTTAATTCATCCAATCCTTTTCCCTCTGTAAATGCTACAATTTCCTTATAGCTTTGAATATTATTGTTTTTCTTGATTTTCTCTATTTTAAACGCAAAAATCATTGCAGTCATCCATAATATAAAGCATGGAATAAACGCATAAACACCAATAAATTTAAACAGCGGAAATATTGACCCTACCGATAGAAAAAATAAAATCAGCATCATTAGAGAATACAACTTCATTTTCTTAACTTCTTCCGAATGGATTTCAACCTTCATCAAATCAACATCTCCTTTAATCAAATTATCAATAGATACCTCTAATACTTCACTCAATAAGATTATACTGTTAATGTCCGGATAACTTTTGTCATTCTCCCAATTGGAAATAGTCTGTCTTGAGACAAAAACTCTTTCAGCAAGATTATCCTGTGTAAAAGACTTCTCATTTCTGTAGTATTTGATTCTTTTACCAAGTTCCAAAATTAGTACCTCCTTTCTCGATAATATTATTGAAGATGTTATGATTTTTCTATCAAATGCTCTTTACATACATATGTTTTTACCTGTCAAAGCTCTTTTACGTACTCGTGGAAATCAAGTTTTCAATGTCATTCTCATCTTATACCAGATAGTATCGCCATGATTTGACTGTGATATACCCTCATCCTCATATCCAAATTCTGCATAAAAAAGTCTGAGTCCGTCTTTACAGGTAAGTACTATTCCTTTTCTTCCTCTACCCCTACAATCCTCTATTACCTTCTTCATCACCTGATTTGCAAGCCCCTGACCTCTGTAAGGCTTTTCTGTAACTACGGAGAATATCATCTGCCACTCTCCGTCTTTTTTATGCATAGAGGCATCGTCATACATAATATCGGTAAGATCCTCTTCATCGGTAGCCATACCGTTTATGAAACTCTTTATAATCCCATCCTCTTCCAGTATCCAAAAGCACTCCGGAAAACTTTCCATCCTCTTTCTTATGCTTTCCCTACTTGCCGCCTCAGCCTTTGGATAAGAATCCGCCTCTATCTGTGCCAGTCTGTCCAAATCCTCCGCTTTTACATATCTAATCATACATACCCCTTTAATTCATATAAAATCCTAAAACTTTTATCATCAAGCTGTATTATTCCAAGTCTTTTAAACCCAAGTTTTTCCACAGCTTTTTGCATAGTTTTGTTATCCTCATGGGTTTCTATTCTTAAAATAGATATTTCCTTCTTTGCAAAATCTACTATACGGCTTACAATATTTCTTTTACTTCCATCACTTGCCACTCTATGTATTATCCCATACTCCTTATCAGAAGAAAATTTAAGTTCTTGACTATTTTCATAGCCCTTTATAAATACAAAACAGGCAAAAATATGACCATTATCTTCCAATACATAGCCTATTTTTTCTTCTATATCCTTATTTACGATATTTTTTTCGGGATAACTGTCCTTCCACTGATTTGGATTGCCGCTATTTTTCATATATTCCCTTGCAATAGCATATATCTCCATTATCCTGTTATAATCAGAAGGAATTGCTTTTCTAATATTCATCCTATACTTCCTTTACCCAAAGTTTGTAATATAAACAGTAATAATATACTGCTCTCTATTTAAAAAAGGCATATTATAGACAAAGCCTATAACATGCCCTATATCTTTATGGTCCTACCGAAACCTTGATTCCAAGCTGTCCATATGGCCAGATAATATCCATTACATCATTGCTTACAGCAACACAACCCGCTGTAGGTACACCTTTTTGATAATTTCCGTGGATCATTATTGCACCGCCAAGTGCTGTATTCCATGGAGGACATACCTTCTTATCAATAGCTGTGTAGATGGCATCTTTTTCTTCCTGTGTAATAATTCCCTGTTCAAATCCTCTGTCGGCTGCCGCCTTATCAGGGTAAGAAAGTCCAAGAGATAAATGATATGCACTCTTATCATTTCTTACACAGATATAGTAATCGCCATTCGGGGTTGTTCTGTCACCCTGCTTTTGCTTTGTTCCGTTTGCTGAAAACTCTCCAAGACTGCATGGCCATTTACCTACTACCTTATTGTCGGCTATAAGTGTAAGCTCCTTGCTTGTCTTACTTACATAGATTCTTGTAGCAGGCTCAGTCTGCTGCGGTGTGTAATTGCTTGTAGTTACCTTTCTTACTGTTGCGGCATATACACTAAAGCTCATAAGTCCTATAATAATTGACAAAACAAGTAATGCCACAATGCTTTTTCTCATCTTCATAAAAACCCTTTCTAAAAATACATTTAATTTATAAACATCGCATCCCCAAAACTGAAAAATCTGTATTTCTCTTTTACAGCCTCCTCATAGGCATGCAATATATTTTCTCTTCCTGCCAATGCACTTACAAGCATTACTAAAGTGGACTCCGGTAAATGAAAGTTTGTAATAAGTGCATCCAAAACCTTAAACTTATATCCCGGATATATGAAAATATCTGTCCACCCCGACTTTTCTTCAAGATGTCCGTTTTCATCCGCCGCACTTTCTATGGTTCTGGTACTTGTGGTTCCCACACAGATAACCCTTTTTCCATTTTCCCTTGTACTGTTGATTATATCCGCAGCCTCTTTTGATATTTGAAAAAACTCGGAATGCATATGATGTTCATTTACATCCGTAACCTTTACAGGCCTAAAAGTACCAAGTCCCACATGCAAAGTAACCTTTGCAAGTCTGATACCCTTTTTCTCAATTTTGTCAAGCAGCTCCTTTGTAAAATGCAAACCGGCCGTAGGTGCCGCAGCAGAGCCCTCATTCTTTGCATATACTGTCTGATATCTGTTTTTATCCTTCAGCACATGTGTAATATATGGCGGAAGCGGCATAGTTCCAAGCTTATCTAAGATCTCTTCAAAAATCCCTTCAAACTCGAATTCTATAATCCTGTTACCTTCCTCCACAATATCAACTATTGTTCCCAAAAGTAATCCGTCTCCAAAATCAATCTTCGCTCCGACCTTACATTTTTTTCCCGGCTTTACAAGGCATTCCCAAGCGGTCTTTGACTTTCTCTTTAAAAGAAGTATTTCTATCGCCGCTCCGGTATCCTTTTTTACACCCATAAGTCTTGCAGGTATTACCTTTGTTTCATTAAGTACCAGACAATCACCCTCATTTAGATAATCTATAATATCAAAAAAATGCTTATGACTGATATCTCCGCTTACTTTATCAAGTACCAAAAGTCTTGAAGATGCTCTGTCTTCAAGAGGGTCCTGTGCTATAAGTTCCTGTGGCAGATCATACCAAAAATCTCTTACATCCATATCAGTTTCCGCTCTTTGTCTCGGCTATTGACACATTAGCTTCCTCTTTATCGGTTTCTGTAATACTCTCTACAGTACTTTCTTCTACAGTTGTTTCTGTAGGTTGCTCTGAAGTTTCCACTGCGCACTGCTCTCATTTGTAGAAGCATTTTGCACCCAAATAGAATAAAGTGTACCAAGCTGTATATCACTTGTTAATGCAGTTGCAAGGTCTTTCCTCATCTGTGCATCAAGAGCAATAATATCTTCCGACTTCGACACCTCATCCACATACTGCCTCTCTTCAGCAGTCAGCTTGTCAGTCTCTACCATATAAAAAGCATCCTTAGGCTCTTCTTTTACATATGCCCATGTAAGCATAGGTGCCTTTGTATCAATATCATGGAACTTTACATTTGAACTGATAAATACCACATATGAATTATCCTCATATCCCTTTGTCACATAGGTAACAGTATCATCAAATGATTCGTATACCTTTGCCTCATCTGTAAGTTTTGCCTGTAAATCCGCAAGTCCGTCCTCATCGCTTCTTCCAAAGACATTGTACATTCTTCTGGCATCCGCATTTACTTTTGCATACTGATATGCCTTCACAAGCTCTATAATTCCCGGAATCGGATCCTTTTGCATACCATATGTTTTATAATCCGATAATACTTTTTCCTCTTCAGACATGGTAGACTCTGCAACTGTGGTGGTCTCCTCAGTGCTTGCCGTATTACTTGTATTGCTGCAGCCTGTAGCAACAGCCATCATCACTGCCATCATACCTATTCCTGTTATTATTTTTTTATTTCTCATAAATGCCTCTTTATAATTAATTTATAACCTTTTGATTCCGGTATTATTTTTATCAAATATTATTGCAAAAAGCACCTATCAATTTATTATAAAAAATGATATAATTTTGTAATATTTGTTTGTATCAATAGCGTATTGGATAACGCATCAGACTCCGACTCTGAAGACTGTGGGTTCGAATCCCACTTGATACATTATTTTTTTATATGAAATATAAGGAGAACTATGTTAAAGAATGAAGTTTTAAAAATCTTATTATCAAATAACATTCACGTATCCGGTCAAGATATTTCAGAAAGTCTAGGTGTCTCAAGGACCGCCGTATGGAAGGCTATTTCCGCACTAAAAAAAGATGGCTACAATATAGAATCCGTCAATAACAAAGGCTATCTTCTTTTGGCAAAAAGTAATATTCTAAATCAAGTGGAAATAGAGCAAAATATAAGTTCTTATAAACTCTCCAATGCACCACAGATAATATATCTGGATGAAGTCGACTCCACCAATAACTATGCCCGACTGATGGCAGACAAGATAAATTCCGACTTCCTTGTAGTAGCCGATATGCAAACTTTGGGAAAAGGCAGAATGGGAAGAAGTTGGAGTTCACCTGCCGGAATCGGTATCTTTATGAGCCTTTGTATAAAGCCTGAGATTGCTGTAGAAAAGGCTTCTATGATCACTCTGGTAACCGCCATCTCCATTTGTGATGCTATAGAAGAGCTTTACCCTATAAACGCCACCATCAAATGGCCGAATGATATAGTCATAAATTCAAAGAAAATATCAGGTATACTTACGGAAATGAGCTCAGATATGGACGGTATAAAATACATTATTTCGGGAATGGGTATAAATGTTAATAATAAGGAATTTCCCTGATGATATAAAAAGATATGGCATCATCTCTTTTGCTTGAAACAGGTATTTTAATGGACAGAGCTAAATTAATTGCAGGTATTATATATCACTTCTATAAGAACTTTAATACTTTTTTAAAAACAGAGGATATGAGCGGACTTAAAGAAAATTATGAGAAGCATTTGGCAAATATCGGCAAAGACGTGAAGATTCTTGACCCTAAAGGTAGTTATCAAGCCGTCGCACTTGGAATCGATGAAACAGGTGCCTTGCTTGTAAATGCCGAAGGAAAAATAAAAAGAATTATCAGCGGTGAGGTCAGTGTACGTGGACTCTATGGCTATATATAAAATGAGCAGGGAAAACTGCTTTTTTGTAAGCAAAAATCGTTGACATACAACTCAAGATACAACACATAAAAAATAACCCTTGTAAAATCAAGGGTTATAATCAAGCTGCTGACGGGACTCGGACCCGTGACCTCCTCACTACCAATGAGGTGCGCTACCACCTGTGCCACAGCAGCATCTAGGTAATAGTAGCATAAACACAAATTGCTGTCAATACGATTTGGATGCCCTACATTTACATACGATTTGGATGCCCGACATTTACATAGCCCTTGACTTTTCTCTCTCACATGCTACTCTTTACTTAAATAATAAAAATATTGGAGGTACTATGTTTAATATAGCTGATAACAGAATATATATGAATGATGAAAACGGTAAAATGATTGCTGAAGTTACTTTCCCAAATTTGGATGATAACACAATAGTTATTGACCATACATTTGTGGATGACTCTCTTCGCGGTCAAGGCATTGCAGCCAAGCTTATGCTTGAGGTAATAGACTATGCTAAGTCAACTAATAAAAAAATAAAGGCTACATGTTCCTATGCAGTAAAATGGTTTGAGAAAAACAAAGACGAATACAAAGACCTTTATATAGGATAAAAATAAATTGTTACATCACTATTTTCATTTCTGTCTTATTATTTACTTGATTTACCTATTACCTACCTGTATAATAGGATTATAAATTAAGAAGTAGGTGACTCATATGAAAATTTCAACTAAAGGGCGATACTCACTCCTTGTTATGATTGATTTAACAGAGAATAAATCTGATGATTTTATACCATTACGAGATATTGCCAAAAGACAGGACATTTCAGAAAAATACCTGGAAAGTATAATAAAACTTCTTGTAAAGCATAAGCTTGTTGTAGGGCTACGCGGTAAAGGCGGCGGCTACAAACTAACCGGACATCCAGGCGATATTACAGTAGGTGAAGTGCTTAGAATTGCAGAAGAAAATATAATGATTGATGATGAAGATACAGAAAGCATGTATCGTACAAGCGAATACCGCACTATTGATATGTGGAGTAAACTCTCAAAAATGATAAACGATTATTTTGACAACATTTCCATTGCCGATCTTATAGTAGAAGATCCCGGAAATGACTTTGTGATTTAACATATCAACTTACATCTGATAATTTTAAACTAATAACTGTCAAAATCTTTACAGGTCTTGACAGTTTTTTTAATTTACTATCCGCCTTTGCTTGGGTGGATTTTTTTATTTTTCCACCTTTCTTTTCTAAAAATAGGTTATATTTTTTTAATATAAAACTGCTAAACTATAAACAAACATAAACATATGGTTCGTAATTTTTAGGAGGAAAAGAATGAAAAAGATACTAAAAGCAGCTTTATTATGCTCAGTTCTGTCTTTGGGTCTCATGGCCTGCTCCGGCAGTAAGCCTGCAGAAAAAACAGAAAAAGGCGAAACTTCAGCTACCGAAACAACAAAAGCAGCTGAAAAATCTGAGAACTCTCAAGAAGAAAAAGTTCTGGTTGTTTATACAGCAAGAAGCGAAGCACTTAATAATGCCGTGATTCCGGAATTTGAGAATGCAACCGGCATTAAAGTTGAGTAGTTGTTGCAGGAACCGGAGAATTGTTAAAAAGAGCTCAGTCAGAGAAAGAAAATCCGCTTGGAGATATTTTTTGGGCTGCAGATCAAACAATGCTCTCTTCTTCAAAAGATTTGTTTGAGGAATATGTGTCACCAGAAAATGATAATATGATTGAACCTGCAAGAAACACAACAGGATATTTCACACCTGCATTTGCAGATCCTACGGTTATGATTGTAAATAAAGATTTAGCCGGAGATATGAAGATTGAAGGATTTGCAGATTTATTAAACCCTGAACTTAAAGGAAAGATTGCTTTCGGTGATCCGGTTAATTCAAGTTCAGCTTTCCAATCATTGATGGCAATGCTCTACGGTATGGGAAAAGATCAGGATCCACTCTCTGACGAGTCATGGGCCTATGTTGATAAGTTCTTACAGAATTTAGACGGTAAGATGTGCAACAGTTCCAGTCAGGTTTATAAGGGAGTTGCAGAAGGTGAGTATATCGTCGGTTTAACTTGGGAAGATCCTGCTGCAAGCTATGTTAAAGACGGTGCTCCTGTAGAAGTTGTATTCCCTAAGGAAGGTGCTATTTTCCCGGGAGAATCAGTACAGATTTTGAAAAACTGCAAGCATCCGGAAAATGCAAAAAAATTTGTTGATTTTATGTTGTCTGAGCAAGTACAGTCTTATGTAGGTCAGAACTTGACTGTTAGACCATTAAGAGCAGATGTGAAATTAGCGGATTACATGAAGCCACAAGCAGATATAAAGTTATTTGATAAATATGATGAAGGCTGGGTTGCTGAACATAAGACTGAAATTACTACAATGTTCACAGAGCATATCGAAAGTTCAATGAACTAATATTATATTTATTAAATATCAAAATTAATCAATAAAAATAAAAAGTGGGTTGAAGGGCTGTTGCAGTAAGGGAAAATTTTATCTCTAAAGGCATCAAGCCCTTTTACCTTTATTTAGGAGAAAAATATGAGTGTAGCAATAAATATTGAGAATGTAGTTAAAAGATTCGGAAAAGATACCATTATAAACGGCTTATCATTAAATATTAAAGATGGAGAATTCTTCACACTTCTTGGTCCATCAGGTTGTGGAAAAACAACTCTTTTACGAATGATTATAGGTTTTAATTCTATCGAGGGTGGAGAAATCAAGCTGGATGAAAAGCTCATCAACAATATACCTACTAATAAAAGAAATATGGGTATGGTTTTTCAAAATTATGCCATCTTCCCACATATGTCGGTAAAGGATAATGTTGCCTTCGGTTTAAAACGTAAGAAAATGAGTAAACAGGAAATTGAGGAAAAAGTAGATGAGATACTAAAAATCGTTAAGATTGATCATTTAAAAGACAGAATGCCTGTAAAGCTCTCCGGTGGGCAGCAGCAAAGAGTTGCTCTTGCCAGAGCAATTGTCATACATCCGGAAGTGCTGTTAATGGATGAGCCTCTAAGCAATTTGGATGCAAAACTCAGAGTCGAAATGAGAAATGCAATAAAGCGTATACAACAACAAATCGGGATTACAACTGTTTATGTTACACATGATCAGGAAGAGGCACTTGCAGTATCCGACAGAATAGCCGTTATGAACGGAGGAGTTATTCAGCAAATCGACACTCCTAAGCGTATTTATCAAAGACCGTCAAATACATTCGTAGCAACTTTTATCGGACAATCCAATATTTTGGACGGTCATGTAATTAAGAATCAATCCGAACAGGGAATCAAGATTTTTGATGCATTTTTTGCAATGAATAATTTGTCTGAAGAATGCGCAGACATGGAAGAAGTCAGTGTTTCCATCCGTCCAGAGGAATTTATCTTAAGCAGAGATAATAAAGACGGAATTAAGGGTATAATTAAGAACAGTGTCTTTTTAGGAATCAACACCAACTATTTTATAGAACTTGAAAACGGCAAAGAGGTGGAAGTAATTCAAGCCTCTGATGCATTGGAAGCTATACAGGATGGCAGCACCGTCTATTTAAATTTACAAACTGAAAAGATTAATGTATTTACAAATGACGGTACAAAAAATTTGATTAAGGGGGTGTAATATGAACGGTATAAAAGAAAAGAAGCTGAATATATGGAGTGTATCCACCTTCGTTATTCTGGCTTTCGCTGTTTTATTCATTATTTATCCCTTAGTTTTGATTTTATATAAAAGTGTAATTTCAGACTCCGGAAATTTAAGCTTTGCTTATTTTACTAAGTTTTTTCAAAAAAAATATTATTGGAGCACATTAATCAACAGCTTTAAAGTAACTATCGTAGCAACTTTAATATCTACTCTTCTTGGGTTGATGATGGCTTATTTGCTCCGCTCAATTGTGATCACCGGAAACAAATACTTGAATATAATGATAGTCATGTCATATTTATCACCTCCTTTTATCGGAGCATATGCATGGATACAGCTGCTTGGTAGAAACGGCTTTATAACACGAGTGATAAATAATATTTTGCCGGTGAAATTTGCAGGTATTTATGGTTTTGCAGGTATAGTTTTGGTTTTTTCACTGCAATCATTTCCACTTGTATATATGTACACCTCAGGCGCTCTTAAAAGCCTTGACAATTCTTTGGTAGAGGCTGCAGAAAGTCTTGGTTGCAATCTATGGGACAGAGTGAGACTGATTATAGTACCTTTGGTAACACCTACATTACTTGCAAGCTCCTTACTTGTTTTTATGCGAGTTTTTTCCGATTTTGGAACTCCAATGCTTATCGGAGAAGGTTACAAAACTTTCCCTGTTATGATTTATGGTCAGTTTATGGGAGAAGTCAGTACAGATGATCATTTTGCAGCTGCATTATGTGTGATCATTATAGGCATTACCCTGTTTCTATTTTTCCTGCAGCGTTTTTTAAGTGCCAAATTTACTTATTCCATGACAGCACTAAAACCTATGGAAGCGGTCAAAATCGGTGGAGTAAAAAATATACTGGTGCACCTTTTAGTATATGGTATAGTGTTTGTAGCAATCCTTCCGCAGCTAACTGTTATAACAACTTCGTTTTTGAAAACCGGCAGTGGCGGACTTTATACCGGAGGTTTTACATTGGAAAATTACTACAACACTCTTCTATCAAAAAATAATAATTCAGCTATTTTAAATACCTACCTTTTCGGTTTTATAGCAATAGTTATTGTTGTGGTCTTCGGTATCATAATTGCATATTTAAGTGCCAGAAAACGTTCATTCTTTACATCTACACTTGATACTTTGACCATGTTGCCCTACATTATACCGGGCTCCGTATTGGGTATATCCTTTTTATACGGCTTTAACTCAAAACCTCTCTTACTTAGCGGAACCGCTATTTTAATGATCATTTCATTATCTGTCAGACGTATGCCTTATACGATTCGTTCAAGTAACGCTATTATCGGGCAAATAAGTCCAAGCGTCGAAGAGGCGGCTGTAAGTTTGGGCTGTAATGAACTTCAATCATTTTTAAAAATCACCGTCCCGATGATGTTAACAGGTGTGTTATCCGGAGCTATTATGAGTTGGGTCACATTAATAAGCGAACTCAGTTCTTCCATTATTTTGTATACCAGTAAAACACAGACTTTGACAGTCGCAATCTATGCCGAAGTCATTAGAAGCAGCTTCGGTAATGCAGCGGCTTATTCTACAATACTAACAGTAACCAGCATTTTATCATTATTGATTTTTCTTTAAGATCAGTGGTAAAAAGCGATATAAGTATTTAATTGTAAACGGAGGAAAGCATGAAAAGTATTACATATAAAAAAATATAGAGTATTCATTTTTTTAAGGTATGCTTTATCTATTATTGTCATACTATTTATCATGATGCTAGCCTTTCTCTCCGTTAATTTTAAAGTAATTGAAAATCTTGAAAAAAAAAAGAATACTCAAAAGTTGTTACAAGTACTTGAAAAAAACAGTTTTTTTAATTTATGATTCTGAACTGGAGAATTTGTCCACAGATGAAGATATTATTAGACTTTTATTAGGTGGTGACAACAGTAAACTAAGTAAAGTTAATCAAACTTTGTATAGCTTTGTAAATGCCCAAAATTTAAAAGCAAATTTTATTTTACTGGATAAGGACCTACATATAATATCTTCCAATTTATTTGAAGGCAATAAAGAGCTGTTTTTGGAAAGTCGTGTATTGGAAAAGGTTAAATCCGCTCCTTTAAATCACACCTATATAACCCCAAGCCGAATGAATTATGACTATGAACAGGAATCAAGCCTGATATTTGCCCATGCAATAATGGATGGTAAAGAAACGGTTGGATACCTTTTTTTTGATGTTTTAAGTAAGGATTTTGAATATTTGTTTATGCGCTCTCCTATAGACAGTATTGTGTTAACCGACAGATATGATCATATTATTTTTTATACCGGGAAAAGAAATGCAGATTTAACCTTAAAATATCCTGCAGATAAATATATGGATACCTTTTCAAAAGACAGTGATATTGACATAAACGGAACAAGATATCAAGGACATATTAATACCTTTATTGACGGTCAATTTACATTATATACTATGACATCCAAAGAGATCCAAAGGCGTTCTTTCTATTACGGTATATTATTTATAATATTATCAGCGCTTATAATGCTTTTTATGATTCCATATATTACCAAACGTATTTCCGAAAAAAATGCAGCCGTCATTGAAGAGCTGATAGAATTGATAAACAAAATGAGCAAAGGAAATAAAATTGATAAGCCTATTATTTTTGAAGAATTTAATATGCTATTATCATCCTTTGATGAGGTATTGAATGAAAAAGAGGCTCTGTTAAAAAACAATTCCGAGCTTTCAGAAAGAAAGCGTATTATGGAAATCAAGCAACTTGAAGAACAGTTTAATCCACATTTTTTATTTAATATCCTCGAAACTTTAAAGTATCAAATTATGATCGACAAAGAAAAGGCGGTAGAGATGGTATTGGCATTTGCAGGGTTGATGCGTTATAGTATTTATTATGGAAGTACTGTTGTAGCACTTGGAACAGATATAGAATACATTAACGACTATCTTATGCTGCAAAAACTACGTTACAACAGACGTTTGACTTATAGTATTGATATACCTGAGGAATTACAAGAATGTATGATACCCAAGCTTTTATTACAGCCTATTGTTGAAAATTCCCTGGCTCATGGTTTGGTAGATGTAATTCATATCACGATAAAGGCGGAACACACAGAAGATATACTCACTATATCGGTAGAGGATAACGGCAAGGGTATTGATACTGATAATTTAGAGTTACTTCGAAACAGTTTGGAGAAGGATTCTATTTACAAAGAGCATATCGGTTTATATAACTCCCACAGAGTTATTAAATTGCTTTATGGAAATAGCTATGGACTGGAAATAGATAGTTGTAATGGAACAGTTGTAACTATCCGATTGCCTTTTATGTTGGAGAGTGAAGATGAATAAAGTATTGATAGTTGAAGATGAGGACATTATCCGAAAAGGCTTGATGTTTATGGCAAAGTGGAGCCAATACGACTGCGTTATAGTTGGAGAAGCAGTAAACGGATATGACGGATTAAGACAAATTGAAGAAAAAAGACCGGATATAGTGATTGTCGATATAAATATGCCTGAAAAAGACGGACTAAGTATGATAGAAGAAAGCATACATATTTACGGCTATGATGCTGTTATAATTTCAGGATATTCTGAGTTTTCCTATGCCAAAAAAGCAATCAGTTTGGGAGTTTGTGAATATTTGTTAAAGCCTATTAACTTTAATGAGTTGTATCCCATTTTAGAAAAAATAATTGCAAAAAGAAATCATTTGCAACGATTAAGTCAAGACAAAAAACAAATTGATATAGAAAAAGCAAGACTACATCTCATTTCCGGTGAAGAACCATCTCATTCAAATAAATATGTGACAATAATGCTTGAGAGTATACGCTCACGATATCAAAACAGATTGTCATTGACCGATATCAGTATAGAATGCGGTATGTCTTGCACTTACTTAAATGCTAAGTTAAAACAATATACCGGCTATACTTTTAATGACTATTTAAACAGATATCGTATTCAGCAAGCTGTAAAACTCTTAAACGACAGTGACTTAAAAGTGTATGAAATAGCGGATGCAGTGGGGTTTTCCGACTACAAATATTTCATAAAAGTCTTTAAAAAATACATAGGTATTTCACCCGTAAAGTTTATTGAAAGTGAACATTTCAAAGAAGAAAACTTTGAATCTATATAAAACAGCAAAAAGCGGACATCGTTTTCCTTTCGATGTCCGCTTTTCAATTTTATCCCTCCACCGCTATCTTTGCTATCTCTACTATAACATCTATAGCCTTTTGTATTGACTGAACGCTTACAAACTCAAATCTTCCGTGGAAGTTCTCTCCGCCTGCAAATATATTCGGTGTAGGAAGTCCCATAAAGGATATCTTGGAACCGTCTGTTCCACCTCTTATAGGATCCTTATTTACTGTTATTCCAAGATTTTCCATAGCCTTTGTAGCAATGTCCACACTTCTTGGATCATTCTTTATGATATCAGCCATATTGCGATATTCATCATGCATCTCCAGCTTTACTCTGTCTATATCATATCTTGAATTGATTTCTTCACAAATCTTTCTTACAGTGTTCTTCTTGTCCTCAAAAAGCTCACGGTTGTGATCTCTGATAATATACACAAGACTTGCATTCTCCACATCTCCATGCGCCTCTATCAAATGTATAAATCCCTCTCTGCACTCAGTTGTTTCAGGTACAGATAAAAGCGGCATTGCCATCTGAATATCTCTTGATATGGTAAGCGCATTTATCATCTTATTCTTGGCATCACCCGGATGTACGCTCTTACCTAAAATATCGATCTTGGCCTCTGCGGCATTGAAACATTCAAACTGTAACTCACCTACAGAACTTCCGTCCATTGTATAGGCAAAATCACAACCAAAGTCTTCCACATCAAAATTGTTGGCTCCGACACCTATTTCCTCATCACATCCGAAGGCAACTCTGAGTTTACCATGCTTTATCTGTGGATTCTCAATCAAATACTCCATAGCTGAAACTATCTCACAAACTCCCGCCTTATCATCGGCACCAAGCAGTGTAGTTCCGTCAGTAGTGATAAGAGTTTGACCGATGTAATTTTTTAAATTAGGGAACTCCTTAGGGGAAAGCACAAATCCGCTGTTTCCAAGTACGATATCCCCTCCGTCATAGTTTTCATGTATCTGTGGTGAAATATTCTCGGCATTAAAAGCCGCTGTATCCACGTGTGAAATAAATCCTATTACAGGAGCGTTTTCCACATTTGCAGGAACTGTTGCTGTAAGGAATGCATTCTTCTTATTTATCTTAACGTCTTCTAAGCCTATTCTTTTTAACTCCTCACTAAGTTCCTCCAAAAATTCCATCTGTGAAGGTGTGGACGGAATAACTATCCCCGCCTTACTCTCATCAGATCTTGTATTTTTCTTTACATAACGCAAAAATCTATCTACAAATCTTTCCATTGTATCTCCTCTCTATAATTCCAATCTAAATTTATTCTGCTCATTGAACACAGAATCCAGTATACTCTTTATATATAAAGATGTGAAGCTCTCATGCTGATCTTCCCAAAGTCTTATGCCTTCTTCAAACCCCGTAGTATCAAAAATCTCTCCGGCAAAATAGCATTCATTCATCCTGAGAAATGCTCTGCCCATCTTTTCAATATCTTCTTCTTCATCATTGTCAAAGGTATGAGTCTTAAACAACTTATTCAATTGTCTGCTTCCGACACCTTTAAATAACTGCCTGCTGTAATTTTCAAAATCATTTACAGCCTCCACCTTCAGACATTCTGTAAAATATTTAAAAGACTTCCCGTCATAAATAATATTTGCAAAATGATTCGGTGACACTGCCAAAGAAGATGTCACTATCTCTGTTATAAGATTCTTTTCAATATGCTGAATATGCATATGGCCGCTAAGATTCAGCTTTACATTGTATTTGGCATAAAGAGCTTCTATTTCCTCCGCATTTTTAATCATAAAACCTTCAGTAAACATATAATTTTGCTCAAGAAGATTTTGATGGCTTACTGCAAGTATTTGCGCATCCGCTTTTGACAGTCTAAAAAGCACCTTATCCAACCAAAGAAGACTTTCCTTGCACAAATAATTTGAATGATAGGAATTGGTATCCAGCATTAGCAAATATAAATCATCCCTAAGTTTGAAATATAGCTTCCGGAATACTCATCATAGTACTCATAATTTTTATAACCGCAGTCGGCATATATCTCTCTGAAATCTTTTGCACACATGCTGTCAACCTTATATATTTCATTTCCGCGAAATCCGAAGCTTCTTTCATAATCTATATCATGGTTTCCGGGTATCAAATATATCGGTATACCCTCTTTCACTATACTGTTAAGCTTTTGTGAAAGTTCCAAATGGCTTACTCTCTCTCCGTTAAAAGTTAAATCACCAAGTAAGAGTACCAAATCCGGTCTTCTTTTTTTAACTTCATTGCAGAATGCATCCACTATTTCTTCAATATATGTCATTCCCTTACCGTCGCCCTTTTCCATTACATTTTCAAAGGCCTCTCCACCGTCATTTATACTCTTTGAAAGGTAGTGGAGATCGGTAGCTATCATAATATTCAAAGTTTTCTCACTCATACAAGATAACCTCTCAATCGTAGTCCTCCAAGAAAGAGTGTTTTACCCCGTTTTTCTTGTAGGCTATTACTGTATCCAAGCTGACATTTTCCACACTTCTGAAAATATTCTTCTCAATATATGGATTTTTGGCAGCCAACTCTCTTATAAGTTTCTTTACTTCCGCCCTCATAGATCCCTTATCACCGGTCTCTGATATAGAGCAATTATCTGTCAATCTGCAGGCACATCTTATAAAATTCAGCTCATTATACTTTGCCCAATGTATAATGTCCTCTTCCCTTACAAGGTAGAGCGGTCTGATAAGCTCCATACCTTCAAAGTTTGTGGAGTGAAGTTTAGGCATCATTGTCTGAATCTGGGCTCCGTATAACATTCCCATCACAATAGTTTCTATAACATCATCAAAATGATGTCCAAGAGCAATCTTATTGCACCCCAGCTCCTTTGCCTTCGCATACAGATGTCCTCTTCTCATTCTTGCACAGAGATAACATGGCGATTTCTCATCCTCTGCCACAATATCATATATGGAAGATTCAAATACTACTATAGGAACATCCAAATCTTAGCATTATCTACTATAGTTTGATAATTTATATCATCATATCCCGGATTCATCACAAGGAATACCAACTCAAAATTCCTCTTTCCATGCTTTAAAAGCTCCTGAAAGAGCTTTGCCATCAGCATAGAATCCTTTCCTCCGGATATACATACCGCAATCTTATCACCGTCTTTTATAAGTTCATATTCATTTATGGCGGCAGTGAATTTTCTCCAAATACTTTTTCTAAACTTCTTTATAATGCTTCTTTCAATATCTCTGCTTCTTTTATTCGACTCATCTTTTTTACTTTCCTCTTTTAGAAACTCATTTAATTTAAGTTTCATATAGGCCTCATATCCGCCTTTCAGATTATATATATTCTCATAACCCTGACTTTCCAGTTCCTCAGCCAGATACTCAGTCTTATTGCCTGTAGCACATACCAGACAGATAATATCGGTTTTATCAAAATCTTTTATTCTCTCAAGTATATCTTCTTCCGCTATATTAACAGAGTCCGGAATACTTCCTCTTTTGAATTCATGTTCGGGCCTTATGTCTATTATCTTTTTATTCTGTAACTCCGGTAATTTTCCTATCTCAATTTCCATTACATTTGTTTCCTTACTATCAAATAGTCATCATTACTTCTATAATACGGACAGGTAGAATAATCACTGCTTCTCATTCTTGCATACTCATCCTCATCCATATCCACATCACAGATATACCCTTCCACATCTTCGTCATATATATAATTAATACAATAATCGCAAATCATGTTTCTTCCTGTCTCTGCTCTCTTTTGTATACCTCCTGCTTATAATCCTCAGGCGCATACTCCTTAAGCCAAATCTCTTCACCCTTCTCCAAAAGCTTTACCGCTAAGTACAGCCTCAAAAGCCAGATACTGTGAAGCTCTCTCTTTTCTTGATAACGGAACCTTCAAGCTTGGAAGCTCCATATCTATAATATCACTGTAATCTCTTTTTATTCCATTCATAATGATTCTAATATACTATAGTATATACTTACAAGTCAAACAATCGAGCAGGAAAACCTGCCCGACCGCATATAAAAAGAGCCCCTAAGGGCTCTGAATAGTTTTATTTAAATATTATTCCTGAGAAAACTCATCCTTGCCTACGCCACAAAGTGGGCAAACAAAATCATCCGGAAGATCTTCCCATTTTGTTCCAGGAGCTATTCCGTTATCAGGATCTCCAAGAGCCTCATCATATTCCCATCCGCAAACATCACATACATACTTCATAAATTATACCTCTGCTTTCCATAAACCATGTAAATTACAATACTCATAAGCTGCTATCAGCTTCTCGCCATCCTGTAATGCGAACTCAGCATGTGGCTTATCCTCAGCTGTAAGTCCCTTGTACTGCTTTCCAAGGTTTGTTTCAATCATGATGAAGTTGATAAGATGCTCAGGTGTCATAGGATGATCTACGCTACCTACATTAACAACAACCTTATTACCATCAACAGTTACTACAGGTACATGCTTCTCTTTAGCTGCATCTGTTGTGTTAGCCTTTAAGAGCTGCATAGGCTCTCCACAACATACAAGTGTACCACCACCATCAACTACTACTGAGACAATCTTTCCACAGTGTGCACAACGATAAAAACTCATATTTCCTCCTTAGTTCTTTGCTTTTAATAAATCTCTAATTTCCTCCAGAAGAACAACATCATCCGCCTTTGCAGGTGCTTCCTCTACCTTAGCATCCTCTTTATCTTTTCTCTTAGTCTTCTCTATAAGCTTTACAAATATGAAGATACAGAATGCAATGATAAAGAAATTAACTACATTTTGAATAAAAGATCCGTAAGCAATGGCATTCTCAGCTACGTCACCATGTTTAGGAGTTATAACATACTTCAAATCAGTGAAGTTTAAACCTCCTATCAAGATTGATATGATAGGCATAATCAAATCATTTACCAAAGATGTGACAATCTTACCAAAGGCCCCACCTATGATAACACCTATCGCCATATCCAAAACATTACCCTTAAACGCAAATTCTTTAAAATCTTTTAACATATTGTCCTCCAATATCAGGTTGTACTTGAGCAATTTACTTACTTAAATCTCAAAATCATTAGATTTAATTTTGCACAACCACAATGTGCTTTTATTATGAACTAAAATATCAAAAAAGTCAAGTACTAATAATGAGAATTATTCCTGTTTTTTATTAAATACAATTTACATATGATAAAATCAAAAAGAGGAATACCTCCTTAGAAAGTATTCCTCTCGCATTAGATTTATCAGATGCCATGAGGCTTCGCTTCGCTCCACCTCAAGCCTATATAAAATCTATTTTAATTAACTGAGATTATTCCTCAAGACGTACCCAATCTACTGTGTAGTTAGATGTCTTAACCTTGTAATCATCTCCGTCCTTCTTTGTTCCGCTCTTAACCATAGCACCTGTTGTGTTAACAACATAAGCCTTGTGTCCTGTTGGAAGACCTGTGAACTTATACTCTGTATAATCTAAGTCTCCGTTTGACTTGAAGTGCTGAACGCCACCGTTACCGTAAGCTGCAAGAGCATCCTCTACAGATGACTTAGCAACTAACTTGTTGCTGCTGTCAAGGATAACGATCTCGATCTTGTTGTCAGCATCAGCTGTTGTAAGCTTTCCACCAACATAGAACTTGTGATCTTCCATACCGTTGATACCAACACCCTTGTTAGAACCGTTCTTAGCGAACTCGAATGTGTACTTTTCGCTATCAAGCTCTACAGTCTGCTTTCCTGTCTTCATAGAACCGTCATCGCTTCCACCGAAGAAGTAAGCCTTAAGCTCTCCTGATCTGAACAAGCTGTCGTTAGCCTTTACAAATCTGTTGTAGTTGTCGCTTGTATCATATGTACCGTCAGAATCTACCTTCTGAACGATCTTCTTTGTGCTGTAACCTGAACCTACAGTGTTACCTTCCATCTGAAGTACAACGAATCCGCTGATCATTCTACCGTAGTTGTCGAATGCATACTTCTTACCGTTTACTGTCTTGATTTCGTTAACTGTAAGCTTTCCGTTACCGTCTGAGTAGTACCAGTAATCTGATCCATCCTCATACTTATCTCTCTGGAGGTAGTAACCCGGAGTTACCTTGAACCAACCCTTTGTAGATCTAGCACCATCCTCAGGTGTTGAGTAGTATAAGAATGAGTTAGAGTATGTAGCAATACCCTGTGAACCGCCGTCAGCAGCCTTAGTGTTAGATGCTGTAGCTGTTGTGATCCAACCGGCGTTCATACGGCCATACTCATCGAAGCCATACTTTCTTCCGTTGATTGTCTTACCTGTCTGGTTCTTCTCCTTCTTTCCTGAAGCCTTGAAGTAGAACCATCTTGTCTGATCCTGATCCCAGTAGTTGTCACCAGGCTGAAGGTCTGCTGCCTGATCATCAACGATAGCAATCTCTCTCCATCCCTCTGCCATAGAACCGTCGTTCTCATCGCCGAAGAAGTAGTCTGAATCCTGCCAAGCGTTGTCATCATGCTGTGTCTCGCCGTCTTTTACCCAACCATACTGCATCTTACCGTCAGTATTGAATGTGTACTTCTTACCGTTGATAGTCTTTAAAGAAACGTCGCCTGTAGCTGAATCGCTTCTCTTGTAAGCCTTACCGTTAGCTCCGAAGTAGTACCACCACTGATTTGGCTCGTTCTCTTCGCCTGCGTTCTCGTTGTCAACTGCAACCCAACGATTTGTAACCATAACACCGTTAACGTCAACATAGTATGTATCGCCGTTATCGTCGATAAGTGAATCTGTAGCCATCTCGCCGTTGTCGTCAAGATAGAACCAGTAGTCACCTGACTTCTGCCATGTCTCTGTTACTTTCTCTTCGTTTCTGTTATAATATACCCATGTACCATTCTCCTGTTGCCAGCCTGTAGCAGCGAAAGCTGTCATAGCTCCACCAACTGAGAGAACAGCTGCTGCTGAAATTAATGCAGCAATCTTTGTTTGCTTTCTCATAATGAATGCATCTCCTTTTTGAAATCCTTTTAAAATCTAATGCGTCCCGTAAAGGCTCTTATCAGTCCTTTATCTTAAGACAAAGCTAGTATATAACTTTATTTTATTACTTACAATATATTTTCTTTTTCTGATTTCTTACAAAAATATTACATTTCTGTCTTTTCTAAGATATATATGTATACTTATACCCCCTGTTATGCTAATATGTTCAATAAAGGATATACTTTTTTTATTGTTTTTTTGAACTTAATGTTTATTTTTATTATATTGGGAGCTTATATGAACAGATACGCATATTTACTCAGAGAAATATTTGAATGTAATACTATTACTCAAAGAGAGCTTGCAGATAAGTTAAACCTCTCTCTTGGAAGCATCAACTCACTTATAAAAGATGCTATGGCATTAAACTATTTATATAAGGAAGGAAGTAGTATGAGTCTTACCGAAGCCGGACTTGATTATCTATCTCCTTTTAAGGTGGAACGTGCAGTTATCATGGCTGCAGGCTTCGGCTCAAGATTTGTTCCTCTTACATTTGAAACACCGAAAGGATTACTTGAGGTGTTCGGCGAGAGAATGATTGAGCGTCAGATCAAGCAACTCCATGAAGTCGGTGTCTTTGACATAGTAATAGTTGTGGGATATTTAAAGGAGCATTTTGAATATCTTATAGATAAGTACAATGTAAAACTTGTTTATAATCCGGATTATTCCACTAAGAACAATATTTCCACATTGCACTATGCATGTAAATATATAGAGAATTCCAATGTCTATATACTTTCTTCAGACAACTGGATGAGAGATAATATGTATCACAGCTATGAGCCTTACTCCTGGTATTCTTCCATATATATGGAAGGAAATACGAATGAATGGGTACTTGATTTTAATAAAAAGCGTGAAATAACAGCTATAAATGTAGGCGGTAGCGATGCCTATGTAATGTACGGACCTGTATATTTCAGCAAAGACTTTTCAAAAGAGTTTATGCCGATACTGGAAAGAGCATTTGCTACTCCGGGAAGCGATGACTGGTATTGGGAAAATGTACTTATGAGTGAAATACAAAAAGAAAAGACTCTACACTGCCTGCCATGCATATCAACCCACAGCCTAAAAATCAGGTCTATGAGTTTGAAAATCTGGAAGAGCTTCGAGCATTTGATGATAAATATAAGGAAAACAGTGGAAATGTGGCTCTTGAACTTATTGCAAAGGTTTTTAATATCCCCGAGAGTCGTATAAAAGGTCTGCGCACATTAAAAGCCGGTATGACAAATAAATCTTTCCTTTTTGAAGTGGATGATAAGAGTTATATATGTAGAATACCCGGAAAGGGCACAGATGTACTTATAAACCGTTCAAATGAGTATGATTGCTATATGGCAGTCAAGGATTTGCATATTACGGAGAAAATAATTTATTTTGATAAGGAAAGCGGTTATAAGATATCAAAGTTTTATGACGGTTCAAAAAATGCCGACGCCTTTAATAAGGAAGAAATGTCAAGATGTATGGAACTTTTAAGGACTTTGCATGAAACTGATGTAAAAGTCAGCCATCGCTTTGATATAGCCGAGAGAATAGATTATTATACCGGACTCTGTGAAAAGAGCGGTGGAATATCTTTTGAAGATGTAGAAGAGGTTCACAAAAATATGATGCTCTTACTCGATTTACTTAAAGGAATGAAGTCTGAAAGTCGCCTCTGTCATATAGACAGTGTAGCCGATAATTTTATTATCACAGCGGATAATAAGATAAAGCTTATTGACTGGGAATATGCCGGAATGGCGGATCCTGTTATAGATGTGGCGATGTGCGCTATATATTCTTATTATGATAAATCTCAGGCTGATGAACTTTTAGAATCTTATCTTAAAAGAAAGCCTTTTACAGATGAGTATAAGAAGCTGTATGCTTATATGGCACTCAGCGGTTATCTTTGGGCGCTATGGACGGTATATAAGGCCAATGTAGGGGAAGAATTCGGAGAGTACTCTCTTAAAATGTACAGATATGCAAAGGACTTTTTTAAAGAAGTAATGAAGCTTTAATAATAGGCATAAAAAAGCAGTCGGAATTTCCGACTGCTTTTAACTTGCAATAATTCAAATTTATTAATCTACACTCACTCTGATTCCGCCGCCTCTCTCGCTTGGCTGAACCAAAACCGTTACAGGCTCATTTCCTGACCATTCAAATGAATATGACTCTCCTGAAGCCTGACCGATAAATGTCTTCCATGAGATATCCGCTTTTATCTGTGGATCTCCCATTCCGTTCTTGCTGAACCAGCATATTACAGCATCCGGATCTACTGCAAGTGTGTCTCTTGACTTCACATTTGAAACCACAAGTGGGTTTCCGTCTGAGAGTAATGCAACATAGGCATTATTTCCTCTACCCAACCAATGTGGTTGTAGCAAGACCTTTTTGTGAAAGTACACCTACACCTAAAAATCTCACAGAGTAATCACAGTCATTTGTAAATGCCAGTATATTCTCAGACTCTACAGAAACTGTCTCACCCGGTGCCAGCTTATACACTACTACATGCTGTCCGTAGTTTGCATAGTATGTTGTGGAAGCTCCGTTTAAATGTACCTTCATAAGAGGTATATTTTCACCTGCAACTCTTCTTACAAGCTGTCCCAGTAATGCCTGTCCGATACTTCCTCCCGGTCCAAGCAACATCTTTTCAAAAGTATAGTTCTTTCCTCCCGGATTTTCTCCTGCTATAAATGCACCTGCTTTTGCAATCAATGTATCATTTCCCTCGCAGGTAACCTTAAGTGTCAACTCGTTAATTACTTCAAATGTCAGCATATTCCCCTCCTTATTCGACTTGTACTCCGTAAAATTCGCAAAGTCCCGCCAAGTCTTTATTTACTCCGTTTCCTATTGCATTAAACTTCCAAGCACCGTTGTGCAGATATACTTCTCCCATCATCATGGAGTTTATATTGTTGTAATATTCCTCCACAAGGAAAGAAGCCACCTCTGCGTTTGTCACCGGATCCACTATCTGTATGTATGCGTCTTTTAGCATACTGAAATTCAGTGCTTTTTCAATTGCATCATTTATAGTCATTACAAAGACTATCTTTTGTACAGCCGGATTTAATATAGAAGTATCTATATCAAACACCTGCAATACATTTGCCTCTTCAACATTTTTAAAGAGTACACTTCTTTCAGGGCTGCTCTCCTGTCCGTAGAAAACAAAGAAATCATCCCCCACCACTTTTCCGTTTCCGGCGAGTAAAAAAGCTGAGACATCCACATCACAGGCTGAATTATTCACATTCCACCCGAAATTCACCTTTATCTTGTTTGAAGAAAAGGTAAGCGGGACTTTTTGCCCCTTTGAAACTCTCTTGCTTAATGCCGGCAATGTTATTCGCCTTACATCGGCATTTTGTCCAGTGCTTTGAGCCTGTCCGGTGTTTTTGACTTGTTGCAGTACTGCCTGCGACGAACTTTGTGTACTTCCGGTCTGTGTGGCAGTGTTTGTGTTTCCTGTTTTTTTATAATAGGAAGTATTCAAAATATCTACATTGTCACTATTTAATACAACACCTTTTTTTCGGTTCAGATTCTCCAGTTGTTCCGCACCTATAGGTTTTGTTACATTCATCGGATACATACTCTTATTCACCTCACTTTCTTTAAAGTAATAATATTTAAATTTTTAAATACTAATCATTTGATATCTATCAACCCTACATCAAGTCCTGAATGATAGGAGTAATTTCCTATATTTTCAAGCAGTCTGTGAAAATCGGTCTCTTCCATTCTGTCCGGCACTATTTCCGTATTCAGTATCTTAAATATTTCCTCACATCTGTCAATACATTTATCAAAAAGCTCCGGAAAGCTTTCATTTGAATGAACACTCTTATTCCATGGATTTATCCAAAGTTCATGTTCAAGATTTAGGGCTCCTTTTGCATCCGGTACTTCATCTGAGAGTATCTTCTGTGAAACTATAGGCTTTTTTAAAAACAGAGATTCTATGGCATTTATCCTGTCTTTTTTTCTGCCCGTGGGATCGGCAAGAGTTCTTACTCCAAATCTCATTGCAAGTACAGATCTGTGTACCATGGCAGGTGTTACTCTGAAATTATTCTTATATGTAATCGGATAATAGGTTTTATTTATCACTCTTGCAAGAAAATCCGAAACAAATTGTATCTCAAAACCGTTTAGTGCAAGAGTGGCTGCCTGATTAAATTCCGAGGTTTTCTTTTTCTTATACTTTTTTAAAAGTATGGTATCTATATCATTTTCAAGTGCCGCATGAAGTCCGTATACATAGGCGCTGTTTTTTCCGTTTTCATGCCCTATTCTTGCGTAAATATAAGGATGGCAGATATAATCACCTACATAGTGGCATAAAAAACCTGCAATATAGCTTATAGCCTGCTGCTGTTTTTGTTTTGATTCCATCCCCTGTATTTCACAAAGTGCATTTGCAAAAAAATCATTTACATGGCTCTCATGCATATATGAGCCGACATTTCTGTAATCCCTGTGTCTCAGTATCGGAATATTGTAAAAAAACATATCCGGTCCCTGAAGTCCCAGCTGATACAACCATCTGTATTTAGATATAATATATTTTAAACCTGAGTTTTCTAAGCCACCATATGCCTTTAACCCTAAAATATAGTGAGTTGTAAATCCCGGCATTTCCTACTCCTTAATATATTCTAAAACCTTTTCCAGATAGAAATCCGAAAAGAGTCCTTCATAATCATTGAAAATATTTTTACTTATATTCAAATCTTTATGTGCAAATCCGATGTCTGCAAGCTCTATCATTCCGATATCAAACTCCGTATCTCCGGCCGCAAATACATGATCTTCGCTCTTTGCATATCTTTTGACAAATCTTTTAACCGTATCCGCCTTGTTTAAGTTCTTCGGCATTATATAAAGCTTATCTTTATTGTACAAAACCTCCACCTTTGTCATATCCAGTATGCTTTTAAGATCTCTTACAACATCCTCAATCTCATCGCATTTTGTAAAGATAAATAAGTCATCAATATTTCTGCATTCAAACTTTCTTCTTTTATCTTTCTGCAAAAATGCATATGCTTTTTCTCTCTCATCTGATGAAGGCTTTACTATATCAAGGCTTTCTTTATACCATTCATCCGACTTTATGCCGTCTTTTAAAAGTATTCCTCCATTTGCACATAGTACATATTTTGGATTAAAACCAAGATCTACTCTGCTGTATTGAATATAGGTTCTTGTGGTAATAGGTACTATAAGGAGCATCTCATTTAACTTATGCAAAAGCTCATAGGAGTATTTTGACATAAACTGTTTACCTCTCCGTTATAAAGCTCCACCGGTATTTTCTCTGCTATATTCGTTTTTCTTTGAATAGATCAAAGTATTGTCCAAATCTGTAAATAAAATATTCATATGGCTAGTTTAACACTTTTTTTATAAAATAGTCATTTTTAAAAAAATTAAATATTAAAAAAAGCCTCGGGAAGTTGCTGTTCCCGAGGCTTTCTTCTTGTCAAGTCACTATCTCTTCTTAAATACCAAAAGCATTGCTCCGCATGAAGATATCAGTAATATCATATATTTGAAAAGGTCTGTATTATCTGAGGTCTTAGGTACCGAGAGTGGGCGTCTGTCTGATACAGTCTCCGCAGTAAACTTTTTCGGATCCTCTATGATAATTTCAGGTTTTACAGGCTCAACATTTATAGCATCAGCCTTTATTTCTTCTTTTTTCTCTACAACTGTCTGTGTAGGTCTTATAGATGAGCTTCCTCCCGAGCCGCCTCTTCTTCCGTTTGAAGATGTGGCTATTGAAGGTGTAGCTATAGGTCTTATAATGATATCATTGTTTCTGTCACCCGGACGATTTATCTGGCTTGGTGTAGCCGGATGTAGCGGATCCGGATAGATTATAACACTTGGATCTTTAACATATACATAGTTTATCTCTATTTGTGCAGTTGAGAACAATCCGCTTTCAGCGCCTTCAACTCTCTCCAAATGATATCCGGCAATAGCCTTTGCACTTGTACTGTAGGCAAGGCCAAGTTTTCTGCTGCCGTCCAAAACTTCATCTGCATCTAACGCAACTCCCGCCGGATTGATATAATGGGCAATTACATCTCCTGCATCCTGTCTGCGATAAATATATGTTACTCTTTGTGTTCCCGGATTAAATACTCCGTTCGCATTTGCAGGCATTGAAATCAAGTCATAATAGTCAAATGACTTAAGTTCTGAAGTATAAGGAACTCCGATTTGCTCACTACCGTTTAAAACAGTAGTCTCAACAAGCGGAACGTTTCCGTTCTCATCCAGATATTCAATAATAACATTTCCTGCATCCTGGCGCTTATAGATATACTCAACATTTATCGGTGATGTTGTGAATACTCCTGTTGCATTTGCAGGATTTACCACAAGATCATAATAAGGTATTGCCTTAGGTGATGTTGTATAATTAAGTCCAAGCTTATTTGCTCCGGAAATTGTATCATCACTTTCTATGCTGTTTCCGTGAACATCCAAATATCTTACGGTTACATCTCCCGCATCTTTTCTTCTGTACAAGTAAGTCACAGTCTGTGCTCCATGAGTAAACACTCCTGTTGCATTTGCAGGTACAGTATCTATATCGAAGTTTGCAATATTCTCTACACTGCTTGTATAGGCAAGTCCAAGCTTTTCGATACCGCTAAGTACTGTAGGCGCTACCAAATCACTTCCGTCATGTACAGACTTATGATATATTGTCACATCTCCTGCATCATCTCTCTTATAGACATAATTTACTACTTGTGGAGCAATCGTAAATACTCCTGTTGCATTTGCCGGTGAATTTACAAGCACAAGACTTCCAATAGTCTTAGGTGCTGTGGTATATGGCAAACCAAGTTTATTTGTTCCTGAAAGTATGTCTCTTGTATCCAGTTCATTACCGTCTCTGTCGGTATACATTACTGTCACATCTCCGGCGTCATCTCTTCTGTACTCATAGGTAACAATATAGTTTGTTCCCGCCGTAAATGTTCCGATATGATTTGCAGGTGTAGGATTTACTACCGTAAAGTTGGCTATACTTGCAGGACTTGTCGTATAGGAAAGTCCGGCTTTACTTACTCCCGATAAATTCTCATCTGCGGCAAGAGCGTTGCTTGTTCCGACTTCAAAATGATGTACTGTTACATTTCCGGCATCATCTCTCTCTTGTAGTAGTATGTAACCACTGTAGTTCCGTTTGCCGGATATACACCTGTATTATTTGCAGGTGTTGCATTTACTACTGTAAAGTTGGCAACAGTACCTGCATTTGTTGTATAGGCAAGTCCTGCCTTACCTGCACCTGACAATATCTCATCAGGTAACAGTGAATTGCTTGTTCCCACCTCAAAATGATGTACCAATACATTTCCGGCATCATTTCTACTGTAATAATATGTAACCTCTGTAAGTCCTGTAGCAGGATAAGTTCCTGTATATCCTGCAGGTGTTGCATTTACTACCGTATAATACGGTATATTTTTCGGACTTGTTGTATATGTAAGTCCCGATTTCTCCGCTCCGGATAAATCCTCTGCAGGTGAAAGTATATTGTTTGTTCCCACTTCAAGATGATGTACTTTAACATCTCCCGCATCATTTCTCTTATACTTATAAACCACTTCTACAGGCGCATTTCCAAATGTCACTGTCGGATTTGCCGGTGAGCTTACAAGATGGAAATGAGGAATATTCATGCTCTGTGTAGTATAAGTAGTTCCAAGCTTATTGGTTCCGTCCACTGTCACAGCCGCAGGTGTTCCTCCCGGGGTTTGTGAATACAACTCATTTGTAGTTCCGTCTTCATAATAATGAATAATTATCGGTGAAGCACTGTCTCTTTCATAGTAATAAATCAGCTCTGTAGGTGTTGTGGTAAATGTTACCTGTGTAGGATTCGGTGACTGATACAAATGATAATTTGCAATATCCGCCGATCTCTCCTGTGACTGATAGGTAAGTCCAAGCTTATTTGTACCGCTTATAACTTCCGGTCCCACAGCTCCTCCGGCTACCGGAGCATAAAGCTCTGTGGTAGTACCCTTTTCATAGTGATGAACTGTAATATTTCCTGCATTTTTTCTTCTGTAGGAATATGTTACCGATGTTGTTCCGTCACCGAATACTCCGTTTGTAGGAGTGGTACTGCTTACAAAATCATAATTGTCTACAGGAAGTACATTGCTGCTCCATGCAAGTCCCTCTTTATTTGTTCCTGATAGAACTGTAGGAGTATTGATCATTACACTACTTCCAAGACTCTCAGGTCTTGTAAGATTTGCACCTGTATCAATATCCACATATTTTACAGTAACATCCGGTGCATCATTTCTTTCATAGAAATAAGTAACCGTCTTTGCCGTTGCATCAAATGTTCCGCTTGTAGGACCTGTAGGTGTTCCTACAAGGTGGTAATGAGGTATCGGATAGCTTCCTGCAGTACTTACATCTCTTCTGTAAGTCTGATAAGGTTTACCCATCTGTCTTGCACCTGAGAGTACTTCGGCCGCAGGTGTTGCTGTTGCCGAAACCGCATAAAGTTCATCGGTCTTTCCCGTTTCGTAGTGATGTACGGTTACATCTCCTGCATTTCTTCTTATGTAATGGTATATAACTGTTGTATCTGCAGTATAACTTCCGTTTGCATTTGCAGGAAGATTTGCAGTATCCACTTCAAAATTCGGATCTGTAGTGATTGCCGCTGTTGTATATGCGGTGTCTCTCGGCTCTCTTGTAACTACATCCGGCACAAGATTGCTTCCGTCCTCATCCTTGATATGCTTTACCGTAAGATTATAAAAATCCGTCTTAAGTCCAAGGTTCTTGATAGCACTTGGATTATCTATTGTTAAGCTTATATCCACAGTTGACCATTGTGTATTAGGTACCGGAGTCTGATTTGCCTTGATTACAGATGCCTTTGTAGTAAATGAAGTAAAGTCATTTCCAACCACAGTGGCAGTACTTGCCACATTTGGTGAAGCAAAGCTGTCACTGGTCAAGTTCTCCACATAGAGCTTATAATTACCTGCATTGCTGAGCTTATTTGTAAATGAAATATTTCCGTTTGAATCTGTTGTTCCCGATTCAACCACTGTCTCATTTCCCGTTGCATCAAGCTTTACAAGTATATATGGTCTGTTTGCAATATTTAAATCAGTGCTGTCATAGACTCCGTTATTATTTAAATCATAGAAGGCATGAGTTGCGATATTGTACTTATGAGTACCTACCTTTGAGTCGGTAAACTCATTTGCACCGTCAATATTATTACCTCTCCATGAAGCTACGGAGTTATTTGCAGTATCTGTGGCGAGATTATCCTTGGTATCAGGCATCTCCACCTTATAATTAAAGAGCGCCTCTTCTCCTGCCGTTATACTCTGTCCCGACTTTAAATCGGCCTTAAACATGGTGACTGATGACCAGTCTGTAATACTTGCAGCAGGTAACCATGTCGCCCCGATATTTCCTTCTATCGTAGCACTTGGAGCATCCGTAGAGTAGTAAATATCAAACTTAGAGTTATTGGCAGTCACTCCCGATATAGCCTTCGGATATATTTTTGAATCCCTGTCAAGATAGTTTCCGCTGCCGTCTTTACTATAAATTTATCATTTGCATATGGGAAAACATCCATTACATGAAGATTTTCCACCGGGTCATTGGTATTGTTCCATACTCTAACCTGATAATCTAAGATATCTCCCTTGTCAGCCTTTATACTCGTCTGGTATACACTGTCTGTGGAAAGTTTTACTTTCTTTCCAAGTACCATTGCCTGTGGCGGTACAAAGGTGTAATTGTATGTCAATGTAGAAAGTCTGTCTGTTGTATTGCCGTTGTTATTGGCATCATATGTGTCAAGGTAGTCTGCGGTATCTGAAGAATATATAATTCCCGGAGCCGCGCTTGATGCGGCTGTAGTGTTATTATCCCAGCTGAGTATTACCTTTATCTCATGTGGACCTCCGTCCATACCCGCTGTAGGCTTAAACGAAAAATTTAAATGATCGATTCTGTTCTGTGTATAGTTTCCGTAACCCGGAACTGTAGAACCCGGGAATGTCAGTCCTGTAAGTTCAAACTCGTACGCTGTCTTTCCTACATTACCTTTATAATTAGGTATAACCGTAGGAGTAGGATTAACAGTAAATAAATTGGCATTCATCTGCGGCTGCACACTGTCAAACGCAAGGTCCGAATCGACTACAACTACCATCTTAGGATTTACGGCAGCTCTTGGGTCCCAAAGTATACTGTTATACCAAATACGTGGTGTTATTTTTATAGTTCCTCCGACACTTACGGTACTTGTAGCGGAGGTGCCGTTTATACTCATTCCGATATTTTGAAGGTGCATACTTGCATACGGATTTCTTAAATATGCATCGGCCAATGAATAACCCAGTTCCTGACCGGCTGCATTTCTTACTCTACCGAAATTTCTGACAAGCTTCCAATATACATCATTGACATGCGCATTCAAATCGTTGATATACGCCGTATGTGTGGCAGGTGTAAGCTGTGTCTGAACGATAAGACCTACCGCATCTTCATCAAACTGTGAGATAGTTATATCATCATCAAAGACAAGTCTGAAATACCTGTACTCAGGCGGTGTTGTCAATGTGGTAGCTACGGAGTTTGCTCTGTAGTCTGTAGCATTGCTCACCTGAACAGGTGTAATATTTGTAGCAATAGTGGTCCATGTGGTTCCGTTATCGGAGCCGACAAGCTTATTGTGTGAGAGTTTTGCAAGTTCTGTCGCAGTGAATCTTTCAGGTCTGACTCTCAGTTCATATCCAGTGAGAAGACTTCTTGCCTGCGGCTCATCCTCTATCATTCTGAATGTAACACTGCTTGCAGTCTGCGGTCTTGTACCACCGAACTGATCCACACTTACCAAGTAGTTATATTTATAGTCCGCATCCCTCGGTACAAGATTTCCCTTATCTCCGAGTAATGACTTCCTTATACGGATTCTTCTTACATATGAAACATGATAGTACAACTCACCGCTTCTTCTTGTAGAGTTATCTAAAGTTCCGTCATCATTTACCAATGTAGTAACCTGTTGCATAATTATTTTCGTCCATGTAGGAGCTAAAGTAACAGGTTGATTTCCGTCCCACTTAAGCGAAAAAGGTGGCTGTACTACTGTTGCCAGCCCTCTGTCCACTATCTGTGTGATAGTTCTGTCCGTACTGTTATATGTCCAGTTCGAGTTGTTTGGAAGTGAAGGATCCCATACTGCGGTAGCCGGAAGAGTAATCTTAAACTCTACTTTTCTCTTATCCATACCCGCACCGGTACCTGACGGTACTTGTGATACACCGCCGTTGGCTGTATTTGCAGGACCGCTGTAACCGTATCCGAACAAACTTGATACAAAGTCTGTCGACAGTCGGTCATTCGTGGCATTGGTTGCATCATCCGATATGTATTCGCTTTTTCTGTTGTTATTTGCAACTGTCGATGTGTCTGCTGACATAATTCCGACCGGATATGCCTTTGCAACAAACTGATCGTTTGAACTTGCCAGAGGCGCATCTGTAGCGGGATTTTTCCCTGCTTCAAAAAGCTTTACCGGAATATGGAAAGTCTCACCGTTTTGCACTGCCGAATTCTTCAGCGTAGCCTTTATCGGTATTGCCGCATATCCTGTATCCAGTCTGGAATAATTTATCTTTACAATATAATAGTTCGGATCTGAATATATAATATTTACACTGCTTGCACCTGATGCCAAGGTAACGTCACTGACAACAGGAGGTGAAAATATACTCTTGTCAAAATACACATACGAAAACGGATTGTACAGTGTAGATACCGCTCCGGAAAGTGTATTTGTAACATAGTATGACTCCTTTTGTGCAACTAAAGATGACGTCTGCCCGGATAAACCGTACCTAACATCCGTAGTTATCGCACTACCGCCGGCGCCTGTAGCATATGCTTTCCCCGTCGGGGCAAACAACGACAGCAGTATTGAAAAAAATCAGTAATAAAAAAATAATGCGGTGATTTTTTTCTCATATTTCCTCCGTAATAAAAATCATGTATATTAAAAAAATGTTATTATTTGCCGTATACAAAAAAAACAAAAATTTTTAACATCATTATCCTTTTTACATTTTATAGTAATCTAGGAATAATTACTATGGTTAAATTCTTACAATATCTTTTCAACAGTTGTCTTTTAATGTAAAAAGCCCGACACTATAGTCCGGCTTTCCTATTCCATCATACCCATTTCTGTCTATATCTTTTAGTAACTGTAGTATTCTCTTCAATGTCTTCTTATCTTGTCTTGTCCAATATTCAAAATCTTCCCATGCCTCATCTGTCCATGATTTAATCATCCGGATTTACCTCATGTATTGTACCGCCTGTCCTCTCCATTTCAGCAATTGATTTTTTTAATCTGGATATATTTTCCGAGCTGTAGAAAGGATCATTATCCGCTGTGATTTCAAAAGGAATTCTTCTCTCTCTAACAGCTTTTTTTGCAAATACACAAAATGCTGTCGTCATACTCATTCCGATATCTGAACAAAATGAATCAAATTGCTTTTTCAGTTCTTCATCCATACGTATATTTACATTCGTCTGTGCCATAATATTTACTCCTTTTTTATATCATTTTATATTTTTTTATTTACAATGTCAATAATTTAAATATCAAAAAGCCCCCCGGCAAATGCCGGAGGGTGAAATTTATCTTTCTTCTTTTTTCTTTAATGCAAGTACCAATGCCGCTGTGATTGAACTCATAAGGATAAATATATATCCTCTTACATCTCTTTCATCAGCTGTTTTCGGTACAGCCAAAGCCTTTCTTTGATTCTTATCAAATCCTATCTTATTTGTATCGGTCTTATCTGTATTAATAACAGGCTTGTCTATAACAGGTTCAGGAGTAGTAACTCCTCCCTTTGAATTTATATCATTTACCGTTACAGTCTTACCCGGTCTTACTACGGAATTTCCACCTGATGAACCACCTGACGATCCGCCTCTCTTTATATTTGAAGGTGTAGCAGTGGACGGTGTGGCTGTCGGCCTTATAACAATATCCTGATCTCTTCCCGGAATATAATCTGGCTTGGTGTAGCAATCCTTGAAGGATTCGGGTTAACCGGTGTTGACGGATTAATATTACTTGGGTTAACAGGTATTGAAGGATTGATAACACTTGGAGTTACAGGATTGATGACACTTGGATTAACCGGTGTCACAGGAGTTAGAGGTCCCGGTATGATTACCGCACTCGGATCCTTCTTATAAATGTATGTTACTACTATTTCTCCTGTTGTAAATATTCCTGTATTTGCACCCTGTATCAAGTATAAACTGTATCCGGCAATAGCCTTTTCAGTTGTTGCATACGGAAGTCCGAGGCTTCTTGTACCGTCAAGTACTTCGTCACTTTCTATCGGCAGTCCTGCAGTATTTAAGTAACGGGCAATTACATTTCCTGCATCTTTTCTCCTATATACATAGGTTACTGTTTGACTTCCGCTTACAAAAGTTCCGTTAGCATTAGTAGGTACAGATATTACATCAAAGTTATCAAATGACTTTACACTTGAAGTATATGGCATTCCAAGCTTCTCTGTTCCGTCAAGTACCTCCGGGAGTCTCAAGAGGAACGTTTCCGTTCTCATCCAAATGTTCTATAACAACATTTCCCGCATCCTGACGCTTATATATGTAGTCAACTGTTATAGGCGCTACTGTAAATACTCCGTTTGCATTGGTCGGTACTGTTATAAGATCATAATAAGGAATAGTCTTAGGTGATGTAGTATAGGGCAGTCCTACATTATCACTTCCTGTAATATTATCAGGTGTTTCAATGCTGTTTCCATGATTATCAAGATAATTTACTCTTACTCCACCTGACTGTTTTCTCTTATACAGATATGTTACAGTCTGAGCACCGCTTGCGAATGTACCGTTTGCGTTTGCCGGTACGCTGCTTACCTCAAAGTCTGCATAACTTTCAGGACTTGTTGTATATGGCAATCCGAGCTTTCTTGTTCCGTCAAGTACTGTCGGTGAACTGAGATCGCTGTTGTCATATACCGACTTATGATAAACTGTCACATTTCCGGCATCACTTCTTCTGTAAACATAAGTTACAGTCTGTGGCCCCGATGTGAATACACCGTTTGCGTTAACAGGTGTGCTCACCAATGTGAAGTTCGGTATGGTTCTTGCTGTTGTAGTATAAGGAAGTCCAAGTTTTCCGACTCCTGACTGAACATCAG